>BNJV01000382.1_pt1 | contig 169709 bp, 272 predicted proteins | sample 8540591 | NCBI WGS metagenome assembly BNJV01 (sample SAMD00202457, study PRJDB9452) | human saliva metagenome | host: Homo sapiens
GCATTATGGTAAAAATAGAAGTGGCAAAAGCTATTATTTTTAATGAGCTTATAAATTCAAAAGAAGCTGAAGTTGTAAGTATGAGAATTTTAAATAGATCAATAGTTATATATCTTTATTTTTGCTGAGCTAAAATGAAGAAATAACAGCTAAAGCTATGTTAGGAAATAGGTATTATTATTGTTTTAATGGAAATGGTGAAATATCTATGAAAATAATAAGCCTATTAAGACTGGAGACTTTTAGAAGTTTTAACTAATAATTATTCTATAAAATCTTTAGATACTTTAAAACTTATTGAAATTGGAGAAAAATAGGAGATGAAAGCAGTGGAAAATCAAACTTTAAAAATGTTAGAAAATGCAAGTGCATTGGTCTTTTAGATTGTGTTGACTACAAAGAAAGAGGACGGAAATTGTTAGTAAAATTTAGTAGCAAAGTCTAATTTAGTTATAACTGTTATGTCATTTTGGAAGGAGATGTTACAGATCCTCATAAAGCACTAGGTGATGCATTGATAACTGTTTTGGATGGAAGGAAAATATATAGTTGATGGTAAAGCCTTTATTGTAAAAAGGAGAAAGTGCAGTTTTACCTGCTAATATTCCTCATGCTGTTGAAGCAGAAACTCAAAATTTCAAAATGATGTTAACTTTGGTAAAATAAAAATTTAATATTTTCGTTCATAAGTCACTCATACTTTTCATAGAAAGCTATAGTATAATGAAATATAAAGATAAATAAAAAATTTTTGTAGGAGGTTAAAATGGAAATAAAAAATTGAGAATTTTAAAAGAATGTCTTACTAATTTAGATTATGAAACTATTAAAAATCTTATAAAAAGTCAAAAATGATAGTGAAAAATTTTTATATTGACTTACTTAATTTAATTTTACAATATCAACAAGAAGAGGTTGTAAGAAAAAGGAGTATTTTAATGAAAAAAATCTTCTATCTTTGCAGGTGTTAATGGTGCAGGAAGTCAACTTTATATAATTTAGCAATGATAAATCAAAAATATAAAAATACTATTAGAATTAATACTGACGAAATTGTTAGAGAATTGGTGATTGGAGAAATAATTCTGACCAACTGAAAAGCTGCTAAGATGGCAATAAATTTAAGAAATGAATGTTTTCTATGTGGTAAGTCATTTAATGAAGAAACTACTTTAACTGGAAAAACTATTTTAAAAACTATTGATAAAAGCAAAAAGAATTAGGCTATGAATTACAGTTATTTTATGTTGGTCTAATAGTCCTGAAATAGCAAAAGAAAGAATAAAAAGTAGAGTAAAAAGATGAGCATAACATAGAAAATGATGTAGTTGAAAAAGATATTATGAGTCTCTAAAAATTTAAAAGAAATTATTTTAAAATTTGATAAAATTCAATTATATGATAATTCTAATAAATATAGAGTCTTTGAGAGATAATAAGATACTTTTAAGACTAAAGACATTAGTTGGGCTAAAGAAAGCATAGAAGTAATAGAAAATAAAATAAAAATAAAGAAAAATGGGGCAAAGTGCAGTTTTACCTGCTAATATTTCTCATGCTGTTGAAGCAGAAACTCAAAATTTTAAAAATGATGTTAACTTTAGTAAAGTAAAAATTTAATATTTAAGGTGCTGTTGCAAAATAATAAAAAGTAAAAATAGTTCATTACTGAGTAGATTTCTTGTTTTACTTTTGAATTAAGATTATAATATGCAACAGCACCTTTTTATTTATATTAAAAAGAAAATGATTGAATAAATTTATTTATAAAATATATAAAAAATAAAAAATATAGATACTTATTTCTATCTTTTATGATATAATATAATGTCAATTTAAAAATCTATGGAGATAAAAATGAATAAAAGCAATTTTTTTAGATAGAGATGGAACGATAAATGTAGAAAAAGACTACATTTACAAAAGTGAAGATTTAGTTTTTGAAGAAGGTTCAATAGAAGCTTTTAAAAACATTTTAAAAAAATTTAGGATATATTTTAATTGTTGTAAGTAATCAATCAGGTATAGCTAGAGGATATTTTACAGAGGAAGATTTAAAGGCTTTTTAATAATAATATGAATGAAAAAGTTAAAAGAAGAAGATGGATGAAATAACAGAATTTTATTGTTGTCCCTCATCATCCTGATGGGCTAGCTGAGTATAAAAAGTTTGTGATTGTAGAAAACCTAACAACAAAAGATGCTAGAAGATGCAATTGAAAAATATAATATCGATAGAGAAAAATCATATATGATAGGAGATAAAACCTCAGATATAGGAGCTGGAATTAAAGTCTAAATTTAAAAACAGTTCTTGTAAAGACTGGTTATGGCTTGAAAGATATGGAAAAGATAGATAAAAATGAAACTTTTAGTTTGTGAAAAACTTTAAAAGATTTCTCAGAAGTATTAAAAGAGAAAAATTAAATGAATTATTATTTGAAGAATTTTCTAAAAAAGTTCAAATAAAAATGTTGTAATGGATAGTAGAAAAGTTACAGAAGGTTCATTATTCTTTTGCAATAAACAATGGAAATTCTTATGTTAAAAGATGTTTTAGATAAGGGAGCTAGTCTTGTTATAGCTGATAATACAGATATAGAAGATGAAAGAATAGTGAAAAGTTTCAGATACTGTTGCTACTATGCAAGATTTAGCAACAAAAATATAGAAAGAAATTAGATATACAAGTTATTGGAATAACAGGAAGCAATGGAAAAGACTACAACAAAAGATATAGTTTATTCTCTACTTTCTGCAAAAAGCTAAAGACTTTTAAAAACAGAAGGAAACTACAATAACCATATTGGTTTACCTTATACACTTTTAAATGTAACAGATGAAGAAAGAGTTTGTTGTCTTTAGAAATGGGAATGAGTTCTCTTGGAGAAATTAGAAGATTGGGAGAAATTTCAAAGTCCCTGACTATGCAATAATAACTAATATGGAGATTCTCATATTGAGTTTTTAAAGACAAGAGATAATGTTTTTAAAAGCTAAAACAGAGATTTTTAGAATTTGTTAATAAAGAAAAATACTTTTTGTTTGTGGGGATGATGTATATTTAGCAAAAGTTAGATGTCAATAGAATAGGATTTCAATGATAGATAATACTATAGAATAGAAAGTTATGAATTTTTCAGATAAAAGGTAGCAAATTTGTTTTAGATGGAAAAAGAATATGAAATGTCTTTGTTAGGAAAACATAATATTTCAAACTACAGCTATCGCAATAGAATTAGCAAAAGAAAAATAGGTCTTAGTGATGAAGAAATACAAAGTGGTTTGAAAAGACATAAAAATCAGTAATATGAGATTTCAAGAAATAAAGAAATAGGTGAAGATATCTACATCAATGATGCCTATAATGCAAGTCCCAACTTCTATGAAGGCTGCAATAGACACTTTTAAATGAAATCTATAACGATAAGTATAAAGATAGCTATTTCTAGGAGATATGTTAGAATTAGGGAGAAAGATGAAGTGAGATTATCATGTAGATGTCTAAAACTATCTACTTGATAAAAAGATAAAATTGATATATCTATATGGAGAAAGAATGAAAAAGCCCTATGATATATTTATGAAAACAAAAGTCAGAAGAATATAGATTTTGGTACTATCCCAGATAAAGAAGGGTATAGTTGAAAGTTTTGAAAAATATTAGAATGGAAAAAGTAATTTTACTCAAAGCATCAAGAGGAACTGCTTTAGAGGATATAATAGTAAAAATAATGAGGGAAGGGATCACAATGTTGTATTTTTTTAACAGAACATTTTACAAAAACTTGAATTTTTTAAAAGTCAATTTATTTAAGAGCTTTTTAGGCTTTTGTAATATCTTTTTGTATAGTTTTATTTGCAGGAAAACCATTTATTAAAATATTTAAAAGTCAAAAATTTGGTGAAGAAATAAGAGATGATGGACTAAGTTCACATTTTTCTAAAAAGGGTACTCCAACAATGGGTGGAGTATTTGATTATAGCTGCTGTATTTTTGACAAGTTTATTGATAAATGACTTTAGCAAATACAGTTGATTCTACTTGTTTTAGTTTCTATGCTTGATGTTTGCAGCAATAGGTTTTATAGATGATTATAGAAAATTTACGGTTAGTAAAAAGGCTTTAGCTGGAAAAGAAAAAAATTATTATTTCAAGCTACTATAGGTCTAATGGTATGGGCTATATCTATACTTTTATTGGTTTCACAGGAGACCTATGATAGATTTTTCACTAATTAAATCCTATAAGTGCTCATCCATATTATATTGGAGCAATAGGAATGTTTGTTTTAATTCAAACTTAGTACTTATGGGGAACATCAAATGCAGTTAACATAACTGACGGACTTGATGGACTGGCTATAATGCCTATGATAATATGTTCAACAATCTTTAGGAGTAGTGGCATACTTTACAGGACATACAGAGTGAGTTCTCACTTGCATTTATTCTATACTGTTGGTTCAGGAGAACTATCAGTATTTCTTATCGGCAGTAACAGGTGCAGGACTTTAGGGTTCCTTTGGTATAACTGTTATCCAGCACAGATATTTATGGGAGATACAGGTTCTCTAACTCTTGGAGGAATTTTTAGGGAGTAATAGGAATTATCTTTAAAACAAGAATTATTATTACCAATCTTAGGGTTTATATTTGTACTTGAAGCTTTATCAGTAATACTTTACAAGTTGGTTCATTTAAATTAAGAGGAAAAAGAATATTTAAAATGGCACCTATTCATCACCATTTTGAGTTGATGGATATACCTGAATCAAAAAGTTACTATGAGATTTTGGATAGCAACACTTATATTTGGAATAATAGCATTTAGGAACAATTAAGATGAGAGGATACTATAATGAAAAAAAGTAATGATTTATGGAATAGGGATAAGTGGAACAGGAGCAAAAGCATTACTAGAAAACAGAAGGTTATGAAGTTATTTTAGTTGATGATAAAAAAAGCTATGACATCTGAAGAAGCATTACAACATTTAGATGATCTAGAGTTTTTATTAAAAGTCCTGGAATACCATATAATGACTTTTGTTAAAAGAAGTTCAAAAAGAGGAATTAAAAGTCTTAGATGAAATAGAAAGTTGCATACAATTATATGGTAGAAAAGAATTTAAAACAAAAATTATTGCAATATACTGGAACTAATGGAAAAAGTACAACAACAGCGAAAAATATCAGATCTATTAAATTATGCAGGATATAAAGCTTGCTTATGCTGGGAAATATTGGAAGATCATTGTCTGAAGTTTCTATTACATGAAAAAGATTTAGACTTTGTTTCATTTAGAACTTAGTTCATTCCAATTAGAAAAATGTTGAAAAATTTTTAAACCATATATTTCTATGATAATAAATATGAGACCAGATCATATAGAAAGATATAAAAGTTTTGATGAATATTATGATACAAAATTTAATATAGCAAAAAAATCAAGATGAAAGAATCATATTTTATAGAAAATATTGATGATGTAGAAATGAAAAAGAGCTAAACAAATAAAAGGCTAAAAAGAATTTCTGTATCAAAAATCTAAAAAAGCAAATGTTTATGTTGAAGACGATAAAAATTTATGTCAGGAAAAGATTTTATAATTGAAGCAGATAAATTGAGTCTAAAAGGGTATACATAATTTAGAAAATACTTTATTTATGGTTGCAACTAGCTGAAATTTTAAAATATAGATAGAGAAAAATTAAAAGAGTTTTTAATGATAGCGACTCCTTTGAACATAGAACAGAATTGTTCTTTAACTATGGTAAAAGTAAAATTCATAAATGATTCTAAAAGGCAACAAATGTAGATTCTACAAAATTTGCTATTCAAGCAAATAAAAATAGTATCTTTAATCTGTGGTGGTTATGATAAGGGTGTAGACTTAGCACCATTAGCAGAAATGATTAAAGAAAATATAAAAAGGAAGTTTATTTAATAGGGAGTAATAGCAGATAAGATTGAAACTGAATTGAAAAAAAGTAGGTTATGAAGCTAGCAAAATTCATAAATTAGAAACTATAGAAAATTCTCTTCTAGATATGAAAAAGAGATTTACAAAAGATTCTGATGAAGTGATTTTACTTTCCAGCAACATCAAGTTATGATCAATTTAATTCTTTTTGAACATAGAGGAAAGTTTTTAAAGAGTTAGTTTTTAAAAATTTTTGGGTAGGTGTACAAAAATGAGAAAAGTAATGCTTACAACAGGTGGAACAGGAGGACATATATATCCTGCTCTAGCTGTTGCAGATAAATTAAAAATAAAAAGGTGTGGAAACAATATTTGTTGGAAGTACAGAAACGTATGGAAAATGAGATAGTTCCCAGAAAGTGGGCATAGATTTATAGGTCTTGATATATCAGTTCCTAAAAGGGTTTTAAAAAAATATAAGAAAATATTTAAAAGCTATAAGAGGAGCATATAAGATTATAAAAGAAGAAAAACCAGAGGCTATTATAGGTTTTTGGAAATTACATATCAGTACCTACAATTATTGCTGCAATTTTACTTAGAAAAATATATTTGCAAGAACAAAATGTAAATATAGGTTCAGCAAAATAGATTATTTTTATAAAATGGCAAAGATGACTTTTCTTGCCTTTTGATAAAACTTATGATGATATTCCTATCAAAATCTCAAGATAGATTTAAAGTAACAGGAAATCCATTAAGAAATAGAAATAGAAGAGTTGAGATATGCCACTGAAAGACAAAAATTAGGTATAGACCTAATGAAAAAGTTTTATTGATTACAGGTGGAAGTTTAGAGCACAAGAGATTAATAATACTGTTATGAAAGTATTGGGAAAAACTCTGTGCTGAAAAAAATCTTAGAGTTTACTGGGCTACAGGAAATAATTTTTGATGAATTAAAAAAAGTCTTGAAAACAAAGAAAGAAAATGATAGAATAGAGCCTTATTTTTAATGATATGTTAAATATTATGGCTGCAGCTGATTTAGTTGTATGTAGAGCAGGAGCATTGACAATATCTGAACTTATAGAACTTGAAAAACCTTCAATCATAATTCCTTATGGTTCAATAAAGGTTGGACAATATGAAAATGCAAAGGTTCTTAAGGACTATAATGCAGCTTATGTCTATACAAAAGATGAATTAGATGAAGCTATAAAAAGCTTTTTGAAGTAATAAGAAATGATGAAAAATTGAAAAAGATGAGAATTAGGTTGAAAACCATTGAGAAAGCCTAATGCAGCAGAAGAGATTATAGCATATCTCGATATTTGGAGGAATTAAGGCAATGGAAAAATTTATTTTATTGGAATAAATGGCATAGGTATGAGTGGACTTGCCAAAATAATGAAATGTAAAGGTTATGATGTAAAAGGAGCGGATATCTGTTCTAACTATGTAACAGAAGAGCTTCTATCAATGGGAATAACTGTTTACAATGAGCATGATGAAGAAAATGTAAAAGGGAGCAGACTTTGTTATAGCTTCAACAGCTATAAAAGGAAACTAACCCTGAATATGCTTATGCCAAGAAAAATGGTATAAAAATTTCTAAAAAGAGGAGAATTACTAGCTAAACTTCTAAATAGAGAAACTGGTATAGCTATAGCAGGAACTCATGGAAAGACTACAACTTCTTCTATGCTTTCAGCAGTTATGCTAAAAAAGATCCTACAATAGTTGTAGGAGGAATTTTACCAGAAATAAAAATCTAATGCTAGACCTGGAAAAAGTGAATATTTTTATAGCTGAGGCAGATGAAAGTGATAATTCATTTTTGTTTATGAATCCTGAATACTCAGTAATTACTAATATAGATGCCGATCATTTAGATGTGCATGGAAATTTAGAAAATATTAAAAAAATCTTTTATAGAATTCATCTTACATACACAAAAGGAATCTATAATATGTATGGACTCTAAAAAAATTTGATGGATGCAATTTCAAAATTACCTGAAGGGAAAATCTGTAACAACATATTCGATAAAAGATGAAAATGCAGATATATATGCTAAAAATATCAGAATAGTAGACAGAAAAACTATTTTTGAAGTCTATGTAAATAAAGAGTTAAAAGGAGAATTTTCTTTAAACATTCCTAGTGAACACAATATACAAAAACTCTTTACCTGTAATCTATTTAGCATTAAAATTTGAACTTAATAAAGATGAAATTCAAGAAGCCTTTAAATCAATTTAAAGGTTCAAAAAGAAGATATGATGTACTATATGATCAAGAATTAGAAAATGGTTATGGTAGTAAAACTAAGAGAGTTAGAATAGTTGATGACTATGCTCATCATCCAACAGAAATAAAGGCAACTTTAAAAAGCTATAAAAAGTGTGGATAACTCAAGATTGGTTGCAATATTTCAACCTCATAGATACAGTAGAGTACACTTCTTATTAGATGAGTTTAAAGATGCTTTTTGTAGATGTAGATAAGGTAATACTTTTACCCTATATATGCAGCTGGAGAAAAGAATGAATTTAATGTTTCAAGTGAAATATTAAAAGAATATATAAATCATGCTAATGTGGAACTTATGAATGAATGGAAGGATATAAAAAGATATGTAACTAGAGTTAAAAAAGACTCTACATATATTTTTTTATGGGAGCTGGAGATATATCAACTTTAGCTCATGAAATTGCTGAAGAATTGGAAGGAATGTCTGATGAAAATTTTTGATAATCAAGAAATGAAAAATTATTCAAAATATGAGAGTCGGAGGAAAAAGCTAAAAGACTAATCATACTTGAATCAAAAGAAGAAATAATAGATGTATATAAGAATGAAGAAAATACTAATATCTTTATTTTTAGGAAATGGAACAAATATTTTATTCACTGATAACTTTATGGATAAGACTTTTGTTTGTACAAAAAATTAAATAAAATAGAAGATTTAGGATCTAATCTAGTTAGAGTTGAAACAGGTGCAAACCTAAAAAGACTTAACAGATTTTTTATGAGAGATAAAAATTATTCTGGAATTGAAAGCCTATTTGGTATACCAGGTTCTATTGGAGGACTTGTATATATGAATGGTGGAGCTTTTTGGAACAGAAATATTTGATAAAATAGCATCAATAGAAGTGTTTGATGAAAAATCATCAAATAAGAGAAATAAAAAGAAGATTTAAAAGTAGCATATAGAAAAACAGAAATTCAAGATAAAAATTGGTTAGTTTTAAGTGCAACTTTTAAATTTGATGATGGCTTTGATGATGCTAGAGTAAAAGAAATAAAAGAATTAAGAGAAAGTAAACATCCTTTAGATAAGCCAAGTTTAGGAAGTACGTTTAAGAACCCTGAAGGAGATTTTCGCAGCGAGATTAATTTCAGAATGTGGTCTAAAAGGGAACTATAATAGGTAATGCTCAAAATAGCAGAAAAAAACATCCTAACTTTGTATTAAATTTAGGTGGAGCTACATTTGAAGATATTACAAATATTTTAACTTTAGTTAAAAATCAGTATTTGAAAAATTTGGGGTAAAATTAGAAGAAGAAATAATAATTGTTAAATAAGAGGCGAAAGAAGAAATGAAAATAGCAGTTTTTATGGAGGGAACTTCATCAGAAAAAGAAATATCTCTAAGAAGTGGAGAAGCAGTTTTAGAAAGTTTACAAAGACAAGGTTATGATGCATATGGAGTTGTACTAGATGAGAATAATCAAGTAACAGCTTTTCTTGAAAATGATTATGACTTAGCATACTTAGTTCTACATGGTGGGAACGGAGAAAATGGTAAGATACAAGCAGTATTAGATATTTTAGGAAAGAAATATACAGGTTCAGGGGTACTGCAAGTGCTTTTAACTATGGATAAAAATAAGACTAAGCAAATTGCAGAAAATATTGGAATAAGAGTGCCAAAATCATATAGAGATTTGAGACTCTATTGAAAGATTTCAGTAATAATAAAAGCCTGTTGATGAAGGATCAAGTAAAGGACTATTTTTATGTAACAATAAAGAAGAGGCAGGGGAAGCTCTTAAAAACTTAGAAAAACCTATAATTGAAGACTATATTGTTGGAGAAGAATTGACAGTTGGAGTTTTAAATGGAAAGGCTTTAGGAGTATTAAAAATAATCCCTCAAGCAGATGTTCTATATGACTACGATTCAAAATATGCAAAGGTGGGTCAATTCATGAATTTCCAGCAAAATAGAAGATAAAAGCATATAAAGGAAGCTATGAAAATAGCAGAAAAAAATTCATAAAAGAATTTAAAATGAAAGGAATTTCAAGAAGTGATTTTATACTAAGTGAAGGGAAAACTTTATTTCTTAGAAGTAAACTCTTCACCAGGAATGACAAAAACAAGTTTAATTCTGATTTAGCAACTCTTCAAGGATATACTTTTGATGATGTTGTTAGATTAACAGTTGAAACATTTTTGAAATAATTAGGGAACTTAATGAAAAGTAAGATTGTTGATATTGAATATAATAATGTATTTAGTATATATGTTGCCTCAAAATTTCTTTAGATTAGATTACTTTTAATATAAATAAAGTAGATATTCAAGAGAGTGCAAAAGATGTTACAGCCAGAATTGACAAAATTGAGTGAAAAATTATATAATAAAAATATTATTTATATAGATAGTAATGAAATAAAAGAATTTTTAGAAAAAGATGTAAGGGTTGAAGATGTAACAATTACAAAAATCCTTAGAGAAATTAGTATTAATGTCAAAGAGAAAGACTTATCTTACTACGCAGTTATAGGAAAAATATTTATTTAGTGGATAAAGTTGGAGAGATATTTGCCTACTTTAAATGAAAAAGATGTAGAAGAAGTACCATTTTATTGTGGCAAATAGTGAAGATGAAATCAAAAGAAATAACAGAATTTTTAAATGAACTCTCAGATTTAGCAATATTTAAAAAAATATTTTCTCAAAATATATAAAATAAACGATAAAGAATTTGTTATAATATTGACAGATGGAGTAAAAATAAAAACTAATAGAATAGAAAGAAAATGACGAAGTTAATAAAGAAAAACAGAACAAAAAGATATTTGATTGCACAACAACTTTATTTTAATATGTCAAAAGGAAAGGAAAAATAGACTACATAGATTTAAGATTTAATGACTATATAATAAAAATATTTAGGTGATAACAAATGAGAGATGATGTAATAAGAAAAGTAGCTCTGGACATCGGTAATGATACTATAAAGTTACTTATTGGTGAAATGAGTTTAGACTTTACAAAAATAGCTGTTACTGATTATGTCAAAAGTTAAACACGGAGGCTTGATAAAGTCAGAAATTTATGATATGAATACCTTAAGTGAAGGGCTTAGAACAGCAATAAATAAAGTAGAAAGCATTGAATCTCCAATAACAAAAACTATCTCTAGCTTTAGGTGGTTCTAGAGTTGGCTCAACAACAGTAAATGTCAAGATTTCCTTTCCTGAAAAGGAAATTGAAGAATCAGATATGAATAAATTGCTAAAAAAGCAAAAAGACAGATTTTTGGAGAAAATGAAGATAAGTTTAAAATACTATATAAAAGAAGTATATAATAAAAAGGTTGATGGACCAAATATAATAAAGCAACCTGTGGGTATGGTTGGTAAAGAATTACAAGCAGATGTACACTTTGATATGTGGAAGAAGAATATGTAAAAGAAATTTAGAGAAGTCCTGTATGGGCTTGGGTGGATATAGATAAGATATATTTAGACTCATACGCTTCAGCTAAAGGAACTTTAGATGAAGAAACAAGAAAAATGGGAGTAGCCCATGTAGATATTGGTTATGGCTCAACAAGTGTCATAATCTTAAAAATGGAAAAGTTCTCTATGCTAAGACAAAATCACTAGGGGAATTACACTATATTTCTGATTTATCAATATTGAAAATACCTAGAGAAGGGGCAGAAGAAATATTATTAAAATTAAAAAATAAGAATATTGAATCAGATGAAACAATAAAATATGGAACAAAAAGAATACCTTTTAAAAAGTATAAAGGATATCATTGCAGCTAGAACAGATGATATTATAGAATTCATTAATACAACAATAGATGAATCTGGTTTCAATGGACTCTTGGCTAGGGGTATAGTTCTAACAGGAGGAGCAGTTGATATAGATGGAGTGGCTGAACAAGTTTCAAATAGATCAGGATATCTAGTTAGAAAGATGTTACCAATACCTTTAAAAAGGTATAAAGAATAGTTTCTACAGCGATGCAACTGTGGTTGGAATATTTTTAGAAGATATGGAAAGAGAATATAAGAAAAAGTACAGAAAAATTAAGGAAGAAACTATACAAATTACTAGAAGAGATGCAGTAAGAAATAAGAGTGTAAAAGATGAAGTGGACGTTTTTAGAAGAAATAGATGACAGTAGATCTAAGAAAAAAAGAAGAAAAGTTCGATTTAATCAGATGGCTAAGAGAACTTTTTAGTCTAAAAGTAAGGAGGATATTTATGTCAGAAGGAATAAAAGATCTTGTTAAAATAAAGGTTATAGGTGTTGGAGGTGGAGGAGGAAATGCCATCAACGATATGCTTTTATTCAGGAGTAACAGGAGTAGAATATATAGCAGCTAATACAGATAGAGCAGGATTTAGAAAAATCATTAGCTGATAGAAAATTACAAATTGGTGAAAAATTAACAAAAGGGCAAGGAGCAGGTGCTGAGCCTGAAATAGGAAGACTTGCAGCAGAAGAAGATATAGAAAAAAATTCAAGAACTTTTTAAAAAGGAACAGATATGCTGTTCATAACTGCTGGAATGGGTGGAGGTACTGGGACAGGAGCAGCTCCAGTTATTGCAAAAGTTGCAAAAAGAATTAGATGTTCTTACAGTTGCAGTTGTAACAAGACCTTTTTAATTTTGAAGGTGAAAAAGAAGAAGAAATTCAGAAAATGGAATTGAACTTTTTAAGACAAAATGTAGACAGTTTAGTTATTATACCAAATGATAAACTTTTTGATTTACCAGATAAAATATAACTATGCTTAATGCATTTAAAGAAGCAAACAATATCTTAAGAATAGGTATAAAAAGCTGTTGTGGATCTAGTTTTAGGACAAGGATTCATAAACCTTGACTTCGCAGATATTAAATCTGTATTAAAAAATTCAGGAATCGCTGTTTTAGGGATATGGAGAAGGTGAAGGGAGAAAAACAGAGCTATAAAAGCTGCTGAAAAAAAGCATTAGAATCTCCATTACTAGAAAAATCTATTCAAGGAGCAGATAAGATGCTTATCAACTTTAAGAACTTCTGAAGACGTTGGATTAAATGAATCACAAACAGTTACAGAGTAATAAGACAAGCTACTGGAAAGAAAGTAGAAGATGTATTATTTGGAGTTACAATAGTACCTGAATTCTCAGATAAAATTGAAATTACTATCATGGCAAATAATTTCAAAAGATGAAATGGAAACTAATAATGAAACATTCATTAGAATGGAAACAGTTAAAACTACTGCTGAACCTATAGAGAAGTAGAAAGAAAGAAAGAGTGCCAGATGATATAATTGATATTCCACCTTGGATGATAATAGATAAAGGTTATTTGTCAAATAGTGTTGATAAAAAGTTTAGACTATGACCTGATAAATTAAAGAAATTTTTGAAATTAAAAACTTAGAATTCTCTTTTTATATTGATGAGCTGTTGCAAAATTAAAATTGCAACAGCCCTTTATATATAACCCTTTTATATTAGTTTTTACTATTTTTTTAAATAAGAGAATACAGTTCTAAATACTTGTCCTGTAGCTCCTTTTTGAGAATAATATGGGATTAGCTCCACTAGCCCAAGCAGTTCCAGCTATGTCTAAGTGAGTCCATTTAGTATCATCAATAAATTCTTCTAAGAATTTAGCAGCATTTGTTGATCCACCCCATCTAGTACCACTGTTTTTGCATGTCAGCATAAGGTGATTTAAAATTCTTTTTGAAGATATCAAACATTGGCATTTGCCAGAAATATTCATTCCAGTTGTTTAGAAGCAGAAATGATTTCTTTTTGCCATTTCATCATTGTTAGTAAATACTCCTGTTACATCTTCACCAAGAGCCACCATAACAGCTCCCAGTTAAAGTTGCAGCATCTATAATTTCATCAACTTTTTCTTTTCTAACAATATAAGTTAAAAGCATCAGCTAGAGTTAATCTTCCTTCAGCATCAGTGTTAGTGATTTCTATAGTTTTTCCATTCATAGCAGTTAGGATATCTCCAGGTCTGTAAGCATTAGGTCCTATAGAGTTTTCACAAGCAGCTATAACACAAGTTACATTCTTTTTAACTTTCATTTTAGCAACAGCACACATAACTCCCATCATAGTTCCTGCTCCACCCATGTCACATCTCATAGTAAGCATACTATCAGTAGGTTTTTAAAGATAGACCTCCTGTATCATAAGTAAGTCCCTTTTCCTACTAAACCATGAGTATATTTAGATTTTTCATCTCCTTTATATCTCATAACTATAAGATAAGGTCTGTGATGAGCTGCTCTTGCAACACCAAGATAAGCATTCATTCCTAATTTTTTTGGATTTTCTTTTCATCCATGATTTCAGCTTGGAAACCAAATTGTTTACCAAGTTCAACAGCCTTGTCAGCAAGTGCTTTTTGGAGTCATAACTTCTGCTTGTTCATTGATTAAATCTTTTTACAATGTTAGAAATTTTTGCAAGTTCATAACCTTCTATTAGTTTAGGAACTTTTTATCTATTAAATAAGAAACTTCTAAGAATTTATCTTTTTTTCTTAGAAATATATTTATCAAATTTATAGTTGATATGTTCAACTACTTCAGCAACAATATCCATATTGTCTAATTCTTCATTAGCAAAGCTTAATAAAACTTTACCTGTTTCATTTTTAAAGTATCAAAAAGATATTGTCTTATATTTTTACAATTTAATTTAGCTTTATCTCCTAAACCAACTATTACAAAAATCTATAACCTTTTTATTATTTACTAATGTCATTGCTAATTTTTCAGATGCTTTTTGCTGTGAATTCATTTTTTTCAATAACAGCTTTAGCAAGGTCTTTACTCTTTTTGTCTAGATAATCAGGTAGATTTATTTTACCTGTAGTACTTATAAGTACATACTTATCATAATCGTTTTTCAACTTTTTACACAATTAAAACTCATTTTTCCTCCTAATAATTTTTATTTTTTAATATAATATAAAAAAATATATCATTAAATGCTCAAATTTTTCAACTTTTTTTAATAGAAAAAAAAGGGAAGTGTACCTAAAAACCCCTCAAATTCTAAATCTTTATACATTGAAATAAGAACTCCATTAAATCTCCATCATGAACAATGTATTCTTTTTCCTTCCAGTCTTAGAACTCCATTTTCTTGAGAACCTTTCCAACCTGAATATTTAATAAAGTCATCATAAGAAACAACTTTCGCTCTTATAAATCCTTTTTTCAAAATCTGTATGTATTTCTCCAGCAGCTTTAGGAGCAGTATCTCCTATTCTAATAGTCCAAGCTCTAACTTCTTTAACACCAGCTGTAAAAGTATGTTTGTGAGACCTAAAAAGTTTAAATCCTGCTCTTATAAGTCTGTTAAGTCCTGCTTCTTTAACTCCCTAAAGTTTCTAAGAATTCTTTTTTACTTTCGTCGTCCATTTCTTGTAACTCAGCTTCAACCTTAGCTGAAACTATTACAACTTCTGAACCAATTTTTTCTGCATAATCTTTTTACTAAATCTACGTATTTATTTCCAGTTGCTAAATCATCTTCTGCAACATTAGCTGCAAATATCATAGGTTTTTAAAGTAAGTAATTGATAGTTCTTTAAAACTTGTTTTTCTTCATCAGTTAAATCTAAAGTTTTTTAAAAGTTTAAATTCTTCAAGGTGTTTTTACTTTTCGGTAGAACAGCCATAAGTTCTACCGATTCTTTAATCTTTATTTCTTGCTAATTTTTCATGTTTTTCTATTGCTTTTTCAATAGTTTCTATATCAGCAAAAGATTAACTCTGTATTTATTACTTCTATATCACTTATAGGGTCTACTTGACCACTTACATGGATTACATTTTCATCATCAAAACATCTTACAACTTGACAGATAGCAGATGTTGCTCTGATATTTGATAAAAACTTATTTCCTAAACCTTCCCCTTTTGAGCTCCTTTTTACTAGTCCTGCTATATCTACAAATTCAACAGTTGCAGGAACTATTCTTTCAGGGTTTATAATTTGTGCAAGTGCATTTAATCTTTCATCTGGAACAGTTACCATTCCAACATTTGGTTCTATTGTACAAAAAGGATAGTTTGCTGCCTCTGCTGCTCCTGCCTTAGTTATTGCATTAAATAATGTAGACTTTCCAACATTAGGTAGCCCTACGATTCCTATACCTATCATTTAAATTTTCCTCCAATATATTTTTAATTTCCTGCTTTTATAATTTCAAAAGAATGAATCTGCCTTTAATGAAGCTCCTCCAACAAGTCCTCCATCGATATCTTCTTGGCTCAATAAATCTTTTGCATTTTCAGGTTTCATTGATCCACCATATTGAATTATCATATTGTCAGCAACTTCTTTTTCCAAACATTTCAGCTAGTACATTTCTAACTTCCTTTATGAGTTTCTTGAGCCATTTCAGGAGTTGCAGTCTTACCTGTTCCTATAGCCCCAAACTGGTTCATAAGCAACTATAACTTTTTACAGCTTCTTCTTTAGATAAATCAGCAAGTCCACCTTTTTATTTGAGTAGCTAAAACTTCAAGAGTTTTTCCTCCTTCTCTTTCTTCTAACTTTTCACCAATACAAAGTATAGGTTTCATTCCTATTTCTAAAACTGCTTTAACTTTTTGATTTTATGAATTCATCACTTTCTTTAAAGTATTCTCTTCTTTCAGAGTGACCTAAGATAACGTATTCAACTCCAATATCTTTAAGCATTTTTAGGAGAAATTTCTCCAGTGTATGCTCCTTCTATTTTTGGATATACATTTTCAGCAGCAATTTTTACATTACTTCCTGCAACAGCTTTAACTGCATCTGAAAGGCAAGTAAAAGGTGCTCCTATAACTATATCTACATTGTTTACGTCCTTTGTTAAATTTTTAATTCTGTTAATGTTGCAACAGCCTCACTATTATTTTTATACATTTTTCAGTTTCCAGCTATAACTAATCTTCTCATAAAAATCCTCCTATTTAAAATAAATTCTTCTTTTTGTGCCTCATCATTCAATATACAATTTTTGATAATAATCTATATTGGCAACGAATGTTTCAAGTATATCAGAAACACAGTAATTTAAAGTACTTACATAAGCAATATAGTCTTTCTTTTCTTTAAACTCAGATAAAATAGCTAGTTCTCCTTTAAAAGTTTCAAAAGTTTCTTCTAATTCAGGAAAAGTAAAAGCTATAATTAGTAATTAAAAAAATATAATAAATCTGAGAACCAATTTAGAAAAACATCAGTTTCTTCAATTTCAATTGCAGAAATTTCTTCTTTTCTCTATAATATTTTTCTTGAAAACCACTATTTATATCAAAAATATTTCAATATATTCTTTTTGAAAGGTTTAGGGATTCAAGTGATAAATCGACATATGATTTTGTAGTGACTTCCATCACATTTTTCATATCCATATCTATGAAAGGAGACTCTTCTATTGAACTTCCATTAATATAGATATTTTCTATAACTTTATTATCCAGTTTTTGCTGATAGCTTTTAAGATTTTTCTAAATCTTTAGTCCGTCTACCAAAGTTTGTCTTTTTGATTATCTATATATACTTCATTTCCCCCTCCTTTGCAAGTTAATTGTTAATGAAGTGTCTTGCCATAGCTATTGAAAATACTTTTATATTGATGTTTTCATTAGTTTTTCTAACTCTTCACATATGGAACGAATAGTTGCTCCACTTGTTACTACGTCATCAACTATTAAAACATTTTTTATTAGTTAAATTCAACTTATTTTTTTAAAAACATTTTTAACATTTTTGCTCTTTTTAACATCTTTTCAAATTATACATATGTTTTTGTGTCTTTTAATTCTTTGAATTTTTCTTGTAATTGACAGATAAAAAGTTCCAAAAGGTATTCTATTTGATTAAAAACCTCTTTCAAGCATTCTTTCATCACTTATTGGAACAGGTATAATAATATCAATTTTTCTCTTTCAAGCAACTGAAAAAGGTTTTTTGAATAAGATAGGCTAAATCCTTTGCTAAATCTTTTCTATTTCTCAATTTGTAGTCGGCTATAATTTGTCTCACAGCTTTTTCATAGATAAAAACGTAGAAAAATTTTTCCTTATTTTTAAGTAGGCTTCTCTTTTCAAATTTTCTAAACATTTGGAGCAGATAAAGCCTTCTCTATCTAAAGTATTATGACAAAGAGTGCAGCTATTGTCAAAAGTAGAAAATCTTAAACTCTTTTTAATAGCTTCCTTCAGGTTCAACATTGTCCTTACATTTTTTTCTCAGTTTCATCATCTACAATTTTTGCAGAGTAGAATTCTGTATAGCCACAATTTAACAAGTTTTAGCATAGTAAGTATTAAGCTCTATTTTTAATAAAATTTTTCTTTTTCAGGTAAGATAATGCTCTTTTTCTTCACAATGTCTACATCTACATTTAGGACAACTAAAAAGCCAATTTCATCACCCCATACAATGTTTTTTTATCCAGTCAAGTTCATCTTCTAAGTAACTCATACAGTCAAATCTCATTTTGTATTTTTCATATTTTTTTAGACTGCATATAGAGTTGAGCTAGTTTAACAATTTTAAATAATTTTTCTATCCACAGCCTCATAGCCATAGCTAAATTTATTTGTCTTTCTATATTTCACTTCAATAAATACAATTTTCATCATCTTTTTGTGCAATTATATCTATTTCACCATATTTATTTTGATAATTTCTTTCAAGTACCTTTGTAACTATTTTTTAATTAAGATTTCCACACTTTTATCTTCGTATTTATTTCCTATTTCTCTTGTATTCAAAATTATCACTGACCTTTATATTAAAAGTATTCTCAATTGTACTTCTTTAGGTTCGTCTTTAGTTTCATCTAAAATTTTTCTTAAAAAGACTTTTCTATGAACATTCTTTTAAAAACACCCTAGTCTTAATTGCTTCCACATGTTTTTAGTTCCATAGCCCTTATTTTTCAAAATCATAATCAGGATATTTAAGTCCTAAGTCCTTCATAATTCTATCTCTGGTAACTTTTGCAATTATAGAGGCAGCTGCAATACTAAGACTTTTGCATCTCCTTTTGACCACAGGTAATTGTTTTCCTTCATACCCTTTAATTTTTAAATTTCCATCAACTAGAACAATGTAATCTTTTTAGCTTCATGAAATTTTTCTAAATCTTTTAATGCCCTTCTCATTGCTAAAAAGTCAGCATTAAGAATATTTAATTTATCTATTTCTTCCACACTTGCAATTCCCACTGCAACATTGAAGTTATTTAATATTATATCATATAATTTCTCTCTTTTTCTCTAGTTAACTTTTTAGAATCATTAATTTCATCTAATTCTTCACTATATTGTTTTTAATATCACAGCTGCTGCAACAACAGGACCTGCAAGTGGACCTCTTCCTGCCTCATCTACACCTATGACATTTTTATATTCTAAATCGTATAGATACAATGGATTATCCATAAATTCCTCCAAAATACTTTCATCACTAGTTAAATGGAAAGTAAAAACAGTTCATTGCTAGCTAAATTTCACTTGTTTTTACTTTTTCCAACTATGTGACTCGTTTATTTTTTTATTTTATTAAATAGTGTATTTATCAATGTTAAAATTTAATCTCTTTTGACTTCTATAAAGTCATCAAATAGTTTTCCTGTAAATGTATATTCTTTGTTATCTAAAGGATTTTAAAAATTCTAATTTAAAAGGCATGTAACATTTGTCTTTTTATATTTTTATCTTCACTTCCATAGATAACATCACCTAAAATAGGGTGGTTTATGCTCTTCATATGTACTCTTATTTGATGAGTTCTTCCAGTTTCTATAAGAACTTCTACCAAAGAATAATCTTTTACTTGTTCTACAACCCCTATAATTAGATATATCAAGTTTACCATTTTCTTTAACTACAGCCATTTTTCTTTCCTGTCTTTAGTATCTCTACCAATTAAATTTTTCTATTCTACCTTCTAAGTTTTTCATCTGAAAAGTTACCTTTAACTATACAAAGATAAGTCTTATGAATAGTTTTATCTGTAAACATAGAAGCAAGTTTTTGCATGAGCATAATTATTTTTGCAACTAATATTAATCCACTTGTGTCTTTTATCTAGTCTGTGAATAATACCAGGTCTTATATTTTCCATTTACAGAAGAAAGATTATTCGTATAGTATAGAAGTGCATTTACTAAAAGTACCATTATAGTTTCCATAGGCAGGGTGAACTACCATATTATATTTTTTATTCACTAAAAATAAAATCATCATTTTCAAAAACTATATCCAAAGGAATATTTTTCAGCTTCAATATCTATATTTTTCTTCTTCAGGAATAGAAATTTCAATTTTTTTCACCTGATTTTAATTTTTCTACCATTCTTATTTATAACTTTTTGAATTTATTTTTACATAGGAATTATCTATAAGTTTCTCTAAATAAGAACGAGTTGCTTCTTCAATCTGTTCAGCTAAGTATTTATCTAATCTCATTCCTTCATATTCAGGACTGACTTCAAATTCAAATTTTTCTTTATATTTTTCCATAATATTTTTCCTAACATAATTATATATTTTCTTTTATTTTAGCATAAATAGATAAATATATAAATATATAAATAAGTAAAAAGAATAATGTGATTATGTCACTGAAAAATATATAAAAGACTATTTTATAATGTATACATAAACGATAATATATAAAAATAAATTTATAGGAGGAAAAAAATGGCAATAATAAAAGGAACAAAAAGAAAATTTTGAAGCAGAAGTATTAAAAAGCAGAAGAATAGTAGTAGTAGATTTTTGGTGCAAACTGGTGTGGACCTTGTAAAAAGTTTAGTACCTATATTAGATGAAGTTGTAGAAGAAGATCCAAAACATAGTTAAAAGTAGATATAGATGAAGAAGAAGAATTAGCAGCTCAATACAAAATTATGAGCGTACCTACTTTTACTAGTATTTAGAAATGGAGAAATCATTGATAAATCAGTAGGATTAATCAAAAACATGAAGTAAAAGCTTTATTCTCAAAAATAATAGAATAATCAGAAAGCTAAGTGTGAGCCTAAAACTTACATTTGGCTCTATAACTAAATTTTTCATAGTAGTTCTTACATACCTAAATTTATAAAAATATTTCTATCTTTAAAATTAATTTGAAATTATATTTGATAAAAATAAGCGTATAATAAATTCGTAAAACATACATAAAAATAAAATACATATGTTTTTAAAAATTATTTACAGTTCAATTATATTAGGGATATTTTAAAAATAAAAAAGGGAGGTATCTAAATGAAAGAGCAAATTGAAAAATGCTAAAACGAAATTTGAAAGAAAAACTTGCAATAACAACAGCTACATTAATAGCTTTTTATTATCAGCTAACTTAGCTTTTGCAGGGGAGACTATGAGGTTGGAAATGAGGGAATTAAAAGAAAAACTCAGGAACTTTGGAAGAGGCAACAGAGAATTTGAAAAAGACAGGTCTATTTAAAATAGAAGCTGAAACTATAGAAAATAGATTAAAAAGATTGGTCAACTATTAAACTACAAAATGAAGTAAATAAAAACTTTTATTAATAAAGGAAAAATTTACTTGATAAATGAGGAATAGGTAAAATAGAAAATAGAGGCTATATTGAAGCATTTCTTTCTAATAAACACAGCAAAGCAATATATTAAATTCTGGATATATTGACAAGATGGCTTCAGATGGAAATATATATAATAAAGGTTATATAAAGAGCTCTTAGTAGCGATACTTTAAATAAAGGAATTTCTATAGAAAATGAAGGAACTATTGGTACTTTCAATGAAAATAAAAAAATTAAAAATTTTTGGAGATGTTGCTGTAGATAATAGAGACATATCTAGTACTGAAAAAATAGAAAACTATGGACTTATTAATTTCAGAAACAGGTGACTATGATACTTTAAAATCTGTAAATAAAACAGCTAATAAAGGAATAGTTTTAGAAAGCTATGATTTAAAAGAAATAAGTCCTAATTCAATAACATTAAAAAGATGATAAGGGGAGATTAATAAAAATTATGCTAATTCAGCTATAGATGATACTGAAATAAATAATGGAATTTTAAATGTTTTTAATGTAACAATGGATAAAAATTTAGAAGTAAAAATAATTCAGTTTTTAATATCTATAAGGCTAAAATAGAAGATAATATTAGTTTTAATAATTCCACTCTTAATATGTCCTATACACTTATAAAAATGGAATAGAAATGGAATTTAAAAATAATAGTAATATAGGAAATATGAAAGTTATTGGACAAACTTCTCCTTTATTAAAAAGCTTACTATAGATAATACAACAAATGTTGGTAGTATAATGATATCTGATGTAGATATAGAAGCAATAAATTTAGTAGCAATGAAGATATAGTAAATAAAAATATGGTATTAAGAATAAACGATTTTGAAACTTCTCCAGATAAGAATGTAAAATACTTTTGTATCTACTAATGTAGATTTATTAGGAAATTCTACAACCTTTTGGGAAACATTACTGTAAAAGATGGTGGAAGATAACTATAGGAGAGAGTACTTTATTTAAGAATGGATTAGATGACAATGTAGTACCAGATGATTATTATAAAAAGATATAAAAATAGAAGGAAATGGGAAAATACTAGTAGGTATGAATCCTATGATATATCAGGAGTAAAGGAATTAGGACAAGGTAATAACCTAACAGATTCTATTAAAGGACAAGTTGATACAACAGATCCTAATATGCTACTAGCTCAAGATCAACTTAATATGAGATGCAGATTCACTTCTTCATGATATAGTGATAATGCCTAAATATTCTTTTTAATTATGTAGATGGAGCACATGAAGTTAGAAATAAATATAAGATTGTAGTAGCTAAAGACTTAGCAATTCCTCTACCAGATGATAAACCTTTACAAGTTACACCAGCTATAACTATAACACCAGGTACAAGTGTTGACACCAAGTACACCTACTGTGCCAGCTACACCAGCTAAACCAAAAGATTATGGAGAACTAAATGCTATATATAGAAGTATAGTTACAGCTGATAAGATAAAAAGAATTTAAAGTATATAATAATGATGAATTAAAAAGGTTTCTATAGATATTTAAGAGACATTTATGTAAACAGTCCTTATACAACAACTATAGGAAGCTCATTAGATAATCTATCTATGTTAAGAGAAAAAGCTCTTTTTGACTTAAAGCCTAACCCAAATAAATGGGCAGTAGTTGGTGGAGCAGTTTACAATGATAATGAAACTAAATATAAAGTTAGTACAACAGAAGTTGATACTAAAAACAACAGGAGCTTATGCTAAGGGAGAATATGGATTAAAAGAAGATACAACTTTTGGCTTAATATTAGGTGGAACAAACTCAAAAACTGACTTATCAACTGGAAAAGTTAAATCTTCATCAGCATATATTGGAGCATATGCAAAGAAATATGTAAATAACTTTAAATTTACTTTAGGAACAGCTGTTGATTTTGCTGAAAATAAGGTTAAAAGAGATGCAATAGGTTATGAAGGAATAATAGAAACATCTGAGATCTAGTGCAAAAACAAAAAGTAGAGCTTTTTGACTTATATACAGAGCTAGCTTATTCAAAGAATCTAGGAAATAATTTCTATATTGAGCCAAAAGTTTGGACTTAGCTATAGTAGAGTAAGACGTGAGCAGTAACAGAAAATGATGGAATAGTAAACTTACATGTAAACTCAAAGACATTTAATGAAACTAAAGCAGAAGTAGGACTAGATTTAAAAAGTTATAGTAAGTGGAAACACAATTCATAACTTTATTATTAATACAGCTTATGAAAGAATATTAAATGGAGCAAAGGCTACAACTATAAAAAGCCAATGTAGTTGGAGGAAGTGAATTTGATATTCTAGTTCCTGAAAAGAGAAAAGGAAGAACAACAACTGGAATAGAATATAAATTAGAAAATAAATTTGGAATACTATTCAATTTAAAAGTTGACTATGGTTTCAGGCATGGAAGCAATAAAAAAATCTACAAGATTTAGTACAGGTTTAGGATATAAATTTTAAAGAAATAATTAAAAACTAAGGAGTGTAATATTTCAATAATTGAGATATTATACTCTTTTTATAAATAAAAATTTGTAAACTTATATAAAAATAGTAAAAATTCTTGTAAATACTAAAAATAAGGAAAAAAATAGAATATGAATAAAAATTATGTAGGAACTTATGGGGTAATTAAAAATGGAGGATAGATCTTATTTATTCAGAAACTGAAGGAGAAGGAAATATATTTTTTCAATATTAAAATGTATTGAAGAAAATGATAATTATTTAAAAGTTGTAGTAATAGGGAAAAGTAAAGAACATACACCAAAAAATAGCAATAATTAAAAAAGAGGGATATGAAATATTAAAAAGCCTAAATTTGATGTAGGAGATAAAGTAAGATTAATTAAGCATCCTAATGAAAAAGCAATTGTAAGATTAATAATATGGCATGAAAAAAGACAGAAGAATTTATTATATCTTAGATGTTGAAGGAAATAAAAAGAGAAGTAATAGTTGGTATTATGAAGATGAAAATAAGTTTGAAAAATAGATGAATAAAAATCTACTTAGACTAAAAATATAACAAAAATGAGGAAAACTAAAATGGAATGGATAAATATAATAAGTAATAGGATGTTAGGGTATCTAAAATAAATATAAATAACTTATATGTCACCTTAGAGATTGAATGTTGGAATGGAGAACTAATAAAAATAAATTTTAAAAATTACCATATTGTTAAAGAAAAATTCTATTGGTGAGGAAATAGGTGACATAAAAATAGAAAGACACTCTAGTTTAATAGAAGAATTAAAACAAGATATTTTTAAATGGAGGAGGGACATTGAATGAAATAAATGATATAAAACATTTTTATTTTTATGACTCATGGAACAATAGAGTAATATTAGAGATATTGGCAGAAATAACAGAATATGTATAAATCTAAATAATAAAAATATATAGAGGATAAAAATATGAGAGAATATAATGTATATAGAAGTATAATAGATAAAAATATAAAAAGAATTTAAAGATTCTAATTGCTATCTTAGTTTAATGGATTATGGAACAAGGCAATGTAAAATAGATGGTTTAATAGCTGCTGCATATCTATTTTGTCCTGAAATTATAGAGATAGAGGGACATATTTTTATAGGAGCCAATATGAAATGTATTAGAAATATTTGTCTCTACCTAAAAATATATATTTCAGACAAACAATTTGAAAGAATTTTTATCAAGATATAGATGATTTTAAGAGTATCTTAGAAGAAAAATATATATTGGAAGATTTTTATTTTCGAACTTTAATAAAAAGAAGATATAATTAGTATGAATACAGATTTATATGATTATGTAGATTATAAATCAGTATACAATGAAATAAAGCGATGCATATATAGAAAAAAATTGATTGAAACTAATGAGAAAAATGAGGTTATAGATATTTTGAAAAAGAAATATAAACAAAAAGAAGAAGTTTTCATAAATTGTTGTATGATTGACACTAAGTTAGAATTAATTTACTCAATAAAAAGCTTTTAAATTATCCAAAACATTGTGCTAATAATTGGGATGCAAATTGAAGATTTTTATCTATGATGTTGTTCTCCAAAAATTGTTTTTACAAAATTGGGATAGTATAAAAGAAAAATTACCTCAAGATACAATAATTTTAAAAAATTTTAGATAAGATAAATCCAAAAATACAGCACAGTTTTTATATGAGTAAAAATGTAAGATGATATAAAAAGATAAAAACAAGGAGAATTAAAATGAATGTATCAGTAACAATATATAAAGAAAAAGGAAAAAGATTTTAGAATGATAATATTGCCATCAGGTAGAAGTAAGATAGGCTTAATTCAAGTTAAGGATTATGGAATAATTTCTTATCTAAATAAAAAGATAGTATAGGAGAATTTATATTTTGGGCATTAAATGAAAGTGATAATGAAAAGATTGAAGATGAAGTTAATGTACAATGGTGTAAACAATATTTTAATTGTTCTTCTAATTTAAAAGTAGTTAATGAATATAATAATATTGGATTTGAATTTTTTGAAAATAAATATTCACTTATGTTAAAAATAAAAAGATGGAAGAGGTTATTCACCATTCAAAGATGAGAATGGAGATATGGTCGAATACACCTTCCCAGAAAAAGCCAACAGCATTGGAATTAGGAAGAAAAGTAATGGAGATGTTTGAATACAAAGAAAGATATGATGGTATAATAGAATAGGAAAAGTTAAGCTGAATAGATGTAAATATTTATTCAGCTTTTCTCTAATGAATCAAAAAGGAAATTATTGCTAGCTCACAGCATTCAGGGAGAAGCAGTAAATAAATCATTAGGAGTAAAATAAATTATGAAAAGGGTAATATATAAAAAGTAATAAATGAGAATAAAGAAAAATAGGACAGAATTTTTGCTTATTAATTTTTGATTATGAAGATGGGAATGATTATTTAGCAAAGATATTTAATAAAAGAATTTAATATGAGAGTAGAAGAAAAAGAAAGATTATATTTGGTTTAGTATAATAAAATTATGTGAAAAAAACACTTGTTATGAATTATTGTGGCATGAAGATATAGGAAATATAATTTATTCACTTGAACAAGATAAAGACACAGTTAATGAACTTGAATTAAGGTTACAGAAAGTTCTAGATGTAGTGAATATCAAAAATACTAGAAAATAATTAATCATAATAGGAAGGAGAAATTTATGAGAGGACATGCAGTATATTTCTTTATGTTAAAGGATGATTTAATTGAAAGTTTTTAAAAGAGTAGAAGAAAAATTAGGAGGATTACAATATGTTGTCCATACATTTTATGATGAACCCAAAGTTTGAAATATTTGACAGTATAGAAAAATAACTGATATTGGGTTAATAAAACCTATTAGACCTAATTATTTTATTGCATTAAAAATGAAAAATTTTCTATGAGAGAAATTGAACTAAAAATCAGAGAGGTTTGTTATGATATTCAAGATAAACAAGGATTTTACAATTTTTCCTTCTGGAATATTTGAAAATTCAAATTGTATAAAAACGTGGAGAGATAAACACTGTTGCAGAAACTGATTCAAGATTAATGTTATTTAAAGAGCTGAAAAAGTATATTAAAAGAATTCTATGAAGATAAATAGAGGTATATCAACATATGTAGGTAAGTCAATTATTGAAAAATAAAGAAAAATATAGAATTCCTTATGGAAGTCCAGCTTCTCCACCAGAAGAAGATTTTGATATAAGTGATCTGGTTTGGCAAGAAAAAGGAAGAAAGAAAAAGATTAAAATATAAGGAGAATCTAAGAATTTTGGTTGTTGTCAAATAGTGTTGATAAACTATGACCTGATATAATTAGGAGAATTTTTGAGAATAGAAAAACTTAAAAATTCTCTAATAAATAAAATTATTCATAGAAATTTTTACGATTTCTATTGTAAAATAATATAGAAAGTGAAATGTAAAAATAATTGATATAAATAAAAATGAAAACATGTGAATTATTTAAATTTCATACAGGCTACTGCGACGTCCATTATTGTTGAAAGAGCCTTTGTGGAGCTCTTGAAACACTAATGGCTGGCAAGTAACCGATAAGAATTAGGTTAGTAACGAACAGTTTTCATTATATGGAGCAATAAAAATGAATAAGCATAGTTTTAATGTTTTAGAATTTGATAAATTAAAAGAATTAATTTTAGAAAATATCGTAATTGATGATAATAGAGAAGTTATAGAAAATTTAGAGCCATATAAAAGATTTATCAGCACTTAATAATGAATTAAAAACTGTTAAAGATTTTATGGATTTAATTTCTTTGATGGTGGTTTTTGAAGCTGTTGGGCTTAGAAACATCAATAGTCTTATGGATAAAATAAAACTTATAGGTACTTATCTTGAAGTTGAAGAACTTTGGGATATCAATGTGAATTTAAGAACTGTAAGAGTTTTTTAAGGCTAGATTAGATGAGTTAGGAAAAATATAAACAACTTAGAGATACAATAGGAAATATTCCTAATTTAAGAATGATAGAAGATGTAATAAACAAAACTATCAATCCTGAAAAAAAGAAAATAAAAAGATGATAGCCTCACTTGATTTAAGAGATATCAGACTACATAAAAACTTTAAATATGAATATTAAAAAGAAAGTTTGAAGAACTTTTGATGAACCATCTTTAGCAAATGCTTTCCAAGAAAGAATAATAACGGAAAGAGATGGAAGAATGGTAACTCCTGTAAAATTTGATTTTTAAAGGACTTATCAAAGGTATAGAACACGATAGAAGCTCAAGTGGACAAACAGTTTTTATTGAGCCACTTTCAATAGTTTCTCTAAACAATAAAATAGAGAGTTAGAAACAAAAAGAAAAAGAAGAAATTAGAAAAATCTTATTGAGAATAGCAGAACAATTAAGAAATAATAGAGATGATATATTAGCTATTGGAGATAAAGCCTTATATTTAGATATATTAAATGCCAAATCTATCTCATGCGGTAGATAATAAATGTGAAATTCCAACAGTTAGCAATAGAGAAGTTTTATCTTTAGAAAAAGCAAGACATCCATTTATAGATAAGGATAAGGTTGTTCCTTTAACTTTTGAAATAGGAAAAAGATTATGATATCTTACTTATAGAGGCCAAATACAGGGGAAAAACTGTTGCCTTTAAAAACAGCAGGACTTTTAACTTTAATGGCACTTTTCAGGTATACCAATTCCTGCCTCAGAAAATTCTAAGATAGGATTTTTGAAGGTGTTTTTGCAGATATGGGAGATGAACAAAGTATAGAGCAATCTCTATCTTTCATTCTCAGCCCATTTTAAAAGAATGTAAAGGAAATTTTTAGCAGGAGTTACTAAAAATTCATTGGTATTACTTGGATGAATTAGGTTCAGGAGACAGATCTCATAGAAGGAGCAGCTTTTGCAAATGGCAGTTATAGATTACTTAAATGAAAAGAAGGCTAAATCTTTCATAACTACTCACTATAGAAGTAAAAGCCTATGAGTTTACAATGAAGAAGGAATAGAAACTGCCTCAATGGAATTTAATACAGATCACTTTCTCCAACATATAGACTATTGGTTTGGAATACCTGGAAAAGTAATGCCTTAACTATTGCGCAAAGAATGGGCTTACCTGAAAGTATAATTTCTAAGGCAAGAGCATATATAAGTGAAGATAATAAAAAGTTGAAAAATGATAGAAAATATCAAGACTAAATCTCAAGAATTAGATGAAATGAGAGAAAGATTTGCAAGATTACAAGAAGAAGCAAGACTTGATAGAGAAAAGAGCTAAACAAGAAACTTTAATAATAGAAAAACAAAAGAATGAAATCATTAAAAGCTGCTTATGAAGAAGCTGATGATCGAATGAAATGAGAACGAAGGCCTCTGCACTTGTTGAAAAATCCAACATGAAGAAAAGAATAAAGGGATGAAAACAAATTCAAAAGAACTTAAATATGTTATCTACTGCACTAGAGAAGAAAAGAATAAGACAGTGGAAGTTGTTAAAAGATTAAAACTAAGGTTAACTTTAAAAGAGTTGGAGATAGAGTTTTTGTTAAAGTATTAATCAATTTGCCAATATTTTTAAAGATTAACACATCTAAAGAAAGTGCAAGTGTACAAGCAGGAATTTTAAAATTAGAAGTTCTTTTGAAGAAATAAAAATAGTAGAAGAGAAAGAAAAAGAAAAGTATATAATGTAAGTACTCATAAGAAAACTCCTGTGAAGTGAAATAGACTTAAGAGGAAAGATGGTAGATGAAGGTATCTATGAGTTAGAAACTTATTTAGATAGAGCTACTTTAAATGGATATACAGAAGTTTATGTAATCCATGGAAAAGGACAGGGGCTTTAAGAGAAGGAATATTGAAATATTTAAAAACTTCTAAATATGTAAAAGAATACAGAATAGGTGGACATGGCGAGGGAGGACTTGGATGTACAGTGGTGACTCTAAAATAGAAAAGAAAGTGACTTTTTATTCTTGCAGCAGCAGGACAGGGTAAAGAATGAATATGAGCCTAGCCAAACAGTTTTTAGAATATAAATGAACTACTACTCCTCTTTAAAAATTGCTTTTGAAAATCAGTACATAGATGATATTATTATTGTAACGAACAGAAAACATAAAAATATAAAGAGAATTTTGTGAAAACAAAAAGCTATTATCAAAAAGTCAAATATATTGTTGAAGGTGGAAGCTGAAAGACAATATTCTATTTTTAATGCAATAGAAGAAAACACAGATATTGTCATAATTCAAGATGCAGCAAGACCATTTTTAAAAAGATAAGTATATAGAAGAAAGTTTAAAAATTTTAGATAATACTTGTGATGGAGTGATTGTTGCTGTAAAATGTAAGGATACGATTAAAGTTATTGATAAAAATGGTATAATAGTAGAAACACCAAATAGAAACAACTAATAGCAGTACATACACCACAAACTTTTAAATTTGAAGTTTTAAAAAGGCACATCAAATAGCTCAAGAAAAATATCTTGGCTACTGATGATGCAAGTTTAGTAGAAAATATCTCTGGTAAAATAAAATTTATCCATGGAGATTATGATAATATTAAAAATTACGGTACAAGAGAGTTTAAAATATTTAAAGTAAGGGAGACGAATGAAATGATAAAGATTTTACAACACACTGACAGGCATTTAGATGAATTTAAACCAATAAAAGAAAACGAAGTGTCTATGTATGTCTGTGGACCAACAGTGTATAATTACATTCATATAGGAAATGCAAGACCGCTATTTTCTTTGATACAGTGAGAAGATATCTAGAATATAGAGGATATAAGGTAACTTATGTTCAAAACTTTACAGATGTTGATGATAAGATGATAAATAAGGCAAATGCTGAAAATGTATCGATAAAAAGAAATAGCAGAAGATATATAAGCAGCATACTTTGAAAGATACAGCCCAAATAAATTTAAAAGAAGATGGAATGATAAGACCTAAGGCAACTGATAATATAGATGGAAATGATAAATATTAAATCTTTAGTTGATAAAGGTTATGCTTATGAATCAAATGGAGATGTATATTTTGAAGTAAAAAATATAAAGAAGTTATGGAGAACTTTCAAAACAAAATATAGAAGACTTAGAAAAAGTGGAGCTCAGAATAGATGTAAATGAAATAGATGCACTAGACTTTGCTCTATGGAAATCATCTAAAACCTAATGAGCCAAGTTGGGATTCACCTTGGGAAAAAGGTAGACCTGGTTGGCATATAGAATGTTCAGCTATGTCAAGAAGATATCTAGGGATAGTTTTGATATACATGGTGGAGGATTAGATTTAATATCTCACTATCATGAAAATGAAATGGCACAATCAAAGTGTGGTTGTGGAGGAACATTTGCAAGATATTGGATGCTGCAATGGTTACATAAATATAAATGGTGAAAAATGTCTAAATCATCAGGTTCTTTTTGTGCTTTTGAGAGATATTTTAAAACATTTTGAAGGTAGAGTTATAAGTACTTTTGTTTTAGGCTCATTCATAGAAAACCTATGGAATTTTCTGATACAGAATTAAAATCAAACAAAAATCTTTCTTGAAAGAATAGAAAATAGTTTAAAGAGAATAAAAAGAACTAAATAGAGAAAATTTAGATGGTACAAATGATTGTCAAGAACTTTTAGCAACTAAAAAGAAATGGAAGCTAAGTTTATAGAAGCTATGGACGAAGATATAAACACTGCTCAAGCTTTAGGACATGTTTTTGAGTTAGTAAAATCAGTTAACAAAGCTTTAGATGAAGAAAAATTTCTCAAAAACTGCTATAGAAGTTTTTAGATGAAGTTTATTCATATCTTGTTATGATAATAGAGGAAGTTTTAGGAGTTAAATTAAAATTAGAAGCTGAAGTAAATAATATTTCTGCTGATTTTGATAGAACTTATACTTGAACTTAGAAAAAGATGCTAGAGAACAAAAGAATTGGGCTCTATCTGATAAAAATAAGAGACAGACTTTTAGAATTAGGAATAAAGATAAAAAGATGGAAAGGATAAGACTACATGGACAATGTAGATAAATTATCAACAAAGGACATAAGAGATTACACAGGGTTTGGAATTGGCATTTATAGGAGATGCTATTTGGGAATTGGAAAGTAAGAAAAACATTATTTACAGTTTGGCTACAATATTCCAACTTTTATAAGTATGTCAAAAATAAAGTTAATGCAAGATATCAAAAGCCTAATCTATAAGCAAAATTATAGGGACTTGGATGAAAGAGTTTAAGGTTATAGGTAAAAGAGCCAAAAATAGTAATATAAAACTTTTCCAAAGACTTGTACAGTGATGGAATATAAAGAAGCTACGGCTCTTGAAGCTATTGTTGGAGCAATGTATTTACTCTAATAAAGAAGAAGAAATATTATAAATATAGTTATAAAGGGAGAATAGAATGGGACTTTTTAATTTTAGAGCAAAACAGAAGTATAGGAATCGACTTAGGAACAGCTAACACGTTGGTATACAGCAAAACATATAGTTTTAAATGAACCCATCTGTTGTGGCAGTTGAAAAAGAAACAAAAAGTATTAGCTGTTGGAAATGAAGCAAGAGAAATGCTGGAAGACTCCTGATACAATAGTTGCAGTTAAACCTTTGAAGTGAGGGTAATTGCAGACTACGATATAACAGAAGCTATGATTAAAATACTTTATTAAAAAGATATTTGGGCTCACTCTAGCTATGCCAGAAATTATGATATGTGTACCTATTGATGTTACTGGTGTGGAAAAAGAGAGCTGTTTTAGAAGCAGCAATATCGGCTGGGGCAAAAGAAGGCATACTTAATAGAAGAAGCAAGAGCAGCAGCTCTAGTCTAGGAATGGATATAGCAGCTCCTGAAGGAAATATGATAATAGATATCGGTGGAGGATCTACTGACGTAGCTATAATCTCTTTAGGTGGGAAACAGCTAAAGCTAAGACTATAAGAGTTGCAGGAAATAACTTTGACAACGATATAGTAAAATATGTAAAAGAAAACATATAATCTTTTAATTGGAGACAGAACAGCAGAAGAAATAAAAATAAAAATAGGTACAGCTTTACCTTTGTAGAAGAAGAAGAAACAATAGAAGTAAAAAGGTAGAGACTTATTAATGGGATTACCTAAAGTTATAACTATAACTCTGAAGAAGTAAAGAGAAGCTATAAAAAGACTCTTTGGAGCCAAATCTTACAATGTATAAGAACTGTTCTTGAAAAACTCCACCTGGAATTAGCAGCTGATATAGTTGATAAAGGTATGATGATGACAGGAGGAGGTCCCATTAATAAGAAACTCTCCCTGAAATGATAACAAAATATACTAACTTAAAAAGTAAATTTAGCAGAAAAATCCATTGGAAAGTGTTGTTATAGGAGCAGGACTTGCTTTAGATCAAATTGATGTTCTTAGAAAAATAGAAAAGGCTGAAAGATAAAAATGTTAGATGAATTTCTAAAAGAATGAATTATCATTTAATAGAAGCGAACTTGGTATTTTGAGAGACGATTTAGATTATAGAGTAGCCTTAGAATTTTCAGCAGCATTATTCTCAAGAAATATAGAAATGAAGATGAAAAATCTAAGATAAAAGATAAGACTTTAAGGAATCTATACAGTGATTTAATGGTAGTAGATAACTTAAAATATAGACACACAGTAGAGAGATATCATAAAAAGACCTATCTAGCTCTCATCGAAGGGGGAGCTAAGGTTTTTATATTAAAAATATTCAAGATATAAGAAAAGAAAGTGCAAATGCAATGCTTAAAATTATTGAAGAGCCTACTAGGGATAACTTCTTTATTTTAATATCTAAAAGATTAAATATATTGTCAACAATAAAAAATCAAGATCAATTATATATAGAATCAGAAAATCAACTCCTGAGGAATTAGGGAGTTGATAAGTATGTCTATAACTTTTTCTTGGGGAATCTCAAATGATATAGAAGAATATAAAGAACAGAAATAGATTTGATGTTAGAGAAGTCATATAAATCTATTGCTGGAGTTTTAAAAAGAATATGAGATATTGTAGTAAAAATAGATCTATATAAGTGCTTGAGAAATTTTGTACAAGAATCTACAAGTTTATATGATTAAGTTTGCTGAAAGATATTTATTCAAATGCAAGTAAGGAGAGTAGTAAACTTAATTGTTGACTATATTATTAATTTAGTTAAGAAAAATAAAAATTTAAAAGAAAAAGTTGGAATATAAAAAGATGTTAAGGTATCCAGTGAATATGAAATTATTATTGATCAATTTACTGTTAAGTGTTTAAAGCGAAATTGAGATGAGTTTTTATCTCATATGTTGAGATGTGAAGATGGAAGTATATACAGGCACTGCCAAGGACTATTTAAAGAGATATGAGGAGCATCTAAGTGAAAGAGGTGCTAAATATACAAAGTCACATAAGGTATAGAAAGAGTTTTTCTCTGTGAAAATGAGATCCATAGCTTGTATCTTAGAAAGTGAAATATTAACAAAAAGATAAAAAGAAGCAATAATAATTGAGCCCGATAGCTATGTAAAAAGAACTTGAAAATATTAGAAAAATAAAAATTTTATTTATTATGTTTGACAGAATGTTATAAGTATGATATTATAGTGAATGTCCTGAGAGGGACAAACAAAAATATAAATGCCTGATGGCGGAATAGGTGAGACGACAGGACTTCAAAAATCCCGTGGTACTTAGTACCGTGCCGGCTCGATTCCGGCTCTAGGCACCATTTATATTCTCTCATCGCGGGTGCAGAGACAGTCTGGCAGCTCGTCGGGCTCATAACCCGAAGGTCGTAAGTTCAAATCTTACCCCCGCCACCAAAATTGAATAGTAACAAGGATTATGCGAGAATAGCTCAGTTGGTAGAGCGTCAGCCTTCCAAGCTGAATGTCGCGAGTTCGAGCCTCGTTTCTCGCTCCAATTATTTTATGCGTCATTAGCTCAGTTGGTAGAGCACACGACTTTTAATCGTGTTGTCACAAGTTCAAATCTTGTATGACGCACCATTCATATGTATCTGTAGCTCAGCTGGATAGAGCAACGCCTTCTAAAGGCGTGGGTCGCTCGAATCCTCCAGATACGCCATATACGTGGATCCATAGCCCAGTTTGGCCAGAGCACTCGGCCTCAACCGAGTGGTCGCTGGCTCGAGTCCAGCTGGATCCACCATTTTTAACAGATTCGCCCCTGTTCGTTCAGTGCGGTTAGGACATCAGATTTTCACTCTGGAAACAGGGGTTCAATTCGCCCTACGGGGTACCATAACACGGAAGGCTATCCTAATTGGTAAAGAACCGGTCTTTGAAAACCGGCGTCGTAAGACTTTAGAGTTCGAGTCTCTAGCCTTCCGCCATTTATTAATTAGTAAGTAGTGTGCCCAGATAGCTCAGTCGGTAGAGCAGGGGACTGAAAATCCCCGTGTCGGTGGTCTGATTCCGCCTCTGGGCACCATTTTTAAAAATGAGTGCGCATAGCTCTAGTTGGGAGAGCACCTGCCTTGCAAGCAGGGGTCATAGGGCTCAAGTCCCTATTGTGACCACCATTTTTATATTTTTGGGGGTGTAGCTCAGTTGGTTAGAGCGCCTGCCTGTCACGCAGGAGGTCGCGAGTTCGAGCCTCGTCACTCCTGCCATAATAAAATAATAAACAGGTGTAGCTTAGCTACACCTTAATTTTTATTTATCTTTAATTCAAATCTATATTTTTGAATGACATCTGGGTATTTCTCTTTGTCAACTTCTGAAGCAAACATTTTCATAAGGTCTTATATATGTTCCTCTATCTCCATAAAGAGCTTGGTAGACGACAAATATCTCTTCTGTTTCTGAATGTTTGTACAATTGCAATGACTTTATAGTCATTCCCTTTAAAATGTCTATATATCCTATTTGGAATTATCTCTCATCCCCCTTTTTCAATATTTTTATAATTATAACATTTCATATATCTATCTCAAAAATAATTCTCCTGAACTCTCACGACTGATACCCTACGAGTGCTAGAGTCGCAAGTGTTCTGGCATAATTCATAAAAATCAGGATATTTAATCCCTGATTCTTAAATTTATTTGTCTTTATTTCTTTCTTCTTTCAACCTCTTAGAGATATTTTCAGGAACTTCTTCATATCTTACAAATTCATATTCGAATTCTCCTCTTCCTTGAGTTAAAGCTCTTAAATCTATAGAATATTTTAATATTTCAGCTTCAGGAACTTCTGCAAATAAAAGTTGTTCTCCAGCTTCATTATGATCCATTCCTAGAACTCTACCTCTTCTCTTGTTTAAGTCTCCCATTACATCTCCCATATATTCTTCAGGGATAGTAATTTTCATTTTAACAACAGGGCTTAATAGAACAGGTTTAGCTTTTTCCATACCTAGTTTGAAAGCAAGTATTGCAGCTAACTTAAATGATAGGTCATTAGAGTCAACTGGGTGATAACTTCCATCGTATAGAGTAGCTTTCTAAAGTTTATAACAGGATATCCTGCTAGAACTCCTTTTTCCCTTAGCTTCCATAAGTCCTTTTTCAACTGCAGGTATAGTTTCTAGGAACAACTCCACCTTTACATTTTCGTCCACAAATTCAAATTCTTTTTCAGAAGGCTCAAATCTAATGAATACATCTCCATATTGTCCAGCTCCACCAGATTGTTTTTATGTTTTCCTTGAACTTCTGCTTTTCCAAGTATAGTTTCACGATAAGAAATACAATATCTTGTAATTCAGCATGAACACCAAATTTATTTTTATCTTACATAAAATTATATATAGATGTTTTTCTCCTTGTCCACCTATTAATAATTGTTTTTGTTTCATAGTTTCTAGTTACAACAAATGTAGGATCTTCTTCCATAACTCTTTGTAGAGCTGTACTTAATTTTTCATCATCATTTTTTTATCTGCAGGTAAAACTCCAGAGAAAAATATTTGGTTTAGGGAATCTTATCTTATTGAATCACAACTGGGTAGTTCTTGTCACATAAAGTATCTCCAGTTTGAGTGTATAATAATTTAGTTGTTGCCCCTATATCTCCAGCATGTAATTCTTCAATTTCTATTTGTTTATTACCTTGCATTGTAATAAGTTGAGCAATTCTTTCTTTTTGTTTTTCTTAGGATTGAAAACTTCAGTTTCTTTTTCTAAGAACACCTGAGTTAACTTTAAAGAAAAGTAATTTTCCAATAAATGGGTCTACTAAAGTTTTGAAAAACTATAGCTGAGAATGGATTTTCATCAGATATTTTTAACAACTTTTTCTTGTTGAGTTATAGGATCTTTCTCCAACTCTTTGTCCACTAAATAGTTCAGTTGGACAAGGCATATATAGATCTAAGTAGTTAAGTAAAGTGTGGATACCAATGTTTTGTTGAGCAGATCCAACCATAACAGGAACGATGTCTCCATTAACTACACCTTTATGTAAACCTTTTACTATTTCTTCTTGAGTGAATTCTTCACCAGCAAAATATTTATCCATTAAAGCTTTCACTCAGTTTCAGCAATAGCTTCAAAGCAGTAGATTTCTAACTTCACTTACATCAACATCATCTGGAATAGGAGTATCAACACATTCTTTTCCATCAAATACTCTTCCAACCATGTCAACAACATTTACAAAAACCTTTAAATTCATCTTTTTCACCTATAGGAATACAGAAAGGAGCAATTTTCTTACCAAATTTTTCCTCTTAGTTCAGTTAAAAGTTTTGTGTAGTTAACATAACCTTTATCCATTTTATTTACAAAAATAATTCTAGAGCAATTTTTCTTTCTTCAAGTAGCTTCCAGCTTTTTCAGTCCCAACTTCGACTCCAGCAGTGGCGTCTAAAAACTAAGACAGCAGAAGCAGATATCTAAGAGATGATATAACTCTCCAACAAAATCAAAAATATCCTGGAGTGTCAAGGAAGTTGTTTAACATTATTATGTTCAACAGGAATCAAAGAAGTATTGATTGAAAAATTTGACGAATTTCTTCTTTATCAAAGTCAGAAACAGTAGTTCCATTTTCTACATCGCCTTTTCTCTTGATATAGTCCTCACATATAGGATAGACTCTATTAATGTAGTCTTTCCAGAGCCTCTATGTCCCAATAGAGAGATATTTCTAATATTATCAGTGGTAAAAACTTTCATATACATTGCCCCCTTTATTAAAAATATTTAATTTTTAAAATTATTTATGGTTGTATTTTAACTTTTTTATATCAAATAGTCAATGTTTATTTTTATTAATTGGACTCTTAAAACGGATTAAATACAAAAATGAATTAAATTTTTAAAATTATAATAAAGTATATTATGAAAATTGTATTTTTATAAAATCTTTTGAATATAATATACACAGCATGGAATACAAAAATAAATATAGGAGGGGACTATGAGCTATTTGTTGAATTTTCCTAGTAATAATAATGGAAAAATTTCTGGGATAAGTGAAGCGGGGATTGGAAACATTTAGGGAAACAGTCAAAGTCTCTAGTAAGAGAAATTTGTCAAAAATTCTTTAGATGCAAAAAGAAGCTTCAAAGGATAAGGTCATAGTAGAGTTTGAGCTTTATGAAGTTTCTTTTAAAGATGATCCAAGAATAAATGGATTAAAGGAATATTTTAAATTGGCTAAAGAATATTGGAAAAGAAATGAAAAAGACAATAAGATTTTTGGAAAAAGCAGAAAAAATTTTTAAAAAGATAAAATTAGAGTATTAAGAATAAGTGACTATAATACAACAGGTTTAGTAGACTCTGATAAAAAGAAGAACTCTACTTGGAATAACTTAGTTAAATCATCAGGAGTATCTGATAAAACAGGTAGCTCAGGTGGAAGCTATGGTATAGGGAAAAATCAGCACCTTTTTGCTTGTTCAGATTTAAGAACAGTTTTTATAATACTCTTGATAAAACAGGTTTACAGGCTTTCAAGGAGTCGCTAATTTAGTATCTTTTGAAATGGAAGATGGCACAACAACACAAGGCATAGGCTATTATGGTAATTCAGAAAAACAATACTGCAATAAAAATATGGAAAAACTTTGGTTCATATATAAGGAAAAGAATGCTGAGACAGATATTTATGTTATAGCTTTCTGAGATGATGAAGAATGGGAAAAAGGATAATAGAAGCAATTTTTAGAAAACTTTTTAATAGCTATACTTAAAAATAATATTGAAGTTAAAGTAGGAAGAACTTTAATAAATAAAGAAACTTTAAATTCTTTTAATAGAAGAACACAAAGACAACATATCACTTACATATAATTATTATCAAGTTTTAACAGGAAATGAATCAGAAGAAATGGAAATACCTCTTAGAGATTTAGGAGTTTTTAGACTATATCTAGCAATAGATTTTTAAAAAGAACTATATTAATTTCAAGAAGTAATGGTATGAAAATTTTGGATGGAAATAGAATTTCTGGGTCGTATCCAATTTTCAGGTGTTTGTATTCTAGAAGATGAAAAATAAATGCTTATTTTCGTGAAAATGGAAACACCTCAACATGATGACTGGGAAATAGACAGACATAGTAATCCAAAAGAAGCAGAAAAATAAAAAGAGTTTTTCAGAATATTGAGAGAAAAAGTTAAAGAAAAGGAAAAGAAAGTATTACAGATGAAATGGATGCGTGGGTATGGGAGAGTACCTACCAGATATACAAGATATAAGCAGTGATTCTGAAAATAAGAAAGAAAAATATTGAGAATGGAAAAAGACATTTGAATGTCAAAAATTACAACATTGGAGGCAGCTAGAAATAGTACAATAGAAATTTCAGATGAAAAATGAAGAAAAACTATATTGATGAATCAAGTGAGGAGGGAGAAATTGAGAATGAAGTTCCTTCTGAGGGGATTTTAATTTAGGTGATAAAAATCAGGGACAGGAAATGGAGCTATAGGAAATGGAGAGAAGTTAGATCTTTTCAAAAATTTTTCTCATATGCATCCTTCAAGTATTAGGATTTTTAAAGTTTCAGATGAAAATGATAATGAAGTTTATAAGATGATATTCAAATTGAATAGAAATACGAAAAACGCTGTTATTGAAGTTTCTATTGCTGGTGAAGATAGAACTATACCTATTATAATAAAAAAAGTGTTAAAAATGAAAATGGAGAAATCCTGAAAGTAAAAATAATAGAATAGATATGAAAAAAATCTGCTAAAAAGATACTAAATACAGTATACTATTCTCTTTAAATGGGAATGAAAATTATCCAGTGGAGGTGAAAAATCTATGGAGATAAAATATGAGTTATATCCATATCCTGTTTTTATGGAATAAAAATGATGACTATAAAATGCCTTCAGAATTTTTCAGCTGAAATTAAGACTGAAGAAAAATTTCAAAAATACCAAACTAAAAATAAAAATTTTTCTTAAAGGATAAAGAAATAGAAAAGTTAATTAGAGAAAATAAAGCTGAATATGTAGTTCATATAGAAGGAACTAGAACATATTTTAGAGACTTTATATCCACAAGAGAAACAGAAATTACTTATGACTTAAAAGACAGAGATATATTAGGGAAAACTTGAGATAAATTTCTTTATTTTAGCCAAGCAGGATATTAAAGGATATAGAAATGATAATTTCAATGAAGATTATTCTTCTGAAGCTTTTTTAATTTAAAGAAAGGTAATATAATTGCCATTGCAGATGGGTATAAAGCTAATATAGAAAAATAGATGATGAACTTGGAAAAGTAGCTTCAATTTTTCACTATTTGTCAGAGAGAAACAGTTGAGCAGATAGGAATGGTTATAGAGATGAATGACCATGAAAAATCAGAGTAGCTTTAAATAAGACTGATTATGAGAGTTACTGTTATTTAAGTCATGAACCTAATAAGGTAGAGACAATTAATTCTATAATTGTGTTTCCAGCTTTTAATATATGTTTTTGAACAGTTGAAATTAGAAAGAGTTAAAAATCTTCTAATAAAAGTGAATATGAAGATTATAACTGGTATAGTTCTTTAGAAAAATGGTAAGGAATTGAATAAAGAATTAGAACAGGGGCTATCTATTGATTTAGCTCAAAGAGTTTTAAATTATCCTATTGAAAGAGCTTTTTAATTCTCTAAAATTGAAGATGAGGGAGATGATGAAGAATGAATTTAAAATTTATGAGAGAAGAAGCTTTTAGCATATTTTTAAGGAGAATTTTTAAGTATAACTATCAAAAACTATTTTTAGACAGTCCTGACTGGATATATGAAAAATATGAAAAATCCTTTGGAAGATTCTAGGATTATGGTTCCAGAATTTTCTTTACAAACAATAGAATCTGATATTTCTTTGGAAGATTATAATAATGTAAAAATACTGTATACAAATTTAAAAGAGCTTCTAATACACAAGCAGCAGATGAAAGATTGTGGGTAGGTTTAAGTCACAGTATATTTTGGAAATATTTATAGAGTTAAGAAAAAGGATGAAAAAGTAACTGAAAAAACATGTGGAAAAACATTTTTCATAGAAGGAAATAAAAAGACAATTGGTTGTAAATTATTTAACACGTCTTTGGTGGGTTGGAAGACAAATTTATGATCCTTCAAATAAAGAAAATCTTTTATGCTTTAGATTATTTGAAAACAGACTTTGCTACAAAAGTTTTTAATTTTTATTTTCAAATAATTATGCAAATAACCCTAAGATTGCAAGAGCAGCACTAGTAAGTCTAATAGAACTGGAGAAAGAAAATGATATTTCTCTTAAAAGAGGAGTATATAATAAAGTATTTCAGTATTTGAATATCTTAGGAGGAAGTATTATTCTAGACTCGTTAGCACAAGAAGAAATTATAGAAAAATAAAGATATATTATTATAAAAATATAAAGGAAGATAATAAGTTAGTTTTAAAGTAAAAAGGACTGTTTTTAATGTACTGACCCCCAAAAAGTTGGACAAATTAATTTAACTTACTAATAAGGATTGACTTCTGTAAGAAGCAGGAGTTAATCCTTTTAATTTTTCCTTTATTCTTTTGTTATTGTAATAATATATATAATCTTTCTATTGCTTCCTTCAATTCTTCTAATGTCTTGTACTTTTCTTCTTGTTCATAAAACATTTCTGATTTTAATAGACCAAAAGAAACATTCCATTAATCCATTATCTAAACTATTTCCTTTTTCTTGACATACTTTTGAGTTATCTTCTTCTCTTTCAATCTTTCTTGATATGAATAATGCTGATATTGCCATCCTTGGTCACTATGAAATATCAAATTTTCATAATTTTTCATTTTCTTTAAATGCTAAATTTAACATATGATTTATCTGCTCCAAGTTAGGACTGCGCGAAATATCATACGAAACTATATATCTTCCATAAGCATCTAATATTGGAGATAAGTATAACTTTTTCTCCTCTTAAATTAAATTCTGTTACATCTGTAAACCATTTTTTTGATTTGGAGCTGTTGCTTCAAAATTTCTTTTTAATATGGTTATCAGCTATCTTTCCTATTTGACCTTTGTATGAAGAATATTTTTCTTTTTACGGATAATACTTTGTAAATTAAGTTTCTTCATAAGTCTTTTGTACTTTTTTTATGATTAATATTTAAACCTTGATTTTTAACTCCAATGTTACTCTGCGATAACCATATCTTCCTTTATTCAAATAGTAAATTTCTTTGATCTTTTCAATAATATCTTTATTCTTCTCATCGATATCTTTTTTATCAATATAGTAATAATATACTGATCTTGATATTCCAGCAATCTTTAATAGCATCTTGAAAGGATATTTAGCTCTAAGTTCGGCTATTACTCTTACTTTTTCTTCTCTTTTAGCTCCCTTTCTTGAACTAGAGCTCTCAATTTTTAAGTATTCATTCTCAGCTTTTAGGTAAAAGTATTTCATCTTCCAATTGTTTAATTTTTTTCTTTTTCAGATAATGTTTTATCATTTTTCTTAGGTTTAGTCATAGATTTAGGGTTTCCTTCCTTTTTTTCTTTTCTACAACATTATACCCATTTTTCTTTAAATTTTTGAAAGCCAATTATGTAAAAATACCAGGAGATACTAAACCAATATTAATAGCAACAGAATTAATAGATTCATGATTAATTAAAATTCTATTAATTATTTGTAGTTTAAAATCTTTAGAATAAGTTCTATTTTTTATCTTTTCTTAAAAATATCATATCCATGTTTTTCAATTAAATCAACTAAATATTTAATATTAGATTCCTGAACATCAAAAATTTTTTAGCTAAAGAAGGAATAGTTTCACCTTTCTTTTCTTCTTTCATATATTTTAATTTTGTCTTCTCTTGTTAATTTACTCACAAAAACTGCACCTCAATCTTGTGTCCAAGATTATGGGTGCAGTTCATATCAGTCCTTTATTTTTATCCGTTTATTCCACTCATTAAAATTTTATTATCTTCATCTAATTCAATATTGGCAAGATGTCCAAAAAGATAGTCAGGTTCACAATCTAAATCAAAATTACAACTTATATCATCTTCATTTTCTATATAAAAATTAATGTATGCAATATATAATGAATTAGAAAAATTCTATCTTCTGTAAGAGGAGCAGAAAATTCTAAATCATCAATTTTAGCTTTTTTTCTTTTTGATAGTTGTTTTTCTATCTCATCATTTTAAACCATAGAAACATTCCTTCATCTTCAATGAAAAGTTTTTACATATTAATTTCTTATTTCTTTATCTATCCAATCTAATTTATCTTCAATTAGTTTTAATGTATCTTCAGAGAAATTGATATCATTTTTCATCATCAAATTCTATTATAATATCAACATCATTTCTATTCCAAAGACTAATTGTTCCATTTATTTCAACCTCGTCTTCAATTTTAGTTTTTAGAAAGATATTTGCTATTTTTTTAAAAATATTTTTACTTCTTTTCAAATTCATAATAAACCTCCTTAAAAATTAAACTTATATTATATAAAAAGTATAGCAAAAAAATAAAAATGTAAAAGTAAAGAAATTAAGGTTGACAATAAAAGATAAAAAGTTTATAATATCTAAGTTATAATTATAAAGAAAAATTAGATTAAATAAGAAAGGAGGGTAAAATGCCTACTCTAAGTCAATTAGTAAAAAAGGAAGACAAACATTAACTGAAAAGAAAAATCTCCAGCTTTACAAGGAAACCCACAAAGAAGAGGAGTTTGTATCAGAGTGTACACTACTACACCCTAAGAAACCAAACTCAGCTTTAAGAAAAAGTTGCCAGAGTAAAATTAACAAATGGAATTGAAGTTACATGTTATATTCCTGGTGAAGGACATAACTTACAAGAACACTCAATCGTTCTAGTAAGAGGAGGAAGAACAAAGGATTTACCAGGGGTTAGATATAAAATCATTAGAGGTGCTTTAGATACTGCTGGTGTTGCAAAGAGAAAACAAGGAAGATCTAAGTACGGAGCGAAAAACGCATAATAAACGAATAAAGGAGGTGTAAATTTAATGTCAAGAAGAAGAGCTGCGGTAAAAAGAGATGTTTTACCTGATTCAAGATACTCTGATAAAGTTGTAACTAAAGTAATCAACTCAATAATGCTAGATGGGAAAAAAATCAATAGCTGAAGGAATATTCTACTCAGCAATGGATTTAATAAAAAGAAAAAAACTGGACAAGAAGGATATGATGTTTTTCAAACAAGCTTTAGAAAATATTAAACCTCAAATAGAAGTTAGATCTAGAAGAATTGGAGGAGCTACATACCAAGTTCCAGTTGAAGTAAAAGCTGATAGACAACAAACACTTGCTATAAGATGGTTAACTACTTATACAAGAGCAAGAAAAGAATATGGAATGATAGAAAAACTTGCAGCAGAATTAATTGCAGCAGCAAATAATGAAGGTGCAACTATTAAGAAAAAGAAGATACTTATAAGATGGCAGAAGCTAACAGAGCATTCGCACACTATAGAGTATAATAATATAAATGTTTTCGTTTTTAAATCGAGGAGGATAAATTTAATGGCTAGGAAAGTATCATTAGATATGACTAGAAACGTTGGAATAATGGCCCATATCGATGCGGGAAAACAACAACAACAGAAAGAATATTATTTTATACTGGAGTTGAAAGAAAACTAGGAGAAGTTCATGAAGGTCAAGCTACAATGGACTGGATGGAACAAGAGCAAGAAAGAGGAATAACAATTACTTCTGCTGCTACTACATGTTTCTGGAAAGGTCACAGAATAAATATAATAGACACACCAGGTCACGTGGACTTTACTGTTGAAGTTGAAAGATCCCTAAGAGTACTAGATGGGGCTGTTGCAGTTTTCTCAGCTGTTGATGGTGTACAACCACAATCAGAAACAGTATGGAGACAAGCTGATAAATATAAAGTACCAAGACTAGCTTTCTTTAACAAGATGGATAGAATTGGTGCAAACTTTGATATGTGTGTATCAGATATTAAAGAAAAATTAGGTTCAAACCCAGTACCTATACAAATTCCTATAGGTGCAGAAGACCAATTTGAAGGAGTAGTAGACCTAATAGAAATGAAAGAAGTTGTTTGGCCAGTAGATTCAGACAATGGACAACATTTCGATGTAAAAGATATTAGAGCAGAATTACAAGAAAAAGCTGAAGAAGCAAGACAATATATGCTTGAATCTATAGTTGAAACTGATGATGCACTAATGGAAAAATTCTTTGGTGGAGAAGAAATAACTAAAGAAGAAATAGTAAAAGGATTAAGAAAAGCTACTATAGACAATACAATAGTTCCAGTTGTTTGTGGAACAGCATTCAAAAATAAAGGTATCCAAGCTTTATTAGATGCTATAGTAAACTTCATGCCAGCTCCAACAGACGTTGCAATGGTTGAAGGAAGAGACCCTAAAGATCCTGAAAAATTAATAGACAGAGAAATGTCAGACGATGCACCTTTTCGCATCTCTAGCTTTCAAAGTTATGACAGACCCATTTGTAGGAAGATTAACTTTCTTCAGAGTATATTCTGGTATAGTTGAAAAAGGAGCTACTGTTCTTAACTCAACAAAAAGGTAAGAAAGAAAGAATGGAAGAATACTTCAAATGCATGCTAACAAAAGAGAAGAAATTGAACAAGTATACTGTGGAGATATAGCTGCTGCAGTTGGATTGAAAGATACAACTACAGGAGATACTCTTTGTGCTGAAGATGCACCAATAGTTCTTGAACAAATGGAATTCCCAGAACCAGTTATTTCAGTTGCGGTTGAACCAAAAACTAAAAATGACCAAGAAAAAATGGGAATTGCTTTATCAAAACTTGCAGAAGAAGACCCTACTTTTAGAGTTAGAACAGATGAAGAAACAGGTCAAACAATTATCTCAGGAATGGGAGAATTACACCTTGAAATCATCGTAGACAGAATGAAGAGAGAATTTAAAGTAGAATCTAATGTAGGTAAACCACAAGTTGCTTACAGAGAAACTATAACTCAATCTTATGATCAAGAAGTTAAGTATGCAAAACAATCTGGAGGTAGAGGACAATATGGACATGTTAAAATTATCCTTGAACCAAATCCAGGTAAAGAATTTGAATTTGTAAACAAAAATAACAGGAGGGGTAATTCCTAGAGAATATATACCTGCTGTTGAAAAAGGATGTAGAGAAGCTCTTGAATCAGGAGTTATCGCTGGATATCCTTTTAGTTGATGTAAAAAGTAACTCTATATGATGGATCATATCACGAAGTTGACTCATCAGAAAATGGCATTCAAAAATAGCTGGATCAATGGCACTTAAACAAGCTGCTACAAAAGCTAAACCAGTAATATTAGAACCAGTATTCAAAGTAGAAGTAACTACTCCAGAAGAATACATGGGAGATATCATTGGAGACTTAAACTCAAGAAGAGGAATGGTATCTGGAATGATCGATAGAAATGGTGCTAAGATAATAACTGCTAAAGTACCTCTATCAGAAATGTTTTGGATACGCAACTGACTTAAGATTCTAAATCTCAAGGAAGAGCAACTTATTCTTGGGAATTTTCTGAATATCTTCAAGTGCCTGCTTCAATCCAAAAGCAAATACAAGAAGAAAGAGGAAAATAATTTACTTTTTTTATACAAAAATAGTGTATAATAAGGATGTAAAAAAATTTATGAAAACAATATAAAAAAATTAATTTAGGAGGAAAAATGGCTAAAGAAAAAAATTCGAGAGAAGTAAACCACACGTAAACATTGGAACAATCGGGCACGTTGACCATGGAAAAACTACTACAACTGCTGCTATATCTAAAGTATTATCTGACAAAGGATGGGCTAAAAAAGTAGATTTCGATCAAATCGATGCTGCTCCAGAAGAAAAAGAAAGAGGAATCACTATCAATACAGCTCACATTGAATATGAAACAGCAAATAGACACTATGCTCACGTTGACTGTCCAGGACACGCGGACTATGTTAAAAACATGATAACTGGAGCTGCTCAAATGGACGGAGCTATACTTGTTGTATCAGCTGCTGATGGTCCTATGCCTCAAACAAGAGAACACATCTTACTTTTCTAGACAAGTTGGAGTTCCATATATCGTTGTTTATTTAAACAAATCAGATATGGTTGATGATGAAGAATTACTAGAATTAGTTGAAATGGAAGTTAGAGAATTATTAACTGAATATGGATTCCCAGGAGATGACATTCCTGTAATCAGAGGATCATCTTTAGGAGCTTTAAATGGAGAACAAAAATGGGTTGACCAAATATTAGCACTTATGGAAGCTGTAGACAACTACATCCCAACTCCAGAAAGAGCTGTAGATCAACCATTCTTGATGCCAATAGAAGACGTTTTCACTATCACAGGAAGAGGAACAGTTGTTACTGGAAGAGTTGAAAGAGGAGTCGTTAAAGTTGGAGAAGAAATAGAAATAGTTGGAATCAAACCTACAACTAAAACAACTTGTACAGGAGTTGAAATGTTTAGAAAACTTCTTGATCAAGGTCAAGCAGGAGATAACATTGGAGTTCTATTAAGAGGAACTAAGAAAGAAGAAGTTGAAAGAGGACAAGTTCTTGCTAAACCAGGAAGTATTCACCCTCATACAAACTTCAAAGGAGAAGTTTACGTATTAACTAAAGATGAAGGAGGAAGACATACTCCATTCTTCTCAGGATACAGACCTCAATTCTACTTCAGAACTACTGACATCACTGGTGCAGTAACTCTACCTGAAGGAGTAGAAATGGTAATGCCAGGAGATAACATCACTATGACTGTAGAATTAATCCACCCAATCGCTATGGAACAAGGATTAAGATTCGCTATCAGAGAAGGTGGAAGAACTGTTGCTTCTGGAGTTGTTTCTGAAATAACTAAATAATAAAAATTAATAAATAATTTTAATACCCTTGATTTTTTCAAGGGTATTTTTACATTAAATAGTACAGTATAAATTATATATAATATTCTATATCTATAAAATATCTATATTGCTAAATTTTCGAAAAATGGTATTATCAATTAACAAATTAAGTTAGAGGTAAATTATGAATTTTTGAAACTATTGAAGGGATCTTAAATATTAATTTAAATTCCACAATGACATTAGCATTGGCAGCTGTACTATTAATTATAGGGTATTCAATAAATAAAAGACTTACCATACTTAATAAATATTGTATTCCTGCACCAGTTGTAGGTGGATTTATTTTTCATGTTTTTTTGACTTGGATTGGACATATTACAGAAATATTCAAATTTAATTTTGAGAATATTTTTCCAGTCAACTTTTATGCTTGCATTCTTTACAACTGTTGGATTAGGTGCAAGTTTTACTCTACTAAAAAGGTGGAAAACTTTTAATAATTTACTGGTTAGTTTGTGAATAATATCAATTTTTCAAAATATAATAGGGATAACTATTACTAAGATAACAGGTTTAGAAGCACCTTATGCACTACTATCAAGTGCTATATCTATGATAGGAGGACATGATGCAGCACTAGCTTATGGTGGAACTTTTGCAAAAATGGGTTATGAAAAATGCACCATTAGTTGGAGCAGCAGCAGCTACATTTGGACTTATAACAGCTGTTTTAATAGGTGACCTCTTGGTAGAAGATTGATAGAAAAATAATCTAAGACCTGATAATACTGAAAACTTTGATCAATCTGTAACAGAAATAAATACAGATAAAGGAGAAAAATTATCAGATTTAGATGTAATAAAAATATTGTTGTTATTTTTAGTTTGTATGGCTATAGGTAGCTATATTTCAACATTGATAGGAAAAGTTAATAAAAATGGATTTTCCTTCTTATGTTGGGAGCAATGTTTATGGCTGTTATTGTAAGAAATATAAATGAAAAACTCATTCATATAATTTTTAATTTCTCATTGGTTGATGGTATAGGAAATGTTATGCTTAACTTATACTTAGCACTTGCACTTATGACTTTGAAAACTTTGGGAACTTTCAGGATTAATAGGTGGAGTTCTTTTTAGTAGTTGCTTGTCAAGTAGTATTTATGATAATAATAGCATACTTTGTTGTGTTTAGAATACTTGGAGCTAATTATGATGCTGCAGTTATGTGTTCAGGACTATGTGGACATGGACTTGGAGCAACACCTTCTGCAATAGTTAATATGACAGCGATAAACGAAAAAGTATGGAATGTCAAGAAAAGGCTATGATGATAGTACCAATAGTTGGAGCATTCTTAGTAGATATAATCTATCAGCCAGCAACCGTTTGGTTCTATAAAAACTTTTGTACGAAAAATTATGTAGGATAGATAAAAAAATTTAATGTAGTTTATGAAGAGGATTAACTTCAAAAAATAGGAGTTAATCCTTTTATACTATTCTTAAAAAGTATTAAAAATTTGATAAAATATGATTTTTTAAAAATAACTTTATTAAGAGATGAGTAATATAAATAACTATAAGGCATGAAATGAAGTGTTTAAAAAGTATTAAAAAATATTGACAAAATCCAGTGTTAAAGGTATAATGGGCGATATATAAATAACTTTAGGGGAGCAAAAATGGGAAATAACAGTTTATATAACACAGAGAGAAAAATTTACGATCTATAGCTAAAAAGATATGAAAATGTAAAATATTCAGTTGGACTTGCAGTTCTTTTTCTTAATGAAGGAGACAAGTGCATTTTCTGATGAAAATAAGATACAAGAAGTAGAAAAACAAAAAGAAGTCATAACAAATGATCAAATAGCAAAATCAACAGTTAAAGAAGTAAAAAAAACAAGAAACAAAAAGCAAAAACTGCTACACAAAACCAAAAGCCTCTTGGGCAAACTATGCAATTTGGTGCTAATGATATGTATAGCAATTTTTTGTTTACACCAAAATCTGAAGTAGAAAAAGACTTCAATTGTAAAAAAAGTGAAAAACTGTTTTAGTAGCTAGTGCAGATAATAGTACAAGTTTACCTATGCTTTGCTAAACTATCATCAGATATAGAGACTACAGATACTCCTACAATGGAAGAAATAAAAACAAGTAAAGAAAATCTAAGAGATTCTGTAGGAAATCTAAAAGATAAAAATAGATGTAGCAAGAAGAGAAAATAATAAAGAAATAAATGGATTAAGATTAGAATTAATCTCAACTTATGGAACAAGGAAATCAAGTAGTTAAATCACCTTGGTCATCATGGCAATTTGGAGCAAATTACTTTCTACGAAAAATTGGGGTGGATCATATAAAGGAAGAGGAGATAAGTCTAAAAATATCCATTTGAAGGAATTTATACAAGAAACTCTAATCTATTTTACAAGAAATATATCTCCTAATAGTGATCTATATAAAGATTATGTGAAAAACTATAAAAGATGATACAACTAACTCAGCTTTAAGTTCAACTTTAAATGCAAAGAGGAAGAAGTACAAGATATGGATTGGCTAGTAATAGTGGTATTCAAGAGCCAGTAGTTTCAATAGAAATCAATGCTGCTATTAAGCCAAAGAGTATAGAAAAACTCCAATAACTCTAAATTTTACTAGCACCAAGTGCACCAAATTGTACCTACACCAAGTATTGCACAAGTAGTTCCACTAAAGCTTGACTTTACCAGAGCCAAAAAGCTCCTAGTAAAGAAATAAGTATAGTAAAAACCAAATGCAAATCCTTTTACTGGTTTTTCTTTAACTCTAATCAGTAGTTCAATAGAAGTGGGAAGTACAAATATGGTACTTTATTCAGGAGTAAATCCTGATGATATAAAAAGCAGGAAAAAGAAGGAGAACAAGTAAGACCAGCTTTAAAAACTGGTGCTTTAAATACAGCTTTAGGAGATATTACTGATATTAATCAACGTCCTACAAATATCTTGTATAGAATGGCTCCAAAGCTTAAATAATCTAACTTTTCATATAAGAGGATATTTTGGAGATGGATCAGATGGATATGCAGATGCAGGTAGTGGAGCTACTGGAGGTTCTGATACAGTAGGAGGACCAACTTTAGGAACAATAGGGGTACATACATTATTAAATGGAACTGTTAGCAATGTAACTGCTAACCTATATGGAAGAGCAGGTTTCTTAACATCAGAAACTTGGAGACATGGAAAAGTTACTATGCATAATACAAATGTAAATGTATATGGAAAAGATAATGCTGTTTACTATATAATGCCAGCAGCTTTTAAAAACTATTTCTAAGTATACAGATAGTAACTATCACCTTGGAGCTATACAAGAGAAACAAATGTAAAGATGTATGGAACAGGAAATACTGTGTATCTATCATCAGGAATTTCAGCAGCAAGATTGATTAAAAATACAGGAAAAATTGAATTAGAAGGAGCTTCAAATATAGTTTATTCAAGTTTTTCTTATGCTCCAACTTGGGAAGTAGGAGTTTATGGTGGAAAAGCTGGAAAGATGAACTCATTAATTCAATTTAATCAAAATGTAGAGCTTTATGGAGATGAAAATGTAGGTCTATTTTTTGGAAGTAAAATTGGAGGAAGTCCAAAATCTTGGGAAACAGCTGATAGAGATGCTGAATCAAATGCAGGTTATTTAAGAAAAGCTTCATATATAGGAATATATCAAGGAGAAATTGATATAAAAGCTAGAGTAGGAGGACAATTAGCTATTAATCCTAGTGCTACAACACAAACAGCTAGTGGGCAGTTAGTTGAAGATCTTACTAATCCAGCTAATCCTAAATATAAAGGCTATACAGATAAAACAGTTGATGGTGGAGTAGGACTATATGTAACATCTGGACAAAGAAAAGGAATAGATGTACTTAAAGATATGGGAGTCCCTGTATCAGTTACTCCAACTTTAGATGATTTAAAACTTGATCCTATCCATAACCTAGAAGTTGGAAAAATGGATATCAGCTTTGGAAAATACTCTAAAAATGGTTTCATGATGATAGCGAAAGATGGAAGTGTTATAGATGTTGGTAAAGCTACTCATCAATACTATGTAACTAATCTAAGTACATCAATTACAGATGGTGTCAATGGAGCTACTACAACAGAAGCTGATGCTTCAACAGGAACAACAATAGCTTATGCTGAAGGAACTTGGGATCAAAATAAACATCAATTAGGTTCTACGCAAGCAGAACTTAATCAAAATAATACAGATGCAGCAGCTGTAAATGCAGGAGCTGCAAGAAAAGCATTGACAGATACAACAGCTTCTACAGCAGCTAAATTACAAGGTTTAGGATCAGAAATAAATGTTTATCCAAATGTTGTTTTAGCTTCAAAAGAAGGTATAGCATATATGGGAGATAACCAAGGTATAGTTAATGCAAAAGGAACAACAGAGGCTGTTAACTATGGTTCAATAATTGCTTATGCTAAAAATAAAGGACAAGTAAATGTAGATGGTACAGTTACTGCAATAGATAAAAATACAACTTTAGAAGATAATAAATATAAAAATATAGCAGCCTTTTGCAGAATCTGGAGGGCAAGTTGATATCAATAGAAAAAGTAACTATCAATGGTATAGGAGCTTTTGCTAAAGGTACAGATTCAAAGGCTCAATTATTGAGTGGAACAGATGAAATTAATGCTGGAGTTGTAGGTGGAATGGTTGCAACAGAAGGTGGTTATGCTAGATTAAATGGAGGAACTATCAGAATTACAAAAGATAACTCTAGACTTTTCTATGCAGATGCAACAGGAAAAATTGACTTTTACAAAAACTACTACTATTGAAATGTCAAAAGGTATAATACTTCCACAAGAAGAAAAACAATACTGCTTTCTTCAGTAGTAAAGCTACAACAGAAGCAGGAGCAGTTCCTACAAAAATATAATGGTATGAGAAATGTAACTATAAAACTTCTTTCAGATGATGTAGTTTTAAAAACAGTAAACAACCATCCACTTGAAAACTTGGACAGGAAGTACAAACTTTGAAAGTGGAATTCAAAAGTGTAATGAAATATGCAGCTTTAAATAAAAATGGTCATACATATAAAGTGTACTATACTAATGGTCAATTTAAAAATTGCAACAAACGTTGATCTTGACGATACAAATGATGTATTCAATAGTATCATTATGGCAAATGAAAAGAAAGTTACAATTGATAATGGAGTTTCTATTACATCTAATGTAGGAAAAGGTTTAGTCTCAAGGTTCTTTAGCAAAATACAGTTGATAATAGTAAAACTGCATATATCAATAATGGAACTGTAAATATATCAGGAGCAAACTCTAGTAGTATTGCACTTAGAGTAAATCATGGAACTATTGAAAATAATAGTTTAGTTAAAGATGACAGATGGAATAGGTCTATATGGAAGTAGTGGAAGTAAAACTTCATAATAAAATCAAATGGAAACTATCCAAATAACTTCAGCTTCTAATTATGGAGTAGGTATGGCTGGTTTCCTTTCAGGAACTACTGCTCAAAACTATGGTACAGATAAATTAATCTCTGATTTAATAGCAGGAGGTACTGAAATAAATTAGCTTCAACTACAAAAAAACTATTGATATTACAAAATGAAGGAAATATTTCTGTAACAGGAAAAGCTATAGGAATTTATGCTGATAATACAAGTACTATAGCAGGTTTTGACAATCATGTTACAAAAAGAAAAATGCAGTTGTAAATAATAAGCTGCTTTAAATTTTGGAGATGAAAGCATAGGAATTTTAACTAAAAAGCAACTGTTAATTTAACAGGAACAGGTACAGATGATATTTCTGTTGGTAAAGATGGTATAGGAGTATATGCAAAAGATTCAATGTAAATCTTTTAACAGACTATGGTTTCAAATAAAAGATAGAGGTGTAGAGTCTTTATGCTGAAAATTCAGAAACATCGACTGGAACTATGAATGTAAGATATACAGGAGCTACAACAGAAGCTGGAACAGGAGCATATTTTAAAGGAACAGGTTCCAATTCTAACTAATAAATTAGATATAAATGTAGACAATGTTTCTAATACTACAAAAAGGTATGATAGGAATTTATGCAAAAGATGCTAATTTTACTAATGAAGGAAAAATCAAAGTAACAAATACTGATACCTTAGGTTTTGGAATAATAGCTTCTACAGCAGATGTAACAAATAAAGGAGTAATTACTTTAGAAGACTCTTCAGATCCAACTAAACCAAATATTGGACTATACACAGTAGATTCAAATCCTTTAAAAAATATGGGTAAAATAACTGTTGGTAAAAAAATGGTATAGGAATTTATGGAAAAGAATTTTCTAATGGAGATTCTGCAACTCTACCAAATAGCACAATAGAAGTTGGAGAAAATGGAATAGGAGTTTATACTGAAAATGGAAATGGTTATCTTGAATCTGGAAGTATAAAAAGCTGGAAAAGATGGAGTTGGAGTATATTTGCTGGAAAATGGAGGAACTATAACAGCAACAAATACATTTAATATGACTCTTGGAGATGGTTCAAGTGGTAAATAATAAAGGATCTTTTGGTTTTGTTAATGTAGGGAGCAAATAATATAATTTCATAGTGATATATCAAATGTAACTTTACAAAATAACTCAGTATATATCTATTCTAAAGATACAAGTGGAACTTTAGCTAATCCACAAATTACAAATAATACTAATATCACTGCATACAGGAAATAATAACTATGGACTATATTCAGCAGGTTATGTTGTTAATAATGGAAATATGAATCTAGTCAGCAGGAACAGGAAATGTTGAGTATATAGTATTAAAGCTGGAACTATTGAAAAATAGAAATGGAGTAATTACTGTAGGAGGCTCTGTTCCAGGTGAAGATGAATATGGAATAGGAATGGCAGCAGGTTATACTTGGACAAAGAAAGATTTATTAAAAACCTATTTCTCAAAGACCTGAGCAAACTACTGGAAATATAGTTAATGAGGAACTATTAATGTAAATGGACAATATAGTATGGGTATGTATGGTAGTGGAAATGGAACTACTGTTGATAACTATGGAACTATTAACTTAAATGCTGATAATACAACAGGAGTATATTTAACAGATAAAGCAGTAGGGTACAAACTATGGAACAATAACAAATACTCCAGGAGTAAAAATGTTACAGCTATTGTTGTAAAAATGGAGCTAAATTTGTAAATGACACATCAGGAGTAATAAGATTAAATGCAACTAATGCTTTAGGAGTCCTAAAAACTAAATGATGATAGGAGAAAGTATAGGAATTTTTTGAAAACTATGGAACTTTTGAAATTCTTGGAAGTGGTTCAGAAGAACAAAAATTCCAAGTGGATCTCATGATTTAAGTAAGAGTGTAGGGAAAAAGATAAGGATAAAGATTTCTATAGATGTACCAGCAGGAGCAACAACAGGAACAATAAAAGTTGCAGGAGAAGTAAAAACTCCAGAAGTTGTAGAAACAAAGAAAGTAGAATTAGAAGAAACACAAAGTATCTACAATAGGAATGTATATAAATACATCAGGAACTAAGTTTACAAAACCAATTACAGGTCTAAGTGCCTTGAGTCAAATAAAGAAAGCTGATTTAATTATAGGAGCTGAAGCTGCTCAAAAGTACAACAGGTAAATATATACAAGTTGGAAAAGAATATATTAAAACCATATAATGATACTATATTAAATAATCCACAAATAGAAAAGTGGAGTATTTATTCAGGTTCATTGACTTGATGGCAAATATAGCACAAAATCAATCAAACTGGAACAATAGAAAATGCTTATTTAGTTAAGATACCATATACTAATTGGGCAGGGAAATGAAGCATCACCAGTTGAAGTATCAGATACATATAACTTTCTTAGATGGATTAGAACAAAGATATGGAGTTGAAGCTTTTAGGAAGTAGAGAAAATCAATTATTCCAAAATTAAATGTATAGGAAACAACGAAGAAATTTTATTCCATCAAGCAACTGATGAAATGATGGGACACCAATATGCTAATGTTCAACAAAGAATAATAGCAACTGGAGATACTTTTAGATAAAGAATTTAATTATTTAAGAAATGAATGGTCTAATCCAAGTAAAGATTCTAATAAGATAAAAACTTTTTGGAACTAATGGAGAATATAAAGACATGATACAGCAGGAGTAATTGACTATAAGAATAATGCTTATGGAGTGGCTATGTACATGAAGATGAAAACTGTAAGACTTGGAGAATCAACAGGTTGGTATGCAGGTATAGTTCATAATACATTTTAGATTTAAAGATATTGGAAATTCTAAAGAAGAAATGTTACAAGGAAAAACTTGGATATTTAAGTCAGTACCATTTGATGATAAATAATAGTCTGAAATTGGACAGTATCAGGAGAAATATTTGCAGGATACAATAAGATGCACAGAAAAATTTCTTTAGTTGTAGATGAAGTATTTAATGCAAAAGGTAGATATCATACTTATGGAGTAGGTATAAAGAATGAAATATCAAAAGAATTTAGATTGAGTGAATCATTCACATTAAAACCATATGCAGCTCTAGGTTTAGAATATGGAAGAGTGTCTAAGATAAGAGAAAAATCTGGAGAAATTAAATTAGATGTTAAGGCTAATGATTATTTCTCAGTAAAACCAGAAATAGGAACAGAACTTGCTTACAGACATTATTTTGGAGCTAATACAGTAAAAGCAACTGTAGGAGTAGCTTATGAAAATGAATTAGGTAGAGTAGCTAAATGGTAAAAATAAAGCTAAAAGTAGCTGGAACAGATGCTGATTACTTTCAATATCAGAGGTGAAAAAGACGATAGAACAGGAAATGTTAAAACAGATCTTAATATTGGAGTAGATAACCAAAGAGTAGGAGTAACTGCCACATGAGGTTATGATACTAAAAGGAAATAATGTAAGAGCTGGAGTAGGACTAAGAGTAATATTCTAATTTTAATATTTAAGAAGAAGATTGAATTTTTCAGTCTTCTTTTTGTAAAAACTATTAATATTATTGACAAAATGAAATGTTATAGTTATAATTTTCCTAAGTGAGACTTAATTTTTAGGGGGAATAGAAATGAAAAAGATATTATTAGGGTATATTTTTTTATTAGTATCAAGTTTAGCATTTTTCAGTAGAGAGAATATTATCATTTGAAGAAACATTTCTAGATGAAAAACTGGAAAAGTACATGCAAAAGGAGAACAAACACCATATACAGGTGTAATAAAAATTTTAAAAATTCCAGGAGAAGATGGAGTTTTTCGAAGGAAAAATTTCATTTAAAGATGGAGTAATAGATGGACTTGTTGAATTATATTATTCAAAATGGTAAATTAGCAGAGATGGCTACATTTAAAAATGGAGATGGTATACAAAAATATTATGAAAAATGGTCAAATAAAGATGGAAGTTTTACATAAGAATGGAAGAAAGATGGTATTGCTAAACAATATTCAAAATAAAAAGGAATATTAATAGGAGAATATCCATTTAAAAATGATATGGTAGATGGACTAGTAAAACAATATAATGAAGTTACAGAAATTAGAAATAGAATCAACATATAAAATGGAAAAAGGTGAGGGTTTACTAAAAGCATATTATCCAAGTGGAAAGCTAAAAAGTGAAGAAAAATTATAAAAATGATTTAAGAGAAGGTCTACAGAAAAAGAATATTATGAAAATGGAGTTTTAAAGAAGAAAGATTTTATAAGAATGATAAACTAGAAGGAATAAGTAAAATTTATTATCCAAGTGGAAAAACTTCAGAGTAGAAGCTAGTTTTAAAGATAATGAAGCTAGATGGAATTTTCTAGAGAATATGATGAAACAGGAAAAATAATTGATCAAACAAGTTTTAAAGATATAAAACAAATCAAATTAAATAAATTAAACTAGGAGGAATAAAGGTGAAAAATTACTATTAACCATATTTTTACTAGTATCAAGCTTTAGCATTTTTCAGCAGAAAGATTAGTTAAAATAGAAAATACTTATATGGATAACAAAGGAATAGTTTTTTTGTTGCAGGAGAAGAAACTCCATTTACAGGTATAGTAGAAAATTATAAAGACTTCAGAAGGAGATAAAACTTTTATCAGGAAAGTTCCATTTTAAAGATGGACTGATGGAAGGAACTTCTAAGCTTTTCTATTTCAAATGGAAATGGCAAAGTGTATAGCAACATTTAAAAAGGAAAAAAATAGAAGGTATACAAAAAGATTACTATGAAAGTGGAATAAGAAAGAGAGAAATTTCTTATAAAAATGGATTAGTAGATGGGATTACAAAGATGTATTATTTAAATGGAAATATTCAAAGTGAAATTTCTTATAAAAAGGTGTGCCAGATGGAATATCTAGAACTTACCATAAAAATGGAAAGATAAATGTAGAAGCAACATATAAAAAAATGGAGTACAAGTAGAATACAAAAAGATTATTATCAAAATGGAAAATTAAAAATAGAACTTCCGCTTGATAAGAATGGACTTGTGAATGGTATTGTAAAGATTTACTATCCAAGTGGTAAAATAATGTCAGAAGAAAGCTATAAAGATGATAAACTAGAAGGAACAGTTAAAAATATGATGAAAGTGGAAAAATAACTAGTGAAGAATTAAAAATGGTAATAGAATAAAAATAATAAAAAGTAGGAGGAGAAAAAGATGAAAAACTATTATTAGGAGCATTTTTATTAGTATCAGCTTTATCATTTTCAGCAGGAAGAAAGGTTCCAGCAGGAAAAAAATAGTAATGGATCAAAAATACTGGAATAGCCTATGTACAAGGAGAACAAACACCATTTACAGGTACAGTTGAAGTTAAGTTTGACAATGGTAAAAGTTCAAGGATTATTAGAAGTTAAAAAATGGTTTATTGGATGGAACAGGGTTACTTATTATCCAAGTGGAAAAGTTAAATCTAAAGAAAATTATAAAAAATGGTTATGAAGAAGGAATAAATACAATATACTATGAAAAATGGTAATATAGAATATGAGAAGTATGTAAGTAATAATGGAAGATTAGTTTACGAAAAACATTTCTATCCAAATGGTCAAATAGACTTTGAAGCTACATATAAAAGATGGACAATTAGATGGTATAGTTAAAAAAATATGGACCAAATGGTCAAGTAGCTCAACAAGGAATATTTAAAGATGGAGTACAAGTACAATAAGAGGCTATAAAGCCTCTTATTTTTGATTACTTGTCAAATTCCATTGACAAAATAAGATGCTATAATTATAATTTTCTTAAATATACTTAAATTTCATTAGTATCAAGTTCAGGCTTTTTTAAAAAGAGGAAACTTTATTATTTCAAGAAATATTTAGATTAAAATAGAAGAGGATAAGTATGAAAAATATTGTTAGGAGCATGTTAGTATCAGTTTTATCATTTTTCAGCAGAAAGAGTTGTTAAATTAGAGAACGCTTATGCTGATGATAAAGGAATAGTTTATGTTATAGGAGAAAAAGCACCATTTACAGGAATAGTGGAGAACTACAAAGTGCCTCCTATTTTAGAAGGAGATAGTGTCTTAGAGGAAAAATTCCTTTTAAAAATGGAGTAATGGAAGGTTATTCTAAATTATATTATCCAAGTAGAAATTAGCAAGTGTAGCAACATTTAAAAATGGAAAAGTAGAGGGAATACAAAAAAGACTACTATGAAAAATGGAAAAATTAAAGAGAAATTTCACATAAAATGGACTTGTAGATGGTGTTTCAAAGCTTTATTATCCTAATGGAAAAAGTTCAAAATGAAATTACTCATAAAAAGGTATACCAGATGGTGTATCTAAAACTTATTATGAAAATGGAAAATTAAAAGTTGCAGAACTTCCATATAAAAAATGGCATAGAAGTAGGTATACAAAAAGATTATTATGAAAAATGGAAAATTAAAAACTTGAACTTTCCATATAAAAATGGAGTTGTAGATGGTCTTACAAAGGTTTACTATCCAACTGGAAAACTAATGTTAGAGGAAAATTACAAAAATGATCAGTTAGATGGAATAGTTAAAAGATACGATGAAAGTGGAAAGATAATTAGTGAAGAATTTTTATAAAAATGGTAATAAAAATAAAAATAATAAAAATAGGAGAAACAAATATGAAAAATAATATTAGGAGTATTTTTATTGATGTCAGTCTTATCATTTTGCAGCGGGTGAAAGGTTACTATAGAAGAAACATGATGGTAGATGATACTACTGGAATGAGCTTTATGTTCATAGGGAAAAGACTCCATTTACAGGTACAGTTGAAGTAAAAAGTATGATGATGATAAAGTTCTAGCTTTGATGGAAGTTAAAATGGACTAATGGAAGGAACTTATAAACTTCTCTATCCAAGTGGTAAAAACAGCAATTATAGCAACATATAAAAATGGAAAAACAGATGGAATACAAAAAGAATACTATGAAAATGGTCAAATAAAAATGGAAGTTTTTACATAAAAATGGAAAAAGAAGAAGGTTATCTAAGAACATATTATCTGAATGGAAAACTAGAAGGTGAAGAAAAATATCAGAATGGTTTAAGAGAAGGTTTAACAAAATCATATTATGAAGATGTAGTTTAGAAGGAGAGATTTTTATAAGAACAATAATTTAGAAGGAATAAACAAAATTTATCATCCAAATGGAAAAGCTAGCAAAGATAGCTGTATTTAAAAATGGAGAACTAGATGGAACTGTTAAAACATATTATCCAAATGGAAATTAAAAGGAATAGTGTACATTTAAAGATGGAAAAATAGATGGAATACAAAAGAATACTATGAAAATGGTCAAATAGAGATGGAAAGTTTAGCTAAAAATAATAAGAAAAATGGTATTGGAAGATTTTACTCAATTACAGGGGTATTAATAGCTGAAATTCCTTTTAAAGATGATGAAGTGGATGGAACAATAAAAACTATAATGAAGTTACTGGTAAATTAGAAACGGAAGGGTGAATTTAAAAATGGAAAGGCAGAAAGGAACTATGAAAGAGTATTATCCAAATGGAAAAAGTAGCAATAGAAGAAAAATATCAGAATGATTTAAGAGAAGGTTTATCAAAATCATATTATGAAAATGGAGTTTTAAAAGCAGAGAAGTTTTTATAAAATGGTAAATTACAAGGAATAAACAAAATTTATCATTCAAATGGAAAAAAATTCAAATGGAAGCTAATTTTAAGGACGACAAACTAGAAGGAATAGTTAAAAAGATATGAGTGAAAATGGAAAGTTAATAGAACAAGAAATATATAAAAATGGTAATAGAATAAAATAATAAAAAGTAGGAGGAGAAAGATGAAAAACTATTATTAGGAGCATTTTTGTTAGTATCAGTTTTATCATTTTCAGCAGAAAGAGATTGTTAAATTAGAGAACGCTTATGTTGATGATAAAGGAATAGTTTATGTTATAGGAGAAAAAGCACCATTTACAGGAATAGTGGAGAACTACAAAGTGCCTCCTATTTCAGAAGGAGATAGTGTACTTAGAGAAAAAATTCCTTTTAAAAATGGAGTACTGGAAGGTATTCTAAATTATATTATCCAAGTGGAAAATTAGTAAGTGTAGCAACATTTAAAAATGGAGAAGGAGAGCAGAAGGACTTCTAGAGAAATGGTGTAATAAGACTAGAAATTTTTATATAAAATGATAAGATGAATGGAATTGAGAAAAATATTCAACTAAAGGGATATTGAGAGGTGAATTTCCATATAAAGATGATGAATTAAATGGAGTAGCAAAAACAATACAATGAAGTTACAGGAAAATTAGAAATAGAAGCTGATTATAAAAATGGAAAAACTGAGAGGTCTGACATAAAAATATTATCCAAATGGAAAACTAGAAAGTGAAGCAAAAAGATATAAAAATGATCTAAGAGAAGGTTTAACAAAATTATATTATGAAGACGGAAGTTTAAAAGCAGAAAGTTTTATAAGAATGGTAAAATTACAAGGAATAAACAGAATTTATTATCCAAATGGAAAACTTCAAGCAGAAGCTAATTTAAAGATGATAACATTAGATGGAAATTATCAAAGAATACGATGAAACGAGGAAAAATTAATCAAACAGAGGGTATATATAAAGATGATGTAAGATTAAAATAAGGGCTATTAGCCTCTTATTTTTAATCTTCATCCATTTGGATGGTTTTTATGCCAATTCCAAGCAGTTTCAATGATTTGTTCTAATTTATCATATTTAGAGACCCCATTTTAAGACATCTAAGCTTTTGAGGATGAAGCTATATAGTCTTGCAGGGTCTCCTGCACTTCTTGGACTAACTTCAGCTGGAATAGGGTGTCCTGTTACTTTTCTTGACTATAACTGCTTTAACAGAGAAACCTTCTCCATTTCCTGAGTTAAAATACTTTGGCTATCTCCACCATTTCTTAATCTATGAAAGCAAGGTAGTGAGCATCTCAAATCCATTACATGAATGTAGTCTCTTATACAAGTTCCATCAGGAGTAGGGATAGTCATCTCCATAGATAGATATCTCTTGTCCTAGAGCAACTTGTAAAAATTAGTGGAATTAAATGAGTTTCACAAGTATGAGCTTCTCCATTTCTCCACTTGGGTATGCACCAGCAACATTGAAATATCTTAAAGCAGTATATTTTTAATCCATAGGCATTAGCACACCATTCTAAACATCAACTGCTAACTTACTTTCTCCATAAGGGTTAGTAGGTTCTTGTTCTATCAGTTTCAAGTATAGGCATGTTTCTGCCTCACCATAAGTTGCGGCAGTAGATGAAAAATACTATCTTATCAACATTATGAGCTTTCATAACTTTCAATAGGCAAGAGTACCATAGAAGTTATTTTTCAAAAATATTTTAATGGTTCACTAACACTTTCTCCAACTAAAGAGAAGGCAGCAAAGTCTATAACTCCATCAATTTGATATTTTTCAAAAACTCTATTTTAAAAATTCTTCATCTTTTAAATCTCAAGTTCTAAAGTGCTTTTCATCAACAGCATCAACATGTCCTGTGACTAAGCTGTCAACAACAACAACATCTTCATTTTCTAATAGATATTTAACAACATGGCTACCAATGTAACCTGCTCCTCCACAAACACTAATATAGACATTAGAATCTACACTCCAATATGATTTATAAATTTAAGAAAGGCATTTTTACCTTTTCATCTCTTTTAAATACTCCACATCTTCAAGCACTCTTGAGAATGTTAAACCAATTTCAACATTTAAAATATTTTCTAAGATTTCATCTGCTGATAAATTCTCAATATTAGGATATTTATTTATAAAGGCTTTTAACCAAGATAAATGTTTTGACAATCTTTATCTTCAGAAATTTTCTTTTCAAAATCTTTTATCTTTTAAGAATCAGCTATTTTTCTCATTTCAAATTTCAATCTTCCAGGAAGAACAGCCAGTCCCATAACTTATCAGCCCAATATTTCTTTCTTAATATTATGGTGTATCACTATGAGGTGGAAAGATACCTAAAGGATTGGCTTCGTCAGTTCTATTATTTCTAAGAACTCAAGTCAATTTCGAAGAAATTCTCCTCTTCTTCTAGCGATAGGAGTATAGTATTATGAGGAGTTGAGTTTGTGTAAGCAAATACTCCAACTCTCTTCATCTGAATATTCTCTCCAAGCTTTTAAGATTTTATCTGATAGCTCAATTAATTCATTTCTATCTAAAGATTTTAATCTTAAAAACAGTCATGAGCTCACTTTACTATTCCTGCCTTTAGTGTTGGGATACTTTATCAAACTTACTTTCACACTAATTTTCAATTTTTGCCATAGAGACTCTGATTTTCCACCTTGATAGTGGTCATGGCTTAAAATAGACCTCCAACTATTGGTAAATCAGCGTTTGAACCTATAAAAGTAATGTGAGGGAATTGATTTACAAAGTCTAAAGTTCTTGAGAAAGTATCTCTATTTATTTTCATTTCTCTATGTTCAGAACAGAATATTATTGCATGTTCATTGTAGTAAACATAAGGAGAATATTGAAAATACCATCTTTCATTTTTCTAGAGTTAAAGGTATAACTCTCATGATTTTGTCTTGCAGGATGTTAAAGTTCCAGCAAAACCAACATTTTTCATAACATAAAAGACACTTAGGATAATTTACTTGAGGCATATTCTTTTTGTCTTTCAATCTCTTTAGGTCTTTTTCAGGTTTATAGATAGATTTATAGTAATTTCTAAATCTCCATATTCTGTTGGACTTTTTCAATATAAATTTTTCTATTCTTTCAGTTTCTTATATGGTTAGTAGAGAAATTATAGAAATGATCTGTTGCCAACTTTATATTGTCATCAGATAAATTTTTAAATGTATTTATAACTTCTCTTTGGGAAAGGGAGTAAATTTCCCATAGCTTCTGTGTCAAAAATATCTCTATCTCTGTAGTTCCGTCTTCTATAATTTTTTGTTCTATAGCATAGTCATCAAATTTTTATCTAAGATTTCTTTGGAGGATATTCAGGCACTTTGATAGTTATCTTCATTGACATCCTCCCAATCTTTTTAATTGTAACACGCCATTAATTCATTTCTAACAAACATAACATCATCTTCTGTTATCAATGAATTTTTAAGTGAATATTTTATAAGTCTATTAATTAAAGAGTAAATTTCCATATCTTTTCTTTCTTTCTTTAAAATATTAGTTACATTCCAGACTTTATACTATCGCGACGTCCATTACTGTAGAAGAGCCTTGTGGAGCCTCGAGACATTAATGGCTGGCAAGTAGCTATTAAAAATACTGGCTAGTAACGAACTATTTTATATTTTCCTGCTCCATCTCCAATGTTTGCTATATAGAAAGTAGCTCTTAAACCTGTTTTTCTTTCATATCAACATTTTTATAAAGTTTTCAACATGGTCATTTTCAACTATACTTACAGTACAACCACCAAAAACCTGCCCAGTCATACGAGAACAGCAGTTCCTTCTTCTTCCCAAGCAGCTTCTACAAGGCTATCAAGCCTCATACCTGTAACTTCATAGTCATTCTTAAAGAGTATGAGATTGATTCATTAATCTCCAAATTCTGACTATCATCTTTTCAAAATTCAACTGCAACTTTTGCTCTTCATTTTCACTGACAGCATGAGTTGCTCTTTTTAGTTGTTCTTCATCTGTTATAAAGTGTTAACTTTATCAAATTCAGCAACTGTCAGCTCACCTAGATATTTTATATTAATTCCATTGTCATTTAGAACTTACAGCTTCTTCTACAAGAACTTTTCTTTCATTGTATTTAGAATCTACACAAACCTCTTTTATTTGTATTAGCAATAACAATAGACATATAATTTTACAGGAACATATTCAAAACTTTAAAGTATTACAATCTAGTAAAAATAGCATGGTCTTTTTACCCATACCAACTGCAAATTGATCCATAATTCCCTGAGTTTACTCCAATGAATTTTATTTTCTACACAGCACATTTTAACCATTTTCAACCATATCAACATCAAGTTTGAATAAGTTCTTTAATATAACGCTGTTAAAACTTAGTATGAAGAAAGAGTCCAGCACCATTTGGGAATAATATTTCCATAGAATAATACATCAAAACACTGTCATTTTATGTTTTTATCTAAGAAAGTTTTTACAACTCCTTTAGGATAATTAGCCCAGTTATCTTTTATTATAAACTAAGTTATCTAGACTAAATTCAATAATTCCTAAATTTTTAAAGTTTTTAGAATACATTCTCAAAAGTTTTGTCTTCTTTTAACAACAGCATAAGTTCCAAAATCTAATGCGCGGGAGACAACAAAACCACCATTATAGTCTGTATGTTCACCAATTAAAGTTAACCCTACCTGGTGAAAGAAGTGTCTACTATCCCATCAATATATTTGAAAATTTCTTTAAATTCCTTTATTAAACTCTACAACATAAAGTCCCTCCAAAATATAAATGTAATTTATACTATTATATATATCATTTTAGAAAAATATAAACAAATGTAAAGAGACTGTTGCAAAATTAAATTTCAAACCTAAATGCAAAAAATAAAGAAGTTACTCAGTAACGAACTTCTTTTTACTTTTTTATGAATATAACAGGCTCTTTTCTTAAGAATTTTTATTAATATTTTAGTTAATTTCTTTTATAGTTTGCATAAAACTACAGCTAAGTTTTGAATTTCACTTGCATAGGCATCTTAGTAGATTTACCATCAGCAACTTTTTCAAATGTTTCATAAAAGATTTAAGTGCTAGAATTTCTTTAGCAGGTTTACTTCATTTAATAGTTTAATAGCTTCAGCTTCAGCTAATTTCAAGTATTGCTGGAGCTTTACCTTCAGCTATTTTAATACTTCTTTTTCAGCTTCCGCTCTTAAGATGTGCAGATTGTTTTCCCCTTCAGCAACAAGTATTGCAGATTCTCTTGTGGCTTGTGCTTCCAAGTATTGCTCTCTTTTCTCTCTTCTGCCGCCATTTCCCTTTTCCACAGGCAGTCTGATGTCATTTGGAGGAAGTATATAGATTTTAACTCACAACTCTGTTTACTTTTATTCCCCAAGGGTCCAGTAGCATCATCAAGTTCTTAAGCGACGCTATCTTTGTGTTTATAATGTCTCTAGATGTCACTGTTTCATCAACTGTCATATCCCCATAATGTTTCTAAGAGTTGTAGTCTAGTTAAGTTTTCAATAGCTGATAAAGGTCTTTCCAAACTCCATACAAGTAATATAGCTTTAGGATCTGTTGTTGGAAATAAACAACAGTATCTATTTGCATAGTAACATTATCTTTTGTGATAACATACTTGTGGGTCGTCGAAATCAACCTTGTTCTTTAAGAGAAACTATTCTTGAAAACCTTATCAAAGAAAAGGATTGATAAGTTTAAACCTGAACTTAAAAGATTGGTTGTATTTTTCCTAGTTTTCAATGATATAAACTTGTGATTCAGGAACGATTTTAATTGCTTTTGATGCAATTACAGCAACATCAAAAGTAGTACATGGTATATATATAATTCAAAACCTCAATTTATTTTTAAAATTATTTTATTTCCTTTTAAAACTTGAGAAATTACAGGAGTATCTCTCTACTTCAAAAAGTTCATTACTTAAAGGCAGTCCATATAGAGACCCTGTAACTTACATCATAGATTTTTCTTCTTTAGCTCATCTACAATTTTTCCTTTACTATGATAGCTGTATCTATTTTCTCAGCATCAAAATTATCTTTTATTTTTAGATAAGATAGCTCTAGCATAAGGTCTTAGAATATAAGAGATAGTAGAGAAACAACTGTAAAAGAAAGTTATCTCAACTTTCATACTATCAGTGATTAGAGATACAAATACAGTTAAGGCGCTGCAAAAGGCAAACCATACTGTTACAAGTGCTGGAATATGCAAATTCAATAATAGTGAAAATAATAGTAGTATTAGCCAAAAATACTAACCACTGTCATTCTCCTTTCATTTTTAACTAAAAAGTTAAAATTTATAAAATATAATATTTTTACTTATTTTATTTCTTATATTATAACATATTTCAAAAATAAAAACACATATTCTATCCCGTCTTCTTCTTCAATTAAATAATTCATCTGTTGCCAGTCGTAAAAATTCTATCAGTTTTGTAGAATAGTATTATTTTTAGTGTGCTATAGCAATCAGTTCATCTGCTTCTATTTATAAACAACATGATGTTCTTCAAAAATCATCTAAAAGCATTTCTTGATATTCTTTATATTTCCTGTTTTTTAAGTTCATCTATAATACTTCATCTTCTTTTAATCTCTCCATATTTTTATCACCTCTTTTAATAGTATTTGTTCTATATCCTATAATATAATTCTACTAATTGCAAGAGATAATTATACAGAGTGGTTCATTTTAAATGCTTTAAGATAATATTTTTATCATAATTTTTATTGACAAAGCTACTGTACTCTTATAGTATAAATAAAAATATTTAATTATAAACAAATTGTTGAAAGGATTGAGGATATGAAAAGTAGAACTGTAGAAATAGTAAATGAAACTGGATTAGCACACAAGACCAGGAAATGAATTTGTAAGTTTAGCAAAAACATTTTCTTCTCAAATAAGCGTGAAAAATGAAGCGGTACAAAAGTAAATGGAACTTCATTATTAAAATTACTTTCTTTAGGAATTAAAAAGGAAGCAAAAATAACTGTATATGCTGATGGTGAAGATGAAAACGAAGCAGTTGATAAATTATCATCTCTTCTTGAAAAACTTAAAAGATTAATGTGTGAGGGAGAGAGTTAACTTCTCCCTTTTTATTTTGAAAAATATTGGAGTGGATTATGAAAAATAACTTAATAAAAAGGTATCCCAGCTTCTCCTGGGATAGCAATAGATAAAAAGCATTTCTTTACAAAGAAAACAATTTAGAAATACTTGAAAAATCTATACTATCTAAAGAAGAAGAATTAGAAAGATTAATAAAGGAAGAGAAGTTGCTAAAAAGCAAATTAGAAGAAATAAAAGAAAATACTCTTCAAAAACTTGGTAAAGATAAGGGCAGATATCTTTTGAAGGACATATTACTTTATTAGAGATGAAGAACTATTTTCAGAAATAGATTCAAAAATTTCTGAAAAATGTACTGCTGAATTTGCTTTAAATGAAGCAATTGATGAATATGCAAAATATGCTTGCAAATCTAGAAGATGCATATTAAAAGAAAGAGCAGGAGACTTAAGAGATATAGGAAAAAGATGGCTATATGGAGTTATGAATGTGCAAGTAGTTGATCTTTCAAAATTAGAGCCTGAAACAATAATCGTTGCAAGAGAATTAAATCCTTCCAGACACAGCTCAAATAAACTTAGAAAAATGTTTTAGCCTTCGTAACTGAAATTGGTGGAAAGACAGCTCACTCATCTATTATGGCAAGATCTTTAGAATTACCAGCAGTAGTTGGAGTAGGAACAGTTTTTAGAAAACTTAGAAGATAATCAAATCTTAATAGTTGACGCATTAAATGGAGAAGTTATAGTTAATCCTGATGAAGAAACTTTAAAGATATATAGAGAAAAAGAGAAAAACTTCTTGAAAAAGAAAAGAAGAATTAAAGGCTTTAAAAGATAAAGAAGCTGTTTCAAAAAGATGGAACAAAGGTTGATGTTTGGGGAAATATGAGATCTCCCAATGATTTGAAAAGGAATTATTTCAAATGGTGGTTTTGAATAGGACTTTATAGAACAGAGTTCTTATTTATGGAAAAAGATAGTTTTTCCAACAGAAGACGAACAATTTGAAGCATACAAAAATAGTAGCTGAAGGTTTAAAAAGGATATCCTGTAACTATAAGAACTATGGATATAGGTGGAGATAAATCATTACCATATATGGAATTACCACAAGAAGAAAACCCATTTTTAGGTTGGAGAGCTATAAGAGTTTGTTTAGATAGACAAGAAATCTTAAAAACTCAATTTAGAGCCTTACTAAGAGCTTCAAAATATGGGCAAATAAAAATTATGCTACCATGATAATGGATATAGAAGAAGTTAGAAAGGCAAAAAGCTATATTTGAAAACTGAGAAGGAACTTAGAGAAGAAGGTATAGAGTTTGATGAAAAGATAATGCTAGGAATAATGGTTGAAACTCCAGCTGTTGCATTTAGAGCAAAACATTTGCAAAAGAATGTGATTTCTTCTCAATAGGGAACAAATGACTTAACACAATATACTTTTAGCTGTAGATAGAGGAAATGAAAAATTGCTAATCTATACGATACATACAACCCAGCAGTGCTACAAGCTATTAAAAATGTTAATAGATGGAGCACATGAAGGTGGAATAAAAAAATTTCAATGTGTGGAGAATTTGCTGGAGATGAAAATGCAGTAGCAATTTTATTTGGTATGGGACTAGATTCTTTTTCTATGTCAGGAATTTCAATACCAAGAGTTAAAAGAATTCTAATGAAATTGGATAAAAAGAATGTGAAAAGCCTAGTTGAAAAAGAATTTTTAGAACTATCAACTGCTAGTGAAATCAAAAAAATGAAGTTAAAGAGTTTATGAAAAACATAGCTTAAAAATATCTTTGATATATATAACATATAAAAATCTATTCAAATTATATATCTAAAATAGGTCATTAATTCGCTTTTCGAACTCTTTACTCATTAAAAAAATAAAACAGATATTTTAAAAATAATACATAATCATTAAAAACGAAATAAGAACATGTGTCTAAAAAGAGAAAAAGACTTGATTTTTATTAGAAAATAATGTATTATGACTACAGAAAAATCAAGGAGGGATATACAATGAAAAATTTGCAATGTTAGCACTAGCTATGAGCTTATTCTTAGTAGCTATGGAGAAAAGAAAGAAGAACAAAAACCAGCTGAACAACCTGCTGCAGAAGCAACTGCAACAACAACTGAAGCAACTGCAACAACAACTGAAGCTGCTGCTGAAGTAAAGCATTCTCAGTTAAAACTGAAGATGGAAAGGAATTCACTTTAGAAGTTGCTGCTGATGGAGCTACAGCTACTTTTAACTGATGCAGAAGGAAAAGTTACTGAATTGAAAAATGCAGAAACTGCTTCTGGAGAAAGATATGCTGATGAAGCTGGAAACGAAAATAGCTATGAAAGGTACAGAAGGAGTTTTTAACTTTTAGGAGATCTTAAAGAAGTTCCAGTTACTGTAGAAGCTAAATAGTTAGAAAAATTTTTCAAACTAAAGCAGGAAGAAATTCCTGCTTTTTCTTATTCCAGTAAATGAAGGTGCAGAGATTGCTTTTAAACACAGCTAAAAATTTATAGATGAGAATCCTAATAGTTTTGATTTAATTTTATGGGTATTAGATGAAAAAAACTTATGTTGTGTATAAAGAGAAGTATGAAAAAAATTATAAAAGAATACTTAAAGAATTCTCTTTTTAAATAAATATAGACTTTTTAGAAAAAGTATAAAATAATATGTGAACTACTACGACTAACACTCTACGAGTGCTAGAGCACGAGTGTTCTAACACATTTAATAAAAAGAAAGGAGTTGAAATCTTTATGTTGAATAAAGATATATATAAATAGAAGAAAAATTAAAGGAAAACTTTAGAGATGGTTTAATTTTAATAATGAAAATAATTTTTCACCTCTAGATTGTGAGGATAACATATCCATTTATTCAAGATGCAACTTTTAAATATTATTTTGGTATAGACTATAATGAGCTTAATTGGAATTATCGACATAGATAATAATGAAGAAATAATTTTTGATAATGACTATACAATGTCTGATATTATTTGGATGGGAAAACAAAAATTTTTAAAAAGAATTGGCTCTTGAAGTTGGAATAGAAAAAGTTTATTGAAAAAGAAGAATTAAAGAAATATTTAGAAAATAGAAAAAATATAAGATTTACTAATCAATATAAAGCAGACAATATTATGTATTTGAGTTCAATCTTAAATATAAATCCTTTTGAATTTGATGAGTATGTCTCTTTCTATTTAATAAAAATATTATTAAACAAAAGAAATATAAAAAGATAAAAATAGAAATTGAAGAGATAGAAAAGGGAGTAAACATAACAAAAAGAAATGCATCTTGCTGCTATGAAAATGTAAAAGCAGGAATGAAAGAATATGAACTTGTTGCTGAAGTAGAAAAAGCAGCCAAGAAAAATATAATGCTTACTATTCTTTCCAAAACTATACTTAGTAAGAATGGACAGATTTTACATAACCATAATCATTTGAATACTCTAAAAGATGGAGATTTAGTGTTGTTAGATTGTGGTGCTTTAACAGAAGAAGGATATTGTGGAGATATGACAACAACTTTTCCTGTAAGTGGAAAATTTACTGAAAGACAAAAACTATACATAATATAGTAAGAGATATGTTTGACAGAGCCAAAGATTTAGCAAGAGCAGGAATTACATATAAGGAAGTTCATTTAGAAGCTTGTAAGGTTTTAGCAGAAAATATGAAAAAACTTGGACTGATGAAGGGTGAAGTTGAGGATATAGTTAGTTCAGGAGCACATGCACTATTCATGCCACATGGCTTAGGACATATGATGGGGAATGACAGTTCATGATATGGAAAACTTTTGGAGAAATAAATGTAGGTTATGATGAAGGAGAAGAAAAATCAACTCAATTTGGTTTAGCTTCTTTAAGACTTGCTAAGAAATTGGAAGTTGGAAATGTCTTTACTATTGAGCCAGGAATATACTTTATCCCAGAACTTTTTGAAAAATGGAAGAATGAAAAACTTCATCAAGAATTTTTAAATTATGATGAAATAGAAAAATATATGGATTTTGGTGGAATTAGAATGGAAAGAGATATTTTTAATTCAAGAAGATGGAACAAGTAGAATTTTTAGGAGATAAATTTCCAAGAACTGCTGATGAAATAGAAGAATATATGGAGAATAAAAAAATAGATGATGGAAAAGATGAAAAATATATGAAAGCAAAATAACGCGTATATTTGACAAAATGTAATTTTAGCTATTACAATTAGCATTCTTATAACTTTATTTTATGGGGGAGACATATCTTACATAATATTTGGAATAATTGAGTATTATTATTGTATATTCTAACTTTTAAAAAGATAAGAATAGTTGTGAGAAACAATGAATTAGTCTATAACTATAAGAAAAATAATGAAATATTTAATTTTTGATTAAAAATATGGTCGCACACTTGTGACTCTAGCACTCGTAGAGGGTGTCAGTCATGAGTTAGACCATTAAGTATAATGTCATATATAAAAATATGTATGTAGAGGTAGCAACTTTAAAAAGCTATCCAATACTACTCAATTGCTGGAAACCCCTAAAACTAGTATAACTACAACATAGTACCTAAATAAAAATATGGGCACAAAGTGTGGAAAGTGGCGAAAGCAGAAAAATATATTAGATGACATAAGGTTAAATCCTAAGTGTTAAGTCAGTAATCCCCAAATCAAAGATTTGGGAAAGGCTAAAAATGGGCAATCAGCAGCCAAGACCGAAAAAGGTAAGGTTCAACGACTATTCCTCCTGAGGAGTACACTAAAAGCTAGTGGAGTGGGTAGACCCAAACAGATAGAGCTGTGGGATAAGATATAGTCTGTGCTTAATAGAAATATAGAAGTTCGAGGCTAATCTCCTTAATTTATTAAGGAGTATATATGCAAAGAGAACTGCATAGAGTGGTAGCGTACTTATGTGAACGACAACCTCTAAAACGACTGAGTCAGTTTTAGGTTCATATGTTAGAAAATTTTATTTTTCATTTACTTATAGTATAAAAAGTAGTATACGTATATAAGTAAATGGAGTGAAAATCATGGAAAGCATATAAGTTTTAGATTTTATCCAACTAAAACTCAAATAACAATATTAAATTGTACTTTTGGTTGTGTAAGATATGTCTATAATCATTTTTAGATTTAAAACAAGAGCTATACAGCAAAAGAGAAAAGTTTATGTCATATAGTGAGTGTAGTAAAAGAATTAACAGTTTTTAAAACAAGAGAAAGAATGGTTAAAAAGATGTGAGATAAATTTTTCTTTACAAAAATTCTTTAAAAAGATTTAGATAAAAGCCTATAAGAACTTCTTTAGTGGAAAGGGCTATCAAAATTTAAATCTAAGAAAGATAATAGAAAATCATACAGAACCAATTATACAAATAATAATATAGAGTTTTTAGATAAATGGATAAAAGTACTAAGTTAGGAAAAACTAAAAATAAGAGATAAAAATGAAACCACAAGGAAGAATAATAAGTGCAACAATAACCCAAGCGCCTAGTGGAAAATATTATATATCTCTGTGTTGTACAGATCGTAGAAAGTAGAAAAATTAGAAAGTACAAATAAGAATGTTGGAATAGATTTGAGGGTATAAAGGACTTTGCGCTTACCAGTGATGAAATCTCAATAGAAAATCCAAAATATTTACAAAAATCTTTGAATAAACTAGTAATATTACAAAGAAAACTATCACAAAAACCAAAGGGTAGTTCAAATAGGAATAAAGCTAGAATAAAAGTAGCAAGATTATTTGAAAAAGATATCAAATCAGAGAAGATTTTTGCAAAAGTTATCAACGCTGCTAATAAAAGAATATGATATTATCTGTATTGAAGATTTACAAATATATATGGTAAAAATCATAAATTAGCAAGAAATATTGTAGATGTATCATGGAGTGAATTTAATAGAATACTAAGTTAGTAAAGCGAAATGGTACAAAAGAACAATAGTAAGAGTAGATAAATTTTTGCAAGTAGTCAAATATGTAATTGTTGTGGATATAGAAATGAAGAAGTAAAAGATTTAAGTGTGAGAGGAATGGACTTGTCCAGTATGTGAGCTGTACATAATAGAGATATAAATGCAATAAAAACATATTAAAAAGAAGGACTAAGGATATTGAAAAGAAAGTGCTTAAATATATAAATATATGAACCGTAGGAACTATGGGGATAGCTTGGTAAATTTAGTTGGCTAACAGAAGCAACTACTGCCCAAGAACCCTGCGACTCTAGCACTCTGTAGGGTGTCAGTCGTGGGAGGTTCAGAGATATAGATTTAAAGCTATTGTTAGAGGCGAAAGAAGACAATATAGATTAGAAGCTACAAATGAAAATGGGAAGTAAAATTAATTAATTGTGATTATTTAGGTTTGGAAGAATTTTAAAGAACATCAAAATGAGTTAAAAATAGATACAGAATATATAGATAATTAATGGATAAGACATGAGCTATAAAGCATATAGAAATAGGGGAACTATGGAAAGTGTCCAACAAGAACTATTAAAAAGTTATCAAATCAATCTTCTATAGATGAAATACAAAAATTATATATATAATGGAAATGAGAGGTTTTAATAAAGAAAAAGTCCTCAGATAAAAATTTTGTTACTGGTTGAGGAAGTTGGAGAGTTAGCTAAAGCTATAAGAAAAAATGAGAAAAAGTTAGAATAGATAAAAACTAAGAATATAATTATTCTTCTATTGAGAGTGAAATAGCAGATGTCTTTATAGTTCTTTTATCAATATGTGATATTTTAAATATAAATTTATTTAAAGCGTTTTTAGATAAGGAAGAAGAAAATATTAAAAAGAGTTTGGTCAGTAAACAAATAAAAATCAAAAAGAGCTATTATAAATTAATGGAGATTTTCATAAATTTATAGTAGTTTTTATTGAAAATAAAAAGATAAAATAGAAAAATTTTAAAAAATATGTTGACAAAGTTTATTTTAAATGATATTATAACTGATGTCAATGAGACAAGGACATTAGCAACAGAATAGAGAAAAGACAAAAAGCAACCATAAATTTGGTGTTAAATTAAAATAGCAAAATGAGCTATTAAAAAGATTGAACGAAGAGTTTGATCCTGGCTCAGGATGAACGCTGACAGACTTAACACATACAAGTCACTTGAAACTTGGTTTTGGGTGGCGGACGGGTGAGTAACGTAAAGAACTTGCCTCACAGTTAGGGACAACATTTGGAAACGAATGCTAATACCTGATATTATGATTTTAGCACTCAAGATTATGAAAGCTATATGCGCTGTAGAGAGCTTTGCGTCCCATTAGCTAGTTGGAGGTAACGGCTCACCAAGGCGATGATGGGTAGCCGGGCCTGAGAGGGTGAACGGCACAAAGGGGACTGAGACACAGCCCTTACTCCTACGGGAAGCAGAGAGAATATTGGACAATGGACCAAAAGTCTGATCAGCAATTCTATGTGCACGATGACGTTTTCTGAATGTAAAGTGCTTTCAGTTGGGAGAAGAAAAATGACGTACCAACAGAAGAAGTGACAGCTAAATGCGTGCAGCCGCGGTAATACGTATGTCACAAGCGTTATCCGGTTTATTGGGCGTAAAGCGCGTCTAGGTGGTTATGTAAGTCTGATGTGAAAATGGAGGGCTCAACTCTGTATTGCGTTGGAAACTGCATGACTAGAGTACTGGAGAGGTAAGCGGAACTACAAGTGTAGAGGTGAAATTCGTGAGATATTTGTCAGGGAATGCTGATGGGGAAGCCAGCTTACTGGACAGATACTGACGCTAAAGCGCGAAAGCGTGGCGCAAAGCAGGATTAGATACCCTGCAGTCCACGCCGTAAACGATGATTACTAGGTGTTGGGGTCGAACCTCAGCGCCCCAAGCTAACGCGATAAAGTAATCCGCCTGGGGAGTACGTACGCAAGTATGAAACTCAAAGGAATTGACGGGACCCGCACACGCGGTGGAGCATGTGGTTTAATTCGACGCACACGAGGAACCTTACCAGCGTTTGACATCTTAGGAATGAGACAGAGATGTTTCAGTGTCCCTTCAGGAAACCTAAAAAGACAGGTGGTGCATGGCTGTCGTCAGCTCGTGTCTGTGAGATGTTGGGTTAAGTCCCGCAACGAGCGCAGCCCCTTTCGTATGTTACCATCATTAAGTTGGGGACTCATGATGACTGCCTGCGATGAGCAGGAGGAAGGTGGGGATGACGTCGATCATCATGCCCCTATACGCTGGGCTACACGTGCTACAATGGGTAGTACAGAGGTCGCAAAGCCGCGAGGTGGAGCTAATCTCAGAAAACTATTCTCAGTTCGGATTGTACTCTGCAACTCGAGTACAGCAGTTGGAATCGCTAGTAATCGCAGAATCAGCAATGTCGCGGTGAATACGTTCTCCGGGTCTTGTACACACCGCCCGTCACACCACGAGTTGAGTTGCACCTGAAGCAGCAGGCCCAACCGTAAGGAGGGATGCTCGAGGGTGTGATTAGCGATTGGGGTGAAGTCGTAACAAAGGTATCCGTGCGGGAACGTGCGGATGGATCACCTCCTTTCTAGGAGAATACGTCTTTCTCTATTCTATTGGTAATGTTCTTCAGCGCAATGCTGTTGGGATTACTTCTGAACATTGGAAACCATATAGTAGAACAAACAAGAAAATTAACTCTAACAATTTCTTAGAGTTAGCTGTCATAGGTTAAAATAATTATAGGGCACACAAAGGATGCCTAGTGTAGCTAAATGCGATGAAGGGACAGTGGTAGCTGCGATAAGCCTGAGATAAGTTGCAATCGAACGTAAGAGTCTAGGATTTGCAGATGGAGACAATCTATTAAGATGAGTCTTAATACAGAAGAGGAGACCACGTGAACTGAAACATCTAAGTAACGCGAGGAAAAAGAAAGTAAAAACGATACCCAAAAGTGCGGCGAGCGAAATGGGTCAAGCCTAAACCTTAAATATATGCAAGGATACATGCTTGTTGTATTTAGGGGTTGAGGGACAGAGTAGTGAAAGAACTGTAAGATATTCAATATGGTATTGATGAATTGGAATTGTCTGAAAAGGCGGAACTGTAGAAGGTGAAAGTCCTGTACAAGTAAACCTTACACATATAACTCTGCTCCCAAGTAACATGGAACACGAGGATTCTGTGTGAATCTGTGAGGACCATATCTCATATAGGCCACATCTCTTACTAACGATAGCGCATAGTACCGTGAGGGAAAGGTGAAAAGAACCCCTGGAGGGTGAAATAGAACCTGAAATGTGGCAACTACAAGCGGTCAGAGCCAGTGATGGTGATGGCGTGCCTTTTGGAGGAATGAATCCTGCGAGTTGCGTTAAACAGCGAGGTTAGTATAACGGAGCCGAAGGAGACTCAAGTCTTAATAGAGACGTTTGGTCGTTTGGCGTAGCGCGAAACCTGGTGATCTAAACCTGTCCAGGATGAAGCTGTGGTCAAGCACAGTGGAGTCCTAACCCACCACTCGTTAGAAAGTTGGGGATGAGGTAGGTTTGGGGGTGAAAAACCAATCGAACCAGGAGCTCATGTTCTCTCCGAAATGCATCTAGGTGCAGCCTTGAGTGTTCAATTATGGGGGTAGAGCACTGAATGATCTGAGGGGGGCGTATTGCCTGAAATCAATCACTCCGAATACCATAATTTAGAGCTCAGGAGTGAGACTATGGGAGTTAACTTCCATTGTCGAGAGAGAAACAACCCAGACCACCAGCTAAGGTCCCTAATTATAACTAAGTGGAAGGATGGAGATTCCAAACAACTAGGGAGGTTGGCTTAGAAGCAGCCATACCTTTAAAGAGTGCGTAATAGCTCACTAGTCAGAGAGTCTCTGCGCCGACAATGTAAGCAGAGCTAGTTATAAACCGAAGCTGTGGAATCCGTAAGGATTGGTGGGAGGAGCGTTCTGCAGGCCATTGAAGGAGAAGGGTAACCGACTCTGAGGTATCAGAAGTGAGAATGCAGGAATAAGTAGCGAGAGAGGGCAGAATCCCCCTCGCCGGAAGACCAAGGTTTTTCAGGGTAAAGCTTGTCTTCTGAGTGCCGGGACCCAAGCCCAGGCTATAATGCGTAGGCGAATGGAAAACAGATTAATATTTCATGTTACAGTCATATATTGTGATGGAGGGACGCAGAAGGGTACTGTGCGCGGACGAACGGAAGTATCCGTAGAAGCATGTAGGATGACTTGATAGGAAAAATCCATTGGAGTTATATCTCGAGGTATGGATATACAGTCAAGATGAATGCGCAAATCCCACGCTGCAAGAGAAAGCTTCTAACGTTAATATTTGACTGCCTGTACTGCAAACCAGACACAGGTGGTCAGGATGAAATCTAAGGCGGACAGGCTAACTCTCTCGTTAAAGGAACTCTGCAAAATAACCTCAGCTTGGGAGAGGGAGCCCTTTGAGGGTGAGTATCCACGCGATACAAAAGCGCTCGAGGGTCGGTGAAGGCTCAAGCAACTGTTTAACGAAAACACAGGTCTATGCTAAGCTGGAAGGCGATGACATGTAGGCTGGCACCCTGCCCAGTGCTGGAAGGTTAAGAGGAGGAGTGAGAGCTCAATTGAAGCCCCAGTGAACGAGCAGCTGTAACTATAACGGTCCTAAGGTAGCGAAAATTCCTTTGTCGGGTAAGTTCCGACCTCACGAATGGTGTAATGACTTTGAGCGCTGTCTTGACGGGAGCCTGGTGAAATTGTATTACCGGTGAAGATACCGGTTACCTACAGTGGGACGGAAAGACCCCATGGAGCTGTAGCCAGCGTATTGGGTTTTGGGCATTGCATGTATAGGATGGTTGGAGACTGAGATGTATGGCGCTAGCTGTATCGGAGTCATCGGTGGAATACCAACCATTCAATGCTGAAATTCTAATCTGTGGTTTGTATACAGAGACAGTGCTAGGTGGGCAGTTTGACTGGGGCGGTCGCTTCCGAAAAAGAGTAACGGAGGTGTTCAAGGTTCCTCTCAGGTTGGATGGAAATCATCATGAGAGTGCAATGGCATAAAGAGAGCTTGACTGCAAGACTGACGGTCGAGCAGATAGCGAAAGCAGGACATAGTGATCCGGCGATTCCGAATGGAAGGGTCGTCGCTCAACGGATAAAAAGCTACCTGGGGATAACAGGCTGATCCTACCCGAGAGTCGCATATCGACGGTAGGGTTTGGCACCTCGATGTCGGCTCATCGCATCCTGGGGCTGGAGAAGGTCCCAAAGGGTTTGGGCTGTTCGCCCATTAAAGCGGTACGTGAGCTGGGTTCAGAACGTCGTGAGACAGTTCGGTCCTCCATCCACTGAGGCGTTAGAATATTGAGAAGACCTGTCCTTGAGTACGAGAGGACCGGGATGGACAAACCTCTGATGTCCCAGTTGTCACGCCAGTGGCACAGCTGGGTAGTCACGTTTGAATAGATAACCGCTGAAAGCTTATCTAAAGCGGAGAACTAACTTCAAGATAAGTATTCTCAAAGATACCTTCGAGCCCTAGAGGTTTGATAGGTTGGGGTGTAAAGTGCAGCAATGCATTTGGCTTGACAATGCTAATTATCGAAGTTTTTCAATCTAAGTTTGTTTTACTATATGGTTTCAAGTGTTCAGACTTGCACATAATAAGATTATGTGATACAATATATATAGCTGGTGAGTATAGCTATGGGGTGTACACCTAGTTACATTCCGAACCTAGAAGTTAAAGCCCATATACGCTGATGGTACTTGGCTGGAAGCGGCCTGGGAGGTATGGATTTGCTAAGCTAACATTAAGAGAGAAGCAAACGTTTCTCTCTCTCTTTATGCTATTCAAAAGTAAGACTAAAATGTAATAATATTTTTAAAAACTGAAGAAAAGCTATAAAAAGACTATGTAGATATCAATAATATATAGTATAATAATTCGGAAATGAAAGAAAGATGTGAGGAAATATGAAAGTTGTTATTGGTTTAGGAAATCCAGGTAAGAAGTATGAAAAACACGACACAACATTGGTTTTTATAGTTGTGAGACAGTTTAAGAAAAATTTAATCTGGACAGATGAAAGAAAAAATTTCAAGCTCTTATCAGTGAAAAAAATATAGATGGGGAGAAAGTTATATTTTTAAGCCTCAGACTTTTCTATGAATCTGAGTGGAAATGCTCTTATAGAAATTATAAACTTCTATAAGTTAGATCCCTAAAAAGATATTATAGTTGTTTACGATGATATGTCTTTAGATTTTGGAGATATAAAATTAGAGAAAAAGGTAGCTCAGGTGGACATAATGGGATAAAGTCTATAATATCTCATATAGGTGAAGAATTTATTAGAATAAAATGTGGAATAGGAGCTAAAAAGAAGATAACATTGAACATGTTTTAGGTGAGTTTAGTCAGAGTGAACAAAAAGAGCTAGTTGAATTTTTAGAAAAAAACTTAATGAATGTATTATAGACATATTAACTGTTCAGAATTTAGAAAGAACTATGCAAAAAGTACAATAAGAAAAAGAAAAATTAAAAATAAAACTTGTTAATTTTGTATATATATGCTAAAATCAATTTGTGGAAAATAAACTATGTATGAAAGGAGTGTTTTTGGTGAAATTTTTGGTTTCAGAGGCGGGTGCATCCTTGAAAATAAAAATACAAACAGAACATTTACCAAATTGAAAAAGTTTGGAATCACCAAAATGAAATTTTTGTACTCTTACACACATATAGGAGCACCTGTAAATCCTATTGTTAACGTGGGGACAGAGTTTTAAAAGGACAAAAAATTGCAGATACAGAAGGTTTAGCAGTACCTGTTCATGCCCTGTAAGTGGAACTATACAAAAGATAGAAAATCATTGTATCCTTTATCTGGAAAAAGTTATGACGATTTTTATTGAAAAATGACAAAAAGAAGAATGGGCAGAATTGACTCAAAAATTACAAATTGGGAAACAGCTGATAAGAAAGAATTACTTGATATTATCAGAGAAAAGGTATAGTTGGAATAGGAGAGCTACTTTCCTACTCATGTAAAATTCAAAATCCTCCACCTAATACTAAGTTAGATAGTTTGATTTTTAAATGGTGCTGAATGTGAACCTTATTTAAACTCAGACAATAGACTTATGTTAGAAAATCCAAGTTCAATAATTGAAGGAATAAAAATCATTAAAAAGATTTTTAAATGTTCCAGATGTTTATGTAGGAATAGAAGATAATAAACCTGAAGCTATTGAATCTATGAGAAAAAGCTGCAGAAGGAACGAGAATTAATATTGTTCCATTAAAAACAAAATATCCACAAGGTGGAGAAAAACAACTTATCAAATCTATTTTAGATAGACAAGTTCCATCTGGACAACTTCCATCAGCAGTTGGTGTTGTTGTACAAAAATACAGGAACAGCAGCAGCGATATATGAAACAGTTGTAAATGGAAAAACCTTTAATAGAAAAAGTTGTTACAGTAACAGGAAAGGCTATAAAGAATCCTAAAAACTTGAAGGTTGCTATAGGAACTCCTTTTCTCTTACATTTTTAGATCACTGTGGAATCAATAGAGATGAAATGGAAAGATTAGTTATGGGTGGACCAATGATGGGATTGGCACAAATGACTGAAGAAGCTACTGTAGTAAAAAGGAACATCAGGACTTTTTAGCTTTAACAAATGAGGAAATGAGACCATACAAGACAAAAGCTTGTATAAGTTGTTCTAAGTGTGTATCAGTATGCCCTATGGGACTTGCACCACTTATGTTTGATAGATTAGCAGCAGCAAAAAGAGTACGAAAGCAATGGCTGGACACAATCTAATGGATTGTATTGAATGTGGTTCTTGTGCTTATATTTGTCCTGCTAATAGACCTTTAGCTGAGGCTATCAAAACAGGAAAAGCTAAATTAAAGACTAAGAAAAATATAGATTAAACTTAATTAAGGAGGATAAAAAGTGAGTACAATTTTTGAAAACAGAGTCAGCTCCTCACATTAGAACAAAAGAAACTGTTGAGTCGGTAATGTATGATGTATGTTATAGCTTTAGTACCAGCATTTTTTAATGGCTATATACTCATTTGGGATGAGAGCTCTGATATTAACTTCAGTATCAGTTTTAACGTGTAGTTACTGAATATCTATGTCAAAAAGCATTAAAAAGAGATATAGAAGCATTCGATGGAAGTGCTATATTAACAGGGATTTTATTTTCATTCGTAGTTCCTGCAATTATGCCTTTACAATATGTAGTAATAGGAAATATAGTTGCAATAACATTAGGAAAAATGGTTTGTGGTGGATTAGGACATAATATATTTAACCCAGCATTAATAGGAAGAGCATTTGTTCAAAATATCTTGGCGAGTTGCAATAACTACTTTTGCTTATGATGGAAAAGCAGGGGCAACAGTTTTGGATGCTATGAAAAGAGGATTACCTTTAGCAGATTCTCTATTACAAAATGGAGATCAATATGTTAATGCATTTTTAGGAAATATGGGAGGATGTTTAGGAGAAACTTCTTCTTTAGCACTATTAATTGGTGGAGCATATCTAATATATAAAGAAACAAATAGATTGGAAAGTGCCTGCTACAATGATAGGTACAGTATTTATTTTTAACATGGGCATTTGGAGCAGATCCTATAATGCAAATATTCTCAGGAGGATTATTCCTAGGAGCATTCTTTATGGCAACAGATATGGTTACTAGTCCAACAACTAGAGAAGAGTAGTTTTGCTTTATGGAATAGGATTATTAGTATCTTTAATAAGAATGAAAGGTGGATATCCTGAAAGGTGCAGCTTATGCTATCTTAATAATGAATGGAGTTGTTCCATTGATAGATAGATATATAAGACCTCAAAAATTTGGTGGGGTGAGCACAAATGGAAAATAGATATATACATTTTGGAATCGTCCTGGGACTAATAGCTGCTATATCAGCAGGTTTACTTGAGTGGAGTTAATGGTTTTACAAGTAAAGTTATAGCTGAAAATACTTTAAAAATAGTAAATGAAGCTAGAAAACAAGTTTTTACCAAAACAGCAAGTTTCAAAGAAGAAGAAGCAAAAAGAAGCAGAAGAAATTCAATATATTCCAGGTTTCAATGAAGCTGGAGAAGTTGTTGGATATGTTGCTTCAGTTGCAGAACCAGGTTATGGTGGAGACATAAACTTTGTTGTAGGAATAGATAATGATGCTAAAGTAACAGGTTTAAAATGTAGTTACAAGTTCAGAAACTCCTGGTTTTAGGGCAAAAATAAATGAAAAGAATGGCAAAGAACATTGGATGAGGTAAAGATACGCTTATGAATTCCAATAAGTCAACAGATGCTCTTTTGCTGGGGCTACAATATCACCTAAAGCTGTTGTATACAGGAGTTTCATAAAAGCATTAAATACTTATCAAAATGGAGGTGAGTAAATAATGAAAAATTAGGAATACTTACAGCTGGAATATTTAAAAACCCAGTATTCGTTTTTAATGTTGGGACTTTGTCCAACACTTGGAGTTACAAGCAGTGCTATAAATGGGTTCTCAATGGGACTTGCGATGTTATAGCTGTTCTTGCTTGTTCAAATGGATTAATATCACTTTTTAAAGAAATTTATACCTGATGAAGTAAGAATACTGGCATTTATAATGATAATAGCAACACTAGTTACTGTTGTTGATATGGTTATGAATGCTTATACACCTGATTTATACAAAGTATTAGGATTATTCATACCTCTTATAGTTGTTAACTGTATAGTTCTTGGAAGAGCGAAAGCTTTGCTTCTAAAACAGAGTTATTGATTCTACTTGATGGTATTGGATCTGGAATAGAGTTTACTTTATCTTTAACTTTCTTAGGATCTATAAAGAAATTTTTAGGTAATGGATCTATATTTGGAGTCTCATTAGTTCCTGCTAACTTTACACCAGCTTTAATATTTATATTGGCTCCTGGTGGATTTATCACTATAGGTATGATCATGAAGCTTGTATAAATATTAAGAAAGAAAGAGATGCAAAAGAAAAGAAGGTGACTAAAAATGAGTATAGGTGGATTATTTAGTATAATTGTTACTTCGATATTTATAAATAACATAATATTTGCTAAGTTCTTAGGTTGTTGTCCATTTATGGGAGTTTCTAAAAAGTTGACTCATCATTAGGTATGGGTATGGCTGTTACTTTCGTTATAACAATAGCTTCAGGAGTAACTTGGTTAGCTTACAGATTGGTATTAGAACCTCTTGGTTTAGGATATCTACAAACAATAGCTTTTATATTAATAATAGCTTCTCTTGTACAATTCGTTGAAATGGCAATTAAAAGACATCACTAAAGCTTATATAAAAAGCACTTGGGGTATTCTTACATTAATCACAACAAACTGTGCCGTTCTAGGAGTTGCTATAATCAATATCCAAAGTAGGATATAATTTTATAGAAACAATAGTAAATGGTTTTGGAGTTGCAGTAGGGTTCTCACTAGCTTTATTACTTTTTAGCTGGTATAAAGAAAGACTTGAATTTGCAAATACTCCTAAGAATTTTAAAGGAGTTCCAATAGCATTTATAACAGCTGGACTTTTAGCTATGGCATTTATGAGGATTTGGTGGAATGCAAATTTAATAATTATACAAATGGAGGTATATAATGGAAGCGATTATGATGCCCAGTTGTTGTATTAGGAATAACTGGAATATTGATGGGACTATTCCTAGCTTATGCTTCAAAGAGTTTGAGTAGAAGTAGACCCAAAAAGTAGAAGCAATATTAGCTGTCCTACCTGGTGCAAACTGTGAGCTTGTGGATTCCCTGGTTTGTGCTGGATATGCATCAGGAGTAGCTTTAGAGGTGCAAAGATGACTTTATGTGCACCTGGAGGACCCTAAAGTTATTGAAAAATAGGAGGATAATGGGTGTAGCAGTAGAAATACCTGTTAAGAAAAACCTGTTAAGAAAACAGTAGAAAAGAAAGTAGTTGCTCAAACTGGAGACCCAATTTCTGCAAGTGCTGAATTTATAGAAAAAGAATAAGAGAATGCTAAATAAATTTAAAGATAGCTTTTGATGCAGGAGATAAAGCATATGAAAAATTAGAAAAATTTAGCAAAAGACAGCAGGAAAAAGATGAATTATTAAAATACTATGAAGAAATTAAAACTGGAAAAATTATTCCTGATGGAAGTGCTCCAGCAGCACCTACTGGAGATCCGATCTCTGCAAGTGCTGAATTCATAGAAAAAGAATAAGAGAATGCTAAAACAAATTTAAAGATGCTTTTTGATGCAAAAAGATAAAGGAAGCATATGAAAAATTAGAAAATTTAGCAAAGACAGCAGGAAAAAGATGAATTATTAAAAATGCTTCGAAGAAATCAAAACAGGAAAAATAATTGCTAGTGGAAGTGCTCAACAGCAGCTGCTAGTTAAATTAGAACCAATAACAGCTACAAAAGAATTTGTAGAAAAAGAATAAAAGAATGCTAAATAAATTTAAAGATGCTTTTGATGCAAAAAGATAAAGAAGCATATGAAAAATTAGAAGGGTTTAGCAAAATCAACTGGAAAAAGATGACTTATTAAAATGTTTTTGAAGAAATTAAAAGCAGGAAAAGTAGTACGAGATCCAGCAACAATGACTGATGCTCCTGCTCAAAAAGCTGAAAGATTCTAAAAAACAAGAAGCTTCTTACTGCAGTGTTTTAGGGTGATGGTTTGTGTGTTCCTGAACAAAATGAAAAAGCAAAAGAAGAAATAGTGAAACAAGCAGAGCCTCCTAAAACAGCTGAAGAGTTGAAAAAGATAAACAAAGCTGCAAGCTATTGTTCTATCTTAGGAGATGGACTATGTGTTCGAGAAGAAAAATGAACAAATGGTTAAAACAAAATTTAACAAAAGAACTTGATAAGGAAGTTAAATAAGCTTAAATATGAGAAAAAGCACTAGAAATGTATTTATACAAATCTGAGTGCTTTTTATATTGATAACTTTAGTAGCTAGCTACTAATGCTGAACCGATATCTCCATCTATACAAATACTTCTATTTTCTATTTCTTGTGGACAAAATACTTCTCCATAATTAATACATGCATATATAGCCTTTTTCATTTCCATTGTCATCTGCCAGAAGGGATATTTTATAATCATTGGAGTATTTGCTCCAACTCCAAGTTCTAAAAATAAAATATGTTTATTTTTATTCTTTCAAGAAAAATTATAATATGTTTCAGAGGCTTTATGCCAAATTTCATCTTCTACAAAGTAATTATCTACTCTAAGATTTGTTGTCATATCTGAATTATCAGCAGGACATTTAGGGATGAGCTCAGTTAGAATTTGCATAGATATGTTATCAGGAACAATAAATACTCCATTTTTGTCTTTAATAAATCCTTGAGCTTCCATTGATTTCATAACCCATTCTTCATTATATAGGTTTTTGAATATTAGGATCAACACTTTGGAACAAGCCATCAATCTCCTTGAGTATAGAATAACTTACTTTCATCAAAGGCTGCTCTTTGGAATTGATGATCAACATTTGTTGTGATAACAAAAATAATTTTTATCTTTCAAAAGAGAAGATTATTATAAACAGATTTTGGAGGATTTACATATCTATTGAAATAAATATGTCTTGCCCACCATGACCCATTTAGTTTCGTTATTAGGAAAAGGATAAAAACCACCAGAATAAATATCTTTTTATTCCTATTTTTCAGCAAAATCAAAGAAATATTTTTCAAATCTATCTCCACTATATGTTAAACACAGCAGATGTTGATAGACCAGCTTTTAGCACCTATTACAATAGCATCAGCATTTTGAATCTCATTTTTCAATTTCTTAAGTTGCTCTTCCCTTGAAACTTTTTTTAGTAGAGATATTTCCCTCAAACTTCTAATAGCATTTAAGCCTTTTTGAATAGTTTCTCTATCCATTTTTATTATAGCAATTCTTCATAATATCTCCCTGTCCTCGTCTTTGAATACATTAAAGATGATTCTTTCCATTGAATTAGGGATGTCTTAAAGACCATTCCTGGAAACTTCTTTTCATAGCAATTTCTGCAGCTCTCTTATTTGGAAAATGAAAATTCACCTGTTGATACTCAACAAAATGCTGAGACTTTTTATATCATTTTCCAAAACAGATATTTAATGTATTTATATAGCAATCTTCAAGATCTAATTCAGAATTAAGTCTGTTAGCTACTATGGGACCAACAATATGTATTACTTTCTTTGCAGGAAGATTATATGCATCTGTAATCATAGGAATAGCTGTAGCTTGTACATAGTCACTTCCATATTTTTCCCTTAATTTGTTCATCTGATTATAACATTCTTCTCTAAGTTGTAAACCTGCAAAAGTATGAATTTGATTATCTATACAAGTATGCATAGGAAGAAAGCAACCTCAACATTTGTGCGAGTTTGCTGCATTAACAATAGCATTTACTTCAAGTCTAGTTATATCTCCCTTGCCAAATAGATAAATTATCTTTAATAATAGGAATATCAGCTAGCTTTACTATACCTTTTTCCTTAGCACAAGTAGACAGGTATTCATCTTGTACTTTTAGAACTTCTTCTGACAGTGGCATACGAGTATTCATAAGAGAACGTAAAATACGTTTTTTTATCTGTTATGTTATTTGGAATTTCTATATTTTTATAATTATCTGAATCAGCTATGAATTTTTAAGAGATAATCTAATTTCTCTTCTTGACTTCTATTCATAATTTACCTTCTTTCTACTGCTCCAACAGGACAGACTGTAAAACAATTTCCACAGTGCAGGCAATGATTTTGTTCAATTACATAAGGGACACTATCAGTGATGATACAGTTTTTGAGAGCAAACCTCAACACACTTATTACAGCCAATGCACTTATCTGTAATAAAATATCCACTTATTTCTTGAATGGTATTTCCAAAAACAAAATTTGCTCTTTTCTATAGGTTTCTTAGATAAATCAAACCATTCTCCACTTCCTTCATAGATTTGAAATACTGTTAAAGCCTGTCTTGATTCAGTGGTTGGATATATCTCATATACTTATTTTTTCAAATAATTTAGGAATTTTTCATTTCCAAGTTCTTTAACTTTTCCCCTGATAGATACTGCCACTCTAGACATTGTATCCTCACCTTTCATAGCTGTAAATGCAAGAAAAATTTTTGTCTTTTAATCTATCATAAAAACTTTTTCCCTTTTGCTGTTAAAAATACAGACTATTATCATCTGAATCCATCATATCTATAGCTGCTGTAACAGGAAGTCCATCTTTATCTACAGTAGCAACTATAGTTAATATGAATTTCATTTACTATATAACTAAAATAACTCTCGTTTCCATTATATTCACTCCTAAAATTATAGCTTATTTCTTCAAAAAGTTCTTGCATTCCAATTCTTAGATCATCTAGGGTATATTTTTCATTTCATTTTCCATTGCAAGTTGAATAGTTTTTAGCTTATCATCAAGTAATGCATGTATATTTTTCCAACAGGACACTGAGGGATTAGGACTACTATGAAAATTAAATAAATCTCCATTTTTCTACAGGTTCTATTGCTTGATAAACATCATAAAAACTTATTTCTTTTAAAGGTCTTGTAGGAGATATGCCTCCTGTACCTCTTGCTACTGTGATCAATCCTGCATTTTTAGTTGTGTAAGAATTTTCCGAATGATAACAGGATTAGTATTTATACCCCTGCAAGAAAAGTCACTTGTAATTTTATAATCGTTCTTGAATGTCTCAACACAGGTAAAAATATGTAAGGCTATATAGTAAATCTACTTGAAATTTTGATAGTATTATCCTCCAGTTATTAAAAATTAAATTAGAATTTTCCGTTTTGGTTTTGCTAAGTTGCTTTATCAGCTAGTGTTTCCATAACATCCCAGTGCTCAATATTTTTCCATCTGCATCAAATCTAAAAATATCAAATGCTACTTGTTCTCCTGTACCTGCAAAAATTGTATACAGTATGTAAGAATACTTTATCTCCATCTTCAAATGCACGAATATTGTTAACAGTTGTTTTTTACAGGTGCTGATGCAAGGTATTTAACAGCCCCTATAAATACTATCTGCTCCTGTTCCGTAAGCAAGATTATGTTGAATATAATCTTTAGCAAAAGAAGTTCTTTTTGCCTTTACTGAATCTCCTGATGCGAATGTTCCTATAAGTTCTAATGCTTTTTCTTTGTTTGTCATGATAATTTCCTCTTAAATACTTAATTATTTTTTTATTGTTGTAATAACTGAAGTTACATCTTATAAAATTATATTATCATGATTTAGTTGTAATGTCAATAGTTACATCAAAAATTTTAAATTTTTAGAATTCTACAATTTGTATTGAAATATATAAGAAAAAGAGTTGATCCACTTAATTTGGAACAACTCTTTCAAAGTTTATAATACTCTTTTTAGAGATAACTTCAACAACTCTTCCATTGATTTTAAAGTATTCTTGCATTTCTTCAGAAATATCAATATCATCATAATCAGGATTATCGCTCTTTAAAGTTATAACTTTTTCTTATCCTTTACTTCAACTCTTTTTATATATCCTTCATCATTGTAAGTAACAACATATATTTTATTTTTAACATAAGCAGTATTATTAGGATCAACTAAAGCATATTCACCATCTTCTAAAGTTGGTTCCATACTATTTCCTGTAATTTCAACAAAGAAACTATTTAAAGAAAAGTCCCTTTTGTTATAGGCATATAGTAATCAGGTTTATCCATATTTAAATAACCTCTACCAGCACTAGCTTTTTCCATAAACAGGAAGATTTAAAAGCTTCACTATCTTCTAAAAATTTAATACTTTCATCTTTGTAAAATACTTTAGGTAAATTTTCCTTTAAGTATTCTTTTCTTTAAAGTCTTCATCAGGGTATACTTCAATGACTCTTTCAATAAAGTTATTTGAAATAGGTGCAGTACCTTTTTCTACTTTATCTATAAAAGTGAAAGTGTAAATTAATTTTTTAGCAAGACCTCTTAAACTATCTTTATGTTTTAGTCTTATAAAGTAGTTCCAAAACTCATATAATTCCTCCTTTTAAAATGTACTACTATATATATACAGTATAACATAATTATGCTAAAAGTGTCTAGAATATTTTATTCAACTAAAAATCGTACAAAAAGAATACAATAAAACAAAGCATAAAATCTTTTAGTTTGAAGAAATATAAAAATATTTTAAAAATTTGTTGACAAAGTATTTATAGTATGATACATTATGGCTATAGAAAGAGTATATATAAATACATACAAAAAGGAGATGTTATTATGCATTTTTTTAGAATTTAAAAGAAGATTTAGTTTATTAAACGAGGAAGAAAAGAGTTCATTTACAAGCTAAAACTTAAAGATGCAATTGATTTTTAAGAACAATTTTATTAAAGAAATTTTACCTAAAAATTATACAATAAATAATACATATAAATTTAGATAGAAAAAGAGGTAAAAATTTTGTTTAGTAGTAAAATTATAATAGAAAAAGAAAGGTGGACGTAATTTTGGATAAATTATATCAACACCTTTTTAAATTATACTTACTTTTTGATTTAAATATTCAGATAAAATCTCTCTCGAAATTTTTGTGATTTTAGTTTTTATTCTCTAAACTACTAACAGGCATAATGCCAAATAATGAATTTGTTAAGAAAATTTCATCAGCCTTATTTAAGAATTCTAGATCTATATCTGTCTCAATGACAGGATAATTTGAAATTATATACTGCCTAATAATTCCATTTAAAAGACCTGAAGATAATTTTTGGAGTATATATCTCATTATTGATAATTATAAATATATTGCTTGTGGCTCCCTCAGTAACTAAGCTTCTAGAATTTAGAAATATAGGCTCATCATAGCCAAGTTTTTACTCTTTTTCAAAAATATTATCAGCATAGTTTAAAGTTTTTATGGAAAAGTGAAGATAGAACTCTCATTTCTTTGGACTTTAGAAATATTTAAGCTAAAAGCCCTTTTATAATCTTCATCTGTATACGTATATGCTCTTTTATAGAAAAGTCTATCAGTTAAAACTATTTTTAAAACTTCATGTTCAAGCTCAGATTTTATTAGTTTCTAAGTACCTATAAACTTCATCTTTTTCAAGTTTATCTATATTCAAATCCAAGTCTATTATAGATTGATTTATTCTGACTAAATGCTCATCTAAAAATACAGCTTCTCCTTTATATAATAGGATAGTTTCAAAGAGACCTAAGCCAAAGCTGAAACCATCATCTAATTCTATTAGCATAGAGCCTCCAATATAGCTTTTAGCTTTTTGTAAAGTTTCTTCATATTCAAAATCTAATTCTGATTCACAAGTGATTCCACCACCTACTCCAAGATAGTATTTTTTATCCTTATGAATAGCAGTTCTAATAACAATATTTAAGTCACAATCACCATTGAATGAAATATAACCTATAGAACCTGTATATACATCTCTTCTTGAGTTTTCTAATTCATCTATTATTTCCATTGCTCTTATCTTAGGAGCACCTGTTATTGATCCTCCTGGGAAAGTTGCTCTAATCAAAATCTACAAAATCTATAGTCTTTTCTAAGTTTTTCCTCTTATAGTTGAAACTAGATGAAAAACAGTTGAATATGTTTCCACTCAAAAAGCTCATCAACAACAACAGATTTTTAACTCACAGATATCGATTTAAATCATTTCTTTCCAAGTCCACTATCATAAGAAGTTCACTCTTTATCCTTTTTCAGAATTAGCCAACTCATTTTTAAAAGCTAAATCTTCTTCTTCAGTAGCTCCTCTTTTTCTAGTTCCTTTTATGGGTCTTGTTTCTATTAGTCTATCTTTCATTTTTATAAATCTTTCAGGTGAGGCAGAAACAAGTTGAAAATCTTGAAAATCTAAGTATGCAGAGAAAAAGGAGCAGGATTAAATTTTCTTAGATATGAAAAAGACTTCTAAAGGAGATTTTTGACTTTCTATCATAAGTCTTTGAGTCAAGTTCATTATATAGATATCCCCTTCAATTATATAGTCTATAGTGCTTTTTAATAGCTTTCAAATATTCTTCTTTTTCAAAAATTAGATTTGAAATTTGCAAGACTATTTTTCTTTACTAGATTTTCTTTTTCTAGATTAGTTTTTTTCTAAAAGATTTACTAAATTATCATAATCTTTTTATCTTGATAAGATATGTATATCTCTTGTTTTTCTATATCTTCAACTATATAAGTCTTGTAGAATGTAACTATAGCCTCAGGAATATCCAAATCTTTTTATGTCTTGTGGCTATATTTTCAAATTTTCTACCATAATCATAAGAGAAAATATACTATTCCTCCTGAAAATTAAAGGAAGTATAGAATTATTTTCTTGTTTATTTTCCTTTAAAAATTTAGCTAAATATTCTTCAAAGTTTTCTTCACTTAATACATCATTTATATAGAATTTTTGTTATTTTCTTTTAATTCTAAATAAGGATCTATACCAATTATTGAATAACGACCATATTTATTTTTTAATGAAGAATCTAAGAAGGCAAATTTTGTTATTATTTTTCTTTCTTTAATATTCTAAAAATATCATAAATATCAATATATTTCTCTAATTTTTTAAGCTCTATTTGCATTTTTAATCCTCCATTCTCTAGCTAAATCTAAAAATTTCTAAGCATTTTCATGACCATATTCAGTCAAAACTGCTTCTGGGTGAAATTGTACAGAGTATAGAGGATATTTTTATGAGAAAGAGCCATAAGAACTCCATCTTCAGTTTCAGCATCAATATTAAATTCTTCAAGTAGATATTCTTTTTCAACCACTAAAGAATGATATCTTGTTACATTTAATTCTTTTAGGAAGATCCTTAAAAATATTTTGAAGAACTAGTCTTAATTTTATGCACCTTTACCATGAACAGGACTTTTACCTTTTTCACTTCTGCACCAAAGGTATAACCTATTATTTGATGTCCTAGACAAACACCAAAGATGAGGGACTTGTTTGTAGAAATTTTTTAACTATTTCATTACAAAGTCCACAATCTTTTGGACTTTTAGACCTGGAGAAATTATTATTCCTTCCAACTTATCTTGTTTAATTAAATCTTCAATATGCTTTAAATCTACTAAATCATTACGAATAATTTCCATCTCTATATTCTCTTCTAAGAAATAACTCACAAGATTATATACAAGGAATCATAATTATCAATCATAAGAAACATTTTTCACCCTTTTTCTATATACACTTTACCTTCTGCCACAATTTCAACAGAACCATCTATGCATATCTCATCGTTTTTCAATAATATATTCTAGCCAACCGTTAGGTTGAACAATCTTAGCTCTATCTAAGTTTTTATACTTTTTTAAAATAATATCCCAATGCTGTCGTTCCAGAAGCATCAACTATTTTCAAATATTCCACTTTCAACTTCTTTGACATAGACATAGGGTTTCATAGAAAAGATTTTCTCTATCAAAGAACATTATACCAAAAAGCAGAAAAAGTCTTTTTGTCTGATAGATAATTTTTAACTGAAGCTATGACTTTTTCAAAATTATCTTCCTTATTTTTCAGCCATCAAAAAAATAAAGTGGTCTATACCAGAAAATTTAACAAGACCCTAATTTATAGTTATCTATTTTAAGTTCTTCTAAACTTTTTAAATTTAGGCATTTTAATTTTAGCTAAAAAGAATTTTTCAGTCTGACCTTCTCTAACATCTACAGCTAGAACTTCATCTTCACCTGAACAAGTTATTTTGTAGATTTTTGCTTTGAAAAAGTTTTATCCCTAAAGGCTAAAAAGAGAAGCAAAAAGCTCTACTTGCATTACCTAAAAATTCTCCGCCCATCATTTGAAGATGATTATCTTTAATAAAACCAACTTGCTCTGCATGGAGATTGTCTTCTCTCATAAGTTCCTCAGATATCTTAGCTATGTCCTTATCATAGATATTAAAATTATCTATAAGTATAGTAATATTTCAGCAGGATTAATTTTGATAAAATCAAGTTTCATTTAAAATTCACCTCTTTCTAATATATTTTTCATTAATATTATAACATTTATTTTAAAAATCTAGTAAAGAGAAAAGAGAATTTTTTGATTTTATTTCAAAAATTCTCTAAAAATTTCAAATTATGAGATTAGAATACTCTTACAGCTTCTCCTTGAGGATTGTATTCAACCATTATTGTTTTTGAGTTCCAGAGTGAGCCATTTCAGCTGGCATTGTAAATAATTCAGATATAAATAGTGTTAAACCATCTAATAGAACATATACAACAGCTCTTCCCACACTTGGTTCTTTTCCTACTGTGTATTGATACTTAACAACAGTATTTTCCATTCTTTTGAGTTTCATTAAAAATAGCTTTGATTGGTTGGCTTTCAATAACTGACTTAGAAGTTCCTTTAGTTATTATTTTGAAGTCTGGATTTTTGGTCTCCACTTAGAGCCATCATTGCAGAACATCCTTGTAATAATAAAAACATAGAGAAACAAAGTCCAAATAAAAGTTTTTCATAAAAACACCCTTATTAAATTTATTGTGTTTATATAATACTATTTTTTTATAAAAAAGCAACTTGTTTTTATTTTTAATCAATTATTTCTAAATATGGAGAATTAATGAAGTCGTAAGCATAACAAAACTACCTCCATCAGAGTCTCAAATCTAGGTCATATCCCATTTCTTTAGCTGTAATATAGTAAACATACCAAATGTACTGAGAACAATAAAAACCTTCTATATTTTCTCTATCTGTTGTTATTTTATAATTTTTCCAAAAATATTTTTCCATATTTCTGACTAATCTCTTTTTAAATTCTTCATCCATATCCTTATATCTAAGAACTAATATATCTCTACCCTTTTCTAGCTAATAACTTATATCAATAGTACGATTTATTTCAAATTTTTGGATAATCAACTACAGTTCTATCATTTTTCATTATAGCGACATGACCAAACATTCCAATTGGGTTTTGCTGTTTTTCTTTTTATAATGATATCTCCTGCTTCAAGAGGTAAAAACTATAACAGAACCTTCCATTTTTCTCCATGTAACTCTTTTCCTTTTCATATTTTGGAGTTGTTTGAACACTTGAACAAGCTGTAAAAACTAGACTGACTAAAAAGTATTAATTTGATTTTAAAATTTTTCATTCTGCACCCTCTTCTTTCAATAAGAAATTTATAAATTTCAAATTTATTTTATTTTTCATCTCCTATTATATACGAAATTTTATAATAAGGTAAGAGGGAATAAAAGTTAATTTCTTAGATTATTTTTAGTACTTATTTTTACTAAATATGATATAACATAATGCATATTTTCTGGGATTGAAAATTTTATATCCTGTATTTCAAACTTTCCATCTAAGCCTTCACTCATAGCTGTTTGATGAAAATGAGCTAAACCCTATTCCAAGATCTAAATGTTTTTATTTTGTTCATATCATCACTTATACTATTCTTGTAATTGCAAAAAGAAATGAATATCTCCTTCTTTAACTACTATCCAGGTTGAGCGTTTGTAGAACTAGGTGCTAATCTAAGCATTTCTAGTGCTGTTTCATATTTTTCCAGCATCTGTCTGTGATAGAGTTTGATTAAAATCATTTTAAATAAAATAATTTATTCCAAGCTTTTTCTATTTTTAGAACCAAGACTTGCTCTCATAATTTTTCAACAAATGAACGTTTTTCAGCTGGATATCCGATAGGTGAAATACAAGGAAATAGGTCATCATCACTTAGCTCCATAATATTTTCAAAGTCTTTTTCTGCTAAATGTTGCAGCAAGCCATACTGTACCTAGACCCATATCAGTAGCATACAATACTAGATTTTTCAAATTGATAACCTACTGCTTCCATAGCAAAAGGTTCATCTTTTACAGTAATAGCTAGAAAGTCTTTTGCTCCCTTTATAGTTCCATATGTTCCTAGTTGAACATTTTCTACTCCTATTTCTTTTACTTATATATTGTACTCTAACATTTACACCAAAGGGGTTAGTTAAAGTGTTATAGAAATTCATTAATTTATTCTTATCATCATTAGTTAGAGATTTTCTAAAAAAACTTCTAGTACTAATACGTTTTTTATAGTTTTCTTTTTACATCAATTGGTAATTTATTAACTTCTTTAAAATTCATTTTTATTTTTCCTTTCTTATTGTATATTTTATACATATCCTCAATTAATGATTTTAGTGTTTTAGACTTTAAACTTAAAATTAATTGTCTTTCTGACTCTTCAAATATTGGAAGTAAAGCTTTCTTAATAGTTGAACCTACTGGACAATCTGGATTTGCTGTATCGTGTACATGAAGAAGCTCTTTTTCAGGATATACTCCAAAAATAAATTTTATCCAAGCTTAATTCATTTGCTTTTTATCTTCAAAACAATTCCTTTTCTATCTTGTTGACTTTCAATAATGTTTGCATCTTTAATAAGGCAAGAATTTTTCTAATATGACTAGCATTTGTTCCTACACTTTTTAGCTAAAAGTTCAGATGTAACTGTGTTATTAGTTTCTTCTATATAGCTAAAAATATGAAGTGCAATTGAAAATTTTGTATCCATTTTTACTTCCTTTCTTAAAAATTTATGTCTTATTATGTCATATACTTGTATCTAATACAAGTACAAGTTTAAAAGGTTATTAAATTTACTAATTAAGAGAAGAAAAATACTTATCATCTTTATGAGGATTAAAAACAAGATAATAGAATTTACTATTATCTTGTAATGATAGACGCTAATAAGTTTATTACTTTTTATTTATTATAAAAACTTATAAATATAGCAACTGTTCCAATAGCTAATATATTTCTTTTGGTCTCAGCATCTTTAGTTCGACAATTTTCTAAGTATCATAAGAATCATCTATATCCATAATTTTTCCACATTTTTACATATTTTATCTTCCATTTTTATTTTACCTCCAATAAGTCTAGTTTATTATATAATTCCTTTTGTTTTCTAATCTTTGTTTCAATAATAGGAACTTTAGTTGTCCAATATCTTTCAGTAGAAGGATCTATAGAATCAAGTCTTTTTAAAAAGTTTAGAATCATCAAGATATGTTTTTGAATAAAATCTGCATAGTAAATAAGACTTTTGTTGTTCTGAAGCATATTCCTCTAATTCATGATATGCTAGAGCTTCTACTAAAGAGACCATATTTATAGTAGAAAACCTTCTCTAATTTCATTCATCCTTGAATCTATTTCATTAGAAGTAGTTAGTGAAAGCATTTTTCCAATACCCATCAGGTAAATTTTTATAAAATCAATATTAGCTTTTTGGCTTAACATTAAAAATTTCTACTGTCTTCAGCATCTAGTACAATTCTTAAAAGAGCCTCTTTTTCAATTTAATATCTTTAATAAGAGTTGCTTGTAAAATTTTTGTTGACAGCTATATGCGGTTGCTAATCTGTCGTATTCTTGACCTTTTCTAACTTCTTCTATTGCTTTTTAATAGATTTTTATTTCAGCTGAAATTTGTAATAATTGTAATTGAAGTGCAAAAATCTGTCATTGCCTTACTGAGTTCAGGAGTTAATTCTATTTCTTTTTAGTGGAATATTTGTAATTATTTTCCCACTTTGAGGATCAACTAAGTTAGCTACTAAAGTACCATCATTTTTAGACATTATTTTTTAGTATACCACTTGCTATTTTCTTTTTGTTCGTTTGTAAGAACAGCTTGTAAAGTTTTTAATAGGAACAAATGATTTTACCATTCTTATAAATCCTGGAGCTAAAAAGAATTTTATCCTTTATACTAGATAACAATAAATTCATTTTATCTTTTAATGGTTTAGCAACTTCTAAAAGTATCAATATCATTTAATTCAATAAAGTCATTATTCATATTAAATTTCTCTCTCTTTTTGAAATTTTCACAGACAATTTTATATAATTCACGTAATTTTTGTCTGAGTATAAGATAACATAAATTTTAAAAATATTTCAAATTTTTAGTTATTCTAATAAAAAGCAATAGATTTTTCCATTTGCTTTTATCAATAAATCTTTTTATAAAGAAAAAGTGTTCTTTAACTATTTCATCTAATTGTTTTTAATATCTACAAAAGGTAGATTTAAGTCTAAAGTTTTTACAATGATTTGATTTTCATGCATTTGATATACATTATCTGGTTGAATTTCATCTTCTGTTTTGGCATAAAGCAACATACCAGATACTGTATGTTCTAAACCACCAAACTGATAATCACGATTTTTACATATGTAAAAATCTGATAAAGATTATTAGAATGTATAGTATGCTTATCATATCTAAACTGTGTTGTTTTGAGAATAATATTTCGCATCAATTATAAGAACTGTATTATCTTTCTGTAAATGGATATCACTTTTGCATAGTAGGCAGCATTGTACTATCCTCAACACACCAAGGAATTTGAGAAGCTGTAACTGTAAGTTCTGGAAAGTGTTTACGATAATATTCTAATATAAATTTTTCATATAATCTACACATTCTTTGTTCATCAATAAAATGAAGCTAATTTGTAATCACCAGCATTAGTAGTTATTAACATTCCTTCAATAATTAATTGACAAATACCAATTAACATACGATATGTTTGATTATTTCTTTGAAATTGGATAGCTGACCATCTAATGCCTTTTAGGATTTAATAAATCTACATTAGAGAAAAATAACATCATTTTCTTTAAATTATCTTTATACTTAGCCTTAGCTTTTTATTTCTTAAAAAGTAGCATGACAGTTGTTTTCAATATTTGATTATATAAATTATTTTTCAGAAAATTTATCAAAGTTACAAGAAAGAACTTTTTATGGGCTGAATATTTTTAAGGGTTTCAGATATATTAATCTTTCCAGATACCACTGCTAAATCTTCTTGATAGTTAATATATTCCTTTATATAAACCATGTTTTTAATTGAAAACTAATGCCTTTAGCTAATATTGCAGCAAGAAGGTCATACATATCATCAAAAGACTCTATAGAAACATCTTTATAGTTTTCTTGTTTTAATGTCTGAAAAGCATAGGACAACATATAATAAATATTGTTGATTAAAAATTTTGTTATCTTTTATCATTTGAATACACCATATAAGATATCTTTCCATTCATTTAGTTTAGATTCATCATCAAACCAATACTCACTTAACATTGGGAAAATATCAAATTCGACAATATCTTTCATCCACTCCAGTGTGCATTCTTCAGCATTACAAAAATAACTGTGACCAATACAGAATCCTTTCCAAGAGATTGATCTTGTGCAATTGCTTCGTTAAGTTTCTTAATTTTTCAATAAGTTCATTAAAAAGTTTTATTAGAGAATTCTTTTTGATAATTAGAAAAACCTTCTGAATCAAAATGCAGGTTCTATATCAAAAACTAAAACGACGACGAAGAGGATAATCAATCATTGCAAGACTTCTATCTGCAATATTCATCATTCCAATAATATGTAAATTTTTTAGAACTGAGAAATCTGAGCCAGTATATGCAAGAGTAGCCTTTTTCATCACGATAGTCAGCTTCGATAAAGCATCAAAAGTTCACCAAAAATTTTACTTAGATTTCCACGATTTATCTCATCGATAATAAAGAAATAATCTTTATCTGGATTCTTTGTTGCCTTTTGACAGAAATTATAGAAGATACCATATTTTTAGTTCAAAGCCTTCTTTAATAGGTTTATATCCCATTACAAAATCTTCATAAGAATAATTTTGATGAAATTGAATAAACTTAATACGTTCATCATCTTTTTCACCCATGATAGAATACGCTAGTCTTTTAGCTAGAAAAGTTTTTTTCCCTACACCTGGTGCACCTTGAAGAATAATATTCTTCTTTCTCATAAGTACATTTACTAATTTATCATATTTTTCTTCTGATATATAGACATCTTTTTAAAAATCTTCTTTTAGTATATTTTTGTTCTGACTTAAGGAAAAATTTGTGTTATCCTCAGAAATTATATTTTTTTATCTTTAGAATCATCTATATATTTCAACAATAGACTAGGATTTTTCTTTTATAGATTATATCCATAATAACCTCAAACTCTTCTTCTGTAATTTTAAAAAGAGTACCTCTCATATTTTTAAAAATTCCATATCTTTTAATTTTGTATTTTTCTAATACACTTAAATTAATAGGAGAAGATAAATTTTTCTAATTTTTTTAAAATAAATGTTCTCATCATCTTGTTCAGTACTAACTTTTAGAATAGCAACAATTTTTGAGTTGGTGCAAAATTCATATCCAAAAACTATATCCCCTTTTTGCATCTAAGAAGTTTTGAAATATACGTCTTTTATTCCCATTTCTATTACGTAAAGAATAATCAATAATTTCATCAATACTTGCATTTGCTAAACTAAACTTTTCAGGGTCAGCAGTTAAAAAGCCAATAATTTAATTTAGAAATATTAGAGTTTTTACATATTTCTATTTTTGATAAATCAACTTTATTCAATGCTTCTGAAAGTTCATCTCTAAGTTTCCATATAAAAGAGCCTTCTTCATTTCAGCTAATCTACCCAAATATAAAACAGCCACCATTTATTATTTTTATACTAGCTGGCTTAGGAGCATCCTGTTTTTCAACAATTCTTTTAGCAAGAGTTGATGAAGTAATATTATAGAAAATTTGCAGTTTCGCCATATAGGTTAGATAATTGAGTACAACTAGCTATTCCACCACAATCTTTTTATGCATTTCATAACTTTTTAGAGAATTTCTCATCAAAAATATTGGGATCATTTAGTAAATCTTTCCCAATCTTCTATACTTAATTTAGGACTATAGTCGATAGGCTCCCATTCATTTGCTAAAATATCAGAATCGCTTTTCATTAGCATAATATCTACTAATAAAGAAACCCACATCAATAGTTAAAGTTTTTAACTCAGGATCAGGATAGCAAGTATCTGTAATCACAGAACTTAAAAATATTTTTAAGTTCATTGTCAGATTGTAATTTTGAAACATATTTCATCATAAAACTTAAAGAAATTTTTCTATATTATTGCTAAACTCTCCTCTTTTAAAAAAATATAATTACTTTCTAATTCATTAGACACAGCCACAACTTCACTAAATTTATAAATATAGTATTTATCAGGTATCTTAACCATAAATATGTAGTTATTGCATTTTCAGTTTGATAATGACGATTATCTATTTCTTCAGATTTTTAAATAAAGCTTCAGAATTTTCTTTAAATGTAGAAATTCTTTTCATAAATATTTTTACTTTCATCAAATAATTCAATGAACATTTTACAAACTTCATTTTGGATAAAGTTTAGCTAAATTAATAATTGTATCTTTAGGAAAAATTATTTTTTGAAGATAATAAATTTTTCAGTTTTTGTAAGGGACTTTTTAAGCATTTTCAATGAAATCATCTGCATTAATATCCCAATTATCTTGAAAACACTTTACTGCTTTCCATTTAAATTTTTCTTTTTGGCCATTGTGATTGAATAAAATTGTTTTTTATATTCTGTAATTATTGAATCAAATTTATCTTCATTAAACATATAAATCTCTCCTTTTTATTATATATTTTATGGATTTTTAATTAGTATAAAATAACATAAATTTTAAGATATTTCAAATTATAGAAAATAAAAGAGGCTGTTGCAAAATTAAAAATTTCAATCCTAAAGTAAAAATAAGAAATTTACTCAGTAACGAACTATTTTTACTTTTTGTTAATTTGCAACAGCTCTATTAAATTACATAGACAATTTTTGCACCTAGGTGCATTTTTTGTCTGACTATTATCTTTCTATTTTTATTCCATTTTAAATAAGCAAATTTAATTGTACTTGCTCCAGAAAAACTCATCTACATTAATATCTATAGATTCCTTTAGCTACATTCTCTAAAAAGAATGATATAGTCCTTTAAATCTCAAATTACTTTGATTGATAAATTTATTTAAATATTGTTCAGCACTATCTTTTCCATCAAAAATATATATAGTAAAATAAATCTATACTTTTTTTGCATTTCCATTCAATATATTTTTGAATATTCGTTTTTGTATCTTCAAAGTTTTTCACAAATAGGAAGAATATATTTTTCTAATAATTCTATAATTTCATTAACAGAATGTTGGTAACTAGCACCTGTAAGAGGAAACCAACGAAAATTCTACCTCTATCAATAAGAGATTCTAGTTCACCACCATAGATAAAGCCATTATTTATGTTAGCTTTCTTTACCATTGATTTAGAATGTATTGAAAAATGCACACTAAATTCAGCACTACAAGAATAATTATGTCGACTAGCTTGAAAATGAATTTCAAAAAGTAAGGTCTTTTATTTTTAGAAATCTTTTTCAAGTTTTGTCCTTTTTAGTAACTGTGAAATCAGGAAAATAACTTGCAATTTCTTGCCATGCTTTTTCACAAAGTTCTCTAGCTTTCATAAAATCTCCTAAAATGAAATTAATTTATCTATCAATCCCACACATTCAACCCCTATGGTTATAGGGTGAACATATCCACACTCGTAGTTGGAAACATATCCAACATTGGCCTCGTTTGTGGAAGATATCAACGGTTTTGTCTGTTCGTGAGAACATATCAACTCAAATCATTTCATGGTTAATCCCTTATCAATGGCTTCCTGAATAATCTTATGACAACATACCCCCAAAGGATTGTTTTTCTTACAAAGCGAATTTTTCATTGCTCCAGTTATGGCATTTACTTCTTTAACGGTTTTCGCACCATGCTTTACAACTGCTTCAATTACCTGATCTTCTGTGACTTTGCTGCAATAACAAGCATACTTAGGATCTGCATCTTTCTTAAACCAGATAGGAACCCTAACTTGGTCTTTTAAGAATATTATTTCTTTATCTAAGTTATAGTAAATAACGTCGCAGTCCTCATTCATGCATATCTTATATTGATCTCCATCAACGGCATTACGATAATCATCTGTCACCAAGTGTTCAACGGTTATCCTACTAACTGTTACTCCTTCATTATTACAGACAGGGCAACTCTCCTTTGTTCTATTTAAATTTTGTGTGATACATTCACAGCAACATTCATCAATAACTTTCAATTACATAACCTCCATATCTTTAAAACCATTTTAATTCAAGGTAAATCCCAACCAATTTTTCATTTATAGTTTTTAAATTAAAAAAATACCCCTTGATTGTATCGTCAATTATCGGTACCTTTTTTAGATTTTTGCGAAAATAATTCTTCTAGTTTTTTCAACTTTGTCTGCTGGCAACAGTTCTGCATAAACCTTATCAAGACCAAGCTCTTTAGCAACTTTTGAACCAATACTTTTATTATCACCTGTCAACATAACTGTTTGTTTAATATTAGCTGCCTTAAGTTCCTTGATTGCTTGTGCTGAATCTTCCTTTACCTCATCGGCAATTACAATGTAACCTATATATTTGTTATTAACAGCAAATTCTGAGCAAAATATCGGTAGTTACATTCTCACCATTCTTTAATTTATAAAATGTACTCCTACTTACATTTGCTTTTTCCATAAAGCTCATTATGTTGCATATCTAAATCAATAAGTTTTTTTAAATAACCTTTTATAACTTAATTCCATATAACCTCCAAGATTATTTTTTCGATAGCTAATCTCGTACATATATAAATTAAAAATACTTATGTTTGTTATTACATACAAATTTATTATAACATTAACTATAGGTTATTTTCAATCAATTGATACATCACTTTAAAAAAAGCAAAAAAATAAAGGCAGTCCGGAGACTACCGATATTTATCTCTCTGCACCTTTGCTATGGTCTTTCTTATTAGACTTAGTTTTTGTCATCTATCTTAAAGCTTTTTATTTGACCTAATATAGAATTTTTTCCTCATCATCATACCCTCAACTTTTGAGTATAAAAATAGACAATAGAGTTTTTAATTTCTATCGTCTAAGATTATCTAATATTTATTTTTTCTTTAAATTGATTTTTATTGTATAGTTTAATAATTCTATTAATCCAATTATAAAAATTAAACTGGGATTCATAACAAATCCCAGTTTCATAATTAGCGTGTTCTTTTAATATAATTTTGTTTTTAATTTCCCCTCTGCCCGTTCGTTTCTCTTATCTTTAAATAACTAATATATTTCATCTTAATAATATATTATAACACTTAGAGATATATACCTGCTATTTTACCAATCATTCAACTTACACTTCTAAAAAAATATGTTAACTTACTCTTAATCTTGCAATAAAAGAAGCTAACGCCTCAAAATAAACAGAACACCATAATGATATACAACAACGCCGTTCCAATACCAAGTAGGAATGTAATAAATGCAGAAAGTCATATGCTGTCATTCTTTTCTATTAAATCATTTTTGAAGTGTCTCAAAAGCTATCCATGATGGCTTCTTCTTTTCAGGTGTACACTGTGGAATAATTTGTTTCTCCTTTTTGACTTGTTGTAATGTTCTCGTAATTCTATTCCATATTTCCTTTTTATCTGTGCAATATATAATGTTGAAACTTTTAATTGAAATTTATTCCAAACATATTCTTTGATTTGAGCATATGTTGCTTTACTCTCGCACTTGTCAAATCCATCTCATCCAACTCAATTTCAACACTTATGTGCTTATCGACATCAAGTTTGGACAAAAAGTGCTACCGTCTCAATATGGCTGGTTTGTGGGAACATATCAACAGCTTGTAATTTCTTCAAAAATATAGCCCTTTTTCAGAAAATAGCTTCACATCTCTTGCAAATGTTGAAGGATTACAAGAGATATATACAACTTCTTTTTAGATTAAGTTCAGCAACCTTGTCTATGATAGAAGCCTCTAGCCCCTTTCTTGGAGGGTCAAATATAATAGTATCTATTCTTTTGTTAGCATTTATAAGATTGACTAATTCTTTTTCAACAGCACCATTAATGAACTCAATATTTTTCTATTCCATTTTCTTTAGTCGTTTTTCTCCATCTTCACTAGCAGATTTTACTATCTCAATAGCATAGACTTTTTAGCCTTTTTGCCATTATCATTCCAATAGTACCTGTACCTGAATAGAGCATCAACAATATACTTATCATCTATATTGTCAAAAGAAATTTATCGCTATGTCATACAATCTTTTTAGCTTGTTTTTACATTAATTTGGAAAAATGAAGTAGGTGATATATGAAATTCTATTCCATTTAGATTTTCTTTTATAGATTCTTCACCATAGATAAAAATATTCTTTTCTCCAATAACAGTATTAGTCTTTTTAGAGTTTAAAGAAATGTAGATAGATTTTTTATTTCTTCTATTTTTCTCTAAGTCTAAATAAAAGATTTTTAATATTTTCAGTAATCTTATTAGAATTGATAATAAGAACAAAGCATAGCTTCATTATTAGAGTTTGTTCTTATCATTACATTTCTTAAAAAGTCCTTTATGAGTAATTTCATTGTAGACAGAGATTTTTATTTTTTTATTTAAAATTTCTTTTTAATTCTTTTATAATTCTATTACCTAACTTAGAATTTAAAATGTTTTCATCAACTTCAAAAACTTCATGGCTTTTTCTTTTTAAAGAAACCTGTAATAATTTTTATTCCCATAGACAGAGAAAGGTTCAATAATTTTATTTCTATAGTTATATACATCTTCACTTGCTAGGACATCAGAAATTTCTATATCAGGAAGTCCTGCAATTTTTCTCATAACTTCTTCAACCATAAGTTTTTATATTTCAATTGACTTTCATACTTAAGCATAGCAAAATCACAGCCATAAAAATCTTCAAAAAAGTAAATTTATGACTGTCTATTCTTTCAGGTGAAGCCTTGATAATATTTTTAATTAATCCTCTAGCATAAGTTTTTAACAGAAATTATTTCTATTTCAAGTTCATCTTCAGGTATGGACATAGGAACAAAAACAGCAAAACCATTGTAATATCCTAATCCTTCTCCACCAAAAGACTATTTTATCAATCTTTATTTGTATAATATCAGCTACTTTTTAACATCTTATTCCTCAATTTCAAAAGTAAACTACTTCTTCAGTCACTTTCATTCCTTTGGCTTCCATATCTCTTTTTAATTTTATCTAAGTCTAATTTACTGTCATAGTAAATAATTTTTATCTAAGTCTTTATCTAATTCTTCTAAAGTTTCATTTGCAGCTTTTAATTGCTTTTTCAAGTTCTGTAACTTCTCTAAAGTTTGTATATTGAAAAAGCCAAATAAAGACAACAGCAATAAAAAGTAAGTAAAGCTAAGTATTTCATATTAATCTAAAATCCTTTCTAAAATTCTAAGTTTAGAAGAATGAGCTCTGTTATTATTTTTTTAATTCATCTTCTACAGGTATTATAGGCTTTTCTTGTAATAATCTCAAATTTCTTTACTCCACCACACATGCAAATAGGAATATCTTTAGGGACATTTACAAGCTGTTGCTAAGTCTTTAAATTTATTTTTTTAACTATTCTATCTTCTAATGAGTGGAAAGTAATTATTCCTAATCTTCCTCCAACTTTTTAAAAAGTTCAACAGCCTTAGACATTGCATTTTCTAAAACTTCTAATTCTCTGTTGACTTCAATTCTGATAGCCTGAAAAAGTCTTTTTAGCAGGGTGCTTTGAAGCTCTTTCAGGATAGGCTCTTCTAATTAAAAGCAACTAATTCAAAAGTTGTTAGTTTATAGGTTTAATTTTTCTATTTTCACAGATTAATTTTGCTATTTTTCTAGCAAATCTTTCTTTCACCATATTCAAAAATTATTCTTGATAACTCTTCTTCAGAATAAGTATTAACTACATCATAAGCTGATAATTTTTGATCGGTATTCATTCTCATATCTAATTTTACATCATATCTATATGAGAAACCTCTTTCAGCCTCATCTAGTTGTTTAGAAGAAACACCTATATCCATAAGTATTCCATCTACCTTATCAATTCCTGCCATATAGGCTAGAGTATCTATATTTTTCAAAATTCCTTTTAGAACCTTCCATTTAGAAGCATATTTTTCTAATCTCTTTTTGAATATTCTATTGCATTACTATCTTGATCTATAGATAGAAGAGTCCTTTATCAGATAATCTTTCCAAAAATTCCTTCAGAGTGACTTCCTCCTCCAAAGAGTGCAATCTATATATACACCATCAGGATTTATAACAAGATTATCTAAGGTTTTCATAATACAAGACAGGGATATGATAATCATTTCCAATTTTTCCATAAAATCTCCATTTTTATTATTAAATTATTAAAAATTGGGGCTGTTGCAAAATTCATAAAAAGTAAAAATAGTTCGTTACTGAGTAAAATTTGCTAACTCACTTATTTTTACTTTAAGATTGAAAATTTTTAATTTTGCAACAGCCCCTCTTATGATATTACCAAGTTAAAGCAATAATTATTCTGACTAAAAATCTTTTGTAAAAGCTTCTAAAGATAAAATTAGAAGCATTGGTGAAAAAGTCTATAGGTAAATCTATAAATTTATCTAAAAAGTCTTTAAATGGTTTTAGTATAGGGTCAGTTAAATTATATATAAGATCAGTAAAGTTATTATTCATTGGTATCCAAGATAAAAACTCTAATCATTATTAGTATGTAAATACACCAAATCATTCTATCTAATATTGTTATAAGTGAATATGTTAAAAAGTGGCATAATCTCCTCTTTTCTATTGTTCTAAAAATAATGTTTTAGCCTTAAACGTATATTCCCAACCTGACCATATTGTTAGATAACGAGAATCAACATCAAAAACTTCAGCTATTGTAAAGAAGTGTCCAGCCAGTGTAAAAACCAATAGGTCCTATTGCTAAAGCGATTACAATAACAAGCATTTGGCTAGTTGTCTTATACTTTCCTAGATTACCAGCTGCTATGATTTCTCCCTTAGCTGCCGCTAGTATTCTTATTCCACTGATCAAAAATTCACGTGCTAAGACGATGAGTAGACATCCAACCTGGAATATATTCTAGTTGCACAAATATTACAAGTGCAGAGATTACAAGTATCTTATCTGCAAGAGGATCCATAATTTTCCCAAAATCAGTTATAAGATTGTATTTTCTTGCAACATATCCATCAAAGAAATCAGTCAATGAGGCAACAACAAATATCACAAGAGAAATCATTCTAAAGATAAAGCCAAATTTACTTGAATCAGATGCTTGTAAAAACATTATAAAAAGGGATAGCCAATAAAAATCTAATCATAGTCAATCTATTAGGTAAATTCATAAAACCCTCCGAAACTTAAAATTAAACTTTTTTTCTTACTTAAAGAGATTTTTCCACCTTCCATAGAAATAACTCTAACTTTGAAAAACATCTCCAACTGAAAGTACATCTTCAACTTTTTCAACTCTTTCAGGAGAGATTTCAGATATATGTAGTAAACCTTCTTTACCAGGTAAAATTTCCATAAATGCACCAAATTTCATTATAGAAACAACACGCCCTTCATAAACTTCGTTGTATTCAACTTCTCTAACAAAAAGAATCTATAAGTTTTAAAGTCTTTTTCTAAAACTTCAACATCTTGAGCGAAAACAGATACAAGTCCATCATCTGTTATATCAACAGTAGCACCTGTTTGATCTATGATACTCTTAATATTTTTTTCCACCTGGTCCAATAAGAACAGCAATCTTGTCTTTTGGAATAGTGATTTGTTGAATTCTAGGTACATTAGATTTTTAATTCAGCAGGTTTAGAAATTGTATTATTCATAAGTTCTAATATTTGTTGTCTAGCTTCATGAGCTTGATTTAAAGCAATTCTCATGATTTCTTCAGTTATACCTGTGTGATTTTAATATCCATTTGTAGAGCTGTGATACCAGATTTAGTACCAGCAACTTTAAAGTCCATATCTCCTAAGTGGTCTTCAAGTCCCATTATATCTGTTAAAACAGTGAATTCTTCTCCTTCTTTGATAAGTCCCATAGCTATACCTGCAACATGTTCTTTTATAGGAACTCCAGCAGACATAAGTGATAATGAACCTCCACAGATAGAAGCTTGAGAAGATGAACCATTAGATTCTGTTATTTCAGAAACAACTCTTATAGTATAAGGGAATTCTTCTTCACTAGGGATAACATATCTTAAAGCTCTTTCAGCAAGTGAACCATGTCCCTAATTCTCTTCTTCCAGGTGATCCCATTCTTCCAACTTCTCCAACTGAGTATGGAGGGAAGTTATAGTGTAGATAGAATTTTTATAATATTCTTTTTCTAAATCATCTATCAATTGTTCATCAGCTTTAGTTCCTAATGTAGTTATAGCAAGAGATTGAGTTTCTCCTCTTGTAAATAGTGCTGATCCATGTGGAATAGGTAAAACATTAATTTGAGCATCTAGAGGTCTAATTTCTGTAGTAGTTCTTCCATCAACTCTATGTTTATGATATAGGATAGCTTCTCTTACTAATTTTTCATTAAATCATGGTAGTAAGTTTTAAATTCAGTAATTACATCTTCTGGTAATTCTTCTTCTAGGAACATCAGGATAATTTTCTCCTATGAATTTATTCAATAGTTCTTCTTCTAAAGAATCAACAGCTTCTTCTCTATTTTTCTTACCTGTAGTTAATACAGCTTCTTGTAATCTTTTGTGTCCATTTGTATCAATGAAGTCTTTAACAAGTGGTAAAACTTCTTCTTTTGTAAATTCTATATTTTCTTTTCCATATAATTTAGCAAAAACTTCTTGAAATTCACAGATTTTTTGATGTTGTCATGTGCGAACATAATAGCTTTTTAACATAGTTTCTTCATCTAATTCTTTTGCTCCTGCTTCAACCATGTTTACAGCATCTTTTTGTTCCTAGCAACAGAAAAGGTCAAGTTCACTTTCTTCCAATTCAGCAGGAGAAGGATTTAAAATAAATTCTCCATTTTTGTATCCAACTGTAACCCCTGCAACAGGTCCTAAGAATGGAATATCAGAAATCATAAGTGCAAGTGAAGAACCGATTATACCCTAAGTAATCAGGTGTATTCACTTCATCATATGATAGAACTGTATTAACAATATGTACATCATAGTTGAAACCTTCAGGGAACATTGGTCTTATTGGTCTGTCAATAAGTCTAGCTATCAAAAGTAGCATTTGTTGAAGGTCTTCCTTCTCTTTTGTTAAAACCTCAGGAAATTTACCAGTAGAATAGAATTTTTTCTACATAGTCAACAGTTAAAGGGAAAAAGTCAGCTCCTTTCTAGCTTCTTTTACTACGGTTGTGCAGTAGATAAAACAACTGTATCACCGTATTGAATAACAATAGCTCCACTAGATTGTCTAGAGATTTTTACCAGTAGATACTTTTTAAAGTTCTTCCAGCAAGCTCTAGCTCCATAATTTTTCATCAAACATTAAATTTTTCACTCCTTAAATCTTAATCAATATTTTCTAGATAATTATATCACAGTAAACAAAAATACTATTCAATAATGTCAGCAACTATTAAATTTAAATAGTCAATTAATTTTTGTGGAGAGATTTCTGTTGTAAACCTCTCAAACCTCCGCTTATTAAAATAGTTTCATTGTCAGTAGCTGAATTGTGAATGAAAAGTAGTATGTCTTTTTTATAGCTATAGGAGAGCAACCTCCTCTTAAATACCCAGTCATAGAAAATAAATCTTTCATTGGTAACATTTCAACTTTTTACTTCCTGAAATTTTTTGCTAATTTTTAAATCTAATTTTTTCTAAACCTGGAATACAAGCTACAATCATTTCTTTCTTTTCGTTTAATAGAACTAAAGTTTTTAAATATCCTTGTGATGTCCTCATTAGTTTTTATTGCTACTGATAAAAGCATCTAAATGATCTTCGTCAACTTCATATTCTCTAACGATGTGTTCTATTTTGTGTGTTTCTAATTCTCTTATTGCATTTGTTTTTTCATAATTTTTCACTATCCTATTTCTATTCTATTTTTACTATAATCAAAATTAATGTTTTAATTTTTGTCAGAGCACTTTTTAGCAACTTTATTTTACCATATTTTCAAAAATTTTAAAAGATTTAGATTGCTTTACAAAACTATATATAAATAGTATAATAAAGAAAATTATACAGTATTTTGACAAATTTATTATTAATTTTTATTATGAAGGAGAGTGTTTAATGGCGATTTTTAAAAGAATTATTTGATCCGAAAAGAATCAAAATGAGGGTGGAATAAAGCTTACCTATGTTCTTAGTAGCATTGGCAGTTGTCGCAATAATGGTATATGTACCTTTTTGGATTAGATAAAGAAGGAAATCCAGGAAGTTTTTAAGACCCTAATTTTTAATTATGTTTTCAGCTTTAGCTGTATTTGAGTCTTTATTTGGAGAAATTGGAGATAGAATTCCTATTTGGAATGACTTTATAGGTGGAGGAACTATCTTAGTTTTTCTTTATGGCTGCTGTATTTTGGAACTTATCATTTTAGTACCTGAAAAGTTTATGTCTGCTGTGAGATATATTTTATGGAGAACAACCCGTAAAACTTTTTGGAAATGTTTATCCCTGCTTTTGATTGTTGGATCAGTTTTAACAGTTGATAGAAAGACTCTTATTAAATCAATAAGTGGATATATTCCATTGATTATAATTGGAGTTATTAGACATCAGCTGGAGGAATACTTGTAGGATTTATCTTTGGAAAAGCACCAATGGATATTATGATGAACTATGTACTTCCAATAATGGGTGGAGGAACTGGAGCAGGAGCTGTACCTATGTCACAAATGTGGGCTGCTCAAACTGGTAGACCTGCAGCTGAATGGTTTGGATTTGCTATCTCTATTTTAAGTATAGCTAACGTTTATGCAATATTATGTGAGCTTTACTTAAAAAGTAGGAGAAGCTAAACCCTAATTTAACTGGAAATGGAGAATTAATTATAGATAACTCAAAAGAGCTATAAGAGATAAAGAAGTTGAGGTTAAACCTGAACTTACAGATACAACTACTGCATTTATATTAACAGGAGTTTTTATTTATAGTAGCTCATATCTTAGGAGATGTATGGTCAGCATTTGCAAAAAGTATTAATATTAAATTTGAATTACATCGTTTAGTATTTTTTAATTCTTTTAACTATGTTCTTAAATATTGCTAATGTAGTTCCTGATAAAATTAAAGCTGGAGCAAAGAGAATGCAAACTTTCTTCTCTAAGCATACAATTTGGATACTAATGAGCTGCTGTTGGATTTACAACAGATGTAAAAAGAAAATTATAGCTGCAGCAGCACCTTCTAATTTATTAATTGCTCTTGCAATAGTTTTAGGGAGCAGTAGGACTTATTATGTTAGTTGCTAGAAAAATGAAATTCTATCCTGTTGAAGCGGTATCACTGCTGGACTTTGTATGGCAAACAGAGGTGGAGCAGGAGACGTTGCAGTTCTAGGAGCTGCTGATAGAATGGAACTATGTCATTCGCTCAAATATCTTCTCGTATAGGTGGAGCTATGATGCTGAGTACTAGGATCTTTAATGTTTAGTGCTTTTGCTTCATAATATTAAAAATAATCATAAGTATTACAGCTAGTAAAAAAATCTAGCTGTAATTCATTTAAAAGAAAATAACTTAATTTAGATTAGGGAGGACAGGAATGAACAAGATTAAAATTATGAAACATGCCTAAGAGATGGACACCAATCACTTATGGCAACACGTATGACAACAGCTGAAATGTTACCAATAATTGAAAAAGTTAGACAGTGTTGGTTACCATTCATTAGAAATGTGGGGAGGAGCAACTTTTGATGCTGCTTTAAGATTTTTAAATGAAGATCCTGGGAAAGATTAAGAGAGATCAAAAGAGAGTAAAAACACTAAACTTCAAATGTTATTAAGAGGTCAAAACCTTTTAGGGGTTATCGTAATTATCCTGATGACATTGTTGAAAGATTTGTTAAAAATCTATACAAAAATGGTATTGACATAGTTCGTATATTTGATGCTTTAAATGATGTACGTAACTTAAAGACAGCTTGTGAAGCTACAAAAATATGGTGGACATGCACAACTTGCTATGAGTTACACTATAAGTCCTGTTCATACTATAGAATATTATAAAAATCTAGCTTTAGAAATGCAAAGAAATAGGTGCAGACTCTATAGCTATAAAAGATATGTCTGGAATCTTATTACCAGAAGTTGCTTATGAATTAGTTAAAGCTTTAAAATCTGTTTTAAGAGTACCTGTAGAAGTTCATACTCATGCAACAGCAGGACTTGCAAGCATGACTTACCTTAGAGCTATTGAAGCTGGAGCAGACATAGTAGATACTGCTATATCTCCACTATCAGGAGGAACTTCTCAACCAGCTACAGAAAGCCTTGTTAGAACTTTACAAGGAACTGAAAGAGAAACAGGATTTGATTTAAATCTATTAAAAGAAATAGCAGAATATTTCAAACCTATAAGAGCTAAATATTTACAAGAAGGATATTAAATCCTCAAGCTCTTATGACTGAACCAAGCATAGTTGAGTATCAATTACCAGGAGGAATGTTATCTAACTTCCTATCTCAACTAAAAATGCAAAAAGCAGAACACAAATATGAAGACGTTTTAAGAGAAATCCCAAGAGTAAGAGCAGATTTAGGATATCCACCTCTAGTTACTCCTTTAAGCCAAATGGTTGGGACTCAAGCTATATTCAACATCTTAACTGGACAAAGATATAAATTAATACCTAATGAAATAAAAGAACTATGTAAGAGGTCTTTACGGTAAGAGTCCAGTGCCTATAACAGATGAAATAAAAGAATACTATTATAGGAGCAGAAGAAGTATTTACAGGAAGACCAGCTGATAAATTAGCACCTGAATATGATAAATTAGTTGAAGAAAGCAGAGAATTTGCAAGAAGCGAAGAAGATGTATTATCTTATGCTCTTTTCCCTCAAGTTGCAAAAGTTTCTTAACAAAAAAATATGAAAATGAATAATAAAAATATTGCTACTTTGGCAACAAAAGCTCTATTATATGAGGTTAGTATAAGCCCAAAAGCAGGACTTGTTAGTCGTCTTAGTAATGGTTCACATAAAGACATGAATTTCTATACATTTATTGATTCAAGTTTGGCACTACATAACTACTTCTTGAATTGCTTTGATTACGGACAAGAGAATCTTTTTCTTGTCCTGATTTTTAAGAACTTAAGAGAAGTTGGAAAAAGTAGCAGAAAAAAGATGTATGAAAGCTACAAAGGGTATCAACACTCATAAGGGAACTATTTTTTTCTGTAGAGTTTTTACTTGCTGTTTTAGGTGTGCATTTAAAAGAAAATAAAGAAATTGACCTAAAAATTTTTAAGTGAAAAGATAAAAGAAATGTGTAAGCCACTTTTTAAATGAGTTGGAAGATGCAGATAAATATTTCTACCTATGGAGAAAAAGGCATACAAGGAATATCATTTTACAGGTGCAAGAGGACTTGCTATTTCTGGTTATGAAAATAGTTTTTGCTAGATGGTATCAATAAGTTAAAAAGATTTTTGTAAGACTTTTAGATTTTTGAAACAGCTTGTATACTTTTTGTTATTTTACTATATCTCTATTTTAGATGATACAAATATAGTAAATAGGGCTAGTATTACAACACTTAAAGAAGTTCAAATCCTATCTAAGGAGCTTTTTGAAGAAAATAAAAACATTAGAAAAAGAAAAATATTAAAAACTCTATGTCAAAATTAAATGATATTTTCATAGAAAAATATAAGTGCTGGTGGTAGTGCAGATTTACTAATTTTTGACAATTTTTATACATTTATTAACAGATGAAGAGTAATTTTACACGAAGTTAAGGAGGTAGTTATGGTTTTTAAAAAACTGTTGGTATTGCTGGAACATTAGAATCAAAGTGATGCTATGATAACTGTTGAACCTGCCAACGAAGGTGGGATCGTTATTGATGTTTCAAGCTCAGTAAAAGACAATTTGGTGACAAATTACAGAAACTGTGCTTAACACTATAAAAGGAATTGGGAGTTGAAAATGCTTCTGTTAAAGTTGTGGATAAGGGTGCATTAAATTATGCTCTTATAGCAAGAACTAAGGCTGCAGTATACAGAGCTGCTGAATCTAAAGAATATAAATTTTTAGGAGGAATTATGGCAATTAGAGATAGATTAAGAAGAACAATGATGTTTCTACCTGGAAACAATCCGTCAATGATTACAGATGCTCATATCTATAAAACCAGACTCTATAATGATTGACTTAGAAGATACGAGTAAGTGTAAATCAAAAAGATGCTGCTAGATTTTTTTAGTTTCTGAAGCATTAAAAAGCTATAGATTACAAAACAACTGAAAGAGTTGTAAGAGTAAACGGACTTGACACTCCATTTGGAGCAGATGACATAAGAGCAATTGTAAAAGCTGGAGTAGATGTAATAAGACTTCCTAAGACTGATAATCCAGATGAAATAGTTGCTGTGGATAAACTTATCACAGAAGTTGAAAGAGAAATTGGTAAAGAAGGAGAAACTTTTACTAATGGCAGCTATAGAAAGTGCTGCAGGGGATTATGAATGTTAAAGAAATAGCTCTTGCAAGTAAAAAGACTTATAGGGGAATAGCTCTAGGGAGCAGAAGACTATGTTACTAACTTAAAGACTTCAAGAAGTAAACATGGTTGGGAACTATACTATGCAAGAGAAGCGATAGTTCTTGCTGCTAGAAATGCTGGAATTTATTGCTTTGACACTGTTTATTCAGATGTTAATAACATAGAAGGTTTTAGAGATGAAGTACAATTCATTAAAGATTTAGGATTTGATGGAAAATCTTGTATACATCCTAAGCAAGTTAGAATAGTACATGAAATTTATACACCTAGCCAAAAAGAAATTGAAAAATCAATCAGAATTATAAATGGAGCAAAAGAAGCTGAAGCTAAGGGTTCAGGAGTTATATCTGTTGATGGTAAAATGGTTGATAACCCAATTATTATGAGAGCTCAAAGAGTGCTAGACTTAGCAAAAGGCTAGTGGGATTTACAAGGAGGACTAATTATGAAATTTAATAAAAATGCAGTTGGTAGAGAAATTCCTGAATACTTAGAAGGAATTGGAGAATTAGTTCCTTTTAAAGGTGTTGACGCAATAAAACCGACAAAAAAATAAAGCTGGAGCAAAATTAAGAATGAGAATTCAAGATGAAAAGAAACTTGTTGCCAGCATAGAAGAAGCAATTAAAAATCAGGATTAAAAAGATGGAATGACTATATCTTTCCACCACCATATGAGAAATGGAGATACAGTTGTAAATGAAGTTTTAGAAATAATTTCTAAAATGGGAGATTAAAGATTTAACTTTAGCTCCAAGTTCATTATCATCTTGCCATGGACCTGTTATTGACCATATAAAAAAAGTGGAGTTGTTACAGGAATTCAATCAAGTGGACTTCGTGAACCTTTAGGAGATGAAATTTCAAAAGGTATACTTAAAAAAACCTGTTATCATAAGAAGCCATGGTGGAAGAGCAAGAGCAGTTGAAGATGGGGAATTACATATAGATGTTGCTTTTATTGCAGCACCTAGTTGTGATGAAATGGGAAATATGAATGGAAGAACTGGTAAAAGTGCTTGTGGATCTATGGATATGCAATAGTTGATGCTCAATATGCTGATTATGTTATAGCTATTACAGATAATTTAGTTCCTTTCCCTAACCTGCCAGCAAGTATAGACCAAACTTTAGTTGATACAGTTGTAGTTGTGGATAGTATAGGAGATCCTCAAAAAGATAGTTTCAGGAGCAATAAGAGATTCTGATAATCCAAGAGATTTATTAATAGCTAAAAATGCAGTTGATGTAATAGTTAACTCAGGATATTTTTAAAGATGGCTTTGTTTATCAAACAGGTACAGGTGGAGCAAGTTTATCAGTTACAAAACTTTTTAAAAGAAGAAATGATAAAAACAAAACATAAAAGCTTCTTTAGGACTAGGAGGAATAACTCTCAATTAGTTAGTTTACATGAAGAAGGTTTAATGGATGCTCTATTTGATACACAATCATTTGACCTGAGATGGTAAGATCAATAGCAGAAAATCCTAAACATTATGAGATATCAGCATCATTCTATGCTAATCCTAATACTCCAGGACCTGCTGTAAACAACTTAACTTTTTGTTATGTTAAGTGCCTTAGAAATAGATAAGGACTTCAATGTAAATGTTATGACTAAGTCAGATGGTACTATAAATCAAGCAGTTGGAGGACACTAAGATACAGCTGCAGGAGCAAGAATCAGTGTAATATTAGCACCTCTTATGAGAGCAAGAATCCCTATAATAGTTGATAAGGTTACAACTGTATGTACTCCAGGAGAAGCAGTAGATGTTATCTGTACTGACTATGGAATAGTAGTAAATCCTAGAAGAAAAGATTTAATAGAAACTTTAACAAAAAGCTGGGGTTGAATTAAAAACTATTGAAGAAATGAAAGAAATGGCAGAGCAATTAACTGGTAAACCTGATCCTGTTGAATTCACTGATGAAATTGTTGGTGTAGTTCAATATAGAGATGGTTCTATCATAGATGTTATCAAAAAGTAAAAAGAATAAAACTAAATACTGAATAATAAAGAATGACACTGAAAATAATTTTGTTTTTGGTGTCATTTTTATTGAAAAACTAGAAAAACTTGTAAAATTGTACAAAAATAGTAAAATTAAATAAGAACTACGTTCGATATAAAGAAATTAGAAATATGATTAAAAATAAAAGAGGGGATATATTACTACAAAAGTTGGACTTAATATAGATGGGTCTAATTTTAGACTTGTAAAATATCCCTTTTAATTCATATTTAAGGGCAGGTAAAATCTTATGGATATCAAAATAGAAGAGACAGAGAATAGTTTAAAAATTATAAAAAGTTGTAAAGAAGAAATTGAGATGGGCATTTATAATTGGATTTATTTGTAATATTTGCATAGTTTATCCACTTTAGAGAAAACACTCAGGAGAATTTTTACTTTGGATTTTTACTTTTTATACTCCAATTTTTCTTATGATTCAAGCTGTATTTTGTCATAGATTTTTGTTATGAATTAATTTTTATAAAAGGGATTATATTTATTTACTAGAAGTTTTTAGAAAACCAAATATACATAATGCATTCTAGTTAGAAAACATTGTGGAAATATTTGCTAAAAATTCAATGGCTCAGTTCCCTATTAATGAGTCATAATATTTTTTAAAGAAAGAAAAACTATAAAAATCATCCAAATTATAAAATCCATTTTTTATTTTTAAAAATGAAACTGAAGAATATTATGGCTGGGGATATGAAATACCTATGGAGGGAAGCAGAAGAAGTTGAAAAAGAAGGTAAAGGAATTTTTGAAGAAACATAATGATATTGAACTTAAGTAATTAGTCATCAATATAGAAGAAAAGAAAAATTAAATGCTATAGGGGATTCTGATGTTAAATAATAAAGAAAAACTGATAGAGTTAATAGAATTGATAGAATTTGGTAATGAAATAAAAAGAAAATTATAAATTCATGGGATCCGATGGGGCTAACAGACTTTTGTCCAGTAGATGAATATGAAACAGAAACAAAAAGGAATAAGAAATTTTAGTAGTAAATAATAGAAATATAGATAAAAAAACATTAGCTCAAGAGATAAAAATATATTTGAATATTATTTCTCAAATGAATATAACTCAAAAACAAGAAATTGAAGAGCATATAGCAAGTAAGATTATAGAAAAGTAAAGAATATAAATTAAATTTTATTCTACCTAATTATTATGATACTAAAAATTATTTTCAAAAATCAAAAAGAAGTAGATATTTATATTAATTTGCGTATAAAAATTAATAAAATTATAAATCCATGGGATCCTTTTAAAAATAATGGATATTTCTTTTAGTATGAATATTCTTATGAAACAAATAGAATTATAGAGGAATTATCAAAAATATATCTGCTCAAGATTTAGCTGAAAATAAATAAAAATTTTTAAAAACACATATCACTGAGTTATATGAAATAGAAAAATGAAGAAATTAAAATAGCTAGAAAAATTCTTAAAGCATACAACATAGAAGAAGGAAAGATGTATATGATAACTTTAGAGGATTTTAAAATAATAATTTAAAAATTAACCTATATTCTTCAAGGAGTAAAGTAATATTTTCTCCACAGGAGTATTATACTGAAGAAAATTATAAATAATAGACTTAAAAAGAAGAAAAACTAACTGAAAGTATATATCATGAGTATCTTAAATTTGAGGAGCATATCGTGAACAGTTTTAGTGGAAATTTCATGTATAATTTAAAAATATTTCTTAACTTTAATAACTACTGTAAATGTATCTATTTCAGATCTTATTTATTATATCTTATTTTCATTTTGTATTATAAATTTTCTTCAAATAAAATTTTTGTAAGAAACTTTTATAATGAAGTAAAAGATTGAAAATAATATTATTACCTAAGTTAACTTATTTAATTCCAGGGATATACAGAATACATATGTATATATTAGGAATATTTATATTAATAATTTTAAAAATAAAAATATAAAAATATTAAAGAAGTTTTTCTTTTTGATATATCATGAAACTTTATTAGTGAATGCTGTAGTTGTATTAATTGAGTTAATATATTATCTGTTCAATCAAGAACTTTTCATTGATACAATTAATGAAAATTTTGAGTTATATAAAAATATGCCATTAGAATTTTATTTTTAAAAATAAAAAGTATCAACAATGAATAAATTATTAAATGATACTCTAAGAGTGTAATCTTTGTGTGGGAGAACGAGATGAAGATAAAAGATAATAAAAAGAGAAAAATTATTTAAGAATAGAAAAATATTAAAAAGAATTTATCATAAGAACAATAATATTTTTTAATAGTTTTATATTTTTTATAAACTTCATTCATAAAGTATGGAATAATAACAGTGGGGATGTCGATATTTTACTTTCCAGTTATATTTTTATTTTTATTTAATATTTATATTAAAATGTAGTTATGAAATTTTTGATAATAAAAAGATATAATAAGATTTTTATATTTCTAAAAAATTATTGTATAAATAAATCTAAATTTAAAAATCTAAATAAAAATTTGAAATTTCAAATTTAGAAAAATATATTTTAAAGGAATATCCATATGGGCTATAGTAAGGGAGTTAAATATGAAGAAAATCCATATTTTAAACTTCATTTTAAATTAAAAGATGGAGAGCAATTTGATTTTGGTTTGATGCTAGATGATAATGAAACAAAAGAGATACTAAAAAGAAATAAAAGAATTTTTAAATATAAATAAGCTCACATAGGAAGTGATAGAACAGTATGGAGATAAGAATAACTAAAACAGAAAATTATTTAAAAATTGAAAAATAGCTAAAAAGAACTATTAATAAGGATAATTATTTTTCCACTATATTGCTGTATATATTTTTTAAGTTATATAAATTATCTCCTATTTGTATAATTATTTTTCCTATATTATTAGCTTTTTGAGTATGTTTTTATCATAAAATATTTATATGAAGTTATCATAATAAACAAACAAAAAAATAGTTGTATATGTTTCACTTTTCTATAGATATTTAAAAATTTGTAAATTATTCAATTTTTTTACAAGTTTATGATATTGATAATTTAAAAACATATTTATTTTAAAAATACTACAGAAATTTTGGTAAGTAAAGCTATAAAAAGAACAGAAAGTCCATACCATAGATTCACTTAACTTTTAAAGATAAAAGTTATACTGCATTTGAGTGAAAACTAAAAGATGAAGTGGCAAAGATATAGTATTAACAGTTAATAAGTTTTTAGAAAATACAAAAAGAAAACAAAATAAAAGATTGACATTGGCAGAAAAAGAAAATTTCAAGTAAAAATATAATTCTCCATTAGAGGGAAAGATATAATTATGTTTTAAATAAAATTATTGATGAAGAAAAATTATTTATATCTGAAAAGACAATAATCTCTTAATTAATGGAGATAGTGAAGCAATGAAAAGATTTAGAGATATTCAAAGATATGAATTTTGAAGAAATAGACTTCTATATTTTCTATGTAAATTATCTATCTAAAAAGAATACTGAAAAACAAAAGTATTAGTAGGATACAATGGAATTGATGGAAAAGAAAGTAACTATAGATATTTAAAAATTTGTAAATTATTCAATTTTTACAAGTTTATGATATTGATAATTTAAAAACATATTTATTTTAAAAAGATACTACAGAAATTTTTGTTGTAAGTAAAGCTATAAAAAGAACAGAAAGTCCATACCATAAAATTCACTTAACTTTTAAAGATAAAAAGTTATACTGCATTTGGAGTGAAACTAAAGATGAAGTGGCAAAAAGATATAGTATTAACAATTAATAAGTTTTTAGAAAAATACAGAAAACAAAATAAAAAGATTGACATTGGCAGAAAAAGAAAATTTAAGTAAAAATATAATTCTCCATTAGAGGAAAGATATAATTATAGTTTTTAAATAAAATTATTGATGAAGAAAAATTATTTATATCTGAAAAAGACAATAATCTCTTAATTAATGGAGATAGTGAAGCAATGAAAAGATTTAGAGATATTCAAAGATATGAATTTTGAAGAAATAGACTTCTATATTTTCTATGTAAATTATCTATCTAAAAAGAATATGAAAACAAAAAGTATTAGTGGGATACAATGGAATTGATGGGAAAAAGAAGTAACTATGTCAAAGTTAAAAGAAGATATAAATGAGATTAGAGATAGTAGGAGCGGATATGGGAGAGGAGTTGAAAAATAAATGAAAAAGTAAAAATGATAGTCAACCTTTTATTAGTTATATAATACCTATATTTGTTCTTCCAATTTTAGCTTCTTTTTGTAGGATTAGTTTTTATGGCATCTTTATCATCGTTTGATGGTGTCAATTTTAGCTCAATATATGGAATATTACTTTCAGTTATTTTTCTATGTAATAGTAAGAGGACTAAAAAAATGGAATATTGTATTTTTATCCCAAGAGAAGAATGTTATATTGAAGATGGGAGTCTAATTTATAGAAGAACAAAATAAATTATCTTTTAAGGAGTAAATTTTATGATAAGTATAACAGATAATAAAATATATATATAGTTCAAGATAGTGGAAGTATGAAAAATCTTTGGCAACTGAAATATTACTACTTCTTTTAGATTACTTTAGCTATGAGATTAGTATATTTAGATAGCTATGAAACTAATGGATTCCTTTACTTATTTATCTTTCTTTAAAGATATACTTATCTTAAGACTAAGATTATATTAGATTTAGATGAAAAGAAATATAATAGCTAAAAAGATAACTTTAATTTTTAAAAAGATAGATAAAAATAGATATAAAAAGATTGGATATTTACCTGTAAGTTATGGAGTAGAAATTTATTATGACAAAAAGCAAAAATTACTTTTTTAGCACTTGTTTTAGAAAAATGAAGCAATAGAAATAATTAAAACTTTTAAAAATGTTTTGTAAAAGGTGAAGAAGATGAAAAATATATAGTAAGTATTTCAGAGGATAATAATAAAACTATAGTTGCTAGATATCTAAAAGAGAATTTTTCTAATGAAAAGTAAATTTTTTATTCTTCTATATTCTATTTATTTAATCTATGTAAGAGTATATATCTATAAATTTAATCTAGATATTTCTTTGATGAAGAAGGTTTCACTAGAAACATCTTTTCATTTTTTAGTGTTGTATTTTATCATTTTACTTGTTAAATCTAAGGAAATAATGATATTAGAGAAAGAAGAAATTACAATAAAATTTTTACTTTTATTTGTTATCAAACAAACAAAAATAAAAATAAGTGATATAAAGAGTATTTATTATGAAGTGAATAACTTAACAGGAAAATTTAATATATTTGTAGATATGACAAAAAATTTAAAGATAAGGACAAAATTTAAAGAGTTTGAAGATAAGATTTATTATTTTGGAATTAATTTAAGTGAAGAAGAATATAAAAGAAATTATATAAAAATTTTTAGAATATAATGAGGAACTAAATATTCTTCAAGGGAGTAAAAATGAACAATATAAAAAAATACAAAAATGATAAAAATAAAATTACTATAAAAAAGGAATAATTAAGAAAAATATTTAGAACTATTTCTATTTCTTCAATTTCCAATAATACCAATTTTTGTCTGTTATTTTTAGAAAACTTTGGTGCCTTTGAAAATCACGAACTCTTAGAGAAGATTTTTATGTATGAGATTCTTTGTGGTTGGATAATTTTTGGAGGAGTTTGTTTTACAGGAACATTATATTATAATCTAAGTTTAGATTGAGATTATAAAAGATAAAAATTAATAAATATAATAGGACATGGAGTAAAATTTAAAACTGACTTCATAAAATAAAAAGTGGAAATTTTTAGTTACAAAAGAACATTTTCTTTACAAGAGCAAGTTTTTAAAGGAAATGTGTACAATAACATTTATCATTGATAATGATAAAAATATAAAGTGGGGATTTAGGATATCTGAGAAAGCAGAGGAAATATATATTAGAAGATATAGAGGTGGAATTCAATGAATAATGGAAATTTTCTAAAAGAAATAATAAATTATTTAGAAAGTAATTATAAAAATAGTAGCTTACATATTAGTTGTATTAGTCCAGCTAATAGTCCTTTATAAAAAAAGTAGTGGAATGAGAATAATTTTATTTTCAGTACATAAAAATAATAGCTTTTTGTGGCTATTGCTTATTTATTACTTTATTCTAAAAATATTTTAGGTTTCTATTTGTATGTTATTGGAGTTGTTACACTAGCTTTTTCATGTTCTATAATAAAAGAAAAATAGAAATTTTTGGAATTATTTTTAATGGGAGATATAAATTTAATTGTAGCTTTACTTTAATTCTTTTTAAAAATAAAATAAATGATTTGTCTAGACAGTCAAAGATCAACAACTATATAGTTAATGGAAGTTATGATACAATTGAATATTTAGAGGTATTTAAAACATATATTTTGGAAGCAGAATTAGACACTTTTTTATTTTCCTATGTACTTTCTAAAAAGAAAATCAAGATAAAAAGTTTTGGTTGGATACAATGGAGTCGATGGGAAAAGAAGTAACTATGTCAAAGTTTAAAGGAAGATATAAAATGAAATAGGAGATAGTAGAAGCATATATGGGAGGGAAGTTGAAAAATAAATGAAAAAGCAAAAATGATAGTCAACCTTTTATTAGTTATATAATACCTATATTTGTTCTTCCCTTTGTAGCTTCTTTTTATAGGATTAGTTTTTATAGCATCTTATCATCGTTTGATGGTGTCAATTTTGGCTCAATGTATGGGATATTAGTTTCAGTTATTTTTTTCTATGTGATAATAAGAGGTATGAAAAATGCAATATTGTATTTTTATACCAAGAGAAGAATGTTATGTTGAAGATGAGAATCTGATTTATAGAAGGATTTTTCTATGTAAATTCATTTTAAGGAATTAAGAATACGAATATTAGATATTGAAAAACATTATAGATAAGGGCTCTAAAATTCCTAAAGTATCTACTTAGTAGCTTAGTACTAGCAACCTTTTTCACACCTTATGAAAGAATAGTGATTGAAACGAAGTCAGGGAAAGAATATAAAATATTTGTTGATGCTGATCCATATACATTTTAGAAATGATGATGATAATAAATTTATAAGGACTTATAACAAATTAAAAGAAATGGTTATAGAAGAACAAAATAAATTATTCTTTAATCAAAAAAATTGAAAATTTAAGTGAGAAATATAATTCTCCATTAGATGAAAGATATGATTTTTGTTTTTAAATCAAAATTATTGATGAAGAAATATTATTTATAGCTAAAAAGATAATAACTATATAGTTAATGGAAGTTATGATGCAGTTGAATATTTAGAAATATTTTAAAAATATATATTTTGAAGAAGTAGAATTAGACAGTTTCTATTCTTATGTACTTTCTAAAAAAAGAAAACCAAGATAAAAAGTTTTGGTTGGATACAATGGAACAGATGGAAAAGAAGTAACTATGTCAAAAGTTAAAAGAAGATATAAATGAAGTAAGAGATAGTAGAAGTACACTAAAAAATTAATAATATTTAAGTGATAAGGTTGTGGAAATATATATTTTTGAAAAGGAATAGAAAAATATGGAAATAGAAAATACAAAAGAAGCTACAGTAATTGAATTAAAAACAATAGAGTATTTATTGGAGTGTATATGGTTCCATTATTTACACTAATAGTATTAATTATTTCAAAGATAACAATTTATTCTATTCTAATGTATTTAACTATTTTTATTTTTTCTAAATATTGAAGTATATAGCTATAAGAAATATAGGTAGTATAGAAATTTTTGATCTTAAACAATGTAAGCCTCACAATAAGAAGATTAAAATAGAAATAAAAAATCACTTATGAAAAAAGATATTTTTTTGAGAAATTGTTAAAGTATATTATCAAGAAAATTTTTAGGTTTTCATAAAAGGACTTTTAACTTTGATGAGAGAGAAACTTAAAAATAAAAACATATTTTAGTACATATTCATTTGGGTATAAAATGTCCTATGAAGATTTTAAAAATAAATAGTATTATTGAAGAAAAATAAAGGAACATAAGATTATATAAAAAGAAGAGATTGAAAAAGTATATAGAAATCTATAATTTAAAAGAGTTGAAGAAAGATATAGTTATATTTTAAATAAAATACTTGATGAGGAAAAACTATTTATATCTGAAAAAGATAATAATTTTGTAATCAATGGAGATAGTGAAGCAATAAAAAGATTTAGAAATATTCAAAGATATGAATTTTTGAAGAAATAGATTTCTATATTTTTCTATGTGAATTATCTATCTAAAAAGAATATGAAAACAAAAATATTAGTAGGATATAATGGAATTGATGGGAAAGAAGTAACTATGTCAAAGTTAAAGGAGAGATATAAATGAGCTTAGAGATAGTAGAAGCAGATATGGGAGGAAGTTGAAAAATAATGAAAAGTAAAAATGATGCACAACCTTTGCTTTATATATAATACCCATACTACTTCTCCCTTTATAGACTTTTTGTAGCTTTTTATGTATGGTATGATTGCTCAATTTGAAGTTGATTTTTGGATAATATATGGCTTAGTTGTCTCTACATCTATTCAATAACAAAAGCAATTGTAAATGGAATAATGTACTTTATTCCAAGAGAAGAATGTTATATTGAAGAGGATAACCTAATTTATAGAAGAATTTTTCTATTTAGATTTATTTTTAAAGAATTAAAAATCCGATTGTAGATATTAAAAATATTAAAGATAAAAGGGGTATAGAATATCGAGATACTAATGGAGATTTTTAAATTTTATGAATTACATTGAATCTAAACCTTATGAAAGAATAGTGATTGAAATGAATTTCAGGAAATGAGTATAAAAATATTTATCGATACCTATCTTTCATATTATAAAAATGAAAGCACAAAAATAGAGTATTTATAAGGACTTATAAAGAATTTAAAAAGAAATGGTTATAGAAGAACAAAATAAATTATTCTTTATTCAAAAATTAAAAATTAAGTGGAGAAATATAATTTCCATTAGATGAAAGATATGATTTTATTTTAAATAAAATTATTGATGAAGAAATATTATTTATAGCTAAAAAGATAATAATTATATAGTTAATGGAAGTTATGATGCAGTTGAATATTTAGAAATATTTAAAAATATATATTTTGAAGAAGCAGAATTAGACACTTTTTATTCTTATGTACTTTCTAAAAAGAAAACCAAGATAAAAAGTCTTAGTAGGATATAATGGAATTGATGAAAAAGTAACTATGCCAAAGTTAAAAAGAAGATATAAATGAAATAAGAGATAATAAGCATATTAATGAAAAATTCTAAATGATACCCTAAGAGTGTAATCTTTGTGTGGGAGAATAAGATGAAAAATAAAGGTAATAAAAAGATATTTAAGAAAAATGGAGGAATAAGATGTTTTTGCTAGCACAAATAAGTGATTTGTTATATTTATTCTTTCTAATGTTTTTGAGTGAAACTATTTTTAGAGCTTCAAAGGAAATTTTATATGGAGTAATTAGTACATTTTTTTATACTTAAAATAATTCTTTTATATTTTTATATAAATAATAGAAAATATAGTATTTTATTTTTATTTTATTAAGATTTATTTTATTTGTATTTCCAGCATTTTATTTTATTGGACTATTTTTAAATATAGAATTTATTATTCAAAGTGGAATAATCTACTATATTTTATTTCTATTTACACTAATAATTGATTTTATATGTATATATAAAAAGTTCACTATTTAAAAATACGGAAAAATAGTACTTATTCTTTTATATTTATGTATTACATACTATTTAATTATGATTATATTGATAGGAGAAGTATCACTATGACTTATTTAAAAATTTGATTTTTTTCTTATTTATTTAATTTTTATAGGATTTTTGTTTACAAAATACACATCATTACACTGGGGATTTTTAATTCCATATTCTCTATTAACATTAATAGAGTATGTTTTTTATAAAAAAGGTAAATAGAACTTTAGTGCAAATATAGAAATAATCTGAATGTAATAACAGGAGAAGAAGGAAATCAACATCAACTGTAAGGAAATCTGAAGTAATCTTTCACGAGAAAAGAATAGAAGATAATTTAAAAATTTTCAAAAACTTTATGATAAAAAGAAAAGGAAATTAGTGATATGGGAAAATTTATAAAATTAGTAGATCAACTAAAAAGATATCGGAGTTTTGAGTGATGTTTATGAAAAATAAAACTTTTGCATTTTTATGTGATAGTAGACATTTTTAAAAAGATTTAAAAAGATTATAAAAATTTTTAATATTTTTCTTCTCAGGTATTTTTATTACTCCTTTATCAACAAAAGGTCTTCCATAATTAATATTATGGTAATTCTATTTTCCTCTTTATTACTTCCTTTATTAATGTTAATTGACTGTAATAGATGTGAGAAGTATAAACTACATTATTGAAGAATTATTTATAAAAAGAAGATGAAATCATTATTTTTTTCATATTAATAAGAAGGAGAGAATAGAAAAGTATAAAAATAAAATTTGATGAAAATCGCAGATTTAGAGATATAAAGATGGTTTCTTTTTGAGTCCTTATAAACCAGATACTTTTTATAAAAAAATATAGAAAAATGTAGACTCTTAAAAATAAAATTAAAATCTAAAAAAGTTATTTCATTTGGTTTTCTTTCTGGAAGAAGAAGAAGCTAGAAAAATTATAAAAAGCTATTAAAGAAAGCAAAAATAAACTACGAAAAAGTTCAAGAAGAAATAAAAGAATTTCAAAATAAATAAAATAAATGATTTATCTGAGGCTGTTGCAAAAATTAAATCAATCTTAAAGTAAAAATAAGTGAGTTGATGAATTTTAGATAAAAATCAAATAGAATGAGCTGAGCAAATCCAGGAGTGTCTGAGTGCAACGAGTTTCCTGATTTGCAGCGAATTCTTGATTTTTATCGTTAAGAAATTTACCAGTAACGAACTATTTTTACTTTTGTTAATTTACAACAGCCCCATGTTTTTATAAAAAATATGATATAATTAAGGATATAATATTCAAGGAGACTAATATGGGAAAAATTATATTTTTTACTGGTGGAAGTAGAAGTGGAAAAAGTAAATTTGCTGAAGAATATATTTACGAACAAAAATATAAAAAAATAAAATTTATTTTGCTACAGCTATAGCTTTTTGATGATGAAATGCAAGATAGAATTGAAAGACATATTAAAAGAAGAGGTAACACTGGAAAACGATAGAAGGTTTTAAAAATCTTATCTCTTGTAAAAATGATATAGATAGTACTGATGTGATTTTATTTGATTGTATTACAAATTTTGTTTCTAATTTCATGATAATGGATAGAGATATAGATTGGGATAAAAGTAGATTTATCTGTAGTTCAAGAAATAGAAGATCAAATTGAAGAAGAAATGTCTAAATTTTTAGAATTTATTAGATCAAAAAAGACTGACTGTGTTTTGTAACAAATGAAATTGGTTCAGGACTTGTGCCTGATTATCCTTTAGGTAGACACTTTAGAGATATTTGTGGAAGAATCAATCAGCTTGTTGCAAAGAATTCTGATGAAGCTTTATTTAGCTGTTTCAGGAATAAAAGTAAAAATTAAATAATGGGAGGAAATATGAAAGGTTTTTTTATTACTTTTTATCGTTTATGACAAGAATACCAATGCCAAAAATAGATTATGACGAGGAAAAGCTTGGAAAGTCAATGAAACTTTTTCCACTTGTAGGAGTAGTAATAGGGTTTTTATTCTATTATTCTTTTCTATAGTGTTTTCTATGTCTTGAGCAATTTATCTTTTTCGGCTTTTTACCAATAATCATATTGGTAGTAATTTTAACAGATTTAATTTCAACAGGAGCTCTACATCTTGATGGTTTAGCAGATACTTTTTGATGGAATTTTTTAGTTATAGAAGTAAAACATAAAATGCTTGAAATAATGAAAGATTCAAGATTAGGTAGTAACGGTGCTTTAGCATTAATCCTATATTTCTTAATAAAGTTTGTATTACTATATTCTTTATTGATGGAAGATCAAGGAGAAACAGTTTTTGCTGTGATTAACTTATCCAGTTGTAGCAAGACTTTGTAGTGTTATCAGTTGTGCTTCAGCTCCTTATGCTAGAGGAAGTGGAATGGGTAAAAACTTTTTGTTGATAATACAAAAGCTAAAGAAGTTATTATTGCATCATTGATAACTGTAGTATATAGTAGTGCTATGTTATTCTACATGATAAATAGTAGTTTATCACTTGAATTACCTTTAGATTTTGTTATGACGAGATTAGGAATTAATTTACTTATAATTGCAATATTAGGACTATTTGCTTTTTCTTTCTCTAAAATTGATAGAAAGAAAAATAGGTGGGATAACAGGAGATACTTTAGGTGCTTTTACTTGAAATATCAAGCCTTGTATATCTATTCTTAATTATAGTTGTACCTACTTTTCTTCTTATAAGGAAATAATATGGGAAAATTAATTTTAATAAGACATGGGCAGACAGAAATGAATGCTCAAAATCTATATTTTGGAAAGTTAAATCCACCTTTAAATGACTTAGGGTATAGAACAAGCTTATATGGCAAAAGGAAAAACTTTCAAATATAGCTTATGATTGTATCTATTCTAGTCCTTTAGAAAGAACAAGAGAAACAGCAGAAATTTGTAATTATTTGGATAAAGAGATAATCTATGATAGTAGATTAGAAGAAATAAATTTTGAATTTTTGAAGGTTTAACATTTAAAGAAATTTCTGAACAATATCCAAAATGAAGTAAAAGGAAAATGGAAAAGAATTGGAAAAGTTTTAATTATATAACAGGAGAAAGTCTCGAAAGAACTATATCAAAGAGCTGTTCGTTTTTAGAAACTTTAGATTATACAAAAGACAACCTTATTATTTCTCATTGGGGGATAATAAACTGTATAATCAGTTATTTTGTTTCAGGACTTTAGATACTATTGGAAATTTAAAAGTAGATAATTGCTCTATTGTAATCTTTGAAGGAGATTTTAATTTCAGTTATCTTACTAAAATTATATATAGAGAGTTGGTAAAAATGAAAGATATAAATTTTTATTTGATTTAATCAATAAAATAGAGCCTGTAGATAGTTCAGTAATTAAAGCAGCTCAAACTGAGCTTGATAGAAAGATGAAACCTAAGGATTGCTTTAGGAGTTTTAGAAGAAATTTGTAAAAAGTTGCTTCTATCTATGGTTATCCCTATAAAGAAATTAGATAGAAAAATGTCATATACTTGTTTCAGCAGACAATGGAGTTATAGAAGAAGGAGTATCATCTTGTCCTATTGAATATACTCCAATAGTTTCTGAGGCTATGTTAAATCAATATAGCTTGTATAGGTATATTTACAAAGACTTTAGGTGTAGACTTTAAAATGTTGTTGATATAGGAATGAAGAAACGACATAAAAAGAGAATATCCTAATTTAATTCATAGAAAAAGTTAAAAGAGGAACAAATAATTTTTACAAAGAAAAAGCTATGTCTATGGAAGAATGTCTACAAGCTATTTTTACAGGTATAGATTTAATAAATGAAAGAGCTAAAATGACTATGATATATTTCTCAAATGGAGAAATGGGTATAGCTAATACTACTACAAGTTCAGCACTTCTATACTCTGTAACAAGAGAAAAATATAGATGATAGTTGTGGGAAGAGGTGGAGCCTATCAGATGAAGGCTTAAGCAAAAAGATATAGTGGAAGCTTGTGGAAAGATATGGAACTTTTGATATGAATCCTATTGAAATGATGGCTGCAGTTGGAGGTTTTGACTTAGCTTGTATGCTTGGAATGTATATAGGGCAGCTCTTAATAAAAAGCTTATGCTTGTTGATGGCTTTTATATCATCTGTTGCAGCACTATTAGCTTTGAAAGTTAAATAAAAAAATATTCAAGATTACTTATTATTTACTCATAAGAGTGAAGAACCAGGAGTAAATATTATCTTTAGACTATTTAAAGGAAAAAAACTTTTTAAATATGAATATGAGACTAGGTGAAGGAACAGGAGCTGTTCTTGCCTATCCTATAATTGCTTGTGCAATAGAAATGATTAATACTATGAAGAGTCCAGAAGAAGTGTATAAATTATTTTTAATAGGAGCTAATTATGGATAAAAGTGACAATAAAAATGTTAAAATAAGGAAGATTTAAAGAGCTGAATATAAGGGACATAGGGAAAGAATTAGAAAAAGATTTTTGGATAAAGGTATTCATTCTTTTTCTGATTATGAAATTTTAAATTTTTACTTTTTATTGCAATGCTCAAGAAGATACAAAAACCAATAGCTAAGGCTATATTAAAAGAATTTAAAAAGTTTGAATAGAGTCTTTAAAGCCGATATAAAAAGAACTAGAAAAATTAAAGGAATTGGACCTATTTCTGCAATTTTAATAAAATTTGTTGGAGAATTATTAACAGAATTATATGGTGAAAACCTAAAATAGAAAACTAAAGCTGATAAAAAATAACTGATAAAGAGAGCTTTTATTAAAATTTTTAAGAAATAAAAATAGGATATGAAGATGTAGAGAAATTCTATGTTATCTATCTTTCAAGCTCAAATGAAGTAATAGCTTTTGAAGAAAGTTCATCAGGAACTTTAGATAGAAGCTCAATCTATCCAAGAGAAATATATAAAAGGGTAATAATGGAAAATGCTAAAGTCAATAATTATAGCTCATAATCACCCTTCAGGAAATACTTGTCCTTCAAAGTGTGATATAGATATAACAAATGAGATAGCAAAAAGGACTCAAAAATTTTGGAGCTTTGTTGTTAGAGCATATAATAATAACAAGAGATTCCTACTTTTAGTTTTTAGAAGAAGGATTGATATAGATTAGAGAGAATATGGAAAAATAATATTATAGATGAAAAATACACAGATAGTAAGCACGGATCCAGAGAGAATCCACAAGGTTTTTAATAGTAACTTTTGAAACAACAAAAAGAGATACTATTTTTGAAGTATTAGGTGATGAAACATACATGACAAGGTTATCGTTGAAACTATAAGAGGAACTGAGTTAGGTATAGCTTCTAATAGTCCCTTTACCAATGAAGGAAAAAGACTTAGTTTTACCTATAAAACCAGTTTTAAAAATTAGCAAGTGAAAAAGAAATTGAAATCTATAACAAGCAAAGAAAAGAAGCAGATGAAGCCTTTTATAGCTTGTAAGGAAAAAGATTAGAAAAACATCAACTTGAAATGAAGTTAATCACTGTGAATATACTTTTGATAAATCAAAAATTGATATTCTATTTTACAGCCAAATGGAAGAATAGATTTTTAGAGAACTTGTAAAAGACTTTAGCAGTGATGTTTTAAAAACAAGAATAGAATTGAGACAAATAGGTAAGAGATGAGGCTAGAATTTTTAGGAAATATTGGGTCTTGTGGAAAAAGAATTATGTTGCAAAAACTTTTATTAATAAAGTTTGACTCTGTTTCAGTTAAAATGGCAAGAGACCAAGGGCTTGTAATAAATCCTACTAAAAATATCAGGGTGTATGTGGAAGATTACTATGTTGTATAAACTACGAATACAGCCAGTATGAAGAAGCACTTAAAAACTTTCTGCGAGTAAACCAATCAGTAAAAACTGGAAATAGGTGAAGGTAAGGTTGTTAGTATAAGTCCACTAAATAATTTTCTATATGCAGATGTTAAAGATAAGGAATATCAAGATTTTCTATAGATGATATAAAATTCAATAGAAAAGAAGCTAGTATCTTAAAGAATATGAAAACAAAAGAAGAAATTGAAAAATAAAATTTTAGAGAATGAATAATATGTTAAAAGATGATGAAAATTATAGAAGAATTGATAAGAAGATCATAAATCATTCAAAAAACAGAGTTGATATAAATACGCTGAAGATACTTTATATTGCTTTTTAACTATTTAAAAATCTTTATCAAAAGAAATATAAACTATTGATATAGGTACGAGATGTACTTCCTATACTTTTATCTGATAATGATGGATGAAGAAAATTGTTGGAATTGATATACAAAAAGAAAATATTGAAGAGAGCTAATAGGCATAGAACTAAATGAGATAGAAAAAGAAAGATTAATTTTACTTGTTTAGATGTTATAGAATACAAGAATGCCAATTATTTTCGATGTTGTAATTTCTAATCCACCATATATGGAGGATAATGGAAAAAGATAAATGAGAATGAGCATAGAGTCATTGTCAAGACATGAGATAAAATTAATTTAGATGAGTTTATTCCAAAATGCTAAAAGACTTTTCAAAGCCTATAGGGACTTTGTATTTTCGCACATAGAACTCATAGATTAATTGAGATAATAAAGACCTTGGACAAAATAAATTTTCTGTAAAAGATAATTTTGTCAAGAATAATACATCAAGTATGATGATAATTGAGGCATTAAAAGGCATAAAATTAGAAATTGAAAATTATTATGTATAACAGAGAGGTGTTAAAATGGCAAAGATATCAGTTATTGGTTCAGGTGGATGGGGAATAGCACTGACTATTCTATTACACAAAATGGACCACGAGTTGACAGTTTGGTCTTTTTGATTAAAAATATGGTCCCACTTGTGACTCTAGCACTCGTAGGGTGTCAGTCATAGGTTAGACCATAGTATAGTCAGCATATAGAAATATGTATGTAGAGGTAGCAACTTTAAAAGCTATCAATACTACTCGGAGTGCTGGAAACCCCAAGCTAGAGTATAACTACAAACTATAAGTACCTAAATAATATGGCACAAATGTGAAAGTGGCGAAAGCGAGATATCGCTAGATGCAGCCATGCTACAATCCTAAGTGTTAAGATAATGGGCGATCAGCAGCCGAGACCGAAAGGCCAGGTTCAGCGACTATTCCTGTGAGAAGTACAGCAAAGCTGGTGGAAGTGGGTGGAGCCCAAATCAGATAGAGCTGGCGGGATAAGATATAGTCTGTGCTTATTAGAAATATTAAAGAAGTTCATGGGAGAACTGCATAAGTGGTAGGCGCATACTTATGTGAACGGTCAACCTCTAAAACGACTGTCAGTTTCTTTAGGTTCATATATTTAGGTGTAAATTTTACTTTTTCATTTCATATAGTATAAAAAGTGGTATACTATATATAGGTAAATGGAGGTGAAATCAGATGGAAAAAGCATATAGTTTAGATTTTATCCAACTAAAACTCAAATAGCAATATTAAATTGTACTTTTGGTTGTGTAAGATATGTCTATAATCATTTTTAGGTTTTAAAACAAGAACTATATAACAAAGAAAAATCTATGTCATATAATCAATGTAGCAAAGCACTGACAGTTTTAAAACAAGAGAAAGAATGATTAAAGATGTGAATAAATTTTCTTTACAAAATTCTTTAAAATTTGGATAGAGCCTATAAGAACTTCTTTAGTGGAAGTGGCTATCCTAAGTTTAAATCTAAGAAGATAATGAAAATCATACAGAACCAATTATACAAATAATAATATAGAGGATTTTAGATAAATGGATAAAAGTACCCTAGATAGGAAAACTAAAAATAAGAGATAAATGAAACCACAAGGAAGAATAATAAGTACAACAACCAAGCGCCTAGTGGAAAATATTATATATCTCTGTGTTGTACTAATGTCAAAGCTGAAAAGTTAGAAAGTACAAATAAGAATGTTGGAATAGATTTAGGTATAAAGGACTTTGTGATTACCAGTGATGAAATCTCAATAGAAAATCAAAATATTTACAAAATCTTGAATAGACTAGCAATAATACAAAGAAAACTATCACGAAAACAAAGGTAGTTCAAATAGAAATAAAGCTAGAATAAAAGTAGCAAGATTATTTGAAAAGATATCAAATCAAAGAGAAAGATTTTTGCAAAAGTTATCAACAATGCTAATAAAAGAGTATGATATTATTTGTATGGAAGAGTTACAAATAAAAATATGGTAAAAATCATAAATTAGCAAGAAATATTGTAGATGCTTCATTAGTGAATTTAATAGAATACTAAGTTATAAAGCGAAATGGAATGGAAAAACAATAGTAAGAGTAGATAAATTTTTGCAAGTAGTCAAATATGTAATTGTTGTGGATATGAAATGAAGAAGTAAAAGATTTAAGTGTGAGAATGGACTTGTCCAGTATGTGAGCTGTACATAATAGAGATATAAATGCAGCAAAAAAATATACTAAAGAAGGACTAAGGATATTAGGTATAAGTGCTTAAATATATAAATATGAACCGTAGGAACTATGGGATAGCTTGAGTAAATTTAGTTGGCTAATAGAAGCAACTACTACCCAAGAACCTGCGCTCTAGCACTCATAGGGTGTCAGTCGTGGAGGTTCAGAAAACTGAAGAATTAAAAATAACTAGAGAAAATAAAGCTAAATTAGCTATATATTACTTCCTGAGGATATAGTGGTGACTGATGATTTAAAAGAAGCTGTAACAGATAAAGATATTTTAGTCCTAGCTGTTCCTTCAAAGGCAGTAAGATCTGTTTCAAAAATCTTTAAAAAGATAATATTAGAGAAACAAATTACAGTCAATGTTGCAAAAGGACTAGAAGAAGATACTTTAGCAACTACGACAGATATTATAGAAGAAGAATTGAAAGGTAAAAACCACAAGTCGCAGTAGTTCTATCAGTCCAAGCTCTTGAAGAAGTAGGTAAGGGTATACCAACCATTTGTGTTGTATCAGCTCATAATAAAGGAGCTTACATTATATTTACAAAATATCTTTATGAATCCAGCTTTCAGAGTATATACAAGTCCTGATATGCTTTGAGTAGAAGTAGGAGGAGCTTTTAAAAATGTTATTGCTCTAGCTGCTGGAATAGCTGATGGACTGAACTATGGAGATAATACAAAGGCTGCCCTTATAACTCGTGGAATAAAAGGAAAATTGCTTCTTTAGGAGTTGCAATGGGTGGAGAACAATCCACTTTCTATGGTTTAACAGGTTTAGGAGACTTATTAGTAACTTGTGCTAGTATGCACAGTAGAAATAGAAGAGCAGGTATTTTACTAGGACAGGGTAAAACATTAGATGAAGCTATAAAAAGAAGTAAAATGGTTTGTTGAAGGAGTATATAGTGCTAAGTCTGCTTTGATGGCTGCTAGAAAATATAATGTAGAAATCCCTATAATAGAGCAAGTGAATGCTGTTTTATTTGAAAATAAAAATGCTGCTGAAGCAGTTAATGAACTTATGATAAGATATAAAAATTAGAAATTCAATCTTGGTAATGAAAAAGGAAAAGAGGATGTAATAAATGAAAAGATATTTTTAATGTTTATTGCAATTTTATTAATAAATGCTTGTACTAATACAAGTGTACCATTTAATGAAGTGGAATCAAGTTTAAATCAAAAATACATTAGCTTAAGTAATGAATATTACAGAATGCTAGAAAAATCCAATAGTGGAAAAAGATAGAAGAGCTGTATTAAGTAAGTTTGAAAGCTTTAGAACAGAAGTTAGAGACATAAAGAAAACTAGAAAAGAAAGCTACTCTAATGAATTAAGAGTATTAAATTCATTTTATTGATAAAGCAAGTATAAACATACAATATTTAAACGATTTAGCAGAGATAGACTATAGCTATGTGCATGATTAGAAGCATCTGCAAAAGTAAAAATAAGTGTTACGAGTGGAAATTACCTGTAATGGAACTACTACTTCTTTATTTAACAGTTTATGTTTTTACTGTGCTCAAAGATAAATGTACTGTAAAATAAACCTTTTATATTTTTCCCTTATGGAATATAGGTTTAGAATTTCCATTTCTTAATAGCTTTCAACTTCTGCATCAAAGCCTCAAATCTTTATGAGATTTTTATTATTTCAGCCTTTTCAACATTACCCTTTAATCCTACTAAGAATTTTAACAGTTACTTGTACCTTCTTTTGAATATCCTATAGATTCAGCTTGAGAAGGATAATCAGGTTCTACCTCATTAATTATTTGATAGTTTATTCCTTCAGAAGTAAGAGCTATATAAGTTCCATCTCCATCTGCAATAAAGTTTGAACCTAAATCTTCTCCTGAAGAACTTCCATTAGAGAGCCACCATCACTACTATGATTACTTGACTTATCAGAAGAACTAGTACTAGAACTTTCTGAACTAGATTTAGAAGAAGTATCTCGAATGACTTGGTTCATTTTTACTTGGAATATTACTTTCTATTTTTCTTCTCTTCTGTCTTTTTCAGCCTTCTTTTCAATAGGTTTTTCAACAGGCTTTTTTCTCCTCAACTTTCTTTTCTTCTACTCTCAATTTTAGGTTCACCTTAGGCTTTTTCTTCTTTAGGTTTTTCTTTCTTGAGTATCAAGAGTTTTTAGCACCAGGATTATCAGAAGTTTGTTTGCAAACAAAAGCAATGGGAACAACTTCGTTTTTAACTAATTTTTTCTTTTTCTGCTTCATCTGTTTTAATAGTAGCAAAAAGAAATAATATAGCTAAATGCACTATAAGGGATATAAGAACATATTTTTCATAGTACCCCCTATTCATAGAAACTTAATCCTAAATTATCCACACCATTTTCTTTTATCTTAGTTATAACGTCCATAATTACTTGATATTTTAAATTTTTATCTGCTGAAACAGTAGCTTCTTTAGCAGTTTTTAGGTAACTATCTATTTCTGAAAAATTGAATTTGAGTGATTTTTCCATCTTCAGAGATATGATAATTTCCATCTTTATCTATTATAATTTCAATACTTTTAGTTTTTGTCAGTTTGTTGTATAGTAGAGCTTAGGTAAATCTATTTGTACTGAACCAAAGTTATTAAATGTTGTTGTTACCATGAAGAATATAATTAAAAGAAATACAACACTATAAGAGGAGTCAAATCTAATTTAGCTGATTCTCTACTTTTGTATTTGCTCATTTTTATCTCCTAAATATATTTATTATGTTTGTGACGATATCGTCTATTTCATTTTCCATCTTTTCTAATCTTCTATTTAAATAGTTATAGACAACGATAACTGGAATAGCTATCATAAGTCCTGCAGCAGTTGTTAAAAGAGCTTCAGCGATACCATCAGCAACTATAGCAGCATCTCCCTGCACCATACTTAGAAATGTTTGTAAAGGCTTTAATCATACCTGTAACTGTTCCTAGTAGACCTAACATAGGTGAAATACTGATAATACTTGATAAAAGATTTAATCTACTTTCATAAGAGAAGTTTTTGAATAGTGATTTCTTTTAAAAATAAATTCATAGTCTTGAACTTCCATTCCTTTTTCAGCTTTTTCTAAAAATTTCTTTACAGCAGAAGCTACACAGCTCTTTTTAGAAGCACAAAGATTTCTAGCTTCATCAATTTTTATTGGCTACTAAAGAAAAGGATTTCCTCTTTAAAAAGTATTTCCTACAGCCTTCTCATTCCTAGAAAAATGCTATTCTTTCCAATATAACAGCAAAAGCAGCTATGGAAATAATAGTTAATACCCATAGTATTGATTCCCCAACTTGTAAATAATGCAACATAACACTGTCCTCCTACAAAAATTTTTAATTCTAAATACTTTTTATAATATATTATTTTAAAAAGTCAAGATATTTTTTCTTTGTTTTCAAAAGTTTATCAAAATAAAACAAAATTCTAAAAATGAAAATAAAAATAAAAGGTTGAAATTATTTTCATAAAAATAGTATCCTATATAAAAAGGAATAAATAATAACAAGGAGAGTGTAATCATATGGCAGATAATAGTAATGTAGATATAGTTTTTCTAAAAAGCCTTCTAAATTTCGAAGATTGCGTAGTTTGTGCAAAAATATAAAGGGAAGATAAGATAGTTAATATGAATTTAAGTCAACTAGATGATAAAGACTCAAGAAGAGTTTTTAGACTATGTTGCCGGAGCAATTTTTATTACTAAGGCAGATATTGTTAATGTAGGTAATAGAATTTTTCTGTTCAGTCCCTGTTAATAAAAGCTTTTTAAAATGAAACAGACAGAGAAAGTGTTCGTGACTATGAAACTGAAGAAGAAATAATCAGAAGATAATTGATATTAAATAAGAAGTCTAATTTCATTGGACTTCTTTTTGTAAGGAGATATTATGATTTTATTAATTTTATTTATACTTTTTTTCTGTAACAGTTTTATCAAAAGAAAAATATATTGTGTGCCTAGACCCTGGACATCAAACAAAAGGAAACCCTGCTCTTGAAGAAATTGCACCTAATAGTGATAAGAAAAAGCAAAGGTTACAACAGGAACTAGGGGAGTTGTTACAAAGAAATATGAATCTGAGCTTATGTTAGAAATAGCTTTTAAAATTGAAAAACTAGCTTAGAAAGTAAAAGGTTATAAAGTTATAATGACTAGAACAAAAATGATGTGGATATAAGTAACAAAGAAAGAGCTATATTTTGCTAATGACAACAAAGGCTGATGTATACATAAGATTACATGCCGATGGTAGTGAAAAATAAAAATGCAGCTGGAGCTAGTGTTTTAACTTCATCACCTAAAAAAATAAATATACAACAAAAAGTTCAAAAAGAAAGTGAAAAATTTTCAAAAATATTGTTAGAAGAATATGTAAAAGGCAACAGGAGCTAAAAATAGAGGTCTTATATATAGAGATGACCTAACAGGAACAATTGGGCTACTGTACCTAATACTTTAATAGAATTAGGTTTTATGTCAAATGCTGAAGAAGATAAGAAATTATCTGAAAAAGATTATCAAGATAAAATAGTTAAAGGGCTAGTGAATGGTATAGATAGATACTTAGGGGGTAAATAATGAGTGTACATATAGCAGCAAAAAAAATGGTGAAATAGCAGATACTGTATTATTGCCAGGTGATCCTAAAAGAGCAAAATGGATAGCAGAAAACTTTCTAGAAAATGCAGTTTGCTATACAGATATTAGAGGAATGTTAGGATTTACAGGAACTTATAAGGAAAAAAGAATTTCTGTTCAAGGAACAGGTATGGGTATTCCTTCTATGTCTATTTACATAACTGAACTTATGAAAGACTATGGAGTTAAGACCTTAATAAGAGTTGGTTCAGCAGGTTCTTATCAAGAAGATGTTAAAAATTCGTGATATAGTTGTAGCACTATCTACTTCGACAGATTCAAATATAAATAATAGAAGATTTAAAGGAGCTTCTTTTTGCTCCTACAGTAAATTTCGATTTATTATCTAAAGTTTTAAAAACAGCTGAAGAGAAAAAAATATAAAAATAAAGGCTGGAAATATTTTAACAAGTGATGAATTCTATAATGATGACCCTAGTTATTTTTAAGAAGTGGGCTGAGTTTGGAGTTCTTGCTGTTGAAATGGAAACAGCAGCACTATATACTTTAGCAAGTAAATATAAGGCAAAAAGCTCTTTCAATATTAACTATTTCAGATTCTTTGGTTAGTCCTGAAATAACAAGCTCTGAAGAAAGAGAAAAAAACATTCAATGAAATGATTGAGCTTGCACTAGAAACAGCAATAAAAATAAAAATAGACTATTATAAAAACTGATAGAATTGAAAGTAAAAAAATAAATGAATTACGAATGGAAATTTTAGATAAAAATCAAATAGAATGAGCCGAGCAAATTCAGGAGTGTTTGAACGAATGAGTTTTCCTGATTTGCAGCGAATTTCTTGATTTTTTTATCGTTAAGAAATTTACTCAGTAATGAGTTATTTTTACTTTTTTTAGTAAGTTTATAATAGTCTAATTTTTTAGTATTCAAAGAATACTTCTATTGTTTTTCATCAGACTTTTTACCCTATAAGTGAGAATATTACAAAAAGCTGTAAGGGCAACAACAAGACTTGGAACTATATTATGTAAAGAAAAAAATCTTAGTTTTTGTTATTTCAAGATATAAGTAAGCTACGATTCCAAAAGAATATTGAAGCTATAGCTCCTGTTGCATTCGCTCTCTTCCAATAAAGTCCTAAAAATCAAAGGACAGAAGAATACGATTTCTTGTCCACCCTAGAGCAAATAAATTTATCCAAGTGATTAAACTTATTGGTTTTACTGAAAGTATGAAAACTAAAAAGTCCTATTAAAAATGAAGTCCACATAGAGATTTTCTTTATCTTATTTTTCACTTGCATTTTTTTATCTAAGTAAGTGACATATAAATCCTTTATTAAAGTAGAAGAGGAAATTATTAATAGAGAATCTACAGTTGACATTACTGCTGCAAGAGATTCACCTATAAAAGACTCCTGCAAAGTATAGGATATAGATTTTTAAGAGCCAAGATAGGAATAATTTTTATCCACTTCTGTAAATCAGGAATAATAGCTCTCCCCATTACTCCAACTAAGTGCATTCCTAAAAACTAAAACTCCAACTAAAGATGTTCCTATTATCATAGCATTGTGCATAGCTTTTTGCATCTTTAAAAAGCCATACATCTTATTGTTGTTGCAGGTAGTCCCTAAGATACCTATACCAACTAGAATCCAGAAAGACATAATAAATGGCTTAGCAATATCTCCACCAGAGTCAGGTTTTAAAAAGATTAGGATCAATCTCTTTAATCTTCATCATAATATTTTCCATACCATTTCCATGTCTTAGTATAACAAAGGAAAAGAACTATAGTTGCAGTAAACATAACAACTGCTTGAATAGCATCTGTCAAAGTTACAGCTCTAAATCCACCAAAAAGTTGTATATATTATTACAACTGATGAGAATATTATAAGTCCTGTTGTATATGAAAGTCCTGTCACTGCTTCAAATAGCCTAGCTCCACCAATAAATTGAGCCACAATAGCACTTATGAAGAAAATTATTAACAGGATAGATGATAATATATTTAAGAAATTATTGTTATATCTAGCTTTTCAAAACATCAAAAATTGTTATTGAATCTAATTTTCTTGAGATGATAGAAAGTTTCTTACCAAGAACTCCTAAGGTAAAAAAATGCTGTAGGAACTTGAATACAAGCAAGTAGAAACCCAACCCTAAAACCAAGCTTATATGCAATACCATATCCCCTATAAAAAGAACTTGCTCTAACATAAGTTGCAACTATTGTCATTGCAAGGACGAAACCACCCATAGATCTTTCCACCAATATAGTATTCATTAGTGAAACTTTCAGAACTATTTTTTTATGTTTATTGACTTTATAAGCAATAAATAGCATTGCAGATAAATATAGTAAAATTGGTACAATTATTAGTATTTTATCCATTTTTCACCCCTTACTACTTATCTAACTTCTGTCTTTATTATCATATTCTTCAAAAATCGACATCCTTGAAGAAAAGTTTTATACAAACATAGACCAAAAACATTTTATAAGCACTAATCCGACAACACAAGAATAGAAAAACCATTCAGGTAAACCTAAGATATATTTGTATTCTTCTACATTATCAGAACCATATTCATAAGCAAAATAATACCACTAAACAAAATATATTAAATAAAGAGCAATAGTTATTAAAACTTTCTTTATTTATTTGTTTTGAAATTTTTCATTGATCCTCCCTAAAAAAGAATAATTTTTAATTACTTGTTAAGATTAACAATTTTTACTAAAAAGCAATCTTTTTACATTTATGTCCTTTTTATGTCCTATTTATAAGATGCCAAGCTTTTAACTCATAATGCTTTGTAAATATTATAAAAAAATAGTAAAGATTATATAAAGGAATATTGATTTTCAATAATATAGTGCTTACTGATATGGAGGTACAAAATGATCGAGATTACAAAAAGAAAATGATGAGATAAAAATAGTGATAAGCTATAAGAAACTTATAAAAAGTTTATCAAGTTTGCTTCTTATTTTTTTCTTATTTTAATATTTATTCTTTTTGATTTTGAATTTCCAGCAATGATTTTAAATCCTCTTTCAGCTATGTTTTTATATATTTAATTCTCATTTTCTTTTTGGAATTTCCTATGAAAAGATAACAATAAAAGAAAATTATATATTACTAGAAGTGATAAGAAATAATAAGAGAATTTGTTATTCTCAAAAAAATATCCCTAGATGAAATTAACAAAACTTACTTTTAAATCATCATTTTTTTAAGAGGACGCTCAAGAGATTTATTAACTTATATATTTCCATTCGATAGATACTTAAAAAAATAGAAACAAATAAAAAGACTTATTCATTTGGAAAAAGAAATAGATTATGAGGATTATTTGAAAAATAAACAAAATTCTTATAGAAAAAGTAAGAGAATATAAAGCTGAAAAAAATAATATTAGATAAAGAAAGAAATAGAGAAGAAGAATTAGAGGCAATGTATAAACTAGGAGTTGAAGAAAGATATATAGAGATACTGAATGCTATTATAGATGAAGAAAAAAATTATTTATTTCAAAGAAAGAAGAAAAATTTCTTAATAGAAGCTATTAATAAGTCGAAAGATTCACAAGAAATAGATTTCTATGTTTTTCTATGTAAATTACCTATCAAAAAAAGAATATGCAAATCAAAAAGTCTTGGTAGGATATGATGGGGTTGATGGAAAAGAAGTGACTATGTCAAAGTTAAAGGAAGATATAAATAAGCTAAGAGATGATAGAAGTACATTTAAATAATTTTTAAACTGCACAATAATCTTGAGTACAAGAAAAAGTGCAGTTTTTAATAAATAGGACATAAAAAGGACAAATATATTGAAATTTGATTTTTTTGCAGAAAAAAATTGCTATTCTAAAAAAAGGTTAAAATATTAAGAAAGGAAGCAAAATACTATGAAAAGAAAAATTATTTTTTTGGAAAAATATTATTATCAATTTTATTAACTTTTGTTTTTTTGTTGCTTGTCAGAAAGAAGAAAAATAAAGAAGAAAGTATTAGAACAGTATCAACTGTGGATATAGATAGTTTAAATCCTTTATCAAGTTGTTTCTAGTAATTCTGATCAAATTCTTTTTAAATGTATTTGAAGGATTAGTTATGCCAGGAACAGATGGAACAGTTATTCCTGCCTTGGCAGAATCTTATGAAGTTTCAGAAGATGGTAAGACATATACATTTACAATTAGAAAGGGAGTAAAATTTCACAATGGAAATGATATGGATATTAAGGACGTAGAATTTTCACTAAATTATATGTCAGGAAAAGTTAGGAAATGCTCCAACAGAAGCTCTATTTGAAAAATATTGAAAAAAATAGAAGTATTAGATGATTCACATATTGCAATTCATCTATCTGAACCTGACTCAAGTTTTTATTTACTATATGAAAGAAGCTATAGTCCCTGATGAAAATAAAGATCATTTAAATGATACTGCAATAGGAACAGATCCATATAAAAATTAGTGAATATCAAAGAGACCAAAAATTAGTTCTTAGTAAAAAAATGAAGAATACTGGGGAGAAAAAGCAAAAAAATCCCAACAGTTTCAATCTTAATAAGTCCAAATTCAGAAACAAATTTTCTTAAATTCTTATCTGGTGAAATAAATTTCTTATCAGGTATTGATTCTAAAAGAATTCCTGAATTAGATAAATATCAAATTCTTAATTCACCTTCAAATCTATGTTTAATTTTAGCATTAAACCCCTAAGGAAAAAAACCTTTTGATGATATTGAAGTGCGTAAAGCGATCAATCTTGCAATAGATAAAAAAACAAGATAATTCAATTAGCAATGAATGGAAAAGGAACTCCTATTTATACAAATATGAGTCCTGTTATGTCAAAAATTTTATGGGCTGCTCCTGAAGAAAAAAAGCAGATCCTCAAAAAGCAAAACAAATTTTTAGAAGAAAAAGAAACTGTTACCTATAAAATTTCACTTTAAAAAGTTCCAAATAGTTCTAAGATTTATTTAGATACTGCTCAATCTATTAAAGAACAATTAAAAAGAGGTAGGAATTACAGTTGATTTAGAAATAATTGAATGGGCAACTTGGCTTTCTGATGTGTATACTAATAGAAAATATGAAGCAAGTTTAGCTGGTTTAGCTGGAAAAATGGAACCTGATGCTATTTTTAAGAAGATATACTTCTACTTATGCAAAAAAACTTTACAAATTTTAATAATGCAAGATACGATATGTTAATAGAAGAAGCTAAAAGAACTTCAAATGAAGCAAAACAAATAGAAAATTATAAGGAAGCTCAGAAAATTTTAGCTGAAGAACAAGCAGCTATTTTTCCTTATGGATCCAAATACTATAATTGCAACAGAAAAAGGATTAGAAGGATTTGAATTCTATCCATTACCATATTTTAATTTTGCAAAACTATACTTTTAAAAATAAGGAAAAATTATGTATTATATAAAAATTTTTAGAATGCTTTTTAAGTGTTTTTCCATTGGAACCTTTTTTCTTTTTTTACTTTTTAGAATTGATTCCTGGAGATCCAGAAACTACTATTTTTAGGACTAGAAGCAAGTGCTAAAGATCTTGAAAAATTTAAGAGAACAATTAGGGATTAAATCTAAGCTTTTGGAACAAGGTATTGGAATTGGCTTTTGTGGAGTTTTTCAAGGTGATTTAGGATTTCTTTCAAATACAAAGAGCCTGTGTTTAAACTAATTTTTAGAAAAGACTTCCCTTGACACTTAAAATTGCTTTTTATTTCTATATTCATTATTTTCTTGGTATCTATACCTTTATCGTTTTTTTACACAATACTAAGAGTAAAAAGAATTAAAAAGATAGGAGAATCTATTTTTAGTTTATTTATTTCTATACCTTCTTTTTGGTTAGGAATTATATTTATGTACCTATTTGGAATCATCTTAAAATGGACATCAACAGGATACTAATAACTCTTGGCAGTCATTAATACTTCCATGTATAGTTATTTCAATTCCTAAAAATAGGTTGGATAAGTATGCATTTATATTCAAATTTATATAAAGAGTTAAGAGAAGATTATATTAAAGTATCTTTTATTCTAATGGAATGAAAAAAATTTATTTAAATTTTTACATATTAAAAAAATGCTTTTTACCAATTATTCCTTTAACAGGAATGCTACTATTAGAATTAATTACTGGAGTTGTTATCATAGAACAAAATTTTTTTCTATCCCTGGAATTGGAAGACTTCTAGTGCAATCTGTTTTTAATGAGAGATATTCCTTTAATACAAGGTTTGATTTTTTTATACATCAACTTTTGTGGTTCTTTTAAATTTTTGTAATAGATATACTATATTCTTTATTAGACCCAAGAATCCAAGTAGGTGATCAATAATGAAAAAAATGGCAATATTTTATATTAATTTAGTAGGAATTATATTCTGTATTTCCTTTTTATCAAAATCCATATAGATTTCAGAAAAACTTTACTTTTATTAAAAGCCTAGTTTTCAACATATTTTAGGAACGGATAATTTAGGAAGAGATATTTTTTTAGTCGTCTATTACTAGGAACTTTCCATAGTATTTTTTTCTTGCCTTTAGTGCTATTTTTATTAGCAGCCATTGTTGGAAGTATACTAGGTGCAGTTGCAGGATATTTTGGTGGCTATATTGATGAGTTTTTTCTGTTTATTTCAGAAATATTTATGTCAATACCAGTAATTTTAATTACTTTAGGAATTATTGTACTTCTAAATAATGGTTTTTTCATTCTATTATTTTTGGCACTTTTTGTGCTATATATGCCAAGAACACTTTCTTATGTTAGAGGTTTAGTAAAAAGAGAAAAACATAAAAAAACTATATCAAGATAGCAAGAATCTATGGAGTTAGTAATTTCAGAATTATGAGGAGACATATTGCTCCTAATATTATACTTCCAATTCTAGTAAACTTCTCGACAAATTTTGCAGGTGCTATTCTAACTGAAGCCAGTTTAGGATATTTAGGTTTTTGGAATTCAACCTCCTTATCCCTACTTTTAGGAAATATGTTAAATGAATCACAATCTTATTTCTTGTTAGCACCTTGGTTTTACAATCTTACCAGGACTTATGATTTTTATTTTTTTAGTCTATAAGATAAATCAAATTTCAAGAAAATATCAGGAGAAAAAGTAATGGAAATACTAAAATAAAAATCTAAATCTTAAAAATTCGTGAAAAAGAAATCTTAAAAATGTTTCTTTAGAAATAAAAAGAGGGAGAAGTCATAGGATTAATAGGAGAATCAGGAAGTGGGAAAAACTATTTTTACAAAAATATATTTTAGGTATACTTCCCTTTAGCAGCTCAGTATACTCAAGAAACTTTTTGAAGTTGTTCCAAAAGTAGGAGCTATTTTTTTCAAAAATGCTTTTACTTCCCTTAAACCCAACAATGAAAATAGGAAAACAATTAAAACATCTTTATGTTTCTCACTATGGGACACAAGAAAATTGGAAAGAGAAAATAGAAAGCTTATTAGAAGATGTTGGTTTGGATAAAAATAGAAATTTTTTTAGATAAATATCCCTTATGAATTAAGTGGTGGAGAACAACAGAGAATTGTTATTATGGGAGCTTTGATAGGTGAGCCTAGTTTTTTTAATTGCAGATGAAGTAACAACTGCTTTAGATGTAGAAACAAAAAAATAGAAGTTGTTAAATTTTTAAAAAGATTACGTGAAAAAAATTTAAAATATCAATTTTATTTATAACCCATGATTTATCTACTTTTAAAAATTTTGCTGACAAAATCTATGTAATGTATCATGGGAAATTGTTGGTGAAGATCATCCTTATAGAAAACAATTATTTCAACTTTCTCAAGATGTTTGGAGGAGAAAACAAAAATAATGTTATTAACTGTGGAAAATTTAAGTAAAGAATATGTAAAAAGAAAATACTTAAATAATGTTTCATTTTCTATGAAAGAAAGGTGAAATTCTTTAGGAGTGTTAGGTAAGTCTGGTGCTGGGAAATCAACTATAGGAAAAATATTACTCAATTATCAAGACCAACAACAGGGAACTATCTTGTTTTGAAGGAAAAGCCCTGTCAGAAGTTCCTAGAAGAGATATTCAGGCAATTTTTTTCAGGATCCTTATAGTGCATTGAATCCAAGTTTAAAAATAGGTGAAATTTTTAGAAGAACCCCTTATAGCCAATGGAGTATTTCACAAAAGGAAAGAAAGAAGAAAAAAAGTTGAAGAAACTCTTTAGTAAAAAGTAGGACTTTTAGAGTCTGATTATGAGAAATATCCTGAAGAGTTATCAGGTGGGACAGCAACAAAGAGTTTGCATTGCAGGAGCAATTATCCTGTCTCCAAAATTAATTATTTGTGATGAACCTATTGCTTCTTTGGATTTAGCAATTCAAGTACAGATACTAGATTTAATTCAAAAAAATAAATCAAGAAGAAGGAATCAGTTTTATTTTTATCACACATAATCTACCAGCTGTCTATAGAATTGCTGATAGAATATTACTTTTGTATCGTGGAGAAGTACAAGAAATTCAAGAAGTTGAAGAATTTTTTAAAAATCCCAAAAAGTGAGTATGGGAAAAAAATTCTTAAAGACTTCAAATTTAATTAAAGATTTTTTTAATTTTTTTATAAACTCTCATAAATTAATGATAGAAATCATCAATTTATGAGTCTCTTTATTTTTTTACTCAGCTGTTTCTAAAACTTGAGATCCTTTATAATCTCCACATTCTAAACAAACTCTATGTTGTCTTTTAGGAGCTCCACATTTTTCACAAGTTACTAAACCTATTGCAGTTAGTGCATGGTGAGATCTTCTCATATTCTTTTTTAGCTTTAGAAGTCTTTTTTCTTAGGTACTGCCATTACTTTCCTCCTCTTTATTGCGTTTATTTATACCCTACTATCATACAAGATTTTTATTTAATGTCAAGTAAGAATTTGAAAAAAATATTGGGAGCTTTTATTGATTATAAACAAATATATTCTATTTCAAAAATATTTCTAAGTTAATGACAAATAATTTACTTGAAAAATATTTAATAATTGAGTATGATATAAGATAGATATTTTTATATAGAGACTATTTTTAAAGTAAATATAGTCTATAAAATTAAACACATAAAGGAGGGAAGTATGCTAAAATTTTATATAGATGTAATAAATTATCTAGCAATTTTTGCATTTCTTTTTAGGTATTATCACAGCACTATTAGTAAAATATAAGAAACTATATTTAAATATAGTTGTAGGCTTAGTTTCATTAGTAGGGCTTGCTTGTTCTGTAACGATGACTGTATTTAAGCAGTTATACCCACAGAAAATGGTTAAAATATCATTACAATATAATCGGTGGGCATTGGCAATAGGAATGTTATTTATGCTTGTAGCCTTAGTTCTACAAATCATAAAGACATTTAGAAAGTGTGAGAACGATAAACTTTGTATAGCTTCAGCTATAAGTATAATCTTCTCAACAGTCGCAGTTTGGTTTTTTAGGATTTACAATAATTCCTCAGGTCTATGCTATGACAAAAGAGTTTGTTGCCTTTGGTGAAAATTCTTTTGGGACACAATCTTTACTTAGATTAGGAGGATTTCTATTAGGACTATTAACAATATTCTTAATTGCTCTATCAGTTCAAAAAGTGTATTTTCGTTTAAAAACCATGCTTGGCTAAAGTGTTTGCCTTAGCAATTTTCTTTGTGGGAAGTATAGACTCTTTTTAAGAGGAGTATCAGCCCCTTGCAAGATTAAGATTTTTAAAGTCAAGCAATCCATTTTGTTTTTAATGTTATGATACTTGAAGATAAAAGTACTACCTATATAACAATACTATTTGTAATAGTAGCTTGTATTTTTCTCTTTCCTATTATTTAAGGATAGTAGAAAGGTAGTTGGAACATTTAAAAATAATGCTCTATTTAGATTGGAAAAAGCGAGATTAAAAATAATAAACATTGGCTTTCAAGCCTAGCTTTTCTTCTCAATATTATCTGTGTTTGCAATAACAGTAATACATAGTCATATAACAAAAACCTGTTGCTTTAACTCCGCCTCAACCATATCAAGAGGAAGGAAATATGATAGTTATTCCTTTAACAGATGTTGAAGATGGACATCTACATAGATTCTCATATACAGCAACTGGTGGAAATAATGTAAGATTCATAGTTGTTAAGAAGCCAAAAAGGTGGAAGCTATGGAATAGGACTTGATGCTTGTGATATCTGCGGACTTGCAGGATATTATGAAAGAAATGATGAAGTTGTCTGCAAACGTTGTGATGTTGTAATGAACAAATCAACAATCGGTTTCAAAGGTGGATGTAATCCAGTACCATTTGAATATGAAATTAAAGATAAGAAAAATATATATAGACAAAGCGACTTTAGAAAAAGAAAAAGATCGTTTTCCAGTGGGTGATTAATATGTTTTTGGAGAATGGTAAAAGGAACATTATTTAGACAGAGAAGTAAAATGCTTATGATAGCATTTACAGTTGCATTAGGAGTATCGCTTGCAACAGCTATGATGAATGTTATGCTAGGAGTTGGAGATAAGGTAAATAAAGAATTAAAAACTTATGGTGCTAATATCACAGTAATGCATAAAGATGCTTCTATACTTGATGATTTATACGGTATAAGTGGAGAAACAGTTTCTAATAAATTTTTTTGTTAGAATCTGAAATTCCAAAAAAATAAAACAAATATTCTGGGGCTTTGCAATACTTGACTTTGCTCCATATTTAGAAAAGAACAGGAGAAATAAAAGGAGTATCTGATAAGGTTAAAATCTATGGAACTTGGTTTGAAAAACATTTAGTTATGCCAACAGGTGAAGAAACTGATGCAGGTATAAAGAACTTAAAAACTTGGTGGGAAGTAAAAAGGTGAATGGCTAAATGATGATGACTTAGATGGAGTTATGGTAGGTAGCCTTATAGCTGGAAAAACAATTTAAAAAGTTGGAGATACAATGAAGTAAAAGGAACAAATGAAACTAAGAAACTTACTATAAGAGGAATAATAAATTCAGGTGGAAATGATGATGAGGCAATCTATACTGCTTTTAAAAGACTACTCAAGATTTGTTTGGACTTGAAGGAAAAATCACTATGATAGATGTTTCTGCTTTAACAACTCCTGATAACGACTTGGCAAGAAAGGCAGCTCAAGATCCCAAATAGTTTAACAATTTCAGAATATGAAACTTGGTATTGTACTGCTATGTAAGCTCAATCAGTTATCAATTACAAGAAGTTTTAACTGACAGTGTGGCAAAACCTAATAGACAGGTTGCTGAGTCAGAAGGAACTATCTTGAATAAGACAGAGCTTCTAATGCTACTTATTTGTATCTTAAGTTCATTTGCTTCGGCTCTTGAATTTCTAACTTGATAACAGCTTCTGTTATTGAAAGAAGTCAAGAAATTGGACTTATAAAAGCAATAGGTGGAACAAATAGAAGAATAATTTTACTTATATTAACTGAGGTAGTTTTAACGGGAATTTTAGGTGGAATATTTGGATATCTTGCAGGTATAGGCTTTACTCAAAATAATAGGAAAAAAACAGTTTTCTCATCATATATAGAGCCAGCTGTTATAGTTGTACCAATAGATATTGCACTTGTGTTTGCTGTTACAATAGTAGGAAGTATCCCTGCAATCAGATACTTACTAACTTTAAAACCAACAGAAGTATTACATGGAAGATAGGAGGATGAAATGACTAAGAAACAAATGTATATAAAATTGGTTGTAAGTTCTCTTATTAGAAGAAAAGCAAGAATGATAGTTGCTTTACTTACTGTGGCAATAGGGGCTACAATAATGTCAGGACTTGTAACTATATATTATGATATTCCAAGACAATTAGGAAAAGAATTTAGATCTTATGGTGCAAACTTTGTTGTGTTACCATCAGGAAATGAGAAGATAACTGAGACAGAGTTCGATAAAATAAAAACAGAGATGTCAACACAAAAAAAGTTGTAGGGAATGGCACCATATAGATATGAAACAACTAAAAATCAATCAGCAAACCATATATCTAACTGGTACTGATATGATAGAAGTTAAAAAGAACAGTCCATTCTGGTATATTGAAGGTGAATGGGCTACAAATGATGATGAAAATAATGTAATGATAGGTAAGGAAATTTCTAAGAAATTAAATCTGCAAATTGGAGAAACTTTCATTATTGAAGATCAAAAGGCAGGAGCAAAAGTTGTTGCTTCTAAGCAATCTGACAGTGCAGAAGAAAGTAAGAAAAAAAGACTTAAATTCTGATTTCTATTCTAAAAAAATTAAAAGTTAAAGGAATAATCACAACAGGTGGAGCAGAAGAATCTTTTATCTTTTTACCTATATCACTTTTTAAATGAAATTTTAGAAGATGACACTAAGATAGACAGTATTGAATGTTCAATAGAAGCTGACTCAAAACAATTAGAAAGTTTAGCAACTAAATTAAAAGCAGCTGATGAGAATATTACAGCTAGACCTATAAAGAGAGTTACTCAATCTCAAGATATAGTTCTAGGTAAACTACAAGCTTTTAGTTTTACTTGTTAATATAGTTGTTTTAATACTTACTATGATTTCAGTTAGTACAACTATGATGGCAGTTGTTGCTGAAAGAAGAAAAGAAATAGGACTTAAAAAAGCTCTTGGAGCCTACGACAGTGAAATTAAGAAGGAATTTTTAGGTGAAGGTTCAGCACTTGGTTTCATAGGAGGACTTTTAGGAGTTGGGTTAGGTTTTGTGTTTGCACAAGAAGTTAGTTTAAGCGTGTTTGGTAGGGCAATAGAATTTCAATGGTTATTTGCTCCTATAACTATTATTGTGTCTATGATTATAACAACATTGGCTTGTCTATATCCTGTTAAAAAGGCAATGGAAATTGAGCCAGCATTGGTATTAAAAAGGAGAGTAGAATATGGATAATCGTGAAGTTTTATTAGAAGTAAAAAACGTTTCTAAAATATATGGTGATTTGCATGCTTTTAAAAAGAAGTAAGTTTCCAAGTAAGAAAAGGTGAATGGGTTGCTATAATGGGTTCATCAGGTTCAGGTAAATCAACTATGATGAATATTATAGGTTGTATGGATAAACCAAGTATAGGAGAAGTTATCTTAGATGGACAAGATATAACAAAAAGAAAGTCAAAAATTCTTTTGACAAAAAAATAAGAAGGGAAAAAAATTGGATTAATATTCCAACAATTCCACTTAATTCCATATTTAACTGCTCTTGAAAATGTAATGGTTGCTCAATACTATCATAGTATTCCTGATGAACAAGAAGCATTACAAGCACTTGAAAGAGTTGGATTAAAAGATAGAGCAAAACATTTACCTAGTCAACTTTCTGGAGGGAACAACAAAGAGTTTGTATAGCAAGAGCCTTGATAAATAGTCCTGAAATAATCCTTGCTGATGAACCTACAGGAAACCTTGATGAAGTAAATGAAAAAAATTGTTATAGATATACTTACACAACTTCATGAAGAAGGATCAACAATTATTGTTGTAACACATGACTTGGAAGTTGGAGATGTGGCAGAGAGAAAAATAATATTAGAATATGGAAAAATTGTAAAATGATATAGATCAAAAACACTTGGAAAGAAAAAAACAATCTTAACTATTTATAATGACTGTTGCCTCGCCATTATTATTTCAAGAGCTCCGCAAAGGCTCTTTTCAATAATAATGGACGTCGCAGCAGTCTTAATCTATATTTAATCTTATTTTTTTAGTAACAGTGGATAGGGAGGGCAAAATGAAAAATATTTATTAGTTGGAATGGTAGTAGCGTTATCTTTATTAACAGCTTGTGGAAAAAGACTTTTTCTAAGATGACTTTTTAATGATGGGGAATATCAAGGACATTTTAATAATGATGACAAGGATCACCCAAGTACAGCTGATGTTGTTCTTACAATACAAGATGGTAAAAATAGTAGCTTGTACAGCTGAATTTAGAGATGGAAAAGGAAATATAAAAGGTGATGACTATGGAAAAGAAGCTGGAGATGAAAAATATAAGAAAGCTCAAATAGCTGTTGAAGGTTTTTTTCAACTTATGCTGATAAGTTAGTAGAAGTGCAAGATCCAAATGAAGTTGATGCTGTATCAGGTGCAACTGTTTCTAATAAAGAATTTAAAGAAGCAGTATGGGATGCATTAGAAAAAAAGCAAAAGAAGTAAATAAATAATAAAAAAATAAATAATAAAAATAATTCGTTACTGAGTAGATTTTAGAAAATTTTCTTTGAGAGATTCTAATAATTTCTAGTTATTCATAGCGATTACTTGTTAGCCTATAATGTTTCAAGAGCTCCACAAAGGCTCTTTTCAACATTATAGGACGTCGCAGTAATCTTATTAAAAACTATTAGTTATTTACTCAAAGAAAATTTTTAATGATTAATTATAATATGACTCATTTATTTTTATTATTATATAAAGTGGAAGAGAAAAAAATAGGACGTCGCAGTAATCTTATTAAAAACTATTAGTTATTTACTCAAAGAAAATTTTTAATGATTAATTATAATGTGACTCATTTATTTTTTATTATATAAAAAGAAATTAAGGTAGAGGAAACGATTAGAAATAATTTTAGATACGGGAAGGAAGATTTTTAAATGAAAAAAACATTTTAGAAAAAAATTAGCTCTAATTTTATCGGTAGTATTATTTTTTTAGTTCCTAAGTACATTGCACCAGTATGTGACCAAAGGAAGATGGTTCTCACATGGCTTGTTATTATAGTGGAAATGCTGTAATGAAGATAGCTGTAGCAATATTTATTATAACTTTAGTTATGATTTTTACTTTCAAGAGTGAAAATTGTAAAAATAATAGGAGCTATAGCAACTATAGTCTTATCAGCTTATGTATATTTAGTACCTCATGGAATGTCAGGACTTGAAAATGAAATGGGAAAACCATTTGGAGTTTGTAAAATGGATACAATGCAATGTCATATACACCACACTTTTGAAATAGCAACAGGTATAGCAGTTGTAATAGGACTTTTAATGGTATTCAGTTTAATCTCTACTTTTTAAAGAAGGAAGACTAGAAAATGAGTAAAAAGAATAGATGCAAATAGTTTAGCCATGGAGAATATAAGGCAAAGAAAAACTAGAAGCACTTTGTATGATATTATTGGTTGCATTATTCAGTATTATAGTGTATATGGGTTCTATGTTCTCACTTAGTTTAAGTAAAGGTCTAGAAAGTTTATCTGACAGGTTAGGTGCAGATGTAATAGTTGTTCCAGCAGGATATAAGGTAGAAATTGAGAGTGTTCTTCTAAAAGGAGAACCCTCAACTTTTTATCTACCAGCAGACACTATGGATAAATTAAAAAAATTTGACGAGATAGAAAAGATGACAGCACAAACTTATGTTGCAACTCTTTCTGCTTCTTGTTGCTCATATCCCTGTTCAAATAATAGGAATAGATATAGATACAGATTTCTTAATCTATCCTTGGATAACTCATAATATTGATAAGGAATTAAAAGATGGAGAAGCTATTGTTGGTAGCCATGTTATTGGAGAAAAGGGAGAAACAGTTCACTTTTTCAATGAAGAATTAAAAATTGTAGGAAGATTGAAACAAACAGGAATAGGTTTCGATGCCACTGTCTTTTGTCAATCAAAAATACTGCAAAAATTAGCAAAGAGCTTCTGAAAGAATAACAGCTAACAAGGTTGCTGAAGAAGATGTTATTTCTTCTGTTATGATAAAGGTAAAACCTGGAGTAGATTCTGTAAAAATTAGCTTCAAAAAAATATCAAAAAGAATTATCAAAAGAAGGTATTTTTGCAATGTTCAGTAAGAAATTTGTAAATTCTATATCTTCTAATTTAAAAGTTCTAGCAACAAGTGTTTTAATTTTAGTAGTTGCAATTTGGCTATTATCAGTTATAATCTTAAGTATAAGTTTCACTGCAATATTTAATGAAAGAAAAAGAAATGGCTGTTTTAAGAGTGTTAGGTGCTTCAAAAGAAGATGTTGAGAAACATTATTATAAAAAGAGGCTGTAATACTATCTCTTATAGGAGCAGGAATAGGAAGTTTCTTAGGATTTATTTTATCTATTATAGAATTACCTTTAATAGCTTCAAAGTTCTCAATGCCATTCTTATCTCCAAGTATACTTCAGTATATAGGAATATTTTGTTTTAAGTTTTGTTTTAGCTGTTATTATATACCTCTTTCAACAGTTAGAGTTGTAAAACCGACTGATAAAGATAGTTACTTGAGTTTAAGAGAAGAAATGTAGGGGAGCTATGTTAGAAATAAAAATATATCTAAGTCTTACAATAGACAGGGAAAAGATTTTTTTGCAGTTAAAGATGTAAACTTAAATATTTCAGATGGAGATTTCATTCATATAATTGGAAGAAGTGGAAGTGGAAAGTCAACTTTTTTAAATATAGTTGCTGGACTTTTATCAGCAGATAAGGGAAGTCTTTCACTTGACGGAACAAACTATATGGAACTTCCTGATGAAGAAAAATCTGAATTTAGAAATAAGAATATTGGTTTTATTCCACAATCACCAGCACTTTTATCATATCTAAATGTTTTAGAAAAATATTAGATTACCTTATGATATGTATGAAAAAGAAGGAGATTCAGAAGGAAAAAGCTAGATATTTCTTAAATGAGTTAGGTCTTGAGACTTAGCAAAAATCTTATCCAAAAGAATTATCTGGAGGAGAATTAAGAAGAATAATAATCGCTAGAGCTTTAATGACTGAGCCTAAGATACTTATTGCAGATGAACCAACTTCTGATTTGGATATAGAAGCAACTAAGGAAGTTATGGATTTATTAAAGAAAATCAATGAAAAAGGGACAACAGTCCTAGTGGTAACACATGAATTAGATACTTTTAAAAATATGGTAAAAAGGTCTATACTATGTCAGAGGGATATTAGAAGATGGGAAAAATTATAAAAATAAATAATTAGCATTGGCAGCCATTAGTGTTTCAGGAGCTCCACAAAGACTCCTTCAACAGTAATGGACGTCGCAGTAGCTATAAAAAAATGGAAATTAAATTTTTAGGGAGGAAATGAATGTTAAAAATTGTTAGTGGGATTGGCTATGCTAACATCAGTTAGTATGTATGCAGTGCCAACATTAAATGTGTACAATTTTGAGGTAAAAATGATAAGGAGGCTTCTTATAAAAAGTATAACAGAAGATTATGTGAATAAGACAGCCATAGAGCAAGGAGTTTTAGGACTTTTTGCTACAACAGATGATAGAGATAAGTTAAACTCTATATGTAATTGAGATATACAATGATTATTTAGCTTTTTCTAATCATACTAAAAATCAAACCAGTGCTGATTTTAAAGCTATGATACCTCAAAATTGCAGAAGGAAATTTAAATGCTACAGATGTAGAAGTCCAATTTGCAAAGGATAAAAAAATTGAACAAAATGAAAAATACTTTTGCAGTATACACAGTAATTGAAGTAAAACCTGAAAAATAACAAGGATTTTGCTGAATTTATTAAAAAAATAGAGCTGAGGCAAGTTTTAATGAAAATGGAACTTTACTTGTCTATGTAGGAACTGATAGAAGAAGTCCTAATAAATGGTGTTTTTTTGAAGTATTTACTGATATGGATTCTTATTTAAATCAAAGAGCAGCAAGTTATTCTAAGAATTTTTATAACAGAAACAAAAGATATGGTAATTTCACAAAAAGAGCTGAACTTCAAGCTTTTAAAATTAATAAATAAAGGTGGACTAGACTACAAAAATTATATTAAGATAGAAAGAGTCTGTTACAAATTAATAAAAAAGTAAAAAATAGTTCGTTACTGAGTAATTTTTCAACGATAAAAATCAAGAATTGCTGCAAATCAGAAACTCGTTACACTCAAAACACCCTGCATTTGCTCGGCTCATTCTATTTGATTTTTATCTAAAATTTCCATTCGTAACTCACTTATTTTTACTTTAGAATTGAAATTTCAATTTTGCAACAGCCCCATTTTTTTATTTATGGAGGTAATATGAATATAGCTGAAAAATATATAAAGGAATTAAAAAAAGCTTATTATAAGAATGGTGGAAAAGAAATTTGGGATAATTTTGAAAAGATTAAAGAAGGGGCAAGTGAAGAAGATATTAAAAATTAAAGGAAGAATATCCAGAAGTACCTGATTCTTTAATAGAACTTTTTAAAAATGTAGATGGAACATATTTTAGAAAATATAAGGGAGAAACTGTAGTTTTTACTTTTTAGGCTCAGATGTAGAAGAATATCCATATTACCCTATTATCTTCAAGTCAAATTTTAGAAAGTAAAGATGATGCTTATAAATACTATGCTGATTATGTGGATAGAAAATATGAAGAAGTAGAAATAGATGAAGAAATAATTAGTGACTCTAAAAATGAGATGGCTACATTTTTCTGATTGTATGAACAATGGAGGAACATCACAATTATTTATAGATTTTTCACCATCAGAAAAGGGAGTAAAAGGACAAATAGTTAGATTTTTTTACATGATCCAGATGAAATAGCAGTTATAGCTGATAGCTTTGATGAGTATTTAGAAAAATTAATGGAATATGAATTAGATTTCATAAATGAAGATATGATAGAGTGAACTACTCACGACTAACACCCCACGAGTGCTAGAGTCGAGAGCTTCATAAGATAACTGAAAAAGTAGTTATCTTCTAAGAAGTTTGGTTTTTAAACCCTTATTCTTTTGGCTAGTCCACGATAGCCACTACTGGATAAGACTTGCATCTACACCGCTACTTTTTATCTGTATATTATATTTAAAAAGAACAATTATACAGAACAGTGAATATTTTACAAGGCTACTGTTTACTAGCCTTAACTCCATATATCCAGTTGCTAATGTTCTAAGTATATTATACATTAAAATTAGTAAAATTACAAATTTTAGTGCAACATTTTTCAATGTTGGTGTTATTCATAACCCTACTGAGTACATGTCTCACGGCTAACACCCTAACGAGTGCTAGAGCCACGAGTGTTCTAACACACTTTAATATAAAAAGTACTTTTACTTGAAGAAATGGTGTACAATAAATTACAAATATTTAATTTGTAATTTTTAGTTCACTTTTGGGCAATTTTTCAACATTTTTACTTTTTATATTCGTATTAAAAAGAAAATTGCTCATCAAAAATAAAAAGATGCTAGATATTTAATACCAAAAATGAAAAAGTACTAAGATTTCTCGATTTTGGTCAAATATTGCTACCCCCTAAAAAGTGAACCAACTCTACCATAAAATCAATATTCTTATTCAAATCAAGGGTATTGAAGGTATTCCAGTTATAATAAGGTTTAAAAACTTCTATATATTGTAGCTGGATATTCACTAGATGACGTATTGAAGGTATTCCAGTTATAATAAGGTTTAAAACGTGGCTGGGAGAATATCTTCAGTGGATATTTTTCAAAGAGTATTGAAGGTATTCCAGTTATAATAAGGTTTTAAAACTTTCATATCCTCCCACAAGTGCAACTTTTTGATAGTATTGAAGGTATTCCAGTTATAATAAGGTTTAAAACTTAAGTCCTGATAAAAAATTCTCTTTTCCCGTTTTTAAAGTATTGAAGGTATTCCAGTTATAATAAGGTTTAAAACCCAGATACAGCATACTTACTAGTAGTATTCTTCCAAAGTATTGAAGGTATTCCAGTTATAATAAGGTTTAAAACTTAAGAACCTATCTTGAAGCTCCAAACATTCCTCAATGTATTGAAGGTATTCCAGTTATAATAAGGTTTAAAACTCTGCTAAGTATTTCTAAAATTCCATCTTTCTTTCCATGTATTGAAGGTATTCCAGTTATAATAAGGTTTAAAACTTCATCCATTATAACTTCTTCTACTTTAACATTTTCTTTTGTATTGAAGGTATTCCAGTTATAATAAGGTTTAAAAACTTAAAATGGATACCTGGTTCAGCTTAATATGGCTGATGTATTGAAGGTATTCCAGTTATAATAAGGTTTAAAACAAAGAAGATTCTTAGAAGATAATGCAATAACAGATAAAAAGTATTGAAGGTATTCCAGTTATAATAAGGTTTAAAACTTCTTAAGATCAGTTGATTTAACCATTCCTTTAAGTATTGAAGGTATTCCAGTTATAATAAGGTTTAAAACTCCAAATTACCAATTGTTTTGGGGAAGAGAAACTGAATGTATTGAAGGTATTCCAGTTATAATAAGGTTTAAAACAGCCAAAGCCTTAAGTTTTTACCAATTTTTTTCTTTGTATTGAAGAGTATTCCAGTTATAATAAGGTTTAAAACTCTTTTAAAAATCTTAATTTCTTTCTTTAAATTTTTACCTGTATTGAAGGTATTCCAGTTATAACAAGGTTTAAAAACCCTAATGTAAATCACTAGTATCACCTACCTTTTTAAAGTATTGAAGGTATTCCATTTATAACAAGGTTTTGTTTTTTTATAGAAAAGTTATATATAAACTGTCACAGTTAATAATTTATATTATTAATTTATGGCAGTTTTTATTTTTATAAAAATATTGAAAAATATAGATTTTTAAATAATATAATTCTAAATATTGCTATTATGTTATAAAAATGAACAAAAAGTATAAAAAAATAATATTGAAAAATGAAATAAAGAGAGTATAATAAAAAGAAAAAAGTTATATTTATAAAGAGGTGTTTTAAAATGACAAAGAATTTTGCTCATAGAGGATTTAGTGGAAAATATCCAGAAAATACTATGCTAGCTTTTGAAAAAGGCAGTTGAAATTGGAGCTGATGGAGCAGAACTAGATGTCCAACTTACAAAAGATGGAGAAGTAGTTATAATTCATGATGAAACAATAGACAGGACTACAGATGGAAAAAGGCTATGTGTAGATTATACTTATGAAGAGTTATCAAAATTTGATGCTTCATATATTTATGCTGGAAAAATGGGATTTAATAAAAATTCCAACATTAAAAGAATATTTTGAATTGGTAAAAGATTTAGATTTTGTTACTAATATTGAATTAAAAACAGGAATAAATCAATATTTAGGAATAGAAGAAAAAGGTGTATCAAGCTGATTAAAGAATATAAACTGGAAAAGAAGGTTATAATTTCAAGTTTTAAACCATTTTTTTCTATGTTAAGAATGAAGAAAATAGCTCCTGAATTAAAATGTGGTTTCTTATCAGAAGATTGGATAATAGATGCTGGAGCATATACAGCTTTCTCATGGGATTGAATGTTTCATCCTAGATTTAATAATTTAATTCCTGAAGTTGTGGAAGAATTGAAAAATAATATTGAAATTAATACTTGGACAGTTAATAAAGAAGAAGATATCAATGATTTGATAGCTAAAGGAATAGATATCTTTAATAGTAATTATCCTGATTTAGTGAAGAAAAATAATAAATGAAAATAAATAGGGGTAGACATTTATGGAAAGTTTGGAATTATTTTTGACAACAGTAAATAAATGGTTATGGGGAAGATGGCTTGTTTATGTACTTTTAGCATTAGGTATTTTTATATACATTTTACTAATGGGTTCATTCAAGTTAGATACTTTAAATTTATTATGAAAGAAAGACTTTGTAGTTGACTCATTTAAAAGCAAGAAATGATGAGAAAAGGTTCAGGTTCAATCTCAACATTTAAAGCAATGATGGTAACACTTGCTGGAAATGTAGGAGGAGGAAATGTCGTAGAGTTGCAACTGCAGTTGCTGCTGGAGGAATGGGAGCTGTGGATGTGGGTAGCTGCATTCTTTTGGAATGGCTTTTAAAATATGGTGAAATAGTTCTATCTCAACTATATCGTGGAAAAGATTCAGAAGGAAACTTTACTAAGTGGACTATGTACTATATTAGAGATGGATTAAAAGCTCCTTGGTTAGGAATTGTTATAGCAGTTTTTGATGTGTACAAAGATGATGGGAGCAAATTTAGTACAATCTAATACTATATCAGGAGTTTTGAAAATCTAATTACAATGTTCCTACTTGGTTAACAGGAGTAATTTTTAATTTGTTGTTTGATGGCAGTTGTATTAGGTGGATTAAAAAGACTTGCTAATATAGCTACTTCATTAGTTCCTATAATGTCAATATTCTATGTTGCAGTAGGATTATTAGTAATATTATTAAATATCCAAGAAGTTCCAGGAGTATTTAAAGAAATATTTCACAAGCCTTTTCTATGAAAGCAGCAGCAGGTGGAACAGGAGGATATATTATAGCAAGAGCTATGCAATATGGTATAACACGTGGTATGTATTCAAATGAAGCTGGGGAAGGAACAGCACCTTTTGCCCATGGTTCAGCAATAGTTGATCATCCCTTGTGAAGAAGGAATTACAGGAGTAACAGAAGTATTCTTAGATACTATAATAATTTGTTCTATAACAGCAATAGTTATTGGAGTAACAGGAATCTATCAATCAGATTTAAGTCCCAGCTGTAATGGCAATAGAATCTTTTTGGAACAGTATGGGAACCACTAAAACATTTAGCAACATTTGCACTTTTTACTTTTTCTGTTTTACAACTTTAATGGGACAATGGTTTCAATGCAGCTAAAAAGTTTTCACTTATGCTTTTGATCCAAAAAGTTACAGATAAAGTTAGATTTGTATTTCCCATTTCTTATGTATAATTGGAGCTATAACAAAAATAAGTTTAGTTTGGACAATACAAGACGTTGCAATGGGATTGAGTTATAATACCTAACTTAATTGCATTGATAATCTTATTCCCACAAGTTCAGTAAACAAACAAAAGATTATTTTTCTAAGCATATATATAATAGCAGCCTATATAGGTTGCTTTTTCTTTTAGCAGTCAAATTAGGTTGCTAACATAAAAAGCCAACTGTAAAATTTTATTATCTACAATTGACTTATTCTTTTATTAATCCACAAGTTCAGGATTAATGAAAAGGTATAACTAATTCACAAAACTTTCATCTTTCTCATTAAGTCCATATAAACTCATAGTAACCATCTCAAAACCTGTTTCAAACATTGCAATTTTATGATTTGTTCTAGGAAGTTCTCAATGTATAAATTGTTTTCCTTGAAGAAGTTTAATGAAGTAATCATTATTAGAGTAAAATTTAGTACTATTCTTCTGCAACAGTAACATCACAGAAACTAGCTAGTCCAGCATCAACACTGAAAGCCATTTAATTTACTAGACTTATTTTGAGTCTGTTCATAACGAATAATCTTGTCATTTTTAATTTTTAATCTTGCTCCTGCCACTCTTTTAGAAATAGTTTTTGAGTTTTAAAATTGCAAGTTCAACCTCATATTTCCCAATAGGAATAGTTCTATTCAAGATTTTTCTATTTTCTTCTACTGTAAATAACATAAAGGGTCAGCAATAATTACCTGTCCTGTTGGAAAAATCAACTTCTCCAATAGTATCTAGGCTTATTCTATCTGATTCTGTAAAAGATTTTTCTATGAATTCTTTTGAATATTCATCTTTTCTTAAAGTCTAGATTCTTTTCAAAAGCTATCATAAAAGGTGATTTTACTTTTTCTCTTATTTGCTCATTAGTCTTTGCATTGATAAAATATTTCTCTCCATCTTCTTCTATAAAGATTAAATCAGTTCCTACTGGCATTTCATAGACATTTAAAATAGTAGGTTCTATATTAATTAAAGTGTTTAAATCAACGACACTAAGATTTTTAGGATCATTTACATATTCATCGTTATCACTATCACCAAAAGTCATCCAACCTGTATCAATATTATCAAGAGGCTCTTCTCTAAATAGCCATCTAAATTTAGTTTCACCATTCAATATAGATTTTGTTGCAATACAAGAACCAGCATTCTCAACATATTTTCTTTCATTTTTATTTCTCCAATTTTCATTCTATTTGTTTTCATCTACTTTTTATGAAAGATTTAGCTTCCTTTTAAAAATATCAAATAGCTCAGTTTCTGATAATTCTCTATCTGAACCAATTGAAACTATGACAGCTAATTCAGTTTTACTATCATCAAAGTTATGTATGTTATAGGCAAGAGTACCATCTTGTTCTAACTTAATTATTATAGTTTCATCATCTTTATATACAATGTCACAATTCTTTTTCAATATAGAAATTTTTCTAATATATCCATTCTATCAGGATTTTTAAAGTCTAGTTTGTTCATTTTTCAAAGATAAAAATTCTATACACTGCTTTTTTTCTTGGTCTCTATCTTGGAATTCAATATGTTCGTCATCTTCTTCTGTTATATCAAATTCAGAAACAATTTTATCTATATCAAGATATTCTGCTTTGTCTCCATGGTCTAAAGAATCACTACTAGCTTCAGATTGACTTGTTGTATTATCTAAGCTTTTAATTTTATCAACAATTCCTCCCTCTCCTTTACCACAAGCTACAAAAGTTAATGCCAAAACTGCTACATTGTAATTTTTCATAATCAATAATCTCCTTTTAAAAATATTTATTGTTAAAAATTTAATATCATGCACTATTTAATAAAAAGATTTAGCTTCTTTTTAGAATTTCAAATAAATCTTTTCTGAAAGTTCATCTTGTGAACCAATTGCTACTATAATTTCTAAGGTAGTTTTGCTATTATCAAAAATTATGTATATTGTAACCATAACCAACTTCAGGATCAAATATACCAATCATTATAGTATCTTTATCTTTGTATATGATATCACAACCTTGTTCAATATATCCTTCCTCTAAAGAATCAATCTTTTTAGGATTTTTGAAGTCTATACTTGATATCTTTTTCATACATAAAGATTCTGAATACATCTCTATTATCATCTTTTATCTTTAAATTCAAAATATTTTCATCTCTTCTACTATATTAAATTCAGAACTAATTTTTCTTTATCAAGATGTCTCTTATATCCTTCTCCTTACCACAAGCAATAAAAGCTAATGCTAAAATTGCTATACCAAAAATTTTTTTCATATTTTTATCCCCCTAAAAATGTTAATAAAAAGTATATTACCATTAAAAAGTATAACATACTTTTCATAATAGTTTCAATAATTTTAAGGAATATCTATATAATTTTATAGTTTTATGTTATAACTAATCTTAGTTTTTAATAATTGAAAATACTTAGAAAATATACTATAATTATCTAACAAAGATAAAAAGAGAAGTGTATTATTTTTACAATAGAAATAATACTTAATTTGAAGGGAGAAAAATGCCAATTCGTGTTGCAAATGATATACCGGCTAAAAATCAATTAACAGAAGAAGGAATTATTTTATGGAGGAAACTCAGTGCTACATACAAGACATTCGTCCATTAAATATTTTTAATATTAAATCTAATGCCTAAAAAGAAGAAACTGAAACTCAATTACTTCGTCTTATAGAAATCTCACCATTTACAAATAAATGTTGAATTTCTTATGGTAAAAATCATGAATCTAAAAATACAAATTTGAGCCATATAGAAAAGTTCTATCAATATTTTGATGATATAAAAAGATAATTTCTATGATGCTTTAATAATTACAGAGTCGCTCCTGTTGAGCAGATGGAATATGAAGAAGTAGACTATTGAAGGAATTACAAGAAATATTTGAATGGAGTAAAACTCATGTTTTCTCATGTTTACATATATGTTGGGCAGCACAAGCTCGTCTATATAATGACTATAAGATTGCTAAAACAATACAACCTGCAAAAGTTTTTGGAGTGTTTGAACATGAGATAACTGAATCATCTAATCCTCTAATTCGTGGATTTAGTGATGTATTCTTAGCACCTCATTCAAGACATACTCATATAGATGAAAATAAACTAGCCTACACAAAGAACTGAAATTTTGAAAATCAGAAGTAGGTTCTTTTACTTATAAGTACTGAAGATTTGAAAAAAATCTTTATTACAGGACATTTAGAATATGATAGAGAAACTTTATTAGGAGAATATAGAAGAGATAAGGATAAGGGACTAGAAATACAAGTACCTGTAAATTATTTTCCAAATGATGACGATACTAAAAACCTTACAGACTTGGAAAAACAACAGCACATTTATTCTATCATAATTGGTTAAATGCTGTTACCAATTAACACCTTATGATTTAAAAGACTTGAAGCTAAATAATTTTTACTTTGGGATTTTTTATGAAAAGATTTTTAACAATATCTAGCAAGAAGTCTACTTCTATAAGTAGGGGATGAATTGCTTTTATTTTCTTGAAATTTTTATTTAAAAATATGATACACTTAAATTAAGTAAAAGATATTTAAAAAGGGATATTTTTGGAGTAGAAGTTTTTTTAATGTTGGTGGAGCAAGTATAGAAGTTATTAAAAAATATATTCAAAGGCAAGGAGGAGAAAAATGAAGATAATTAGCATATAAATTCAGAATATATCCTACCTTAGAACAAATAATATTTTTCTCAAAAACTTTGGTTGTGTTAGAAAAGTTTATAACCTTATGTTAGATGATAGAAAGAAAAGTTATGGAAGAATATAAATCAACAGGGATTAAAAACTGAATATCCTACTCCCTGCTAAATATAAAGAAGAATATCCTTATTTAAAAAGAAGTTGATAGTTTAGCTCTTGCTAATGCACAAACTAAATTTAGAAAAAGCTTTTTAAAAATTTTTTCTTAAAAAAATAAAGATTTTGGTTTTTCCAAAATATAAGTGTAAACTCAATCCAGCCCAAAGTTATACTACAAATAATCAGAACACAATATATATATAAAGATAGCTACATAAAACTTCCTATTAAAATCATTAGTTAAAATTAGACTACATAGAGAGAAATAAAAAGGTGTAATTAAATCAGTAATAATAAGTAAAAACAGTCTTGACCATTATTCTGTTTCAATATTATGTGAAGAAGAAATAGAAGGTGACCAAAAGACTAATAAAAATATTGGAATAGATTTAGGAATAAAAAGAATTTGCAACAATGAGTGATTGTACAAAAGTAGAAAATTTAAAGCTAACAAAAGAATATGAGAACTGAAAAAGAGAACAAAGAAAAACTATCAAAGAGATATGTAAACTTGCTAAAAGATAGCGATAAAAACTATCAGATAGTAAGAATTATCAAAAACAAAAGAAAAAGTAGCAAAAATACATAATAAAATTAGAAATAAAAGAAAAAGACTTTGTAAATAAGTTGAGTGCAAAAATTATCAATAACCACGATATAATCTGTATAGAAGACTTAAATATAAAGGGAATGTTAAAAATCACAAATTAGCAAAAAGTATATCAGATGTAAGTTGGAGTGAATTTGTAAGACAACTAGAATATAAAGGAAATTGGTATGAAAGAAAAGATTATAAAAGTACCTACATTTTATCCAAGTAGTAAGACTTGTTCTAGTTGTGGTAATATAAAAAGAAACACTAACATTATCAGAAAGAATATATCATTGTGAATGTTGTGACTAGAAATAGATGAGATTACAATGCAAGTATAAATATATTAAGAAAAGGTTTAGAAATATTAAAAGAAGAAAAAGTAAGTTAGAAAAATATATCAGGGTAGGGACTACCCGAAGAGCTAGTAAATATATGTGGCTAACAAAAGCACATACTTCCAAGAAGCTCCCACTTCTACAAGTGGGAGTAGATTCACTATATCTGTATTTTCTAGTGCCAATGCTCATCCATTTAAGAGTGAGAAGGAGCTTTATAGATTTTTATACTGGAAATAGATAAAAAGATATTTGCTGAAAAATAAGCCTGTTATTTAGATTTCCCAAGAAAATTAACTAAAGGTATAGAAGAGAAGAGATAAAATAATAAAAACTAAAAAGCTAGAACATATAAGTAAAATAATTCGTTACTGAGTATTTTTAACGATAAAATCAAGAATTCGCTGTAATTTCGGAAAACTCGCTACAAGTTGGCTTTCGAAACACTCCGACAATTACTCGGCTCATTCTATTTGATTTTTATCTAAAATTCCATTCGTAACTCACTAACTTCAAACAAGTGTTTATAGTATGTTCTAGCTTTTTATTTTAGATC
>BNJV01002393.1_pt1 | contig 169531 bp, 126 predicted proteins | sample 8540591 | NCBI WGS metagenome assembly BNJV01 (sample SAMD00202457, study PRJDB9452) | human saliva metagenome | host: Homo sapiens
CGGAAGTTACTGCATTAAGCACAGCGGTCCAATCATAACCCGAAGCGTCGGCGGCACCAAATCACGTCCTCCCGCAACCAACAATGCAGTTTTATCGGCACTCCAAGCCACTTTTTAAAGCACGCTTAAATTAATCTGAAATTGAGTTAAGCAAATTCCGATAGTTTCTTGAGATAACATGTTTGCAGTAATGTATTTTGAGTTGTAATTATATTCGCTATGCCTAGCGTAAAATGATACTTGCTCGATAGGGATTTTAAGATAGTAATTGAGTATGTGCCTATTAAATGCCTAATATCGTGCAATCTTATCTTTGCTGCAAATTATTTCTTTTTAAGAAGCGAAGCCCAGCTTTTTACGTAAATCTTTAAATTTATCATCAGTCACAGGATTAATAAAAACATAATCATTTAGACGTTTTTGCTCTTCAGCTACTATATACCTTTTATAAAGCCTAGAATATAGCTCATCGCTCATCTTATAAATCATATCTCTTTTTCGCCTTATTGATCTTAAAAGGGATAGTATAAGTCCTTGTTTTAAAAGTTTATATCGCTACGATGAGGCTTAATACTTCATTTTTCGTCTGCCATGAAGTAAGAAAAAGAATATATCAGAGTTTGCATCGGTATTTTCACAAATAGCTTTTTATCAAAACGTTTTTGAATAGATGATAGGATAATCAAAGTATCTTTATTGTCAAATTTTGGAAGCTCGATAAAATCACATGGATTTTTACTTTATTAGCTCAAGTTTTGATACCTAGTTTAAAGATATTTTATAGCTAACAATATTATATGAGTCATTGCTAAGCAACACAGTATTCAAATTTATAAGTAGGGTGAATACTTTTTAATAGCAAGGCGTTTTTAAACTAAAATTTCCTCTGACCTTTTTGCATTGACTGGGCTTAAAACGCCCATTTTTCCATCTGTTCGATTATATTTGCAGCTTTGTTGTAGCCTATTTTTAAGCGTCTTTGTAAGTAGCTGATCGAGGTTTTTGCTCACTTAAGATGATCTCTTTTGCCTCTTCATAAAAGCTCATCAAGCTTCATCTTCGCCTAGCGCGCAGCAGATGAGCCTGCACTAGAGCCCTCTTCTGCTAGAGACCTTCGTCATAGATCACGTCTTGTTGCTCTTTTAAGAGAATTTACGATCGTCTCGATCTCTTTTTCACTCGCAAATGGCGCATGCAGCCTGATCACCGGGGCTTCCGGGAGGTGTAAATAGCATGTCCCCTACGTCCTAGTAAGCTCTCAGCTCCCATTTGATCAAGTATAACCTTACTATCGATCCTCTGCCCTACTCTGTAGCTTATCCTACTTGGTAAATTTGCCTTTATAAGGCCAGTCACGACGTCGACACTTGGGCGCTGGGTCGCTACTATCAAGTGTATGCCACTAGCCCCTTGCCATCTGCGCTAGACGGCCAATGTAAAGCTCCACATCCTGCCGCTAGTCATCATAAGATCAGCTAGCTCATCGATGATCACGACAATGTATGGGAAACCGCTCGCCGCCCTCGCTCTTCATCTTTTTCGTTGTAGCTTTCTATGTTTTTTGTGCGAGTTTGGCTCATTATCTTATATCTTCGCTCCATCTCAGCGACCATGTTTGAAAGCGCTGTGATCGCCTTTTTAGCCTCTGTGATAACAGGCGTCAAAAGATGTGGGATGTCGTTATATAGCTAAACTCAAGCATCTTTGGATCGATCATCATTAGGCGCAAAAGTTTGTGGGCTATTTTCTATAAAGCAAGCTTAAAAAGCATCGCGTTTATGCTCACACTCTTGCCAGATCCTGTTGTACCTGCGATTAGTAAATGTGGAGCTTTTGAGGTCAGTCACAAAGGAGCGCCCACGATATCCTTGCCAAGAGCCATGGTTAGCGGACTGCTCGCGTTTTTAAAGACTTCACTTCTCAAAATTTCTTTTAGATAGATCGTCTCTACATTTCGGATTTGGCACTCGATACCAACGACATCTTTGCGAGGATCGGCGCTTGGATACGGATAGTTTGAGCCTTTAGCGCCATCGCTAGATCATCTTGCAAAGTGAGGATTTTACTCACTTTGATGTGTGGGAGCTGGGCGAAACTCAAATGTCGTGACGATAGGACCAGTATAGGTTCGCACCACGTCACCATCTATCTTAAATTTGCGCAGCTTTATCGAGTAAATTTGAATTTGCTGGTCGATCTCGGCCTCATTTATATTGTGCGAGCGCTTTGAGGGTCGTTTAGAAATTTAGCGGTGGCAAGACAAAGTCTTTTGGTTTTTCGACCTTGCCGCGCTCTATCTGATCAAGAAGTTTTTGTTTTCAGCCACTTCATTTACATCTCAACCTGCCTGAGTTGCAGGTCTGCTCTCTGTGCCGGCTCCATCTCTGGCTCTGGTTCAAATTCCTGGCTCACTATCTAAATTTGGCTCATCATCATTTAGCACCTGAGCGTCTATAAGCTCTTCTTCTTTTTATCTCTTCAGCTTTTTGGCTTTTTGCGCTCTATCTTTGGTATCTGCCTTGTCCTTACCTCTTTTTACGCTTGCACTTTTTCTTCATAGCTATTTGGCTCTTTATCTACAAAAAGCTTTCTTAAAACGATGATAAGTACTCTCTAAAAAGCAAGTCCAAGTGAGATGATAAATATCATAAGTATAGCAACTGCAGTGCCGATAGCGCCGATGACTTCTTTTAGCGCTGAGACTATAAAGCCGCCTATTACACCGCTATTTGCTCCAGATGTTGTGAGAGCTTGAAACATCAAAAATGCGATAAAAATAGAAAAATCCCAACTACAAACTGAGGCAAAATCAAAGTCAAATTTCTTAAAATACTATATACAAAATAGCCTAAAACGATAAGTAAAAATGGATAAACATAGGCTATAAGGCCAAAAATATTTAATATTAAAAACGCCAAGGCTTTGTCCAAGTGAGCCTACAAAAATCAGCAGTCGGAGCAGCCGTAGTGATGCAAAATATATAAAAACAAACAAAAAAATAGTAAATAATATATGTCTTAGTATTCTAGATCCTTTTGTTAAAAAGGCTTATTATAGCACGCTTGAGTTTACATTTTTAAAAATCAGCAAGCTAGGCCCGCTGATTTATCATTTTTAGTTTAGGTAGTTTAACAAAGCTTTAGTTGATTTATCTTAGCGCTTGCTTGAAGTAGTCGCTTGATATGAGAGTGAAAGCTGTATAGTTAAGATATGACTCTGCATAGTCTGCGTCTATGACGTCATTTTTAACAGTTAGCACATTTACTTTCATGACCCTCTGCACGCTGATTTGTCGCAGTTAGAAGCTTTGTTTGAGAGCCTATCTTTGTAAGCTCTTTTTATTTGCGTGATCTATCAAGTGATCTAGCCTTTTTAAAGCGCCTTGCATGCCTGTATTTCGTGGGTCGTGATTGTTAGCGTCTGCTCTATAGTAGCCATTTCTAACGGCAAATATCATATCATCAAGGTCTTGAAAGACGCTAGCTTGGCTCATCGATAGTTAAAGCATTATTTTTCATTAAAGCTAAATACTGAGCCCTTGCCTTTGAGGGTGGCTTGCAGCGCCAGCAGTGTTTATACCAGTGCTATCTCCGTCAAATATATCTCCATTTTTCGCATCATACATGGTTAGCTCTATATTTGTGACAGATTTTGTCTTGTCAGTTAAAGTACCATCCTGCCTTTATCATCTAAATACCTCTACTGCGCCTCTAGTCTTTGATAAAGCGTCTTTATAGGCATTGTAGTTTTGATCTCTTCTACCTTTTCGATATCTGTATCAAAAGTTTGCATTTCTACGTTTTTGAGGATCAGATATTATCGCTTGCTGCCATCGCTCACGATGTCCATTAGCTGGCGATATGTAAAGTCGCTTGCATAGGTTCTGTAACTGCCAATTCATCTGAGTTATAGACGGTCAAATTTCTAGTTGAGATACCACGTCAGCAGCTGTTGTAGATGTTATCTTTGAAACTGCACTGGGGTATTTACGCCACCTGCTTCGCCCATTTTTACTTTGATGTCGTACATTGTGCCGGTGATTGATTTTACTTGAAGACCCTATCTCTTGATTATCTATGTTGTAAAGCTCCCTCTTTCTAGCATCGACATCTTTTGGGTATAAATTTCTATTGTAGCTCTCTTTTGTGCCAGAAACCTCGCTTAGCTTTGTCTGATCAGTTGCAAACTCACCCGTTCTTCTAGCTACTTGAGGTAAATTTGTATTAGTTCATTGTCTTTTTCGCTCAAATCTAACCTTGTCATAGTCAAATGCGTTTGTTACACTTTCCATCTTTATCAAAGAGTATTTGCTCTTTGTAAAATTCAGTTATATGAACCGTTTTTGGCACAGCATTTGCCATATTTTCAAGACTTTGTAGCGAATTTACCGTATCAAGAGTATTGTTTGGAGCTATCGCACCACGATTTGCCGCCACAGAAGTAGCTGCAACCATGTGAAAGTCTATCGTTTGATTGCCTTTTGTAAGGTCTTTTATATTAAATTGTCCGTCGTTATTTATGCTCACATCGACAACTTTTGTCGTCTTTGTGTTGCCAGATCTCATGCCGATCTTCTCCATCAAACCAGCCATTGACGTATCAGCACTCATCTTAATTTACTTTGTAAATGTCGTGCCGTCTGGCTTTTTGCCCTGCATGAAAAAAAGTATGTATCAGGAGTGTACATTTGAAGTATCCAAAAAGTCAGAAATCAGGCTCGATCGTGCCTTTATAAGAGCCGTCATTGCCCACGACTGAGTCGCTTCAGCGTAGTTTAAACCGATCATATTTTTTATCTTGCTATTTTCATCAAGATATTTTGGCGCATAAGAGATGTCGGTTCTAGTTTGATCAGCTAGCATCACGTTTGTTGTTAAAATTTTGTTGTAGTCGCCATCTTTTCCTAAAAATAGATCAAATCCGGGGATATTGTAGCGTAGCTCAACCTGCGCGCCAGCTGAAGTTTTCATATAATCTCGGTTGCCTTGATATTTACCTGAGCCATCGATCGGCTTAGTATCCACAGCACTTCCTGAGAATAAAAACTGCCCATTTATAGAGGTATTTGCGATATTTACAAGGTGATTTTGATACCCTGAAGGTCGTTTGCCAAAGCTTCAAGAGATGTTGTGCTATGCGTCACTGGCTGCTGAACGACTTTTGTTTTAAATATCTCAAGCTGTTTTTCAAATTCTTTCAGCGCATTGTCTGTGTTTTTTGCAAAATTTACTGACTTACCGGTAGCATCAGCCACTTGAGTGAGAGTGGTCGCTTCACTAATCAAGCCTCATCGCATCGTTATAAACCGCAGCACCGTCGTATGGATCTTGGATTTAAGTCCGTTTGAAAGCTGCTGGTAGCTTTTTATTTACGCCAACCATATTTTTGATAGTCGTGCAAAGTCGACTAAAACGTAGTTGATTTGTAATTCTCATAATTTTTCCCTACATTTTTATTCACTCTAAGCAAGAATAATTCCGCTTTGTGATATATCGGTGAGTACTTGATTTTTTAGTGCAAAAAGTTTTATTGTATAATCTGCCAAAAATTACATATATAAAATAGGAAAGAAAATAGCGTTAAAAATCCTCTTCTCACCAAGCGAAAGCAAAATGTCCTCTAAATACAAATGATAATTTGATGGTAAACTGATATTTTCTGAGCTTTTGACAGAAAGGGCTGAAATTTACAAAAAGATATGATGAGTTTTTAAAAAGTGACTTTAGACGAGATAAAAAGCTTTTTGGATTAAAAAGGAGCTTGAAGATAGCGAGCAACTGCGAGAAAGCCTTTTCTCAAAAAGGTAGCATAAAAGCTATCTTAAGATATGACGGCGTTGCCTATAAACACCTAAACTACCGCGGACTAAGCGATGAGGCTCAAAAATATAGATAATAATGTTTTGATATTTTCAAATTGTTTGGGCCAATTTTTGGCAAAAGATGAGATAGCTGAGTACAAACTAAAAGCAAGGCGAAAAGCTAACTAGCTTTTGATATTTTATAAAATTTATGAGCAAAATACTTTGCAAGGCAGTCGATAGCTTTTAGAAAATGATGAGATTTTTAGATCTTAGAGCTAAATTATATGAGAATGGTGGTATTTACAACATTTTGCTTTTTGAAAAACAAAAGATACTAAGTCACCACGCAAAAGCTTATAGAGGTGAGGTTTGCGCCAGATCGCAAATGCTAAAGTGACAAACAAAAGATGAGCTAATGGCTCTAATTTCTGAAAATTAAAGCTTGTAGATATGAAAAAGATAGGGCTAAAAACGAGCTTACGTTTGAAAATTTGTGGAGTGAAAGTTCACTTTCGGTCTTTTTACTAAAAATGCAAAAAAGAGCTAAATTTAGGGAAAAAGTATTGTATAAAAGAGTGTAGAATTGCCGCATAACTTCTTAAAAGGATGGTTCATGAAAAAAAGCTGGACTTATTCAAGCGGTTGCCGACAAGGCTGGTCTTTCAAAAAGATACTCTAAAAAGTTGTTGATGCTACTTTTGAGACAATCCAAGCGGTTCTTGAAAAAGGCGATACAATTAGCTTTATAGGCTTTGGTACTTTCGGTACCGCTGACAGAGCTGCAAGGAAAGCTAGAGTTCCCGGAACTGAAAAGTAATCGACGTTCCCTAGTAGCAAAGCAGTCAAATTCAAAGTTGGCAAAAACTTGAAAGAAGCAGTTGCTGCTGGTGCTGCTAAAAAGGTAAAAGAAATAATTTTTCTTTTTCGGGAGCAAAGTCTCCTTTTTCTTTCTTCTTCACAAACCTAAAAATTCAATCTTAACTTAGCCTGAGTGGTGAAACTGGTAGACGCGTCAGACTCAAAAATCTGGTAAGGGCAACCTTGTGTCGGTTCGAGTCCGACCTCAGGGCACCATTATAAGCTTAAACATTTTATAATTAGCTGATACTATTTTGCAACATCTTTAAAAAGGATTTTAGATGAATGTTGCACTGCAAAAATATGATTTTATAACTAGATGATTTGCAAAATATCTCTAAAAGATTTTTAAATCATGGCGATCAAAATAGCTCAAAAAAGTAAATTTAAGCCAGTTTAACGAGCTTTATGAAGCAAATAAAACAGACACCATCTACATAACTGAAGCTGATATCAAAGAATACAACAAACGTCTAGCAATACAAAAAGCAGAAGAAAATTTTAAAGATTACTCGCAAAAATTAATAGATAGCAACAATAAAATCTACTCAGACGAACTTTCTAATGGCTTTAGCAAAAACGCCTACTTTAAAAATATAAATGCCACAGATGATGCTGCCATGCTACCTGTCTTAAAAAGTGGCTACTTAGAAAATACAAAATTTAAAAACTTAAACGACTACGCCCTACTCAAACACTCTAAAGACAAATTATGGCGAAGTGGAAGTCTTTTTAGACATTTATGGCGATAACGACGCGCTAGGCGTTGGAAAGCTAGAAAACAACAGCGCACTTTTTGAGCTTTTGATAGCAATAATGACGGCACGCTAGATCAAAAGATATGCTCTTTGACAAGCTAAAAAGTAAGAGGATACGACAAAGACGGAAATGATAGCAAATTAAGTGACGTCACGGCTAGAGTTGATCTTAGGCAGTTTATCAGCACAAATGTCATAAATCACAACCAAATAACAAGAGAAGAGCTAAACCATAAAAAGCAATAATCACAGATAGTCCCGATCTTTACGTAGATACAAAAAGAGATCGATCACGAGCACTCCTACTACGCCTCAGATCCAAATACCTTGTTTGCTGCTGAGAAATAGATATGAAAAAGATAGGCAAAAATGATATAAATAATTTCTTTAAAAATATGCTCAAAATGACGGCTGGGTCGATCTAAGGCACAATAATATCTTTGGCAAGGATAGCTCTTTTTGAAAATCTCGCTTACACAAAAATAGGTTTTGATGAGAGCGCAAGACTAAGCGAGTTTAACCCGATCATCGAGCCAAGCAAAGATGCACAAAAAGATGAAAATTTCTCATACACAAATATTCAAAAAGATAGTTTTTATGAGATTTTATAATGACTACAACGCTGAGCTTGATGCGCATAATAAGATGATAGAAAATCTTAGCGCTAATTTAAAAAGAATTTGACGAAAATGCGGACGCTTACATATCAAAGCTCGAAGATACAAAATCCGCCAAAATGATCGCAATGGAAAATGAATTTAAACAAGCAACTGGGCTTGATTTTAGCATCTCAAATCTAAAAAGGTAAAAAGGCTTTTTACTACAAATGAAGCCACAGCCGCCACTGCACTGCGAGATAGCGATAGCGTCGTAGCTATGAAACTAAATCAAGATGGCACGATAAGGCTAAATTTGATAGCGGCAGAGAGCTAGACGTAAATGAGCTTTACAATGATACTGGCAAGCTAAATACACCAAAGCGAGCTAAAAACTAGCGTAAATTGAGATGCAGATGGATAATGCGCAGCTAAATGGGCTAAATTTTCAATGATATTGGCGTCATGCAAAAGTGGCAAGATCACAAGCCTAAAAAGATGCTGGAGCGATCGCTATCATCAACCTATCAAATAAATTTGAGAGCAAGTACTAATCAGCCTAAATAGCGGCAAAAGCATATCCGCAAGAGAAATTTATAATATCAGCTATCTTGAAAAACGATCTAAAAAATAAAGAAAAAGATAGATGAGAGAGATAAATTTTACAAAAAGGTTGATGCTAGGGTTTAAATTGAGGGTAAAATCCAAAAAGTTTATTGTAATTTAATCTTTTGGGGCATATAATCAATTCTTTGTAAATTCAAACTTAAAAGAGACTGCTATGAATTCACACCACTTTTTGCAATATTTTTTCATAATCGCAACTGGTTTTTTGCTAAAAAGTCGGCATTGTTGAGCAAAAGCACTCGATCCCATTTGTGGATTTTTGTCCTTTGTTTTTGCAATGCCCTGCGCTAATCTTTGATAAATTATACACGTAAATGTCGATGCCTCGCTTATAAACACGATCCTAATCGGCTTTTGCCTCAACCGCCATTAGCGCCGCTTTGGCATTTGTCATAGGTAAGGTTTTTCGGTACCAAAAATAACAACCGTCAGTATGGTCATGCTAAGCCTTTTTGGTAACACACTATTTGTCAGTATGCCTGTCATTCAGGGCTTCTTTGGCGATGCGATGGTAAATGAGGTCATCTTTTTACGATCAAATAGCCACTGGTATCCCACTTTCGATCCTTGGACCACTCATCCCTATCTTTTGCCGCACCTGAGAAGGTCTCGCTCTTTCAAAATACGATGAAAAATTACCATTTCCACCATTTATCGCGCCTCATTATGGGTCTTGTCTTAAAAAGAGTCCACTTCCAGATTTTATCTTTGCGCCACTTAGGATGTTTGAAGGTAGCGTCACCCCAGTGGCACTTTTGCGATCGGCGTTGGTCTTAACTTTAGCAGTATCACAAGCTCATATAAAAGGCGTTAGCGTCGTGCTTTTGTGTAAGATGATATTGCCAGCTATCGTATTTTTTTCATCATATTAAAAGTCTCAGGCATCCAGATGAGCAAAACTTGGGTCGTTGGTCTCTTTTCAATGTGCGATGCCAACATCAGCCCTTGCAGAGTGCGATGGTCATAAAAGCTGGACTTGATAGCTCACTAGCCATCTCATCAGTTGCTATTGGCGTGCTTTTTCATTTATCACGCTTCCAGTTATCTATTTTTGTATTTGCGTAAGTCACACTTATTTCACACTAAGTGACTACAATTGCAACATAATTTAATTTAAAGGAGACTTTATGAAAAAAGTTAATCTTAGTTGCACTTGGTGCTATGTTTATGTTTGGCGGTCTTGCAAATGCTACTGAAATGATGCAAAAGGACAAGATGGGCAAAGATGAGATGATGAAGAAAGAGCAGATGATGAAAGATGATATGTCTAAAAACATCCTGTCAAAAAAACACGAAGCTAAAAAGAAGACATGGGCATGAAAGACGAAATGAAAAAGACGACATGGGTATGAAAAAGACGACATGGGCATGAAAGACGAAATGAAAAAAAGATGACATGGGTATGAAAAAGACGACATGGGCATGAAAGACGAAATGAAAAAGGCATGTAAAGGCACTTGATGGTCAGAATTTTTGCTCGTTGAAGATGATGAAACATTACTTGATCTAATAAGTGAGTATCTGAGCGAAAATGGTTACGATGTCACCACTACAAACAATGCCAAAGACGCACTAGATCTTGCATACGAGCGAAAATTTCGACCTACTTTATACTAGACGTCAAACTCCCCGCAAGGCGACGGCTTTCTCCCTACTTTCATCGCTACGTGAGCTAGCGTCACAACACCTAGCATATTTACCACCTCGCTAAACACCATAGACGACCTTGAAAAAGGCTACAAAAGCGGCTGCGATGACTATCTAAAAAGCCATTTGAGCTAAAAGAGCTACTTATCCGCATACAAGCTCTCATAAAAAGAAAATTTCTCACACCAAAACGGCGAAGATATCGTAATTTTAGATGATCTTTGCTTTCACCCACAGAGCAAAAACTCTAAGTAAAAACGGCGAAAAATGTAAATATCTCGAGCAAAGAGAGCGACCTGCTCGCCCTATTTTTTGCAAAACAAAGGCAAGAAAATTTTAACCAAAGATGAAATTTTCTAATAAAATTTGGAAATTTGACGAGGAGCCAAGCGAGCTTAGCCTCCGTGTCATATATCAGAAATTTGACGCCAGATTTCTAGGCAAAGATGCCATTTTTAAACAAGCGTGGAGATGGCTACATCTATGTCTGAAAAGACGCAGATTTTTATTTAAAATTTTATCCCTCTATCTTGTTAGCTCTGTGCTCTTTCTGGGCTATTTTTCATAAACGACTACAAAAATATGCGCTCATCTTAAACGAGGTCAAAATGCCTAAAAGAGATAAAGATGGGCATTTATATGAAAGCTAGAATGAATGGACTTGACTCAATCTCAAGTCTAACAAAAGAAAAAGGCGTACATGCCTGTATCATGCTCAAAAATGGTAGCAAAAAATTTATCAAAAGACTTTTGACTGCGAAAAATATAGACAAAAGCAAAAAAATGTAAGTTTGATAGACGGCAAGGTCAGCGATCTTTGAAAAGATCCAGTACATGGATGACAACATCACAGACGAGCTTTCACGCGCTGAGATATTTTTCTAGTTGGCAAAGATATCAAGCGAGATACTTATCCCTTGTAATTTCACCACGCTAAAGGCTGCTATATTTTTCCTTTTGTCCCTGCTCTTTGATCGCCTTTTACCTCAGCAAAAACTAAGCCTAAAACCACTTTATGAAAAAGATAGAGACGCTAAATCACTTCATAAAAGACTCAACACACGAGATAAACACGCCCTAAGCGTCATTTCTATGAGCATAGAAACGGCTGATCTAGAGACCTAAATGAGCGAAATTTAAAAGCGTTTAACAACATCAGCCTTGCTGCAAAGAGCCTAGGCAGCATCTATGACGCGCTCGTTCATCTAAGCTTTTAACCCTAGATAAACCAAGACAAAAAGAGCTAATAGATCTAAATTTACTAACCACACAAAGATTAGACTACTTTTCTCGCCATTTTTGCCAAACGCGGGCTTAAGATAGATGCTAGCTTAAAGCCAAGCTTCATAAACGCAGACCTTGAGGATGTGAGCAAAATTTCTAGACAACCTCTTAAGCAACGCCTCAAAATACGCAGCGCCAAATTCAAAGGTTAGCATCGTTTTAGAGTCCATTCTTTAGTATAAGCAACACTGGGCGTAGGGCATCAGCAAAGAGGATCAGATGAAAATTTTTGATCGCTACACGAGATTTAACGACGATCAAGGCGGCTTTGGCATAGGGCTAAATTTAGTCAAAGAGTGCTGCAAGAAAAATGACATCACCGTAAAATGCCAAAGCGAGCTTGATGGCGAGACTACGTTTTGCTCTCTTGGCAGAGTTAAATTTAAAACCACCTACTCTAAATAATAGAAATTTATTAAAAAAGATTTATATCCAAAAATTTATTTTTGATAGATACATTAATATTATAATCCTTTTACAAAATCTTAATCAAGGAGAAAAGTATGAAAACTACTTGAAAAATACGGGCTTTTTCATAAATGGTGAGTGGCGTGACGCAAAAGACGGCGCTACACTTGATGCCAAAAATCCAGCAAACGGCGAGCACCTTGCAAAAGATCGCTGACGCTACCGAAGAAGATGTAAATGACGCAGTTCGTGCTGCACGTGAAGCTTTTTAATACAATTTAAACACACCACAGTTAGCGAGCGAGCAAAGCTTCTAAACAAGATCGCTGATATCATCGATGAGCACAAAAGAGCACTTAGCAAAAGTTGAAAGCATGGACAACGGCAAGCCAATCCAGTGAGACGCTAAATGTCGATATCCCTTTTGCAGCAGAGCATTTTAGGTACTTTGCTGGCGTTATCATGGGCGAAGAAGGCAGCGCAAATGTGCTTGACGAGAAGCAACTCTCTATCGTTTTTGCGCGAGCCAATAGGCGTCGTGGGTCAGATCGTGCCTTGGGATTTTCCATTTTTAATGGCGGCTTGGAAGCTAGCTCCAGTGATCGCAGCAGGCGATGCGAGGCGTGTTTAAACCTTCAAGCGAGACAAGTCTAAGCGTGCGCGAGGCTATTTAGGCTGATAGATAAAATTACGCCAAAAGGTCTATAAATATAGTAACAGGCAGAGGTAGCAAGAGTGGCGAGTGGATCAAAAACCACCGAGGGCCTTGACAAGCTAGCCTTTACTGGCTCAACCGAGATCGGCCGTGATATCGCCATAGCTGCGGCTCGCTCGTATCATCCCAGCCACACTTGAGCTTGGCGGCAAGAGCGCAAATATCTTCTTTAGCGACGCAGATTTGAACAAGGCGCTTGACGGCCTTCAGCTTGGAATTTTGTTTTAACCAAGGTCAAGTTTGCTGCGCAGGGATCTAGGATCTTTCGTAGAAGAGAGCTTTTTATGAGAAGTATCGAGGCTGCGGTTAAGAAAATTTAGCACCATAAAAAGTTGGCGATCCACTAGATCCTAGCACTCAAATGGGCTCTCAGATCAATAAAAACAAGCTGAGCAAATCTTAAACTACGTCGAGATCGGCAAAAAAGAAGGTGCAAAAGTGGCAGTCGGTGGCAAAGCATACACAGCAAATGGTTGCGACAAGGGTGCATTTGTAGAGCCAACGCTGCTAGTTGATGTGACAAACGATATGAGAGTGGCTCAAGAAGAGATCTTTGGGACCAGTTGGCGTTGTCATCAGGTAAAAGATGAAGCCGAGCTTATCAAAATGGTAAATGACAGCGAATACGGCCTTGGTGGCGAGATTTTACGCAAGACATCACAAAAAGCGCTTCGCGTTGCAAGGTCTATGGAGACTGGCAGGGGTCTGGATCAACACTTACAACCAAATCCCAGCAGGAAGCCCATTTGGCGGATATAAAAACTCAGGTATCGGCCGTGAGAGACGCACGAGATCATCCTTGAGCACTACACTCAGATGAAAAACATCATGATAGACTCTCACCGGCAAAGGTTAGCGGCTTTTACGCACAATGATTTTTAGGGGTTTGCCCCCTACTGCTAAATTTCATAAATAAAATTTCATTCTAAATTATCAGCAATTAACAATCTTTATTTTTTAAGTTTAATAGACTAAAATTGGCGCAAAGGAGAAAAATTTGAGCGAGCAAATTACATTATCGGCGACGTTCACGGCTGTTTAACACGCTTTTAGAGCTTATCAAAGCAGTTTCCAAACAAAGAAAAATCTCAAATTGCTTTGTTGGCGACGTGATAGATCGTGGGCTTTTTGAGCTGCGACGTGGTCGAACTTATCATGCAAAAATGACTATAAAATGGTAATGGGAAATCACGAGCGAAGGCTACTAAAGCAATAAAGTGAGTTTTTAAACAACAAAGTGCCATTTGACAGGGAGCTGGTTCTTTGGAAACGGCGGAGAAGCGACATATAGATCATATCTTGGACAAAGCACGGAGTTTAAGCAAAAAGAGCATGTGGATTTTTAGAAAGCAGGCCAGTTTATCTGGGAGTAAAGATCATAAAAACCCAAAATGGCGAGCATCTGGTAGTCTCTCACTCAGCCGTTGGCAATATGTAGAGACTAAGAAACGATAAATATGCTAGCGAAGAGTTTAGAAGGCACCTGCTCTCAGGCAGAGGCGACGAGATGCAAGTTAGTGGCATATTTAACGTCTATGGGTCACACGCCAGTAAGAGAGGTGTAGGTACACATAAAATGGCGCAGATATCGATACAGGCTGCGTTTTTAACGAAGTTGGTTTATGACAAACTAAGTGCGTTAGAATTTCCATCGATGAAAATTATACGCAAAGAAATGTCGAAAGTACTTAACAAAAAGGGATAAAGATGTGGTTTTCATCTAAAAGAGTTCTAGCTTTGCTAGTAGGGTTGATAAATTACTTTAGACGAGCTTGGTAAAGAGTAGACGTCATCAAGCGTAATTTAGAGGATAAAAATTACGAAACTGCAAGTCAAAAATGACTGAAGAGGCGCTACATTATGTTTAGTAGATCCAACTTTTATGATAGGCCTTGTTGATGACAAGATCGATCTAGTGCTCACTCAGAAGGGATGAAATATAGGCTTTTTGGCTTTAGTTTATCAAATCACGCATGCCAAAAAGAGTTTGAAACAAAGCTTACTTGCACAGCTTGGCAAACAACGTGCACCGCGCGAAGTGGCCACTATACAGATGTATGGCGTGAGTGTTGATGCAAATGAGGTCATGGTCTATGCAAATTTTGAAGAAAAAAGCGTGGATATGTGCCTATATAACAAAACTTTAAGCAAACTAAAAAGCGAAGATGAAAAACAAGGCCTACACGCTAGCTTTATACTTTGCGACAACGTTGTTGGCGAGACGGCGATGATAAACACGCTTGGCGACTTTGAGATCGTAGATGAGCCAAGAGAAAAAGGCGTCGCGCTTACCGACTTTGCTGATCTTATAGATGATAAATTTGGCAAAGAAGCATCAAGCGAGCCACTAAAGCAGTTTAGCTTTTTATGAGCTAGAACCCCGCTCAGATGCGCTAAGAGATGATGTATTTATGGGATATACGAGCCTAACCTCGCTGCTAAATGAATACTATGACGGCAAAAAGCGATATCTATAATGAAGCCTACGAGCTTGGCATAAATTTCTGCTTTTTAGTCCTGTATCACGGCGGCGACGTGCAGTTTGGCGTTGATAGTAAAAACTAAGATAGAAGATGAGCTTGAAAGGGAGCACTTTTTTTGCGAAGGCATGGGCGCAGCGACTGGCACTAAGCACTCTTATGTTGATCTTATCTGCTTTGATAAAGACGAGCTTGAAAAGGCTGTTAGCAAATTGTAGCAAAGAGCTCGATATCAAGATAGAAATTGCGAGTTTAAACGCTAAATACATGAAAATTTAACATAAAATATTACATATTCTGCTAGCTGGTAAATTTAAAATTGCCAGCTGGCAATAGATTTATCCTTTAAATTTAGAGCTATTTGAGAGATAGGCGCAAAGTAAGCCCATATAAAAGATGATCCACGAGATGTATATCCACACAAAGAAGAAAAGCACAGCTGAAAACGAGCCATAGACGCTTAGATAGGTCTTGTTGTAAAGGACATAATAGACAAAGGCTGACTTGCCAAGATACCAAACGAGCGAGGGCTGCAAACGAGGCTAAAAATGCGCTTTTAAATTTTATCTCGTCATTTGCTGAGATGAGATATGTGACGCAAAAATATCACCCAGATGATGAGATATGGCACGATGCTTAAGAAAATTTATCCAGCTTATAGATTTAGTCGAGTTTAGCATCTCTTGCACAAGGCTTGAGAGGTAAAAACTGCCAGCAAGTCCGAGCGGTGCAAGCGTGATGAGCGTCCAGTACGAGCTAAGTGCCGACCAAAAGCCCCTAGCCTTACTAGCTCTTGTCACTTTTAAGACTACGTATTCATAATCGCTAAAAACATAGCTGAAGTAAATATCATCGCCACAAAGCCAACTATGCCCATTTTCCACTATTTTGGAGGAAATGCAAGTATGGTTTGAGATGATCTCTTGGTTGCTTGGCAAAAGAGCTGAGAAGACAAAGTCTTGGATTACGGCGTAATAATCCTCAAAAGCTAGGCAGTTTTGTAAAGATAGAAAACGATATAAGAAGTATCGGTATGATCGATAAGATCGTGTGAAAACTAAGGCTTGCTGCGTAGTGAAAGAGCTCTTTGTCCTTAAGAGCAGCTAGCAAATTTAAACCACTCTTTAAATCGCTCTTGCTTAAGGACAAACGGCTCATTTATCAGTTATCTTCTTCAAAAAGTTTTTCGTAGTGAGCGTCGTAGTTGTTGATGTGCTCGCTATTTAGCTTCCAAAATACAGTGTCTATGTCGCTAACTCTTGTATAAAATGGTAGTTGGTAATACTCAACCTCGCCAGTTTTAAACTCTTTTAGCACCTTAAAGCTTTGGCAATCAGCAAAAACGCTCCTACCATCCATCGCGACAAAGATAAGATCCAGCTGCACTTTGAGCGCACATCTTTTCTAAAGTCATCTCTGCTTGGATTTGGCTTGTATTCGTAGCTATAAAGTATGCTCCGACAAGGTCTGGGTGGATAAATATCATATTAGGAAATGCGCCCAAAACCTCTTCATACGAGTTTTCTTTATTTGGCACGACGATTAGTGAGCGGTTATAAAGGTAGTTTTAGCACGACTATATCGCCACTTGCAGGTGCGATGCCGGGAGTGGGAGAGCCTTTTTGCTCCAGTGGGTCAAACACCTCAAATCTCACCTTCGCAAAGCCGGCATTTTTTGAGACAACGCTCACTCTTGCGATGATAGAGCTATCAGTGTCAAAATTATGAAGCACGACGCCTGATCCGATCAGGGACTCAGGACTATCAACTATCGTTGCTGTGCCGTCACTCTCGACGCTAATAAGGAGTTCTATACTCGTTTAAAGAAAAATCAGCCCCAAAAGCAAAGCCAAAAACAGCGATAAAATCACGATTATACGTTTTCAAAAATATCTCCCTAAGTTTAAATTTTTAGAGCGATTATAGCCTAAAAATGCTTTATCTTTTGCAAAAATTAAAGCAAGTTTTAGTTAAAATCCCTCCCAGCTTTTTAAAAAGGATATCGATACCTCGTATTTTTGTGATTTTTGCAATATTATGTATAAAGTTATATGCCATAAAACCAACTGTCGATGAGCTTAGTTGGCCCAAACGGCAGCAGCTTTTTAAATTTCCTTGAGACAAATAAAATCCCACTTTCACTTTACTACAACCTAGCAAGCGAAGATCAAGAGCTAACAGAAGAGATCATCGCTGGCACAAAATATCAAATTACAAAGACGATAACGGCGAGGTTAAACAAGCTCTCATCCCCGTTAGTGACGAGCTTCAGATACATATTTATAGAGATGACAAGGGTAAATTTCAGCAGAGTTTATCCCGATCTTATACCAAAGCGAAGATAAAGTTTTTAGCCCTAAAAGTCGATAAATCAGTCTCTGAAGATATCTTTGACTACACTGGCTCTGGCACGCTAGCGCTTGGTTTTAAAGAGGTTTTTAGCAGCAGCGGGATCGATTTTAAAAAGATAAACAAAGGCGATACGATCGCTATCGTTTATAACCAAAAACTACGCATGGGGCGCTCTTTTGGCACGCCTGAAAGGGTACGCAGCGATGATAGAGACTAAAAACAAACGCTACGTGATGTATACGTTGAAGATACGTACATGATAAAAACGGCAAGAAAAATGACAAATTTTTGCTCGTTCGCCCTCTTGCAAACGCTAGGATCACATCAGATTCACTCTAAAAGATGGCATCCGATCCTTCAAAGATATAGAGCACACCTTGGGGTTGATTACGGTGCTCAAAAGGCACACCGATCAAGGCTGCAGGCGATGGCACGGTCAAATTGTCGGACAAAAAGAGCGGTTATGGCAGAACTGTCATCATCTCTCACGCTGGCGGCTACGAGACACTTTATGCGCACCTAAACGGCTTTGCAAAAGGGCATAAGAAGCGGTCTTAAAAGTAAAAACAAGGCACGCTAATAGCATACGTTGGCACGAGCGGCATGAGCACTGGCCCTCACCCTACACTTTGGCCTCTATCTGGGTGGCAAAGCCGATCAATCCAGAAAGCGCCATCAAGGTCGTAAAAATATAGAAGACAAAAAGAGTCTGCTAAATTTCAGCAGTCATAAATAGAAATGATGAGCTGATAAGACAGGCTCTAAGCAACGACAAAGAGTATCACAAAGGTGGAATTTTTCCCTAACGTAATAGATTTTTAAAAGGTAAAACTTGAGCCAAGAACTAGAAGAAGCAAAAGAGCTGATAGATCAGCACTTAGATGAAAAGTAGAAGACGGCGAGCTCTCTGCTTACGAGCTAGCCCAGCATCTTAAAAACACTTAAAAAGCACGACGAGGAGCTTTTTGCCAAGTATCTTGAAAAGCTAGATCCTGAAAATTTCTGGGTGATGTGGCGATAGAGTTACCTGATCACATGCTAAAAGACGTGATCGACACGCTCCCAGCTGAAAAGATCGTAGAAGCGCTTTGAAGAGCTAGAGGTGACGATGCGACAGACTCTGCTTCAATACATCGAAGATATCGATGAGGACAAGGCTAGAGAGCTTTTTAACGAGCTAGATAAAGAAAATCAAAACGGAATACTAAGACTTAGAAGCTATGACGAGAGATAGAGCTGGTGCGCACATGCAAACAGAGCTATTTTCAGCTCATCTTGAAGAGAAGCTTAGCAGCGCAGTCGCAAGACTAAGACAAGAGAAGCAAGAAGGCAAACTAGAAAACGTCTCACAGCTTTTTCATCATCGATAAAAATAGCGTCTTGCAATACGCCATCCCGCTTGAAGATCTCATCCTTTTTGACTTTGCAAAGACGCTAAAACAAAATATCGAATCAACCCAGATCGACCACTACAAGCCTCACATGGCAAACGATATGGATCTCATGCAAGATGTCGCTGATATGTTTCAAGAGTACGATCTAAACGTTATCGCAGTTACAAGTAGCACTGGGATTTTTGCTGGGTCGTATCACGTGATGATATCCACGACTACATCCAAGAGGCGCAACAGAGCAAATTATAACCCTAGCTGGCGTTGATGACGAGTCAGAAGAGGACGATACGCTATTTAAAGCGGGTCGTGGCCGTGCGGTTACGGCTTGGTGTAAAGTACTAACAGCACTTTTAGCTCATCTATCATCGGACTTTTTGATGAGACGATCGCAGCTTACGTCGCACTTGCAGTTTTGATGCCAATAGTTGCTTCAATGGGTGGCAACACTGGCACGCAAGCACTGCTGTTACGGTTCGTCGTTTGGCAGTCTGGCGAGATAGAGGTAAAGATGCAAAGAGCGTTTTTAAAGCGTCGAGGTGACGATCTCACTCGTAAATGGCCTCATCTTTGGCGCTATCATGGGCGTCATCGCCGCTGTTTGGTTTGATAAAGGCATGCTTGGCGTGGTTGTTGGCCCTTAGTATGGTTACAAATTTATTCTTTTGCTGGCTTTTTGGCACGATCATACCTTTGACGCTAAGGCGTTTTAACATCGATCCTGCCGTTGGCTCGGCGGTCATTCTTACCACATTTACCGATGCGATAGGATTTTTAGCTTTTTAGGACTTGCAAAATGGATACTACTATAACACGTAGAGTACCTCTTGGTGAGTCAAAAATACCTAAAGCCATTTAAGATGAATTTAAAACAAAATGGCCTGCAAAGGGACTGGGACTGCGTCAAAGTGATGAATAGCGTCAGTATGTTTTATATCACGAGCAAAAAGATGCATTTTTGTTTGTCAAGCAGTTTCGCCCAGCCGTTTGGTACTCGCAAGAAAAAGAAGGCATCAAAACAAGCGAGCAAGGCTTTACTTATGAGCTTTGCGCAGGGCTTATGGATAAGGGGGCTAAGCGAGGAGCAGACCGCTAGAGAAGAGGCAGTCGAAGAGGTCGGATACGAGCTAAAAAGAGATGGAGCGCATCACGATGACGTATGGCGCTTTTGGCTGTGGCAACATGCAAACGATGTTTTTACGCAAAGATCGATGAGAGCATGAAGGTAAATGCAGGCGGTGGCGTCGATGGCGAGGATATCGAGCTAGTTTTTATAAAACGAGAAGATATGATGAAATGTGCGTCTGACGAGAGCAAGGTCAAGGGGCTTTGGGCTCATCTTTGCCTACTTGTGGTGGGAGAAATTTAAAAGGCTAAAAGAGACCTTTTTGATAAGCGCAAAAGACAACAACCCGCCACAACAAAAATGCCAACTAAAATAATAGTAATCCGACATAAGAAACCTTTACGTTTAAAATTTTGCACTATTGTAACTAAATTACTCAACAAAATAAGAACTTTATAACCGCACATATCATAAAAATAATCAAAAATTATAAGGAGAAAATGATGAGCGAAAAATGAAACTCTTTTTATCAACCGCGAATTAAGCTGCTGCCTTTTAACTCAAGGGTGCTCGCTCAGTGTGAAAAAGGATATACCTTTACTTGAAAAGCTAGGTACTAGCGATCTATATGACAAATCTTGATGAATTTTCATATGATAAGAGTGGCTGGTCTAAAAGCAGCTTTTGCAGCTGGAGTGACGACAAGTAGCAGCGACGGCTGAGCCCGCTCGATCAGCTAGAGAGATCAGAAAGTACCTGCAAGATGAGCAAACTGGTCGAAGCTCACTACAAAAGCACCGTTGATGCGCTTAGTAAAGAGGGTCTTTTTATCAAAAACTATGACGAGCTTGACGATAGTTTAAAAGCAAAAATGCGACGAATACTTTTTTCTCAAACATCCTGCCAGTCATCGTGCCTATCGCTGTTGATGCGACACATCCATTTCCGCACCTAAACAACCTTAGCTTCTCCTTGCCGTTAAGCTAGCTGATATAGAGCATCCTGAAATTTTAAAATACGGCATGATAAGAATTTCAAGAGTTTTGCCAAGATTTACCCAGCCAAGTAGCAACGTCTTCGTGCCAATTGAGACGATCGTTCACCGCCACGCAGAAGAGATTATCCCGTGGTATAAGCTCATTAGCTCGGCTGCCTTTTAGAGTGACAAGAAACGCTGATATCGTCATCGAAGAAGAAGAGGCGGATGACTTTATGATGATACTTGAGCAAGGGCTAAAGCTTCGTAGAAAAGGGGCTTTGTGCGCATGCAGATAGATAAAGACGCTGACGCTGATATCTTAGAGTTTTTAAATACTCACATGAAGTATTTTCTACAAAGATATCTACTTTTCAAGCATCCCGCTCACACTTAGCTCCTTTGGGAGATAGCTGGGAGCAAGAACTTCAGCCACCCTAGCAAACCCGCCCTACGCCCCAAAGACCCTGCCTCCATTTGGCAACGGCGTCTCGATCTTTGACGCCATAGACAAAGAGGACGTGCTGCTAGTTCATCCATTTGAGAGCTTTGATCCAGTCGTTAGCTTTATAAGAGAAGGTAGCAAAAGATCCAAAGGTGATCTCGATACGCATGACGCTTTACAGGGTCGATAAAAAACTCACCGATCATTCAAAAGCCTGATAGACGCTGCAAGCGACGGCAAAGCAAGTAACCGTGATGGTCGAGCTAAAAGCGAGGTTTGATGAAGAAAATAACTTGCACTGGGCAAAGGCGCTTGAAGATGCTGGCGCACACGTGATATATGGCATCACGGGCTTTAAAGTGCATGCAAAAGTTAGCCAAGTGATCCGCCAGATCGGCGATAAACTCCACCTACATGCACTTTGGCACTGGCAACTACAACGGCAGCTCGGCAAGAGTACACCGACGTTAGCCTATTTACGAGCAAAGAGAATTTTAGCTAAGATACGACCTCGTTTTTCACATCCTATCGGGATATAACAAAAACCGCCGTCTAAACGCCCTTAGCATGTCGCCCTTTCAGATAAAAGAGCGCATCATCGAAAAGATAAGAGTGGAGGCTAGCAAAGGCAGCGAGGGCAGGATCATCGCCAAGATGAACGCGCTAATAGACGAAGACGTGATAAACGAGCTTAGCCGCGCCTCAAACGCAGGCGTGAAGATCGACTTAATCGTCCGAGGTGTGTGCGGGCTAAGGCCTGGCGTAAAAGGCAAAAGCGAAAACATCAGAGTTCGCTCGATCATCGGCAAATACTTAGGAGCACGCTAGAATTTTATATTTCAAGCACGCTGATCCAAAAATTTACATCTCAAGCGCTGACTGGATGCCACGAAATTTAGAGCGCCGCTTGGAGCTTATGACGCCTATCTTTGAGCCAAGACTTCAAGAGAGGCTGCTTGAAATTTTAGGAGCTTCAGCTAAGCGATAACGACCTAGCATGTTGAGCTACAAAAGCACGGCGAATACGCAAAAGTAGCTGAGACGCGAGGGCGAAAAAGTGATCTCTTGCCACGAGTTTTAGAAAACTATATCTCTAAAATTTATAAATCCGTCAAGAAAGACACCGACAAAAGCAAAAGCTGACATGCTTGCAAGCAAGCTTTTAAAGAGAGCTAAAAGATAAATGGCTTTTAAATTTAAGTTTAGAAAGCCATTTTTACCTATAAATCCTAAATCTTAAATCCAATTTCATAATTTTCATATACTTTAAATTTACATTGTAAGCCTTTCTTTAAAATGCTAACTTTTATCGCATAATAATTTTTATATATAAATTACTCATAAAAAATTATAATTAATTATCAATTTTATATTTTAAATATTACAAGCATAGGCGTTATAATATTTAAACAAATTCCCAAATCAAAGGAGGCTTTTATGAAAGAGAGTAGTGATACTAAAAACTCGTCATCGGTGTACGATCACACTCTGCAATTGCGATCGTTTTCTTTGGAGGTTTTTACAAAAACACCTATGGTGGCATCTTTGACTTTAGCAAACTTGCTAGGTCAATTTTCCAGAATGGTTTAAAAACAGGAAGTGGCACTGAGCGCAAAAAGGGTGCGGCTTTTTATTTGCCCTTAGCCTTGCCCCTGCCGTTATGTCTCGCACTTTGGCTTTTGTCGCTATTTTTTGAGAAATACCATGACGCTACGCAGCTTCAAGACTGCTAACGCCTGTTTTAAAGCCACTTATTGGCATACCGGGATGTTGCTCTATCTCTTTGATAGCAAGCACACAAAGCACCGACGCAGGCAGCTCAACGCTACTCGCGTCAAGATGGCCTCATCTCGCACAAAGAGCTTCTCATCTTTGCGGCGTTTCAGTTTAGCGCTGGTGCGATGATCACGATTTCTTATCTTCATTTTGCGCCGGTTTTACTAGTGACTGACAAAGCTGGTAACACAGCCCTGCCACCATAGCCATGGTGCTTGGCATAGTCTTTGTCTTTAAAATTATTGGGAGCAAATTTGATGAGACTTTATACGTCAAATCTGTCAAAGATGAACGAGGGAGTAAGAGATGACTGAAAATAAACTAATAACCGACGTATTTGTGAGGGCGCTAGAAAAGGCTGGGACATCGCCGTAAAAACACTCATACCCAAACGTGCTTATGGCGCTGTTATCATCCATATCCTAAAAAGTCTCTGGCGCACTTAGCGTGATAGGTCTTCTAGGCTTTATCATGCTTCCACCCCGTCTTCCGGTGAATCGATAGCCGTTTTCATGGCTGCATTTTTGAGCTGGGGGCGGCTCAGCAGGGCGTGCTGGTCGCGCTTGTGGGAGATGGTACGCTAAACGCAAACGATATCGCTGTCTTGGCTCCCCGGCATGGCGTTAGTTGGCTCGACTGTGCAGTACATGGGACGAGTTTTAGGCGTGCTTGAAGTACCGTGCAGACACTATCTACGTACTTTTTGGAATTTGCATCCCAAATGCCTATTTAGCGATGTTTGTGATGAGCTTGCTCGTATAAGGATCAAAGATGAAAGATAGCGAAATAGACAAATATTTAGCTGATCTTAAAAGAGCTAACCGACATCGAAAGCCCAACTTCGAGCATCAACGGCGTAAAATGAAGTTGCAGCTTGGTTTTAAAAAGAGCTGAAATTTTCGGCTTAAAAAGTAGGAGCATAGAGCTTTGGCACCGACGAAAGGTCGCTCCTTGCCTTTCATCTCAAAACGACCTTGAGGCAAAAAGCTACGACTTTTTATTCATCGGACACATGGATACCGTTTTTCCCATGGGCACAAAGGCTGATGTGCCATTTAGCAAGATAGATGAGCGCATAAACGCACTGGCGCGATCGACGATAAAGGCGGCAGCCTGTCTCACTTTACGTCATCAAAGAGCTTGATCTTAGTAAGCTAAAAGATCGGCCTCTTTTTAAACTCACACGAAGAGACTGGCTCACATTTTCGCTAAAGACGCCATAGAGAGCTAGCCAAAAAGTCTCGCTATGCCCTAGTTGTCGAGCCTGCAAGAAGGATGGCTCGATGGTGGCTACTAGAAAGGGCGTGATCTCTTATGTGTTTAGACCTTTCCGTGGTAGCGCGCACGCTGGCAACCACCCAGAGCGCGGACGTTCAGCTGTCGTAGAGGCTGCCATTCATCGTTGAGCTTTCAAAAACTCACTGGATTTTAAGGCAGAGCCATACATTTAATAGCATAATGACAAAAGGTGGCGACGCCCAAAACGTCGTGCCAGACTTTTGCCAGCGTGACACTTTGAGATGAGATATCGCCATGCTAGCTCGGTAGAGTTTTTACATAAGAAGATGGACGAAATTTCTATCTCATCCGATAGTGCCAGAAGTAAGCTGTGAGCGCATCCTCATAAACGAAGAAGGGCCGATGATAGACGAGGTAAATTTACCAAATATCAGTCTTTGACGAGGCTGCCGCAATACCGCAGGCACAAGGTCACTTGGTCGATGCTGGCGGACTAAGCGATGGCAACATCAGCGCATCGGCTGGTTGTCCCTACGATAGACGGACTTGGTCCAACTGGCGGCAACATGCACGAAAAACGAATATCTAGAGATAAACTCGAGTTGTTAAAAAAGTGCAACCTCATAGTTGAAGCGATCAAAAACTTTCGTAGTTTAGGCAAGCTATATGCTTTGCCTAATTTTTCATCTATAACGAAACAGCGGTCAAAAACCTACCCAAATATCTCAAATTTATGAAAACAACTCTGGCTCATCTTTTACCACTCCACGCTTCACAAGCTCAGCCACCACTTCGCGCTCTGCAGTCAGTTTGCATAGGCCAGCCACGCGTGTAGCCCTCAAGCTCACTCTTGCTCGTCGCATCCACGCAAGTACTTTCGCCATCTATGTAGATATCACGCCAAGGCATCTATGTTATTTGTCACACGCCAAAGTAGCATATATGGTTTCTAGGTAGTTTTGCATATCCACTACGACTGAAGCTTGAAAAACTCCCTAAATACCAAAGCTTAGAAAATAGCTCTTTTACAGGGCGATCTTTTTCAAATCACCACGCAAATAGGCGTTTTACTCTGCTTTTTAAACTGCCTAAGCTCCTTAACATGGCTAACGCTTTGAGGTAGCCAAAAGTTCATCATCACTTAAAACCTAAATTAACCTCAAATTTAGCCAGCAGCTTTAACAAAAAAGTAGAGTATTCACATTTAGCACAAGCTCTCAAATTTAGCTGCCAAAAGCAAACCGCCTAGCAAACTGCGTCATCAGTAACGACGGCTTTGGCTATACGCATACAAAACTAGGCATCACAAAGAGAGTTATCACAAATGCAGCAAGCGTTGTTTTCATAGGATTTGCAAAGATCAGCGCTTGCAGGGCGATAGACTGCAGCCGTTTTGAAAAGCACGATGATCGCAAACCGCGACAAAACGATAGAGTCTCGTTTGAAATGAGGGCTCACTAAATCACATTCTAAATTCCCAGCTCAAGTGTAACGAGCCAGCCCTACTCCAAGCAGCTAAAAACTGGTTCTGGTTTTCAGCTTTACGCTTGGGGCATTTTTGCTAAAAGCTTGCAGATCCTCTGTCGTTTGATGCTAAAAAGGTAGGCGCTTGAGGCAGACTTTAAAGATTTCAGCCGCTGCTACGCGTCATTTAGGGCTCTGTGGTGAGTGTTGTTTATGCCAAGAAGCTCTTTTAGCGAGCCAAGACCGTATTTTTGCGAGGCGATGGTGCGGCAGCTAAGATCGATGGTACAAAGCTTTCTGTTTAGCAGTATGCCAAGGCCGATCTCATTTAGAGCTATGGAGATAAATCCGTGAGTCAAAATGTACGTTGTGCGCGATAAAGACGCTAGTTCCAAGAAAAATTTCTAAACCGCTCCAGTACGTTTAGCCATTGGCGCACCAACTAGATCGCTCGCTCTTATGCCGGTTAGCTCTGTGATATTTTCAGGCACCACACTAGCTGCCACAAAGCTTTCAAAGCGCCCTATTTCGGTGCCATTTTTCATTTTTATAGCGCCTATTTCTATGATCTGGCCATTTGTAGTACCACCAGTCGTTTCGATATCCACGACGCAAAATTCCTGCTCTAATATCTCTAAATCTCGTGCCAAGCTCGATCTCGTTGCTTTCATTTCTAGTGATGTCAAGCCCGAGGTTCGCCACATATCAAGGTCGCGCACGTCAATGAGCGATAAAATTCTCCTCGATATCACTCAAATTCAAGATAAACTCGTGATAGCCCTAAAATTACTGCCTAGCTAAAATTTTCAATGCTATTTTTCTAAACGCTGTTTTTGGTTTCAAAACTCAAGCTTTATGGCGCGAATGGCGTTCGTAAGAATTTGATGAGAAGATATAGCTGCCAGCCACCAAGACATCAGCTCCAGCCTCTTCAAGATCAGGCGCATTTAGTCCATTTACGCCACCATCTACTTCGATGAGACACTTGGCGTTTTTGCGCTCTATTAGCTCCCTTAGCGCCCTTGTTTTCTCAAGCACGACTGGCATAAATTGCTGACCGCCAAAGCCGGGATTTACGCTCATTAAAAGCACCATATCGACTTCATCTGATGATATGCTCGATCGCACTAACTGGCGTGTATGGTTAGCACGATGCCGGGACTAACGCCATTTTTCTGATGTGATCGATGAGCCCTAATGGATGCTTCTCTTCTTCGATGTGAAAGGTTAGAAATTTTGGCTTTAGCGGCAAGAAAAGGTCAGCAAAAAATGAGTTATTTTCAACCATCAAATGTATATCGAGTGGCCTTGTAGCAGCCTTTGCAACAGCACTCACCACGACTGGCCCGATGGTTAAACTTGGCACAAAAATGCCCATCCATAACATCAACATGCACCAGATCGCACCCAGCCTCGCAAATGGCTCTTATCTCAGCTGCTACATTTCCAAAATCAGCCGACAAAAATACTAGGTGCAACGTACATTTTAAATCCTTATTTACTTATAAATATAAAGCCCGTCTCCCATCTTTTCACATTTAGTCTGGTTATAATCCCTACGCTACTACGATCAAAAACATTTCATCAGTCAGAAACTTAGGTGAGGCTAACTTTTACTTCTATCTCTTTTGCCAGGATTGGGCTAAGATATTTTATTTGTAATGATACTAAAAATTTGAGAATATCCGCTTAAATAACCATCTAAAATCATCTTCATCTGACATAAATATTGAACCATATCAAGTCTTTGTAACCCTAAAACAATATTCTCATATCAATATCGCCATAAAATTGGACACAAACACGCAAGGAATCTCGCACTTCGTCTTCTATATCAAAGGTGCCGGCTTTTGTATCTACACACAAAGTGTCTTGCTCAAATCCAAAAGGCGAAATCGTCTTACTCACACATTGTATATGCATAGGTGAGAATTTGTAGGCTGCTTTTACTTATATTTGTTGGCTCTGCATCAAAAGTTCTCTTTTCAAGATATAAAACAGAATTATCTTTATAAAAATCATACAAATTTTTCATATATTAATATGTTTTGAGTCCTTCATTGTTGTCAATTCGTTTGACAATTTTGCTTCATTGACACCACAAGCGATATAAAAGCACCATGAGCAGTATTTGCAAGGTTGATTAAAAAGTTGACGCCTCTTATATTTAAAGCACATGCGATGTTACCCATAAGATAAAAATTTATATCGATTCTTTGCATAATATTATGCGTTTCTAGGTCAAAAGTCTCTACAAAAATCTGAATCGATAAATCCTCGCACAGAATAAATTACAATCCCGCCTTTTATAAATGTATCTATTCGCTTTTGGCTTAGTTTAACGTGGTTTGGTGGCGATACCACACAAGTAAACGAACTTTTTACTATTAAATTCGTTAATCTCTTTTTGTTTCCACTACATCATATGTACGGTCTTTTAAATATTCTGCCAGATAGTGCCTATGTGCTCAGTTGGGTTATAGACAAGTACTTGAGGAATTTATCTCACTTGTAAATTGTTGAAACAAATCAGCAATTAGCTCGCTTTCAAAAAGTGAAATGTTTGGATATTTTTACAGTTTTGATCATTAGCTCGTAAAAATCTCATTGTAATCGCAAAATAGCAAGTGTAATACCAAGTTTCTGCGCTTTTTCGCTTACCGTTTTCAATAGCTCCGCTAAGCAAAGAGGGCTAAAAAGTAACATTTTTAAAAGAAGCAATATAAATCAACATTGCGCAAAGATATTTGACTAATATGCTTATCACTTAGTTTTAACGGAACCATATTTACTTCTAAAAATCCAAATGGTCTCACAATTGGCTATTGAGCCGTTAAATGTCAGTTTCATTTTGTGAGCGCTTTTTATAAATATTATGCTGCATATCTGCATGAACACTAACATCTATTATCAATGCCAAATTCATAAAATCAGGTCTGCTGGCTTCATAAAAAGTAGAATTACTAAAATAGTAAAGCATTTTTCGATCATCTTCACTCAGTGAATTTTGTTCCCATATTCATCGCTTTTAGTACGATCTCCCAAAGGCTAAAGCCGTACCTTTTTGTAAATCTATTGTAGCTTACATCGGAGTATAAAAACTATATCAGAAACAGGATATGGATACATCGAGAAAAGTTTTTCCGCAAATTATCAGGCAGCTAAAGAATAAGAAGCGAGACGGCAGATGGGCACAGTATCATCAAAAGTATTTATGATCCTTACCCAATCAGATAGAAATTTCTAGGAGTTAAATTCATTAAATCAATAATTTTTAAATTAAATACTCTGTGAGTTTTAGGAGATTTTAAAAATATAAAATAAGAAAGCACGATCGATCTAAAAGATCGATACCTAGCATGTGCTGCTACTGTTATATCTTTGCCATCCTGCATTCAAACTTGATGCGTTTAAAGACAGATTCAAAATAGACCCTAAATGAAGCTGTGTTTTTCCAAAATAGCACTTGCTGCAGCAAATCACCAGTAATCAAACGTTGTACCTTGCTCTACCCTATCAAAAAGGTCGCATCTGGCAAGACAATATCAACATCTATTAATTCTCTACTAAAGCATACTAAATCACTAAAATAGAGTACTTAAATATTTTGATGTAAATAGTATTTTGCAACTAGATTGTCAATAGAAATCAGCAATCTTTAACACGATTTAAGCAATACTTTTGGTTTTGTTTTAGATAAAATCAGCAGAAATTTTCTATTTTATAAGGAAAAATGTCAAAAAGATGTGCGATAACTGGCAAAAGGACCAATGGTGAGCAACAACGTGAGCCACGCCAACAATAAAACTAAAGAAGATTTTGCAAATCTTAGAACTATCCGTGTTACTCTGAAGATGGCTGCAACAAGAAGAATAAAAAGTTGCTGCTTCTACTCTAAGAACTATGAAAAAGCAGTCAAACTAAGAGATAAAATGAAGAGAATTTATGTCTTTTCTCTCAAGACTTTTAAATTCCTCAACTGGTCAAACTCCGCAAAAACCAGAAATAAGCCTAGATACTGAGCTTTACGAACAACTAAAAACCTTTTAGATTTCCACTAATTTCAGTCAGTACTACTGTTACTTTTTGGAACACTAGGTTATATCTTTATGAGATAACTTCTCCTCTATAGATGCCTTTTGCAAGCAGGTATGACATTCACGACAGTCGGTTTTACCGAAGTTGCGCCCATAACTCAAAGGGCGAATTTACACTATAACATTTATCCTTGTTGGCTTCATCATTTTTACGCTATCAATCGGTATCGTTGTGAAGTTCTAAAAGAGGCACATTAATTAGCATTTTAAAGGAAAGGCGTATGCTTTACAAGATCGCAAGACTAAAAATCACTTCGTTATTTGTTATCACAACCTCTACACGATCGAGCTTAGCGCTCAGTTTCGTGATAATCACATACCATTTGTAGTGGTTGATGACAGAGAAGATATCGCAGAAATTAGCTCACATCACAAGTATCCATACTTCATAAAAGCTCAGCCTCACCTCAAATCGCCTTTTTAAAACGCTACATCTATCAAGCGCAAAGGGACTAATCACTCTTAGCCCAAATATCGCTGATAATATCGCACTTATCGCATCTGTTGAGACTTTATGAAAAAGAGATAGGCCGCAAAAAACGTTACCATATCATCACAAACTCCGATAGTGAAGATGACACACAAAGGCTTAAAAAGCTTGGTGCTGATAACGTCGTAAGCCCATCTCGCCTAGTCGCACAGCGTCTAAGTGCCATGAGCGTAAGACCTGATATGGAAAGTTACTCGAGCAATTTCTATAGCACAAAAGCTCGCCTATCGACATAGAAGAAATTCTTGTGCCTGACTACTCTTGGATCAGGGTTTGAAAGGCTAAAAGAGACGCATCTAGAAATATCACAAATGCAGACGTGGTAGGCATTAGGACATAAATAACAAATTATCCCGATGCCAAATGGTGATACTCCTAATTGGCACAGGCACAAAAGCTTTTAGTCATCGGCACAGTTGATGGCATACGGCTAACCAAACGCCTAGTAAAGAGCAAACACAAGCCAGAAGAGCTAAAATACGTTTAGTTTTTGCATTTTTTGTGATACCGGTGGCTTAAACACTAAGCTTTTATAGATCTAAATTTAGATAGCCAAACATTTACAAAGCCTTGTTAAGAAATTGATCATTGTACAGGGCACGTATGTTACACGAATACACTGATCTCATAAACGAGTTGAAAAAGGTTGATGTTCATTTTGCCGCACTTTGCAAAAAGCATGACGAGCTAAATGAAAAGATAGATATACAAGCAGCGCAAGCCTCTGAGCTTGATGCCTTGAGAAAAATTAAAAACTAAAAGATGAGAAATTACGCTCAAGTTTTAAAAATACAAAGAGCAAAATAATAGTAAGCCATTTCAAACCATTTTTTGCTTTTAAATCTTGGTTTGTAAAGAGGTATTTCTAATAAAATAATTTTACAAAAAACCTACTCAAACAAATGGCATTAAAGTCTATATAATTCAACTCTTAAAAACATTGGGGTGTCGCCAAGCGGTAAAGGCAACTGGTTTGGTCCAGTCATTCAGAGGATGAATCCTCTTTTATCCACTTTTAAAATCCCAAATAACTCTTGTCGCGGGTAGAGCGGTGGTAGCTCGTCAGGCTCATAACCCGAGGTCAGCGGTTCAAATCCGTCCTCCGCAACCAAATACCTTACGCAAAAATTAAGCAACCCCTGTGCCATCAGTATATCATCAACATTAGATGGACATAATGCAAGCTGCTCTTTATATCATATGACCCGCCGTCGTAATTTATGAGCGTTAAATCGCACCCAAGCTGCTGTACAAAATACCACTGTATGGCGTAATACGTAAAGTCGTGAGTGTTGCTAGTCCTAAATATCCAAGATGTTTTCTCTGACCCTACGCACGATTTGCTGTATCGTGATTTAGGTGAGATTATAGGATACTTATCAAGTGGTAAGTCTTTGCAGTTATTATAAGGTTAATTAAAATTGTAATTATTTCGTTAACGTCAGAGCATTCTTTTTTATGGTTATAATCCATAACTCTTTTAGGTATCAATTAGCACGTTAATAAATTGTTTCATAAGAGTTTAAATATTTTAATTATGTTTTTTAGCTATTTCTAAATTGTTTTCGGTACTGGCAATGGCTTTAATTTGCAAACTTTCATTATCCATTAAATTGGTAGATAAATTAGAATTAACACAAGAAACTTTTATGTCTTATCCGCGACGCATCTAGCAAGTTCATCTTCACTATCGCGTTGTTCACTCAAAAATCAATCTTCAAATTTTTCCTAACTGCTTTGGATACTGCAAATCATCCAATAACGACCATCTATACTCAACCTTTTAACTTCTGAGGTGAATTTTTTGCATTTTTTAGCTCGTAAGTTTTCTAATCAATATTGCATCATAATCATCCTTTTCTTGCACACATCATCAAAAGATCTGTACTTTTCTATCACTCTTCATCTTATACTCTTCATTGCCACAGTATATACGTTGCACTTTTCTCCTAGCCTATGATTTATAAAGTCCATTTGCACTATATGCTCTGGTTTAGGACCATGATGCTACTAAAATACTTTATAAGTTTAAAATCTTTTTTTCCATCTAATGCAAAAAACACCCAGTATCCATACTTGCCATGTCTATAAAATTTTAGCTCATAGCTATCCTCTCCTGCAAGCTCTGGTGGATCATAGCGCCATCTTCATGTGGACTCTCAAATATATACTCTCTTAGATTACTACAGCCTCATATTTATCACCATTTGAAAGCGAATCCTGATACCATGACGATTTTTTTTATTTACTATTTGGCACCATTTATCGTCTTTGGTGCTCTCATCGCAACTATCGCTAAACGGCGCCATTTTTCCTTAAATGTTTCTTGAGTTACCACAGCTACATCCTCTGCCATCTTTATTTAGATCACCTTTGATAACATCATATCGCTCAGTTTGTTTTTGACAGCCAATGCTTTTACAGCCGCTAACTATCTTATCATCTAAGCAAGATAAGTCTCTGTTTCCTTATTCATCGTCAGAAAAAAGAGTATACTGTCTGCTTTAGAGTTTTTAGCATAGATCTTGAGTTTTCTCACATTACTCGTACTAATATCTTGAGCAAAGGTAAATTGCCTTAAAGGAATAAGAAACGAGAACTCCGGTAGCATTTTATTCTTTTATCTTTACATTGCCTATGCTCAGTGGACAAAATATCCCTCTGACCTTTGCGTTTGGGGCTTAAAACGCCCATTTTTCCATCTTAGATTATGTTTGCAGCTTTGTTGTGGCCTATTTTTAGAGCGTCTTTGGCAAAGTGGCTGATCGATGTTTTAGCTCGCTTAAAGATGATCTCTTTTGCCTCTTCATATAGCTCGTCAGCTCTTCTTCGCCCTAGCGCACAACAGCTGGGCCTGCCTCGAGCCCTCTCCTCTGCTGAAAATTTCTCGTCGTAGATCACATCTTGCTGCTCTTTTAAGAAAGGTACGATCGTGTCGATCTCTTTTCGCTCGCAGATGGCGCATGCGCCACGATCCTCCAGACTTCCGGGAGGCGTAAATAACATGTCCCCGTCCCTAGTGAGCTCTCGGCTCCCGTGATCTAGGATGACCTGCTATCGATCCTCTGCCCCTACTCACTGCTTATCCTGCTTGGTAAATTTGCCTTTATAAGGCCAGTCACGACGCATCGACACTTGGGCGCTGTGTCTGTACTATCAAGTGTATGCTACCTGGCCCTTGCCATCCTGCGCTAGACGGCTGTCAAAGAAGCTCCACGTCCTTGCCGCTAGTCACATCATAAGATCGGCCAGCTCGTCGATGATCCACGACGCGATGTATGAAACTGCTCGCCGCCCTCGCTCTTCATCTTTTCGATTGTAGCTCTCTATATGTGCGAGGTTTGGCTCATTATCTCTGCTCTTCGCTCCATCTCAGCGACCGTGTTTGAAAGCGCTTTCGTGATCGCCTTTGGCCTCCGTGACCGCAGGCGTCAAAAGATTGCGGAATGTCGTTATATATGCTAAATTACAAAAGCATCTTTTGGATCCTCGATCATCATTAAGCGCATAAGTTTGTGGGCTATTTCTGTAAAGTAAGCTTAAAAAGCATCAGCGTTTATGCACTGCCTGAATCCTGTTGTGCTGCGATCAGCAAATGTGGAGAAACTCTGGGTCAGTCACAAAGGCGCCCACGATATCCTTGCCAGAGCCATGGTTAGCGGGCTGCTCGCGTTTTGAAAGACTTCGCTCTCCTAAAGGCTTTCTTTTAGATAGATCGTCTCTAAATTTCTGATTTGGCACCTCGATGCCAACGACATCCTTTGCCGGGGATCGGCGCTTGGATACGGATAGTTTGAGCCTTTAGCGCCATCGCTGAATCATCTTGCAAAAGTGAGGATTTTTACTCACCTTGATGTGCGGCGCTGGGCGAAACTCAAATGTCGTGACGATAGGGCCAGTATAAGTTCACCACGTCGCCATCTATCTTAAATTACGCAGTTTATCGAGTAAATTAGAACTGCTAATCGATCTCGGCTTCATTTATATTGTGCAGAGCGCTTTGGAGGTCGTTTAAAGGTCGACAGTGGCGGCAAGACAAAGTCTTTTGGCTTTTCGACCTTGCCGCGCTCTATCTGATCAAGAAGTTTTGTTTCCAGCCACTTCATTTAAAATTCCAACCCCGCTTATAGTTGCAGGTCTGCTCTCTTGTGCCAGCTCCATCTCTGGCTCATATTCTGGCTCACTACTTCGGTGGCTCATCATCATTTTAGCACCTGAGCGTCTATAAGCTCTTCTTCTTTTATCTCTTCGGCTTTTATGGCTTTTGCGCTCTCTATCTTTGGTATCTGCCTTGCCGTCCTCTTTGCACGCACCTCTGCTCTTCATAGCCATTTGGCTCTTTAACTTCTACAAAGCCTTTACTTAAAACGAGTGATAAAAGTCTCTAAAAGCAAGCCCAGTGAGAGGATAAATATCATAAGTATAGCAACCGCAGTGCCGATTAGCGCCGATGACTTCTTTTGAGCGCTGAGACTGTAAAGGAAAACCACCTGTCACGCCGCTATTTGCCCAGAAAGTGGTATGGCGCTTGAGCACATCAAATGCGATAAAATAGAAAAATCCCAACTACAAACTGGGCAAAATCAAAGTCAAGACTACTTAGAGTACCTATATGCAAAATAGCCTAGAACGATGAGTAAAAATGGATAAAGCATGGGCTATAAGGCCAAAGTATTTAATATTAAAAACGCCAAGGCTTTGTCCATTGAGGCCTGCACAAATCAGCTGAGTCAGGTGCAGCCGTGGCGATACCAAAATATATATACAAACAAAAATAGTAAATAATATATGTCTTAAAGTACAGAATCCTTTTGTTAGGCATTATTATATACACGTGTTAATATCAACCATTGCGAGGCCTGCTGTTATCATTTTGGAGTTTAGGTAGATTTAGCAAGCTTAGTTGATTTATCTTAGCGCTTGCTTGAAGTAACTTGATATGAGAGTGAAAGCCTGCGTAGAGTGGAATATGACTCTGCATAGTCTGCGTCTGCTGACGTCATTTTTACACGGTAGCTTTGTTACTTTCATGACCTCTGCACGCTGATTTGTCGCAGTTAGTGGCTTTGTTTGAGAGCCTATCTTTGTAAGCTCTTTATTTGCGTGATCTACCAAGTGATCCAGCCTTTTGCAAAGCGCCCTGCATGTGCCTGTATTTCGTGGATGGCAGATTGTTGGCGTCTGCTCTATAGTTAGCCGTTTCCTGGCGGCAGTATCCATATCATCAAGGTCTTGAGCGCTTGCTGTGCTTGGCTCATCGATGAGTCAGCGTGTATTTTCGTAGCTAAATACTGAGCCCTTGCCTTGAGGTGACTTGCTGCGCCAGCAGTGTTTCATGCCAGTGCTATCTCCGTCAGTGTATCTCCGACTCGCATCATGCGCGTTTAGCTCTATGTTTGTGAGCAGATTTTCGTCTTGTCGGTTAAAACCATCCTGCAGCTATCGTCTGATTACTTCTACTGCGCCTTTGGTCTTTTGACAAAGCCTCTTTATAGGCGTTGTGGTTTGATCTCTTCTTACCTTTTCGATATCTGTCAAAGTCTGCATTTTCTACGTTTTGAGGATCAGGGATGTTATCAGCTTGCAGCTTCATCGCTACGATGTCCATTGGCTGGCGATATGTAAAAGTCGCTTGCATAGGTTCTGTAACTGCCGAGTCATCTGGGTTATAGACGGTCATTCTCGTTGGAGATGCACGCCAGCAGCTGTTGTTGAATGTTGTCTGCAAACTGCGCGTGTTTGCGCCACCTACTTTACGCATTTTGCTGATGTCGTACATTGTTGCGCCAGTGATTGATTTTGCTGAAGACCCTATCTCTTGATTATCTTCTGTTGTAAAAGCTCTCTTTTCTAGCATCGAAGCATCTTTTGGGTACTAAACTTGACGAAATTGTAGCTGTCTTTTGTGCCCAGACCTCGCTTAACGTGTCTGATCAGTTGCAAACTCGCCTGTTCTTCTAGCTACTTGAGGAGTAAAATTGCTAATTCATTCGTGTCTTTCATCAAAGTCAACCTTGTCGTAGTCAAATGCGTTTAGTCAAATTCGCATCTTTATCCAAAGGTGTTGCTCTTTGTGGGAGTGAGTTATATGAACCGTTTTTGGCACAGCATTTTGCCATATTTTCAGAGCTTTGTGGCCGTTACCGTATCAGGGTATTGTTTTGGAGCTATCGCGCCACGATTTGCCGCCACAGAAGTAGCTGCAACCATGTGAAAGTCTCTCGTTTGATTACCTTTAGTAGGTCTTTTATATTAAATTGTCCGTCGTTATTTATGCTCCATCGGTACAGCTTTTGTCGTCTTTGTGTGATGCCAAGTCCATGCCAGATCTTCTCCATCAAAGCCAGCCATTGACGTATCAGCACTCATCTTAAAGTACTCGTAAATGTCGTGCCGTCTGGCTTTTTGCCCTACATGAAAAAGTATGTCAGGAGGTACGTTTTAGAGTATCAAAAAGTCAGAAAAGTCTGAGCTCGATCGTGCCTTTGTAAGAGCCGTCTTTGCCCTAACTAAGGTCCCAGCTTGCGTAGTTTAAGAACCGATCATATATATCACTTCTTTTCCTCAAGATGTTTTGGCGCATAAGAGATGTCCGTTCTGGTTGATCAGCTATCACGTTTGTTTGTGCATTAATTTTGTTGTGCCATCTTTTCCTAAAATTAGATCAATCTGGGATGTGTATGGTGGCTCAACTTGCGCCAGCTGTGAGTTTTCATATAGTCGCGGTTGCCTTGATGTTGCAGGCCATCGATCGACGAAGTATCCACAGCACTTCCTGAGAATAAAACTGCCCATTTATAGGGTATTTGCGATATTTACAAATTGGTTTTGATGCCCTGAGGTCGTTGCAAAGCTTCAAGAGATGTTGTGCTATGCACACGTCACTGGCTGCTTGAACGACTTTTGTTTTTAGGATACTGAAGCTGTTTTTCATTCTTGTAGCGCATTGTCGGCGTTTTTTTTGCGGTACTGACTTACCGGTAGCATCTGCCACTTGAGTGAGTGGTCGCTTCATAATCAAAACCTCGCCACTTATAAACCTGCAGCACCGTCCGTATGGATCTCTTGGATTTTAAGTCCATTTGAGAGCTGCTGGTAGCTTTCCATTACGCCAACCATATTTTTTGATAATTGCAAAGTCTGATTAAAACGTAGTTGATTTGTAATTCACTACTAATTTTCCTGATACTGCTACTCTAAGCAAGAATAATTCCGCTTTGTACGATATCGGTGAAAATTGATTTTTTTGAGTACCGGGTTTTATTGTATAATCTGCCAAAATCTACATATATATAAAATAGGGAAGAAAATGGCATTAAAAATCCTCTTCTCACCAAGCGAAAATAAAATTTACTCCTAAATACAAATATTAATCGGTGATGGTAGAATTGATATTTCTGAGCTTTTTGACAAAGGGCTGAGTACAAAAGATATGATGAGTTTTAAGGGTACCATTAGACGAGATAAAAAAGCTTTTTAAGGCTAAAGAGCTTGAGGATAGCGAAACAGCACCGAGAGAATCTATCTAAAAAGGTAGCATAAAAGCTATCTTAGATATGACAGCGTTGCCTATAAGCACCTAAACTACCGCGGACTGGCGTTGGGCTCAAAATATAGATAATAATGTTTGATGTTTTCAAATTTGTTGGGCCTATTTTGGCAAGGAATGGAATAGCTGAATATAAACTAAACAAGGCGAAAAGCTAAGCAAACTTTGATATTTGTAAATCCCCATGAGCAAAATTTATGCAAGACGATCGATAGCTTTTAGAAAATGATGAGTACAGATCTTAGAGGCTACATTTTTGTAAGAAATTTTATTAGCAGTAAAAAAAGATTTACGACATTTTGCTTTTAAAAACAAAAAGATACTAAGCCACCATGCAAAAGCTTATAGGGTGGGGTTTGCATGAATCATAAATGCTAAAGTAGCAAACAAAAAATGAGCTAATGACTCTAAATTTTGGTAAAGCATAGATATGAAAGATAGGAATAAAAAAACGAGCTTACGTTTGAAATTTGTGGTGAAAGTTCAAGAGGCCGGTCTTTTACTAAAAAAATGTAAAAAGAGCTAAATTGGGGAAAAAAGTATTGTATTTTTTAAAAGAGTGTAGAATTGCCATAACTTCTTAAAAGGATGGTTCATGAAAAAAGCTAGATTTATTCAAGCGGTTGCCGACAAGGCTGGTCTTTCAAAAGATACTCTAAAAGTTGTTGATACTTTGGAACAATCAACGGTTCTTGAAAAGGCAGCTGGTGGCTTTATAGGCTTTGGTACTTTCAGTACTGCTGTGAGCGAGCTGCAAGAAGCTAGAGTTCACGGAACCAAGAAAGTAGTCGACGTTCCTGCTAACAAAGCAATCCATTCAAGATTAGCAAAAAACTTAAAAGAAGCAGTTGCTGCTGGTGCTGCTAAAGGCAAAAGAAATAATTTTTCTTTTCGAGACAAAGTCTCCTTTTCTCTTCTCTGGGTAAGAATTTCAATCTTAGCCAGTGGTGAAACTGGTAGACGCGTCAGACTCAAAAAGAATCTGATAGAAGACATGACCTTGTGTCGGTTCGAGAGTCCGACCTCGAGCACCGATATACAATATCTTAAAAACGATATATCGTTTGCAAGTAATTATTTTTTACACAGAATAATGACGGGCATGAAATACTAATTCTCTGGAATACCTTTGCTTTAAACTATAAAAGAAGCTAGGAGGCAAATCATGAATGATATTATCTTAGCACAAATGTAAATTATATACCAAGCAACAACACAAACAAGATAGATCTACCATTTAGTGATATCTTTAACAAAAGACTAAGAAGGAGTATCGAAATGACCTGAGCCAGCTAGGAATTACTTCTACTTCTTCACAAAATAGCCTTATCTTTAAATTAACGATCTTCAAAGCTTATGGCTACACAGTAGATAAAAGCTGGTTTATATGGGAACTGATTTTTAATAAAGCAGCAGGTTTGCCAAGGACTTTAAAATCCACAAAAGCACAGCAGTGAACTTAGTAGATTGCCGAACGTAACCATGGTAACTAAAGCCACCATCAGGTAAGGACGAGCAGATAGATGCTTTGATAATATCGATGTGTTTGACACCGCAAGCACTACTACAGACTATTTGACCAAATGACCTCTGCCTTGGGTGATGATAAAAGAGCACACCACTTGCAGATATGGGCAAACTACCAAAGGCTACAGCAAAAGGCACTAGCTACGATGCGGACACCTACTAAAAAGATCTATCAAACTCTACTATCTCAAGCATCTACTCTGGCACTGATGAGCTAAATAGCGCTAAGTCTATAAGTAAAGAGCTTTCAAGTGCAGGCGTTGGGCTCATAGTAAAGAGGTTGATTTTACGATGAGCAAACGGGCGATGAGTTCAGCTTCAACTGATATGTCCGGTATATCAAGCAGATGAAGGTTACAGCGAAGGCTCTTTGTAGGATTTTGCGCGGCTCTAGACCGCTACCAAGTGATGGTGCAAAGACTAAGCTAAAGTAGTGCTGCACTAAATGATATCTCAAACACTGGAGAGCATAAGAGTATTTTGTGGATTTTGAAAGTGGGTAAGGATAGTGAGAACATAAAGCGCTCATAAAAGAAAGGCTAAAGAGCTAACGCTTTTAATGTATGCAAAGATCAAGGGTACTAATTGCAATGTCACCTCAAACGAATATGAGAAGGGTAAACCAACTAGCGAGGATACTCGATTCTCCTATGTAAATTAACGGAGTGGGATAAGCGCTATCAGCAATACTTTTGTGTCGAATAAGCCATATAAACTAAATTATTTAAAAGACGATTTACCAACTAAAATTCACTCAAATAGAAATTTTGAAAAATCGTTGAAGTAGTTTAAGTACTAAGGATAGTAAAATGCAAATTTCTAGCTCACCATATCATATCTGTCTAGAGAACACATAGCTAGTGAGATGGGGTTTTAGGGTAACGATGTGAGATGCTTGGTAACGACATGGGATGTGGTATGAGCTTTCCTAAATACGCAAGGCTTGATGAAAAGCTCAAGCTGCGGCTACGATGACACATATATCCACTATCTGGCTTTACAAAGGGCGATGAAGCAAAGTGCTATCATAGGAAAGCTTAGAGGCTATGATCCTGATTTCCTGACGAGCGGCTATCGGATCTTAAAATTCATAAATGAAAGCAAGGGTTTTGTTGTAGAGTATATCTACAAGGTCCAGCAAGCAAAACCAGACAGTGATAAGCAAAATTTTAAGAGATATCCCATACACTGTAAATGGATACCCCAAATGAATATAGTGGCGATCGACAACTGCTGGCCTTAAAACTCAAGGACTGTTGATCTGGCAGTAGCGATATGAGCGTTGATGAGTTTAAAGAGGGTGGGCTAAATAGCCATTAAAGAGCGGTTTAACATAACTTTATCTGGCGAGATACCCAAAAATGCTGTCAATATACTAAAAGAGATGAATGAAAAAGGTCTTGGGATATAGAAACGTTGAAGAAGAAAAAGACGACACCAAAAGAAGCATTACTCCATCAAGCTGAAGCAAAAACACTGAAACTATGACATTACTAAGGATAGAAAATTCTCATATTTGTAGCTTCAAGAACTTGAGAGAGAGAACGAGGTATCGATGACGCTCGTATCAGCCACCAAAGCAAGAAGAAAATGGTAAGGTTGTCGATAAAGGTTCGTTATCTTTGTATTTGGCGCAAGCCGCCATAGAATCATCCTATGACAAAGTGAGAAATGACCCTCGTTCCTGCCCTCCATCAAGCCATCTTATTTTGCATCCCAGCTTCTTATCTATCTTTTGCATAAGCTCCAATACCTCTTTTTTCTTTGGTAAAAGCTCTGCGCATAGAAGAGCCTGATCCTTGTTTATATCGCAGGTCTCATGCTTCTTAACCTGCATAGGTTTAAATTCTTCTCATTGCTCTTTACTTAAGAAATTGCATTGTATTCTTGTTCTTCTTTGATTATCTGCTTTCTTTGTTCTTCAACATCTTTTGTTGCTTTCTCTCTTGCTTTGGCAAATAACGTTTTAAATTCATCTATACTTAGGTCAGTTCTATCTAAAAGATAGCGACTCGCTATTATTATTCGGATATAAAGACATACTATCTATAAAGGCTCTTGGGTCAGCCTCCTCTTCTTTTGTGCCAAGACAGCCACCTTTCCAGATATTGTTGGCCTGCCATCAACAGAGTTATCCCTCAGCCAGTCCATATAACCTTGAAGCTCCCAATCTATCCTTTTCTATGGTTTCTGGATATTTTCCGTATAGAGCCTTTCGCTCTTCTGGGGTATATTGTTTGATAGCATACTATCTATTTATCTATGGTTTTGTTATCCAGTCTTCCGTTCCTTCTTCTATACCGATTATCTATCTAGTCAACACCAAATGGTCCTTGCATATAAGCATCAACTTTAGCTTTCATCTTCTGCGAATCAAATTTTTATTTGCCGTGAGCTATAAAAGGTCATCTAAGAGCCTAACATATTGCATCGATCCATTGTGGGTAGTAATAAACGGCCCCTTACGCTGTTTTATCCACTTTAAGTTTGCTACTTTTCATTCAAACATGCTCTTGCCACTATCAAATTCACTCTTTATAAATTATAAGCTCCTTAAATCTCTCATCGGCTTCAAGCCTTAGGTTTGAGACTTTTAGTAACTTGTATAGAGATCATTCTTCTCTTTTTCTCTTCTTCGTTTTGTGCTTCAAGATCGTTGATGGGATTATGAGTTCCTTTGCTGAGTTCCTCGTCAAGCTCTAAATAAAGCGCGCTCATTTAGATACAAATTGGCCATTTGCCTTTAAACTCCATCAACACTCATATCGCTATCAATGGTTCAGCTGTCTTACTACCGCCAAAGCTATATAAGTTTTTTATTGCAAACTGATCTATAAAATCATCTTCAGCTTTTTACTATTTAATGGATCTTCAAAAATCCCTTTGGCTCAAATGCTGGTTCTCTCAAGCCCTAAAGCACCATATCATCTACTCCTGATTTCTTTAGCTCATCTATCTCATCTTTTGAAAAAGAGTCGTCACAGCCATTAGCTTGCCAAAGTAATACTTACGCCCCGGCTCTCCTTCACCTTTACAAATCCAGTGGTGGTGATCATATATCAGCATTCTCTTGCTCTTTCTTTATCTATCAGCGCCACGCCTTAGAAAATGTCATACCATGATGACCCATATCATTATAAGTATCTCGTTTATATCGTTAAATTAAAGCCCATCTCCTGCTATGTTCTCTCTTGAGAGATAGTTAGGGGTTGAAAGATTAATAGAAATTACATTTACTATCCTTAGTTTTTTATAAATACAAAGCGCTACATCAAATTTTCGTCTTTGTAAAAAGTTTATATAGGTATTATTTATAAATTAGGCTTTATATAAAAAAGTAGCCAAAAGTTAGAAAAAACAGATCCATTCACACTATCATCACTGCAGCTACGGCGATCACCGTCGTGAGTTATACTAGACACTTCTTTGATATTAAAAACATATAAATTCTTGGAATAAATTTTTATCTTTGTTTTTTGCGTCTTTGCTGGCACAATATCAAGAAAAGCCACTCTTTGCCTAATCCCACCAAAGGGCTTTGCTAGCTGCTTCGCTGGCCATGAAATCCAGCCAAAGTCGCATCATTTTGCTAGCGCTATCTCGCTATCACTTAAAAATCTCTTTAAAAAAAAAGCTCGCCGTGACAGGCCTTAAGTCTTAAAATTATCTATTTTAACGATATCGATACCTATCATTGCACCACGAAATCAGTAAAAAATATGTTTGATGTAGCCATCATTTAGCACTTCATTTAGCTTGCCGACGATCTCGTCTTTTAGTCTATCCTTGCCCGCTGCAGTGCTTACTTCTTCATAAGTTTGAAGAGAGAGAGCGTTCTGTAAGTGATATCTCTTAAAGTGCCTTTTTTTCTTATCAAGCTCGGCTGTTAGTAGCTGTCGCTTTGCTCTGATGATCTTAGTTTTAGAAATCTCGAGCCGTTTCACTAAGTAAATTACGACAAACTGATCAAAGCGGATATATCGGTCCCATGTTCGAATAGTCGTTGCCACCGCGTTTTGCTGTTTTGAGCGGGTGCTGGTTGAGTTTGAGTCTGAGCTGGTGTTTGCGCCATATTTTGCCTCTTTTGGCTCGTCAGAACTAAGCTTATCAAAAACGCCACTAGCCCTCCGATAACTAGCAATAAACAAATATCGCGATGATGATTATCATCAAAGCGCCGTACCACCCTTTTTTGCTTTTCTCTTCAAACTTCTTCAGCCATCTTTTCCTCCTTCCTTTAAGTTTTGGCTATAGTGTAAAAGTCACAAAAATGAAAAGATGATACATAAAACCAACGCCGCACAGGCTTTTGAACAAGCTAAAAATAGAGTATGGATACTTGGTACGAAGTCGATCTAAACGACCTTTCAGCCGTTCACGTAGCAGCTAGCGCAAAGCAAGATATAAACAAAATTTATAAGACGATCGTCTGCCGGTGCGAGCCTAAAAATTTACATCGTTGCTTGCTTACAAGGCGATCTGGAGCTTGATCTAAAGGCACTTGCTCATGCGGTGGGCAGCTAAGCGCTGCCGAGCTTATCACGGTAAAGAGACCTGAAGAGATCTCGGCGGCTACATCAGGGTGGCTGCTCGCCGCATGAAAAAGCACTTTGCGACCTTCATCGATGGTGAGAGCAAAGAGCAGAAGTACGTGCTAATGGCGCTGGGTGAGGCAAACAGATAAAGATAGCTCCAAAATGACGCTTTTAAAGGCTTGTGAGGCTGGTTACGCTAATATCGCGGGGCTAGCTCTTCAAACTCTATAAAATTAAACTTCTCACGCCTAAGAAACTCCGGGCGAGGTAGAAATTTCGCGCCCTGTTTGGTTGCATTTTCATAAGAGCTTGCTTGCTGCCTTTTTCAAGCACCAAAGATAAAATTGTCCACGCAAGTCGCAAACTAAAAACATCATTTTGTTTTTTTAATTAAGCTTATCAAAAAAGCCATACTCATAAAAGCCTCTTTACCTGCACTTAAAACAAAGCTATAAGTTAGATCTGAGCTTTTAAAATATGGCGCAGGTTTGAAAATTTTCAAACAAAGAAAAACTTGATGATCCTTGTAAAAACTGCCATTAAACTCATTTTTTGGCTCAAATTCTAGCCGTAGTCAAGCAAAAATCTCACCTTTTTGCCGCATTTGCAAGCAGGGCTCGGTCGCGCCTTCAGTGATATCGCCCTTTTTATACCATTCTTTGCAAGAGCCAACAAATTTTGATCCTTTTTGCCAGTGGTACCCAGATCGCTATCCACCAAAAAGCATATTGCCCTCCTATCCTCAGCTAAACCGTCAAGCAGCTCATTTGAGATTACAAGATACCGTCAAACGAGGCACTCGCCCAAATTGCTCATAGTGTCCTCTAACCTCGTCACCGACGATTTTAAAGGTTTTAAACTGTTTTTGCGTGCATTCGCGAGGTTCGATGATGATAAACTCTCGGTGACGGGTACCGGCTCAAGTGTAAGATACGCGCGCAAAATCGGCAGCATATCACCTTGAGTTTGCGCCGATCTCACGACTTTGCAGAGCTATTCGCCATTTTTAGTAGCTTTAAAAAGTGGTTTGCAAAGGCAAGCGCCAAAAGTAGCCAACGCTTACATTGACGCAAAAATCACCCTTTTTGCCGATATCCACGCCAAATTGCGGTTTCATTGACCCAGATATCAAAAACTGGCTGGGCTTTTCGCCGAATCAGGCGGCTTCCAGCCTCTATAAAATGCAAACATCACAAGCCGTTATGCCGGCAATAGCAAGAGCATGGTAAAAAATATGTTGGTAGGCCACAAGATGATATATGGGATAAAGTAGGCAAAGCCCACGCCAAGGCTTATCATGCCGTAAGGTCGGTGCGCAAAAACCATGGGACTTCATTTAGCAAATATCCTCAAAATGCGCGCCAACGCGCCGTTAAAAGGCGATGTCATGACGCCAAAGATGTGGCGCTATGCCAGCTGGCGTATCGCTCCAACGATCAACCAGATAACATCCGATCGCATCGGCAAAGATAAAGACAAATTTCTTCTCAAACCATCTCTTTTTATATATAGAGTTGTGATCCTAGATACAACAAGCATAAAGATGACGGCAACACTGGCATGTAGTGAGTGAATGAATAAACTGCCCTGCCAACTAGCATATCGCACGATACCACCGCCTCCAAGTGCGATTAATACGAACAAAAGACGCAAGCCAGTCCTCTCTCTTGCAAATAAAAGCCGCAAAGCGCAGCGATACCGTCACCGACAATTCAAAAATGTTCGCTCATATTTTTCCCTTAAAAATGGGCATTTATAATGATCTCATAAATTCATTAATATTTTTAAATAATAGTTCTTTTAGGCTATAATAATTTAAATAAGAAGGTGATGAAAAAATTCTTTACTCTTTTTGATCGAAGCTCATTTTGGAATTCGTTAAACTGATGCCGATCAGTAAAAATTAAAAAATGGAATAAACATTTTAAACGCTTTTGGCACTAGAAAATTTAAAACCAAATACCGATTACGGAGCATCAAAAGCCATCGCCATTATCCCAGACGTGACAAAGCAGGCGCGATCATCACTGGCTCAAAGGCAAGGCGTGTTATCGCTCAAAAACGACGATGGCGGTGATGCAAGCCCATTTTTGTAAATTACACATCTGGCATATCGGACTGGCTGGGATAGCTCGGCCGATGCCGATCATCTTATTTAAAACTCAAGGAAGCTACGCAAGGTTTGTTAACAAAGATACGATCGGCCCTAAAAGCGGAAGCGACTGGCGGCGTTGGCAACGGTGGCGATAGCTAGTGATTTGCCTGTTCAGCATTTGTCGAGGAGCGTAGCAAGACCAAGTGGAGCTTTTGTTGGCGTTAACTGGGCGTGGCAAGACTTAAGATAAACGCACAAGATACAAACGACTACTACGATGGGTGTAGATTGATATCTACAACAACTTCAGTCCAAGCTAACGAAATAACACAATCAAATTAAAGATAATCTCAAAATACTTCTTATAACAACCTCACATCTTGACTCACTAAAGAGTCAACTCTTTAACATTTAAGATTTTGGTGGTTTTATAAATTAGCAAAGATTGTAAACGGCGACCATAAATAGTATAAAGCGTTTTGGGGATCGGAAAATTGAGTCATATGTTCAAACGCCCTCTTCATGGTCATAAAAGTAGTGTTGCTGACTTGCTCCAGTAAGCTCGTAAAGCTCTTCGTCATCCATCGAGTCAAAGCCTCTGTTTTCCAAAACCTCTAACAAAACGTCTATTCCTGGCTCGTCGTAAGTCATTTCGTTCCTTAATTCTGATTTAAAAATGCGAGCTATGCAAAAGAAACATAAAATACTTTACTTTAAATTAATAAGAAAAATTTACATGCATTTTTAGTAGCAAAGTTGTAAAATCTTTACTTTCATTATCAATTTGATAGGGATTTTGTGAGACTTTGAACTATTTTACAAGCATTTAACGAAGTTTTAAAAGCTTTTGGTCAAAAGGCTCTGAGATAAAACCATTACGCGTGTGCTTTGCTGTAAGTCATATCTAAATGCTCGAAAATTTATAAAATTATGAAACTTACAAAGTAATTATTGACTTCGATATATACCTTTTAAATTACTGTGAAGAGCACCATCTGGCGATGTTTGAGCAAAATGGTGTTAAAAAATTACAAGCTAAATTAAAATCTCTGATCACTTGATATAAAATTTGTGGCAAAGTGGTTGATTTTGAAGATGAGATGATAGAGCAAAGACAAGATCAAATTGGCAGTCAAAGATCATTTTAGTGCAGGTCTCACAGATGATACTTTATGAGTTGCAGTGATTTATGACAAAAATGGGATTTAAATTATCATTCGTTTTACTTTTGATATTGAAAGACAAAAAAATTTGATTTGGCTACATAATAGATAATACATATCAATATAAAAGGAAAATAAAAGGATGAAAATGGATATAAAAACACAAACTTTAGCACAAGTTGCAAACTGTTTTCGATATTAAGCTCACACAAATGGCAGACTAAAGAGTGGGGATTGCCCAAGATAAAGAGCTAAGCAGTAGCGTAGAGGTAGCCAATTTAGATGACATGATAGCTCAGATAAATGGCGCAAAAAATATTCGGGGTAACAAGATAATCGGCTCTGTTGATCGAATACGATCGCAGGAATTACCTAAAATCTCTGGAGGGATCTCTTAAAAAGGGCAAATTAGAAAATTTCAGCTAAAAGTAAATGAAGTAGCAGAAGTAAAATATGTAACGAGCTTTTAAGCACCTCTTATACGAAGGCAAAAAAACACGCAAATATATGAAAGCCTAGCTTCATTTAATGATATTTGATCAAATCATAAGCGTGAGAAAAATGCTATCGTCTTGATAGAAAAAAAATTGCAAGTGCGCATGGTATGAGCTTGTTTGCGAAAATGAAGTAAATCTTTTGCCAGCAAAAAAATAAAGAAGATGCGCTGATAGGGCACTAAACTGAAAATGAGCTAAAACAAAATGTGAAGAATGCAACAAGCTTAGACGATAGGGAGCTAAAGATCTATTTTTTGAACTTTTGGGCTACTTCAAATAATGAATATATCACCTCTTTAAAGCACTGCTTAAAAGGTATAATTAGACTGAGGTAAAATGTTCATTGATAAGTACCATAGAGTACGGGCAAAATGGCATAACAAATATTTAAGCTATCAAAATGACTTTAATGGGATAACTAAGAAACACCAAAATCTCCCTTAGTGTAAGGCTGATAAAGCGAGTTGTGAATCTAGAAACAACTAGAAATTCTCGTTTTTAGCAGGGCTTGCACTTGGGGCGTGAAACATTCAGTAGTTATAAGAGTACTAATAAGGATGAAGATGAATGGTTACAAAATCAAGTAAAGAAAGTTTAAAATGGCATTACCATTTTTAGCAGAGTTTAACTTGATGAGCGGTTTAGCAGTAATTGCTTGGAGTAAAGTAAGATCCAAAAGAGTGTGCCAAGATGATGGCCTAGATAAAAACAAAGCTGCCAAAAGATCTTTATAAAAGGCAAGAACGTCGCAAAGACGCAAAAGACTTCATGGTTTAAAGAAGAAAAAAGCAAAACGTGGCATTAAAAAGTAGAAAAAGAGGCTGAAAAAAGTGGTTAAAAAACAAAGAAAACCACGTGCTAAAAAGCCAGCAGCTCCAAAAAGCTATCACACCAAAACGATATAAACGCGGGATAGAATGCAAAATAGTCTTTTACACTTTCAAACACAAGACTTCATTTGATCACTTCATCAGTGGAGCCTTGATCGCTGGTATGGGTGCGGCTGCGCTTGGCTTTGGCGACTATCAAACAACAGAGCAACTAAAAAGATGTCGCTAAAGATAGCAAAATACGCCATAACTGGTGGTTTGTAGGTGCTGTTGATTCATGCTTTGATGGCACAAAAAATATCTAAACGCAGCAGCTTTTACTGCAGCTGGCATCGGCGGCCTTTTGATAGCGAAGACTGGCAATAAAATTGAGTAAATAATGAATAACCCTTATATTATCCGTGAAGAAAACACAAAAAGTAGCAGCAAATGACATAACAGCTCAGCCAAAGCGCATTTGATTGATAATGCGATAAACAATGCCAGCTCAAATTACCATTTGTGCCGCAAAATTTTAACGCAGCTGTGGCTTTGTAAAGGCCTGCTTTTAGGCGGTATGGCAGCTATGTGCTAGCAAATCCAAAAGCACCGAGTGCGTATTAAGCGATCATCAAGGGTGGCGACTAATAAACGCCAGCAGAAAACTAAAGAGCGTTTGAAGATGTCAAAGCAGAACTTGACTCACAAAATAAGGTCACTCTGGCTCACAAGGCAAAAATAGAGCGAGGGTTCTGATGCGAGCCTAAACGCTTCAAACGTGATGTCAGCGCCATTGAGGCTGCGATCTCAGAGCGAACCGATGCAAAAAGCGTGCGTGTAAATAAATACGCAAAAGCATCGTTGTCGAGTTTGATAAGGCTATGAAGCGTTAGATTTTATAAAAGCTATGATTTTCCAACCAAACCAAAAAGATGAGACCTGCCTAGCCGACGATATCTGGCTGCTGCTGCGCCGGTGTAACGCCATTGCAGAGCAACAAAACTCTAAAATCAGCCGTGACTCTTTACGCCACAGCTCCGATTAATAGAAGGCGCAAAAGAAGCTAGGCATGAGGCATCACCTCAAAAAGTTCTCGAGCAACTGCTATTGGCACAGGGGCGCACAATGGGCGATCATTTGGCTGCAAAATAACTTCGGGTGATGATAAATATCGGCGAATACATGGGAAGAAAGTGCTAACCACGACGATGATCATCAAAAGAGCTAGCCAAACGAAACTCGAAGGGTCTGGGTTGAGCGAGGCCCCAAACGGTGAAAGACGCTTGAAAGGTAAAACCGAAAAAATTAAAAAAGGCGACATCGTAGTAGTCCGGAGCTGGCGAGACGATAGGCGTTGATGGCTACATCGTCCCGAGGCAATGCTGATGTTAATCAAAGTCAATGACTGGAGGCCGAGCCTGTAGCAAAAGCTAGAAGGCGACCGCGTCCTCGTCTTTTACTATTGTCGATGAAGGCAGGATCAAAGTGGGCGCAAAACGTAGGTAGCGACACCGCAACCACCAGGATCAAAAGAAGTACATCAAACTTCACTTAATGAAAAAAAATCAGCCATCGGCACATAAAAGCTCGACAGCTGATAAACTAGTGCCAGTCACTCTCTTGCTGGGCTTTCCGTATGGTATAAAAACAAAAAGCCGCAGACAGCGCAGCGTGCTTCAACTGGCTACTCTTGCGCTTCAAAGCTTGCTACCCCAGTTGCGTTTAAATTAAGCATCTCAAAGAAAGCTGGCGAAACATCCTCATATCAAAAGGCGCAAAAGCGATCGAGGCTCTAAGCTCCGGTTGATACATTTGTCTTTGACAAAACAGCACTCTAACTCACGGGCTAAGTGTGGTTGGTATCTTTTAAAGATGGCTTTAAGGCTGATATACCGGTGCCGCAAGTGCCGAGGAGCACTACTTCCACCCTGGCAAACGGAAGCGATAGTTGGGGCTGCAGAGCAAGCGTGGATTTGGCCATATCACCACGACGAGGTCAGATTATCGTAAACACGGTGTAAAGCACGATGCACGGCAAAGGTCGTTATCGGCAGTGAGCACTTTTTAGAAGATGATGAGATAGCTTTAAAGCTCACGAAGCGCTCATAAATAAGGGCTTTAAAGCGGTTACTTAACCTTGCTTTATATAGGATGCGACAAAGAGCTTGTTAGCGCGGTCGCTATGAAAGATGATATGGAGCAAGCACCAGATATGGTGGCGAAACTGGTCGGCGTAAAAGAGATAGTTACTAGTGGCGACATAAAACAAAAGCGAAGGCCTTGCGCGAAACTGGGCAATGAGGTCTATGCTGAATTAACGCCAACGGACAAAAGCAGCGATCATGAAGAGCTAAAAAATTGAGGGCAAAAGGGTCAGCACATAGGTGGTGGCATAAATGACGCGCCAAGCAACAAAGCTTCGATGGTATCAGCGCACAAGGTGCAGATATCGCTAAAGCAACGGCGATGTGCAAAATCGCGGGCGCTGGCGCTTACCGAAGCACCAAACCAAAACTATGAAGTTAATTGGCTCAATTTTCCACTCGGCGGTTGGCGTAAAATACAGCCATACTAAGTGCCGCAACGCTTCGCGTACTAAATCCAATAACGCTGCCGCTACACAGTAGCACGATGATCATGGCTTCTGCTCCAACTCGAAATTGTGAAAGTCAAGTCAAATGATTGCCAGAAAGGACGATGGTGTTTGAGGCCTGCCGACTTTTAAACGGCAAAATGGATGCTTGTAACGACTTTTATATGGATATTTTTTGGTTATCATCCTTGTGGCTTCAAGGTTACTTTAGCTTCTGCCGTTTGTGCGGTTTGGGGATCTTCTTTGACTTGTAAGTTCTGGTAGAAAAAGGATAAAGTATAACAACGCCATCTAACGCCGTTTCGCGCTGATGATCTAAACTGCTTCACGTTATTCGCCATCAGCATCGCTGCGAGATTTCAGCTGCCATCGTCGCAGGTGGTGGGAACACTTTTTTTTTGGATGTGGCATTTTAGGCTCAGCTTCCGAAGCGCTATCGAGGCCTTTGGCTCCGTTATAAAATAAAGTTGTCTTTGTTTAAAGGTGGTCCAAACTTATTACATCAAAAACGGGCTTGGCATGGTAAGCAGCTCCTTTGTTGCCATCATATCTCATCACGCCTATGTATGGTTTCGTGACCTGGCTGCGAAGCCTCTGCTTTTGGTACTACGACAAAGCAGGCAGCAACATCACCGCGGTAGGCGCCAGCATCGGACTTGTGTACAGCATTTACGGCTGTGATGTTTTAGCAAGAGCCATCATCGGCAAAGTTAGCTCATATATCTCGTGCCTTTTTATAAGCGCTTACTTTATATCTTGCTAGTATCATCGCGATCATTCAAAGAAAATTCCAGCCGTCGGTGATCATGAAAGCGCCTTTGATTTTAAAACTGATATTGGTGGTTTGCTGGAAACGCGTGATCTGTCGACATAAAGTTTCTCTCAAACAGCAGGGCTGGCATTCTGGCGCGCCAAATGCGGCAGCCGCGGCGCACTGACCGCCAGTCAAACCGGGCCTGGTGCAAGCAATGGCGGTCTTTATCCGATATGACGTGTAAGCCGCGCCTCTGAAGCGCGGTCGTGCTTTTTTTCTCAGGCATCTTTGCGAAACAAACTGGCGTAAGTGGCGAAGTGCTGCTGCTTCTACCTCTTGTTCAGCAGCGATGAAAAAGTGTTGACTTTGGGCTACACTTTACATTTGCACGGTGTACGCATCACTTGTATCAGCGGCTACCGCGGGCAAATGTAAAATTTCTAACAAAAATAACTCTAGCATTTAAGATCACTGCAGTGATTCGCCAGTATTTATAGGCGCTCAGATGAACTTGAAAACTCGCTTGGAATATCGCTGATATACGCGATGGCGGCTATGGCTACGATAAATGTCATCGCCATTTTCTTACTATCAAAGTGGTGATAATGTGATAAAGACTGACTCAAAGAAAAGCTGGTAAAATCCAGGTGACCCAGAGGTGAACATCAAAAACCACAGCTGTGGGGCAAAACTAAAAGGAAAGCGTGGGAAAGATATAAAGATAAGCGGCAAACTATGAACCTAAACACCGCATTAGCAAAGGTCGGCATGAGCGTCGCAGCATCCTTTTCAAGCGCGCTTTTGTGAAAAGTGAATCTGTTAAATTCCGCGGTTTCTGGCATCGCATTTACATTGCTTTTGCGCTTTACCACGCTGGACTTTGGCAATATCTTTAAAGATGATCGTAAAAGCAAAATCGCTTCAAAAAGGCGCAAGTGGATTGACGCTGAATTACAGGCTTCGCAAACGAGGACCTGCCTAACACGGTATCTGACGTCGGCTTCAAATATCGATAAAAAGCCTCGGCGGGGTACTCGCGTGATGGTGCGTTGGCTGCAGATGTGGCAGCAAGCATAGCAAAGGCTAACGGCTGCGAGGCAGGTACACCGTCAAAAACTCCGTTGCAGGGCGATGTGATCTGGCGGGCGCAGGTGGCTACGAAGATGCGCCAAGGCAGAACTGGCCCAGTCACTGGGAATACTAGCGCCATCACCCAGCCTCACAAACAAATGTCAAAAGCTGTAAAGCGTCGAAGCGTGAAAAATGCGAGTTTTAGCAGAAAGGAGCTTCCATTTGCGAAAGGTACAATACATAAAAGCCATTGGCAGAAGGCGGTGGCGGTATGCGGGCGCGGACTTAGCGATAGCGTTCACCTGTACAAAAATCACGCAAAGCACCGCTAACGTTAGTTCTATCACATTTGCCAGGTTTAAAGCCAAAATGGTCGGGCGAAGGTCTGCGTAGAGGCTGAGGTAGACGAAACAACCAAACTTTAAAGGCAAAATGTGGGCGTATTTTGGTGGTCAATTACGCAGAGCTTATAAAAACGTTTCTAGCTTTAAGGGGTAAAGACTGCAAATGCTATGATACTAGCAGCTTGGTGGCGTCGGTATCAAATGCAAAGACTATGCAAATGGAATGCGATGCTTCTACGTTATGCTCAGGTATTTGCTGACGTGGCCTGAAGACTTGGAAGTACAAATTCCCCATACAAAAATATATAATTTATCAGTAATAAATATCTCTAAGATACAAATTGTTGGCAAACATATATATCTAATTTGTTTTGTGAGTTTTTCCAATTCGCATACAGTTGCCGCTGTGCATCTGCTTAGACATCGTAAAGGGGTTGGGAGATTATTAGGGGGAGGGCCCTTTGCTTCATAAGCTCGCGGCTGCAAGCGAACCGTAATTCAAGCCTCTTCCACTTAACAATGGAAATTATAATTTGTTTTGAGTCTTATTTAAATAAATTGATTTTATTCAAACTCTAAAGAAAAATTTAAAACCTCTTCTTCCTAGCCTCTTCAACTGAAGCTTTAGCCATCTCATCTACTTCTGATGTGGCTGGCATATTGCTTGGTACATTTCTTTTATTTAGATTATCTATTTACAGGCAACTGATTGATTTATCGCTATTTATACCCCTTCACTTTGCTCTTTTATAGATTCACTCATCTCATTTGTTAATTGAGCTAATACATTTGCATTTTCTATCTCACTGAATTTTGGGTTCTCTCTGCTAGTTTTCTTCATCGGCCTACGGCAAATCCTCTACCATGTTCTCCTGCACGTGCTGCTTCAATATGGCAGTAAAATCGTCATTTGTTTGATCTGCTGCCTCTCTTATTATTACGATGATATTTTTGTCGTTTGTCTTGTTACATCTTCTGCTTTTGACTTATTGCATTCATTGAAACTGAACATTTGTTCAACTGCAGCTGCGGATTACTTGAAGTGAGTTTGCTTGTGTACTGGCTGAGGTTAACTACTTGTGAGACTGAAGGTCAGACAAAGTTTTGCTTTTCTTCAAGTATTTGTGCTTTATTTAGGTTGTCTAATTTAGCATTTTAGATATCTGTGAAAGCGAGTTTATACCGCCTTTATCTACCATCATCATCAAGTCTTTATGAAGTCTTGGTTTTTAGGTGTTTGAAAGTAGATCAAGTACATCTTTATTCTTGAGATTGCATTTTTAAGGCTAGTTATAGATCTTTAAATGTGCTTTTTAGTTGATTTGAAACTGGGTTATTATTATCTGCTTCTAGGCTTACAGCTTCATAATTGCCATCTTTTATCTCATTTGCAAGTGTTGGCTTTTAGGATGGGGTAACCTAATATCTTTTGCCGTCTGGATAACCTCTATATTTCATTATAAGTGATGACATGATGCAAATGCATCTTTACCTTTTAAACTTAAGTTTGGCAGAATTTGTCTTTATTTAGATATAGAAAACTCAACAGCCAGCCCGCCTTTACGCTATATCGATTGCCTGAGATGATATTTTCAACCGAAATAGAAACCAAAACAAACAATGAAATTATAAAACAGGGCAAGCAAAATAACAAAATGGCTAAGTTGCCAGCTTCACTCTCTTGGCTGTCTCATATCATTTAACAGAAATAAAGCTCATAGTTTCTGAAACTATCGATCAAATTTGTGATAACTGAAACCAGCCGCTTCCAGACTTGCTGGCTGTCTCATCTGGGTGACGATAACGCGATGATATCATCTATCTTTTAAACTCATCCTTTGCAAAGATCTCTTTTTGCAAGCTATCTGCGCGTATGTGCCTGCGTTAAATTCCTGTAGTCATTTGCGGTTTTGATATTTGCATTAAATGAAACTAAATTGCACGTATGTATTTTATCGATGTTATGTTTTATAAAAGGCAGCATTTAGCGCCGCCCAGCGTTGCCAAATACTCTTTGATCTTTGGAAATGCTAAGAATTAGCCAAGTTATCACTGCATATCGGAGCTCAGAGCTGCTTGCGGGGAATTTTCAAATATAATTATGTTTTCGATCCTTATCGTGATTAGGAGCTATAAGAGCAAAACTTTCTTTGTTGTCTACTTTTTGCTCTTATGCGTAAACTCATAAGTTGTCTTTGTTAAGTTTAGACAAAACGCCATCAACTTTAGCTCTTTGCTCTTTAAATTTTTATCAACATCTTTGCCATTAGCTATAAAATGCGCTATAACCGCGCTCTTTTGAAGTTCATGGATAAATTCACTTTGTTTTATGATGTCTTCAGCTGTATTCAGGCATGCCAGCTTGGCTAGTCTTAAAACTCCGTTTAAAATATAAATACTTGTTGCCACTTAAACAAATAAGACTTAAAATTACAATTAATAGGATTTTGATTTTTTATACTTGAATTATTCATTTTCATTCCTTTGCATTACAAGATACGATATATAGGCTGTTTCTCCTAAAACAAGGCCAGTTTATTACTTTAATAATTAAATATAACTTGATATAAATTACATTTAAGCAACAATAAATTTACTTTTAAATAATATTAATTAATAAAAAATATTTAAATTTTCTCCTAATTATGGAAATGGATGATCATTGAAAAAAGTAGTTAAGATATTTTTATAAGCAAAGATAAATTCGCTTGAGATCCTCCTGCTTCGAAATTATTTAAATACAGCTCAGAAAACTGTAAGTTTTGGTGCTTCATCCACTTTAGTATTTTCTGATATTTACAAGAGCTGTGTGGCTGTGATGTTGCCGTTGCTAGCTGCTTGTTGGAGATATCTATGGTTAGCACGTTTACCAGAGCCGTTTTTGCAGATGCCACTATCAAATCCGTCATACCAAGCGCCTCAGCTAGTTTTACAACACCCTCTTTGGTGTTTTTAATTTTACGTACGCACCTACTAACCTCGCCACGAGCGTTAAATACACACACCAAATCTCCGCCTGTTTTTACGCCAAGCTCTTTTTGCATCATTTTCGCTTATCACACTGGCTCGCGGTTGGCGTGGCATGCTTCTCACGATGATTTGAGCAGCTGTGAGTGCAAGCGGTCAGTTGGGTGAAGCGCTTATCATGGTGTTTGCTGGTTTGTCTTTCATGCCCTACCAGCCACTCGATCGGCTTTCAAAACTGATTAGGTGCGCCTTCCGCGATCATCGCCAGCCCATTTCTCGATCGTGGCCATCTGGTAGGGTATTCGATCGGGCCATGGGCGTTCCCGAGCGTTTAACACAGGATCTTCTCTAAACTCGCCAGAGTCTTGCAATTATCACTATCTTGAGATGAGGCGATGGCTGGTTTGTTTTCATTTAAAACTCTTCAAATGGCTTCATGTCGCTTGCAAGCTCAGGGACCGCTTTGCGGGCGCTGGGCTGCGTCATGGTACTCTTTGATCCAGTCCATTCGTCTTTGCCGTTATCTGTGTCAAACGACTAAGTAAACGCCGTAGCCTTGCAAGATCAGTGAAAAATTGATGGTGTCTTTTGCTTCGCGGTATTTTTCAACGACTTGTTTCATCGGCACGATGTTCATGTTGAGTAGTCCTGTCATCGTGATGTCGTTTCTCTCGCCACTCTGTTGAGCTGGAAGACGATATCAGCCATCTTAATGTGTGGTGTCCAGTAAGCTTCGTGAACGACTACGGTTCTAGGCTTTCTCCACGCTTTTTAAATTGTGTGTGTCTTGGTGATGCAAGTGGGTTGCCGCCGACTGATAGATAAAGTCGATGTCTGGGTAGGTGATAACACCCGTCGTGATCTATCACTTTGCGGTGAGCAACGCATCAGCTATACCGCGACTACTGGGAAGCATAGTTGGTTGCTTTTGCGCTTTGACCTGTACCTGCTACTGCGGCTCTGCTTTTTTGCGACGAAGCGACCATGTTTATCGGTCGCGTATCGGTGCCCGTCGCTCGCCTTTTCGTTAAATTACCCACACTTGCGCTATTTACGCCGCCGATGACTGCGCCTTTGCGTATTGGTGCGCCGCCGTTTGAGTAATGGTAGCTTAGCCAGCCTCACTGGTAGGCCTATCGACCGATCATAGAAGCTAGCGTTACCATCGCCAATGTGGTTGCTCGCCGTGGTGAAACGCGCTACGCTCACCCAACCTCCGTATATCGATGCGGTTGCTTACAAATGTATCAACTAGCTCTTTTAAAGTATCTTTGTCGATACCGATACCTCGCCACTCTGATACAGGAGTGTTGTCTGTCTTGCCAAGTAGATATGGGAGAGACCCCATCAAAGCCATAAGTGTAGTTTCGATAAATTCTTTTATCGTATTTGCCACTTTCATATAGGTAATTATCATGCCTAACATCATTGCTGTGTCGGTGTTTGGCACTGGGCGATCCACTGAGCTTTGTCGAGCGTGCTGTTTCAGACCTGATAGGATCGATCACGATCGCTGATATCTTTTTTTTTGTTTTAGCTCTTTAGGGTATTTAAAGCCTTGCTCATCAGTCGCTGTCCAAGCTATGCGAAGTGTCGCAAGTGGGTTCGCGCCCAGATGACTACGACACCGGGTTTTCTGGCACTACTGGCCAGCTGGTTTTGCTGCTCATAGACCTCGATACTACCCACAACGTGAGCCATGATCTGGCTGGCGCCTGTTGAGTAGTCGCCTGGCGAGCCAACCGAGAAAGCCACCACCACTGGGTTCCTCGTCTATGATAAAATTGAGTTGTACGTGCCGCTTGATTTCCAGCCGTAACTGCCTGCAAAAACGCTTTGTAAGCCTTTTTGCGCTCTTGTTTAGCTCTTTAGCAGCAAGCGGTGGAGTTCATGGGCACCTCGACCACTCATCAATGCCACGGGCTCTGGTTTGGGCTACTATCCGGTTTCAAGGTAGCTCTTTCTTACCATTGTGTGATACGACTTTTTGTAGATCATATCTGGTGTGTAGTGTTGAAGTGGGTTGTAAATTGCCACTTGTCTTTGGATAGGCTCTGACTTTACAATGCCGTTTTGGTTATCACTTTTAGCATGCCCCAGTGAGCAGCCGTAAGAGTTTCGCCATTTTACAACGCCGCTTTTAACCTCATCAGCAAACCAGGTGGAAGCTGTTACGCCTGAAAGTAAAGGTGTGGCTGCAAGCGCTGTGCACCACAGAAAATCGTCTGTTCTCGTTCATCGTTTCTCCTTATTTGCTTCATTACGTCAGATGAAGGTGTTTTTGTAGGTGCTCGATAACTAGCCACTCGTCTTTTTCTCTATTGCGGTTCTACCGATCATTGATTTTAAAGTGAAAGCGGCCGTGATTTGCGTTAAAGTGCATGGTTTGAAGGCAACGCATGGCAAACGCCACAGCTCCTCTTTATACATCTTATCGGCTTTTGCCAAACATCGCATTTACGTCAGTGCTAAAGCCATCTTTTGAACGAAAACTGTCGTTTTACCTCGTTCCATTTGCCGTTTTGCCCTCTTTTATCACTTCGATATCAAAAGGTGCAGTTTTGCAAATGCACTGAGATGATCCTCGCGCCATCAGCAAAAATAAACTACGTTGCTAACGGCTGAGTTTTGATAGCCTTTGCTTTGATCTGCGCTCTGTGCGCCACTTGTTTATGAAATTTCGCTGCGTTTGGTTGTTGGCAACCTGCCTGTACTCTTAGATGAGTTTGCGTCAGCATATACGTCCCTTTACGACATCTGTGTGGTTCTTACCTGCACCAAATGCAGCACAAGCTACGATGGCTGATAGAATAATTTTCATATTTCTCCTTCAAAATGAAATCGTTCCATTCTGGGTGCTTTGATTAATTACAAATTAAAATTAAAAATATACTTTAAGAATAATGTAAAAAATTTTGTTTAAAAATAGGCAAAACACGCCAGATACGATAGGACAGACGGCTAAAATTCTTTTAAATTGGCCTCTCACCAAAATATATTGTAGCCAAAATGATAGCCAGCACGACGCTAAATTATCAACCAGCGCTACCTGATATACTTTACCTGCTTGCATAGCTTTAAATACATAAGCCACGAAAGCCCGTCGCATGCCATAGTATAAGAAAAGGCCAGTTTGGGACTTAACGAGCTTAGCGGTTGCCATTTTAGCCACGCTTAGAAGCAAAACGAACATAAAAATAACAACGATCGTTCTTGCCGTGTCATAAAATCATCGATATCGCTACACCTAACTTTGCAAAGATCGCGGTAAGTGCCTTAAAAACAGCCGAAAAGAGGCTGCATAAGATAAACCACTCTGACATCTTTATCCTCTTAAATTTAAATGAGCCGATTGCTTCGCCCCAAGCCTAAATTACTAGTCACCAAGCATGTCAAGCGTAGGAGCAAAAGGCCCCCAGTTACTGTGCTAAGGTCAAAGCAACCTATCTGAGTTGCCTTTTGGCTCATGACATCTTTAAGCATAAGTTCAACCGTTGAAGGTGCTAGCATAAGCGATGAAGTAAGTGCCTGTTTTGCTGCAGCCAGTAAATGGCATCAGCCCGCCGCACGACCTTTTATCGTCATACTACATTTGCAGCGGCTGAGTGTGAATTTGTAGGTTTTGCACTCTCGTCCGTATGATGTCCTCTCTCTTTGAGCGGCCTGCATAACTTTCTTGCTCGCTCACGCGTGGCGTTCCACTCTTGCATTTTATGGGAAATGTTTTTGCAAAAACGCTAACAGCTACCGCGCCTTCGGTGCTTATCCTCTTTGCCTTTTTGGTCTCTATCTTCACCATCAGGTTTTCAGTGCCATCGGCAAGCAATTATCGCTCTGCAAAACCTTGGTACTTAAAGCCTTGAGTCTCATCTGCAGCTCTTTCGGTAAAGCAAAACTTCTTTGATGGCTGCGCCATGTCAAAACAGTTATTTTTAGCGCACGGATATGGATGTGGTCATCTTCCCTTTATTACTAACAGCTTCATATTTATCACCTTTATAAACTTTAAATTTACAAGCTCTTTTGGTAATTCTTTTGAGGCTGGCTTTTCCAAACATATCTTGACCCGCCAAAGGACACAATTACATTTTCATTTGCATAAATCTAACTTTAGCAGTTTATTTCGATACAACCAGCACAAACTTAGCAAGCCCTCTTCATGCTGCTTTTTGTCGCCTTTTGGGTCATGTTTGAAAGACTGTGTTACCGGTGTTTGTGCTTGACCTCTTGTGAATTACCTCATTTTTCTCCTTTATTTAATTTTATGCGATATTTTCGGTGGTTGCTCATTTATCTGCTCGTCACTAGGTAAAGACAAACTCGACAGCATGGCTTTGGCTGTGGCTGAAGCGTATCGCGAGCTGATTTGTAGATTTTGCTTTTTGAAGCTGCGAGAAATAAGGCGAACGCTCATCTCTGACCTCGTTTCTAGCCTCTTGTATGGTCTATTTTATCTTCTTCTGTAAAAGTAGCTGCACCAAAAGCCATTTAGCGGTGGGGCAGCAAAATGGTACTCGATTGCCGTTTCTCATCGTCAAAACCCTACATATCCGGCGATTGGCCATATACTTGTCATGCATATCTTATAAGCTAGAGTTTGCGATCTGCATGATCTCAAGGTTTTGGGCCGGATTGAGATTCGTAGATGAGTATCTCAAAGCTCAAATATCATCGAAAGCTTCTTTCTCATCACTAGCCACCTTAGATACTCTTTTGCAGAGTACCAGATGCGCATGAGTCTGTCTTTGTGACGATCTCTTTGCTATATACTTGAAAAACGGATGCTCGCCGATGCTTTTAAGCTGCGAAATTTCAGTGCTGGCTGAGACGTTTGGCTATCGTCTTTTGCCTTTTTGGCGCCTTGTTTGAGCTGCATAAAATGCAAATGCCAAAATAGCTAGCACGATAGCTATTATCAAATTGCGTATTCGCTCATATTTTTTTGGTTTTTTTTTGTGGGTATCACTCTGGCAGGAGTGATAGAGGGCTCTGTAAAGGCATGGGCGCCACTATCTTTGTGAGTCTCGTCCTCCAAGCCATCAAGCACCTTTTCTCTCGTTTTAAGCTTGGCTTGCGCTGGATCTACGTCACTAAGTGATAGATATGCTCGCTCGACCTCTTGCACTGCTAGGACGTGAAGTCGATCTGCTGAAGATGATCTTGTCGTTTATCTGCCTCAGCTTATCATGTTGTGTCACGGAGTGTGGCCCGTAGGCTGGGATAATAGTGATCTTTAGTGCCCCGTCAAATAGTGGCTTTTATGATCAAAAAAACTCTTATCATCCTTATAAAGCGATAAAATTTCTTTTATCCTCTCATCTTTGCCCTTCAATCAGTAGTCCCTCCTTTTCATCTATAAAACGGCGTTTCGTGTCTTTTGCCTCCATCATAGAGCCCACCTGTGTGATCGGGATGAGCGTTGCGTGATGATGATGACGTAGGTTAGATCCTCTGGCTTTATATTGCCAAAAAGTTTTGCAGATCCATGTACAAATTTTCAAGCTATCTTCATGCCGCTATCTATGAGCGTGTCGGTCATCGCCTTTGCAAACATTACGTTGTGTTTGTTTGGTAAATTTTAGTATTTGCTACAGAAGCTCTTTTGCGCCATCTTTGGCTGTTAGCTTATCTGCCAGCGCGTCGGTCATCTTTGGTAATATAAAGCTTACATCCGCCATAGCTCCTGTATCCATACTTGATCTGGGCACAACGCTAACTACCTCGTCATCGGCACAAAAAGCTAAAGCGCAAAACAACGCAGGCTCAATAAACTCTTTTCATATCTCGTCGCCAGATAAATTACGAATTGAATCCTGGGGTTAATGAAAGTTAATGTCGCTACTTTAAAAGGTAGCGAGCTTTTAGGCTAGAAGAGTTGGTGAAAGAAAAGCCGTTTTTAATAAGCGTATCTTTGATCTTTCTTGATCTCAAGACCCTTTGTCTCAAGCGTGATAGTGATACTGCTATCGCCGTAGTCAACTTTGTTGAAAAGCGGTCGTGAGTCGATCTGCTATGTTTGCATTTGCGATTTTGCGGGCTGTCAGTTGGGCTCGCGAGCGCTCTGACATCACAAGCGTGATGATTTGCAAGGTCATCTTGCGGTGAGACAGTAAGACCCTTTTCGATGATGATAAACTGCATCGATGGCTTCCGCCACTTAGCACCACGCCTATCTTTGCACCTTTTTCGGTGATCTTATCGGCCGCATAAAGCGCTGCCACGCCAGCTGCGCCAACTCCTCAACTACGATCTTTTTGCGTCTCTTGGGAACAAAATCGCGGTTGCGATCTCCTCATCATCGACCTGCACAAACTCATCACGCACTCAACGATATTTTTAAGCGTTATCATCGCATCACGCACAGCGATGCCATCAGCTATAGTGCGAACTGACTTTGAGTTTATGCTCTTTTTGGCGCGTAGCTATTATTAAGCATAGCTGGAGCGCCACTTTGCGCTCGACAAACGACCTTTGTTTTGGATTTACTTGTTTTATACAGCTTGCCACTGCTGTTAAACCGCCGCGCCAACTGGCACTACAACCATCAGGTCGCTTATCTCATCAAACATCTCCAAGACCAGTGCCCTGCCCTGCGCAGCGTACTCATCGTTAATGGATGAACAAGGTCATATCTTTTTCTTTGGCGTAATTTACTGCAAATTCATACGCCTCATCAAAGTTATCACCTTTTAAAATGACTTCCAGCGCCAGATCCTTCGCAGCTACCTTTAGAAGCGAGTTGATTCTGGCATTACGATGCAAGCTTGTGCACGCCAGGTCTTTTGCCTTATCGCGCCACGCCCAACCCAGGCGTGATTGCCAGCGCTTGCAGCTACGACGCCACGTTTTCGCTCCTCGTCACTTAGGCTGGCTATTTTATTGTAAGCACCTCTTATCTTATAAGCTCCGGTTCACTGCTCCAGTACCATCTTCAAATAGACATTGCGCCTAAATTTTACTAAGCTTCGCCTCTGCGCAAACGGAGTTTTATTTACAAAGTGACCGATCGTTATCTTTGGCGATTGTTTGTTTAATGAAACCATTTTATCTTTCATACTAAATTATCTTTTGCCTCTAGTAGCACGCCACACTCGATGTGATAAGTGTTGGCAAACTGATCAAAACCTAAATTTGTCACTTTATGGCTTTAGTAAGCTCATTTCAGTACTATTTTTTTAGTGTCTCTGGATTGCACGAGAGATGTAGATGATGTTTTTGAGTGCGATGGTACGACACTTTCCTTAGTCCTGCGCGAGCGGATCGACAAGGACATGCGAAGTTAAAGTCGCTTAATTTTATATCTTTTAGCCTATTAAACTCCCTAACACCAGCAAATGCGCTCATCAGTTCATCCAGCATCCGCACGTAAATTGATATTTTCTACCCCATTTAGCTCACAGTTTTTAAGGGCATTTGCGATCGAGCTTTTGAAAATTCAGTGGCAAGGACATTTTAAATTTAAACGAAAGTGGGATAGTAAAATTTCCATGTCCGCAATGCAAAGCTCAGTAGGTCCTTCGCCACATTGCACACACTCTTTTGCCCAAGCTATCATCTTCTCGTTACCGCTTTAGTGGCTGGATAAAGGCATTTTTCATAGGCTAGAATTATAAATTGCCCATCAACATTAGCTCATCAACTACAAATTTGGCTCGCCAATTGGCAGCTTTTGACCGCGAGATCTAGCTAGTCATCACATCAAGCTTGCTGGCTAAAATTTTTTCATCGCCGCTTCAAACTCGCCATCAAGCTTTTTATGATAAAGAAGCGTGACTAAAGTGCCACACACAGGCGATAAACTCCCTCAAAGAGCTTTGTGCGCAAATTTCATCATTTTATGGAATTTTCAAGTAGCCTTGGCATGAGATGTGGTGCTCGCAAACCTTTGGGCACTCATCTATGAGAAACCTTTTACCTTTTTTCCGCTTGCGTACATCATAAGCTAAGCTTGCCCTCGCTACCGTGCAAACTCAACCCTCATGCGGTAGTGCTTTGGGCAAGGCAAACATCAGTCACCCTCGTAAAGTGGGAAAGTACAGCAGTAAAGATCAGATTTAAAGTAAATTGCTATAAGGGTGAAATTGCATGATCCGCACTCTTTTAGGTATTACAGTCCAGAGTATGCCGCTTTCTCTTCGGCTTTTACCGGCAAATCTAACCAAAGCCCAGATCGCTAAAATCCGCAAGGAAGTACGGTCAAACGCGCTGAACCAAGTGCGACCGGCAAGTAGCCAGCAAGCACACAAACCGCGCAAACGCTAAGTGCGTAGATCATCTGCGTTGAGACGTGAGTCGATGTGGCTACATCCTGCACCCGCTGATGAAAGTATCGCCAGTGTCCCCAATGTCGGCGGCATTGATCTGCCAAAGATAGCGCCAGTTAGAACGCTTGAGATATTTTACGATCATATAGCGTGCATCGCATCGCCATGGCCCATAGTTTTGCCCACCACGCCAGCGGGATAGCAAGAAGGCATCAAAATGCCCATTGTGCCGTAGCGCGGTGCCGGTTGAGAAACGATAAATGAGCCAAGGATGAAAGCAGCCACTGTACAAGATAAATTGAGCGTTGAGTCACTTAGTAGATCGATAAATATCTTGATTATAGCTCTTTTATAACCTTAACGCTTGGGCTCAAGCAAGAAACAGATGACGACCGTGATGATCATAGTTTTCCAGCCTTTACCCACGTGCTGGCCTCTTTTACATCAAAATTACACGCCAAAGCCCTTATGACGATAGCTACGATGCCTAGCAGAAGTAGCGCTGCCCGAAATAGCGATGTAGCAGAGTCAGCTGCACCAAAAGTATCTTCAAATGTTGAAAATGAAAGCGGATTTGCAGGGTGCATTTCGAGTATCGCCCTCAAGTGCAGCAAGACCGCTAAAATAAAAGCTAGTAAATGCGCCGATAACTAGCACAAAGTGGCACGATCGCATTTGAAGCGCTGGTTTTACGCCCTCTTTGGCTCAAGGTCTTATCTTCAAGGTCTTAGATTGAGTTTGCCTGAGTGAAGCTCGCCTTTCTAGCGCGCGATCTTTCATTGCCAGCGCCAGGACCATACTCGCGTTGCATCAAGGCTGTGCAGACGTTGAAAAACAATATAAGGGTTGTAAAATCTGCCACGGAATGGTCTCGATAAATATAGAATAAGCGTTTATGCCAGTCTCGCCGGTAGCTCGCAGCCCCTTTCGATGAGCGAAACCTCAAGTCCGACCCGTAACAGAGATGATAGCGATACCTGCAATCGGTGCTGCAGTAGCGTCGATAATGAAGGCTAGCTTTTCGCGGTTATTTTGATTATCGCTTGTGGCCTCATGATGGGACCAACTATCAGGGCGTTGCGTGATCATCGAAAATAAAGATGCCCATAAAGCCAGAGTTGAAATTGGCTGAAACGCCGGTTTTGCCTTTTGCTGACCAGTATCGCTTTGTGCCGCCCATCTTTGTGATAGAAGGTGCGACCACGCCCGCCTGTACCGAAGCGCGAGCAAAGTGCAGCATCGAGTGCTATCAATATCGACTCAACTACTCTTGAAACGATGCCAGTAAAGCCTTTATGATGCCCATAAAGACATTTTCATTAACGATATTTATAAAGAAAAGTCCGCTAAAACACCGATAAATAGCGACAATGACATCTTTGTGGTAAAAGCAAGCGCTATGGCCACAACTGGCGGTATAAGCGTGAAAACGCCGTAAATTGTGCGCGTTTCTTTTGGCGACTTCTGGATCAACTCCAAAAGTGCAGCATAAAAAATAAGTAACAATAAATTGTCTCCCATAAACTCCTTAAATTACTATCGCAAGTCCAGCCTTTAAGTCTGCGTGTTTGCCATGACTTCGACCCTGTTTATATTTACCTCTCAGGCATGTTAGACAATTTATCAAAATAGTGCGTATCCTCCAGACGTGATAATTGTATTTTCATAAAGACTATCAGCCTTTGCCTTATCTCCTCTAAATCTAACCTCTTAAATTCAGTCTTACCAAAGACACGGCTCGATGTTTATCACCCTAATATTTGTGCCAACTAGATCGTTTCATAAATTGGGCTAACTGCTTTACAAAGGCCTTTGTAGCGCCATAAACGTTACTTCCGAGGATACGGCCACGAAACCAGCTGTTGAGCCAAGATTAAAATATAGCCCTTTTTCTTGTAAAAGTAGCGGCAAAACGGCCTTTGTGAAGTGATAAGACCCTTCCATTTTGCCTATCATCGTCTAGTCCTCCACCTTCGCGTCTATCGTCTTTTCAAGTCCAAGCGCCATGCAGCGTTAGCACAAGCACTTCGATGTCTTTAAATTTATCAGGCGGCTATCAGCTGCGTCAAAACAGCCTTTTTTATCACGTATAGCTACTATGATGTGCGTATCCCCTTGAAAACAGCACCAGCTTTTTTGCTATCTTCGCGCCTTGCAAGAGCGACTATCGTCTTGTAGCCCTCTTTTGAGAGTCTTCTAGCGATCGTACCTCGCCAAAGCCAGATGTTGCGCCTGTACACAGCTGTCTTTTTCATATCTCTTCCTAATTAAATTGCTTTTAAAGCCAAGCTCTTCCTAAATTAATATTTTTCGTATCTTTTAATCGCATAATCAAGCGCGTTAAAGTCCCGCATCGTCAGTCGCGTTTCGTCTCGGCTCGTTATCTATCAAAAGCTTTAAGAAACTCGGCGTCGCGTGAGCTGCATGCATGGCATGAAAACCTTCTGTTTGTATGCTCCTGGGCCGCGTATCCTCTGCTTGCATCATGCCTCGATTTATCATATTCATGCTAGACTGCTCGTCGATGTGGCTCTCGTTTGCAGTGGCCCGCTCTTTGGCGAAAGCTCTGCAGCGCATCACTCAGACTGCTACAGCGTAAAGGCGCACTTTTGCCGAAAGAGTACCTATGATTTACGTCGCTGCTAAGCAAAAGTGCTACATTTTCATCCCGGTGCAGGGCATAGCGCGTCCTCATCGCCTAGTAGATCCGCGCGCGCCTTATGATCTCTTCTATCATCTCGCTACTTTTGTCGTTTAGCAGTGCGAGTATCAAGTAAATTGTAAGCTCCAGCGGTGGTGAGAGTCACAGAATAAAACAAATTGCAAAGCTCGTGCTGACTTAGCTTTTGAGCCATCATCTTTTGCTCAGAAGTTAGAGTTTTGCCTTGTTACCTTCTTGCCCACACTAAAAGCAAAAACTCATTTATCACGCTAGTTGCGTAGTATGCGGCGCGCGCACTATCAACGCCTAAAGCCTCGTAAATTTCAACCAGCGGAGTTTGAGCGTTTTATAAGCTTCGCTGAATTTTTATATTTTAGAAGTTAAACAAGCTCTCATTCGCCCAGTATCTAAAAGTACTCCATTTGAGCATCTTTTGAGCCTCAGCGCTTCTGGTTTTGCAAGCTCTTTTTGATAGATTTCAGGGGCAAACGAGGGCCTTTTAGTAAGATCCATCAGAATTTATTTTCTCTATAAACACTCGCCAACGCAGCTTCTGAGACTCGCTTCTAACAGCCACACTCGCATCAAAAAGCTCTTTTATCTCTTTTAAATTTAAAAGCGAGCCATCACAATAAAATAGCCCCTCATTCGCATCAAACAAGCTCATTTGGAGTAGTTTTAAAAGCTCTCTTTTTAGCAAAGGTCACTGCACTCTAATGCATGTAAATTTTACAAAAAGAAAACTGCTACAGAAGAGAGCTACTTTTCATCAAGCTCCTTAAATTCGCGATATTGTAACAAATTATATACTACTCAACTTATTTCATTAAATTGGGTGTTACTCGTTGATCTTTGTTTTCAAACTAAGGCTATCTCTTACTATATATACTCACTAACGCTTGGCAAAACGCCCTAGTAGCGCGCATACAGCAGCCAGCTCAGCACTTCCTAGATAAACCTTTGCGCCCATGCCCGTTCTGTTGTCAAATTCTAGTCGAGGTCGACAATGGCATTATCGTTCCTCTTGCTTGATTACCCATGCAAAGCGAGCGGCACGGCACCTCTGTCCCAACCTAACCTTTTAAAATATCTCATAAAACGCCCTCATCTTCAAGCGTATCCATCTTTGTTGGCGGTGCTATCAACCTAGTAGTAGCTTGCTCTCACGCTCTAAATGTCTAGCAAGCGCCCTGTAATGCCCGATATTTGTCATACAGCTACCCACAAAAGACCTCGTCGATGTTGATGCGCTCTTTTGCTATCAGCTAAATTTCACTTAGCGTCAGCCACGTCGTCTGGGTCGTTTGGACGAGCGAGATCAGCTCATCTATCTGGATAAATCAATCTCTAGAGCCCCAGCATAACTTGCGTCCTTGTCAGCTCTTAAAAGAGTTGGGTTTTCCTAGCCATTTTGCATTTTTCTTTTCGCGCGGCAAGCGTTTCATGGCTCTCATATCATGCTTTTATCATAGCTTCCAATTAGCACAATGTTTGAGCAGACGTACTCCGCATACGCTAGCCTCAACCGGTACCACCAAGCCGCCGCCAGCGTCTCCAGCCGAAGCGTCACTTAAGCTCAAATGACCTGCTCACTTTTAGGCTCCTCAACCTCTATCTCTATTACGCGCAAAAATGTTCTTTTTATCTTTCTTTTCAACGCTTAAAAGCCCTTTTTGATAGCAAAATAAGGTATCGCATTGACAAGATCACGAAGCGTCACGCCCTCTTTTAGCTCGCCTTCGGTGATCAAAACTGACTCTGGCATGTTGGCGGCATCATGCAAGCACCGCTGCAAACGCCACTAGGCCGCTTCCTGCTGGAAAGCTGATGCCAATAGAAATCTCGTGTGACTATCGCCGCCAGTGCCCACCGTGTCAGGCAAGACCATGCGGTTTAGCCACAGTGTGGATGACGCCATCACGGTTTTAAGCTAACTCCACCACGAAGCGTCATAGAATTTAGGCAAGCTCTTTTTGCATCTCAAGGTCGCTTGGCTTTGGATAAGCAACCATGTGACAAAAGCTGCAAGACAAAATCCGCCCCCAAAACTAAGGCTAGCAAGCTCTTTATCTCATCTCTAGTCATCGGCCCAGTGGTATCTTGCGAGCCAACGGTCAAATTCAGGCTCACATGTGCCCCCAGCTCTCCGCCAGCCTTGCCGCAAGACGCCGACCATCTTTTGAGCGAGCGTATAGCCACCGCCTGCTCTTTTGGCTGATCTGGCTTTATGAAAATTGCTCCTCATAAGCCCCAAAGGCCTCTCTAGCCTTTTTGGTGACTTGCCTACCTATCATCAAGGTATCCTACCGCCTGCTCTTATCTCGTCACTTAGGGTGTTTTGGGCTTAGTTTAAAAGTTTGCCACGAGCTCATTGCCTGCGAGCTTGTAAATTTCACCTTTAAATGGATAAAATTTCTGCTCATCGCCCCATTTCTAGCTCATTTACGTTTGCCCGGCTATCGGCAGTGCGCCGCGCTATCTTCGGCGGTGTTATATCGGAGCTATGGTCGTGCCGATCACGATGCGCCGGTGTTTGGCGCGCTCTGTCTCATCGCCAAGGGTGCCACTGGACGAGTTTATACCACTCTTTCTGCTGCTGCCAGTGCCGACCACGTCGCCAACGTCGCCACGCTCTTGCCAGCGCTTTTAGCTCTTTTTAGGACTTCTAAGCCCTCAGGCATCTAACCAGCATCGCCTTTGCGTGAAGCGGTATGTCAGCCCTTGTATAGGCCTCGCTTGCAGGGCTTAGATCATCTGTATTTGTCTCGCCGGGCTGCTTTACCACTGCCTTTATGCACTCGCTAAGTGGCTGTGCGTAAACCACTCCGCGTTTGCCCAAGAAGGCAGCCTCTTTGGCATTGTTGCTGTCGCTGGCCTTGCGATCTCGTCAAAAGTGTTCATGCGCAAAATGATATGGCTCATTTGCGGCGGCTTGCGCGATGCTTTCATCGCTGTTGCACGGCGCTCGCACTGAGTCGGCGTTATATCCGCCAAAGCATCTTGCCCTAAAATCACAGTGGCGCGAACCGCGTCATGCCCGTCTATCTTTAAAGCCGTCTATCCTGCAGCCCAGAAGAGTCGCCTTTATCTTTGCCGCTATCATCCAACGCCCGGGTTACGCGGTTTGCGAGCGATTATAAAGGTACAGCTCGTTTTGCGCCTTCTCATCGCCGCACTAGGTTGCCAGCAAGTCCTCATTAGCTCACCATTCGCTTGTTTGGCGGCATTTAGCGCAAGCAGTGGCACGCCCTCTTTTCTCCAGCTCACTCCACGTGTTTTCGTAGTCGGTAAAAAGCTCATAAATTTTCCTTTGTGATTTTGCTCGTTTTTGGTCAAAACCGCTGATTTTGTAGCGCATTTTATCAAAAGCAAAACAATCTAAAGTAGAGCCAATCCGTTGGAATTTCAAGGAATATGTGTCAAAGCCTACCTAAAATCGCCCATTGGGATTACAGGATCGTTGCTGAGTGAAATGGGAATTGTGAGATAAAATTTTAATAGATGATGAAAAAGTAGCAGTAAAAGATGGTAAGCTTTGTTTGGATGAGCTGGAAGCCTATTTTAAGGAGAGCTTAAAGTTGGCGTTAAACGATATAAAAACATTCATTGGGCTAAATTATGACGTTTTGCAAAAGTGCCATGACGAAACGACCCTTACTTGTCTGAATTGCCGCTGGTCACAAAACGCTTACCGCGCAGCAGGCTCCAGCAAATGCTAAAACCCACTGCCTATCATCATCGCCTGCAGGTGCTCTCACAGCGGCCTTGGTGGCTACTCAGGCGGCGAGGCTTGCCAACTAGAAATTGGCTACCCTAGAGCACAGAAACCAAAAAGCGCAAATGACCAAATACAAAACTATCACGAATTTTACTTAAAAGCGCCTCTTAAACCGATGAGCCAACCTCTTTAAATTATCAACAAAATGCGAGAATCTCATCGATCCTTTTTGCCTGATTGTTGATAGTTTTATTCAAAGAGGCTGATCTTGGGCAGTATCTCGCCTATTTGCGTTCCGCTCTGACTAACAAAGCCGCACTTTAAAGACGAAAACATAAACCTTCTTGCGCCAGCCTCATCTAAATTAAAGCGATAAAAGCGTCCGCCTCTTTTTCATCACACCTTTGCAGGTAAAAAACTCTTCATCACGCTGGCTCGGTCTTCGGTATCAAATCGCTTTGGTTTATAAATCAACTATCAACCCCTCTTTTGAGCGGTTTTCCAAGCTCGAGCGGATGATGCGGCGCACCTCATCGGTAAGGCTGCTTTATCTTTATCTTTTATTATGCTCAAATATCAAACCAAAATATAGTCTCGGTATCTCCTGAGATTTTAGCAGTCAACCTCAAATACCACGTCATCCCAGTTTATCCTCTCTTTTCCTTCTCTTCGCCAGCCTTTTTCTTTTCTTAGCCGCTCTCTTATATCATTATGTTCCGCGGTAGTCTTGCAAAGCCCTTGCATTTAGCACTTTATGCTTTATCTCTCTTTGATTTGATCGTAGCAAGCCATTATCCCTAAACTCACAAACTGCTTTTTCATCATCTAAGTTACCTCTTGCAAAGCCCTTAGAGCCACAAATTCATCATAGTTTTTGCAAGCATTTTCCACCCATAGATACTCCAAAAAGCTTTACAAATTCTTTCTTATCTTTTGCGTCTCTATCTTGGTAGGATCAAGGAGAAATTTCGCCTCTGGCTCGCTTACCATCTACCAAAACCTCTTCTTGCCTCGCCAGATACCTTATCTGTAAAGCCATCCATATATACTCTTTATAGCTTTTTCCAGTATGACGCTTTTGGTGCTTCCTTTACCAAAAGAGTTATAGCTATCTTCAGTCGCTTTCTAAGTCTCCTAAATGTCACGATGTTGCCAAAAGTTTTGTAGCACCATAAATTCTGTTGTCCTAGAGTATGCTTGTATGGGCCGTGATAGCCTGATACATCACAAAGGCGTGTTTAGACAAGGCGCGTCGTCCTGTCAAAACATACCACAACTAGGGTAGATCATTCTCTTGCTTCTTTGTGCGCTCGCTTAGATCTCGGTAGTAGTCTACGACAGCCCACCATCAACGCTAAATTATTCAGTAAATTTGTAGTCGTTTATCGCACCGCTCAAAAACTCTTTGAGCTAACGTCCATCGCCTCTGACTCAAAACCTCATCAGCTATCTCGCCAACCATATCTTGCTCTTCATTTGCGAAAAAGAAAATATCGTCGCTATCTTCAAAGCTCGCTCTTTATTACTTTATGGAATTACTAAGCGCTTCATAATAAGCTTTACCCGCTTCTATCAGGCTTACTGCAAACATAGCGTTAAAGCCCTTGCCACTTGCGTTTAAGCGGTGGAGGTTTTGATGGTATTTCTCCAGCACATACTCTGAAAATTTCTTTGATGCCTCAGGGTGCAAAATGCACTTTTATTCTCAGCTGCACTTAGCTTTAGCTCGTCTTTTCTGTCTCTATACTCTTGAAAACCAGGCGACATTGTTATAATCAACCTTGGTAAGCACCTCATCTCTTATAGCATCGACTATCTGTATTCATAGTGAGCTTAAAGACACTTTGCGTAGTCTCTGCTCCGATGGCATTTTGAAATATCGGCGTTCAGTAAATGAAGCAGTAAATTTCTGCAATTTCTTCTTTAAATTTTTCTGCGCTTCGCAAACTGGGGCCTGGCACTCGTCAAATATAAAAACAACCTCTTTTTGATATATGCTTAGATCATCTTCGCTCTTCATCAAGTTGTTAGCTGCTGACATGGTTGTCACGATGATCTCCGTCATCTTTTGAGTATTCGCTTTGGCTCTGCTGAAGCCTAGCTGACCATTTACGCTATCTTTTGAAAATTTTTGATGCTCCTTCATAGTCTGATAGTCAAGGTCTTTCTATCCACCACAAAAGACTTTATCTATAAATTCCAAGCTGCATGTGAGCTAGCTGTAATAAAAGCTAGTTAGCGTGCCGCAGATCCTGTCGTATGCCATATAAAGCCGCCGCCCTCCTGGCTGGTGGCATTTAGCATTATGCGGCTATTTATCTTCAAAGTATGCGCTCAGTCGCCGCTTTATCAATGGGACGCATTATAAATGGTGTTGTTTGTGTCAAAAGATGCAGTATTTACACTAAGTGTGCTAAGAGGTGTATTTTCGCTAAAAATGTAGCCATGAAAATTAACTATATCTTTTATAAGCTTCATTTTTAGATTTTGCCCAGTTTATAGTAAAGTCAAAGCTGGTTTATCCCTTGGTTGTGTTACAAAGTATCTTGTATCTGTGCCATTTGAGATGATAAATTTGTAAGTATTTAAAGGCAAATTTGATGAGTTAAAGCTCTCTTTGATAACGATGAATTGATTAAAAGCTTCTCTTATCGCCACGCCTCGCTTTTTTAAGCTCTATTTGCACAGGCGGCAAGCCGTGCTAGAGTATAGTGACATCATATCTGTTGTGTGCGATGAGCCAGTTTGGCAAAACTGATTTATCACCTGCAAGCTATTTTTAGCGATATCTTTTTATCGATAAGGCAGATATTTTGTATATGCCATCATCAAAAACAAGTCGTAGATATGATCATCTTGTATCTTGCAGGTCTTTTCCACTATGCCATCGTTTGGTTTGTCCGATATACTCTTCGACCTTTTCACTCGAACGAGCTAAGTTAACGTTATTTAGCCTCTCTAGCTGCTCTTTCGGTGGTAAAGTGCCGTTTGAGGAAGTTTATATCTTCTTTTATACTCATGTGCTTATTGTTTTTTAGGTCATCTATAAGCTCACGCTCCGCATATCGCTTCGCTGGTAGCTTGAGGGCGGGCAATCTCTCATATTTATCTAAAACGATGAGTACTACGAGCTCAAGTATGGTTTACTCTCTATCATTTTTACGCCTTTATGCTGTCATTTTTGGTTTAAATTAAAAAGTAGCTCTGTAATGTTCATGCTGCTTGCGTCTTAGCTCCTATCTCGTGGCAAACCCTCAGTTATAGGGTACAAAGCGTATCAGTATCTGAATATCAACGACCTTTTGTTGTGTTTGAGTGATGGGACAGGGTTTAATTTTAGAATACTTGCCTAATCCAATAACGTTCGTGATTTGTTGGTTCAAATTTATACATCTCATTGCATAATACACAAATCTAAAATTAGTTTTTGATTATCTCTATTATTTAATATTTTAATAGCTGATTTAACTTTAAAATCAAAATTACCCATTGAAACAGTCGTAAAATCATCGAATATTGTTGTGGGATTTTTTAAGGGCATGCCTCGGTCCAAAGTTTCGTTTGTATAGCCTAATAAAAACTTTGCCCTGCCGTTAAAACAGGTATTCCATTTTCTTTATAATTTGTATCATTGACAATAAAATTTGCGGAGCTGAGTATAACCTAAAATTTCTCCAGCATTTTAGCTCACACCCCCATTTTATCAAACTCGTCAAAGCTTAAAGAAAGTCTCAGTAAATTCATACTACTTTTTTCTAGCTGTAAGCTCTTCTGTAAGTTTGCAATTAATTCTTCTGTAGAGAAGTGAAAGAGTCAAGATACGGACTATTTCGCTGCACTTCGATGGAGGCACAGGGGTTAAAATTACTTTCAAGCATTGGTTTTCTAAAATTGAGGTTGCCGTTGCCCAACACTTTCCTTAATATATACTTTTAAAATGACGCTTTGGTATATAATATAAAATTTTGTATCCATTTTTTTACAAAATACATATTCTCGCCATACTTTGATGTAATGCATATTTCCCATCTATGTAATGAAAATATCTCCTTCCTCCTTCTCCGGGGAATAATTATTGCTGTTTCATCAAATTCAAATATATTTTGATTTTAGTATATATTCTTGGATCGGACATAAAAGGATATTTCCCAGTACTATCTTCATCTTGACAGTTTGAACTGCCTGTTCCAATATCCGCAATCTCCCAAGCTTCTGAAACTCCACCCCATTGGACAAAGCTCATTTATCAGATCAAAAATTTTTACTCATCTCAAGCCTTTAGAAATTTTGCTCGGCTTCGCGAGTGAGAATTTCGGAGCCATCGTTCGCATTGCTACGCAATGTCTCCCGCTCACTCGCAAAGGACGGACATCAAGCGGTTGATGTCGCCGCATACTAACCACCATCAAAGAGCAAAAGCTCATTTTATCAGATCAAGTACACTCATCTGTCGCCATCCAGCTCTATCACACGATGATTCATCTATCTGCAGACGTAAATTGATATCATAGCCACGGTCCTCTTTTATCTGTAGAATTGGCTCGTTTATATCTATCTTTTCGCGCGATATCTTTTGGCTCGACGCGGAGCGCTGCTAGGTTGCCAGTCATTTGAGCGTGGTGCGTATCACCGATGCTTAGCCACGTGAGCGATCTCTTCTTTACTGGCAAAAATTTCTACTATCTTTTAATGTGCTCCTTGTTGAAAACGTTATTGTTCGTTCTTTTTCAAAAGTCACTGGCGTCCTCGGCTTCGTTTGTTTTCCTTTTGTGCTTTGAGGCACAGGATATTCTGGCGATCGATGTGCCATAGAAGAGATTTGGCGCTAGGGCGATGATGGACGACAAATTCTCTTTACTAGATACTCCGTATCTTCTTTTCTGCGCCGCCTCTATAAAAAATGCCGGGAAAGCTAACGATGGCAACTCGCCCTTTGCAGAAAGGTAGCTAAGAGCATGCATGATAAAACAAGTCTGCCTTGCTTTTAGGAGCTAGCACGCCAGCTAGACAAATCTGCTTATCATTTATAGCGTGGGATCATCGCTGCCGATCCAGTTTATGGCGTAAGGAGGGTTTGAGACATAATAAAACGGCATCATCCTGGCTTTGGGTCTAAAAGCGTATCGCGTAAACTCGATGTGAAATTGAAAGTATGTTGTGTAAACATATTCACACGAGCAAGGTTAATGTCGTGTAATTGATCTCTTGTCAAAGCCCTGCTCTGGTGCCTTTCATCATTCTTTGGCGCTTGCAAAAAGTAGCGAACCAGATCCACAAGCTGGATCGTAAATTTTATTTATCTTGTTGCCCATACATAGATAAGCAAAATTAGCTTTGAGACATTTTGTGGTGAAAAACTCGCCACCTGACTTTCGGCATTTGGCGTAGTTTGAGATGAAACTCATAGCTTATCGCCAAAAAGATCGTGCATGGCTATCTTTAAAGTCACCGTCAAGCCCAGCAACTCCGTTTAAAATAGCAACAAGTCTTTTGTTTTTGTATCTGAGACGCTATTGCCAAGTCTGATACTAGTCGTATCAAAGTCCTTAAAAGTCCTTTGATATCACTCTGACTCAAGCCAACGGCTGAGCCCTCGATACTTTTAAATTTGATCCAGATGGTATTTATTGCATTATTTGGGGCATTTTTGCGACATTTTAAAAAAAGCTGGCTAGGATAGATAAATAACCCTTTTCTTCTGTGATAACTTTTTGCTCGTCTATCTCATCATCGCCCATGCTAGCGTAGTCCGGGCTCTCGTCTCCAGCCTCTATGTAGTCAGTAAAATTACCAAAGCGATAAAATCCCTATAAAACAAAATTTCAAGGACATACTGTTTAAAGTCCCGGCCTTCAACAACACTGCTTCATTTGCGATACTCAAATTTGATTTTGTAAGGCTTTGCGTTGTGCCTCTTCCTCATTTTATCTCCTTCCAGATACCATATAACCGACTATTTATTTAAAAATAGCTAAACTTACAAACTCTTTATTTTTATTTGAGCTTAGAGTTCGATATCTTTTACGCCAAAGTGATTTACAGTGCGCTCCGATGCCGTAGTCCTTTGCTTGTGTTTGAGTTGTCACTATCACAAAAGATCAAATTCCACCATTTTGACTTAGAAAGGTGATAGTTTTAAAAGCTCTTCGTACTGGACTGCTCAAAAGCTCGTGATCAGCTAGGATCTTTTGAAAAGTGACATTTGCCTTGCTCTTTGGCTCGGCAAAAGATAAAGCTGAGTGGATTTTGCCAGCACAGCGGTGATCAGTGATATCATGTATCTTATAGCCTGCACGCTGAGTCTTTCGCGATCCTGACGTCACTCCGCCAACTCTTATGAAGGCTTTCATGGCTTAGTCTATACTCCGACGAGATCAGAGCACATGAGTCCTATAGCTTCATTCTCCCACCAAAACTCCTCTAAATAATCGCGTCTTGCCATGAGGTGCCATCTTCTTTACCTGCTCACCGCCTCGAAATAGCCATCGAATGCCTGTCATGCTTGCAAGAGATCGGCTGAGCTCAGTGTGTGGCCTGTGCGAGACGAAGCACGCCACGCCATCAGCGATGAGTGGGAGGTATGTGTCTGGGCGCACGAGAGTCTTCCAGGCTTTGGGCATAGCATCAGCGCAAGCCTGATCGTCATATCGCGCTGCTGCATATGCTAACGCCCGTTGTTGCGTCTTTTTGCGTCGATCCGTGACTGTAAAATAGCTGTCTCATGGCTCGATGTGTGTGGCTAGCATCGCGGCGAGATCAAGCCTTTTAGCGTTTGCCTCGTCCATCGCAAGAGCAGGCCACGCCCTTTGCGCATGGTGATGTGCAGAAAGTTGCCTTTTGCATGTCGTCTACTAACTGCGGCTACCGAAGACCCGATCGCCCCTCGTTTTCCGATTCCTCATCATCGACCATGACGACCATTTTGCACACTTTTATAGCCCTCAATCGCTCTTAAATCATTTGCAGTGCCATAATTATCCTTTTTATAAATTTTCACGATTATATTGATGTTTGGTGATAATCAAAAGATATAATACTTTTTCTTTCTTTGCCAGTAATCACTTTTTGAGAAAATAGATTACACCGATTTTAGCTTTTGAGGTTGGTGTCAGCCATTTTAACGCGGGATAAATTATATCATATAGACATAAGAATCCCAAATGTATATGTTGCGCGATACAAACTCGATTTTGTACTTTAAATTTTTACAAATATGCCTTATTATCGTCAAGCAACAAACAGGGTTTGTTATTTAGTAGCTTCTATTAGCCACTTTCATAAGAGATAATTGAAACTACATATCAAATTGCTTTTAAAGTACATATTTTGTTAGAAAATCGAGGTAGAAAATTGGGCTTTCATCGTTATTTTTGCTATAAAAACTAAAACGTACTAATAGAGATATATATAAGTCTCTAAAGACAATATTTTATGTATTATACATATTGTTAACAAAATATATATAAAAATCGCATTAAACTTAAAATAAAGACAAAAATATATGAAAAAGTTACTAAAAAGCAGATGGCGCAGCGGACGGGGCTCGAACCCGCGACCTCCGCCGCCGTGACAGGGGCGGCATTCTAACCAACTGAACTACCGCTGCTGCCTAAAAAGTAATGGTGGTCGCTATAAAGACTCGAACTTATGACACAGCATCCACCTTGTAAAGTGGCGGCTCTGTGACTGAGCTAAGCGACCTAGTAAAATATCTGGCGACCCTGTAGAGGTTTGAACCTCTGTTTCCTACACAGAAAGTAGAAGTCCTAGAGCACACTAGACGAAAGGGTCCTTAAACCCATGGTGTCCTGCGTGAGTTCAGACCAACGGCCCCTCGATTCTGAAAGTGGGATGCTCTACCGACTGACTAACTGTAAGACATGATTGTTATTGAGATTATACACATTGTGCCTATATTAAGAAAAGAGCATTTAGAATCTAAAATAAGTCTTGGTTTTGTCTAGCTACGATTATTTTAAATATAAAATTTATAAAAATTCTAAGAAATTATTTTATATAATTGTATCTAATTTCTCAAAGTGCTGAGTTATAATCCATTTTAGCACAAATAAGGGTACAGGATGATCATTATAAATTCCGCCTACCAACTCAGTAAAAATAGCAAAGAGGTCTTTATCTAGGAGCTCATACAAGGCTATATTACTGGCTATTTGCCAAAGAGCTGAACATGAGCGGATACACACATAAAGAGGCGGTGATAGTCTAAAGATCAAAGTGCGAGTTTTAGATTAAATGGCTTAAGCGCAGATATGAGATTTAGCTCATTTGTGCCAGGCCATGACGAGTCGCTTTTGCTGTGCTTTAAAAAGATGGATTAAAAGCTTGGCGGCATATGTATTTGCTTGACACGTCTGTCTCAGTAAAGAGCATAAAGGCCCTACAAAAGTAGAGGCTACTTCAGGGTGTGTTGTGCGTGTTCGGTCGTTGGACTTTTGGGATACAGTGCATCTTGAGCCGCAGCTCTGAACATCTTGAGATGATGAAAACCAACGCGCTGCAGATTTGAAACACTTATGGGGTACAAATACGAGGGCGGAGTGAGCTACGTGCTTTGGCAGCGAGTACAGCTCATTATATTTTACTACGAGCCAACAACAATATGCCAGTCAGGCTTGGCCTGCAAATGACAGCATCAAAGCAAAGCCAGAGCTTGCTCGGTGATCCTAACTGATGTGGAGTTGGCGGTGGATGTATGAACTATGATGGGTTTATAGAGATAACAAAGAAAAAAGAATAAAAATTTACAAAACCATTAAAACAATAATTTCAAATCAACGAGATATGCTAATATATGTATTATATAGTACATTTTTGTATCAAAACAAAATCATTTAATAGATAAAACAATACTCCTTGAAATATATTTTATTCATATTATAATGATATGCAAATAATTTAGGAGGGTTATATTTGAGAATTAAAAAGCTTTTCAATCCCTTTTAAGAAAATATATATTGTACTTTTTGTTTTATATTTTTAAATCCTATCAATAGACATTATTACTGACACCACATTAGGATGGATGAGGTTCAGTATTTGTTGTAGCTAATATATAACATAATAAAAATGCACAGTTATTTTTTAAACTTGCAAAATAAACAGAATTAGAGATATTTAAGTCGAGCATGCATAAAATTAAAAATATTTAAATTAAGTTAAAAGCGAATAAGGAAAATATTTTTGGCTGATATAGTTCAAGTCTTGCTGACATAGGCGAGGTATAGATGAAAAGAAGAGGCTACCAAAGCTCAAAAATGGCGCTCATAAATACGACAAGGTCAAAGTCTATCTTTGCGACATGGCGACCAAAGCAGATCGGGCAGTTAAACATAAGCAGAGACGACCCTCAGCTAATATGTAGATTTCGGCGTTGGAGCATTCTGGCAATCTTTCCCCGATTACTCGGGTACACTCTATCAAAAGAAATAAAGTGAGACGAAGCTAAATTTACAGCAGGCATTTTGAAATCTGTTCAGGCGCTCTCCTCTTTGCAGGCCAAAGCATTGTAGAAAAAGACGCTATTTATCCGTACTATCAAGCATAAACGAAGAGTGAGCTTTTGCTGGTATTGTAGATGAGATCAAAGGTCTTGATGAGGCTAAAAACAGGCAAAAGGCAAAGTCGCTACTTTTTCTCGCTCTCGTATGATGGCAAAGCCAGTTTCTGCATCTTCCAAAGCAAAGTGCTGAAAATCAACAATCAGCGCAGGCAGTAAAATCGTCACTTGCGGGTGCGATATCTTGAGCGAAATGAAAGGGTATCGTGCGGCGATGCCGATTGGCGTTTTGCTCGGTAAATGAGATGCCTGCTGTATGCAATTCTCAAATCAGCTCCTGCCGCTGAGCGCCATGGCGCAAAAAGGTGAAAATATGGCTTTACGCGATAAAGATAAGCTATCGCACTGTAATTTTATGGTATGATGATGGCGATTTTTGCCGACTAATACCCATTTTGAGTAGCTCAGTACAAGGTGGAAGAGTTGTAAAAATACTTGAAAGAAACACATGAGAGCTGACATATATATTAGAAATCGCCAGAAAAGCCATCGGTCGCAGCTAGATTATTATCTCGAGGCAACAGCTAGAGCAGGAAGTACACCAATGCCTGTAAATACGATTTTATTTTACACGCAAAGCAACGCTGCTGCTATCGATTTCACAAAAGCTTTGCGATGGACGATGTTTGCCGTCTTTATCTCTCGCATCTCAGTTAGTGAGCCGTTTTCAACATAAAGCCTTCTATGAGAAAAGACCATAGCGGCGCAGATGAGACGATTTCATCTGCAGAGATTGTTGAAAAGCGGGCTTGGCGTGATGGGCTGCTAGCCAGAAATTACGGTGGTGCAGTTATGATGAGAAAGATATGGCGATCTGATTTGTTATAGGTGGCGTCAAATAGAAAGTTACGTCAAAAGTTGGAATCGGAACAAATGTCTAACGATTTTTATGAAAGAAAGTTTGATATTGCAAAATATCAGAGGCCTCTTTAATGGGATCAATGTCTTGAGCAAAACATTGGTCTTTCAAAGGGTGCGATTTGGAAAGTAACCGATAAAAAGGGCAGTCAAAGAGCTAATCAAAAATAGCGAGTTTTGAAAATCCTGAAACGATACGCTCATTAGCGCTTATTGCTCGAGTATGCTTTCTGGCGCAGCCTGATGATAAACTGGCGGCTTGGCGTGAACAATCAGCGTATCTTTGTAACCTGGCTCGGCGCGACTGCCTGCGGATCGATAAAGTATGGGCGGGTGGAGCAGAATTGGACCAGCGATGAGATGATTAGAAAGCTTAAAGGCCGCTTCTGGCAGGCATAATTCTAACATTGAAAACGCATAAAGAGTGTTTGATCAGGTACTTTTACCGCGGGTCTTTTCTAAGGAGAGGAAGATAGTAAAAACCTCGCATACTACGCTTTGCTTTGCGCTGTGGGCGGAAAGGCGACTATCGTCATTATAAAAGAAAAACAAAATAAGGAGAATAAGATCTGCAGAGAGAGCGTTTTATGGGACAGAGAGAGAACTGGAACCCAAACGGCGACACATGCTACAAGAGATAACGCTCCTAGAGGCGAGTGATGCTGAAACTTCGCGTAGCTGAGGTGACGTCGTGCGTATATAAAAGGACTGTCATAGAGATGAGGATCTGTGCGAGAGATGAGGCGTCGTTTTATAAAGTATAGGATCAGAAGGGACGCCTGCTGAGACAGCAAAACTGCGATCTGGACAGTATAAATATAAAAGCAAAACAAAAGCGAACTACAAGAGAAAGTACGTCTAAATTATCGATATCGCGCATTTGGCGCGTTTTGCCTATTTCAAGGAGCATAAGACGAGATAGAAAGCAAGACAAAGAGATAAAAACTGCAGGCGTTCAGTTGCTGGGCCGGTGCAGTTTAGACAGGCTATGATCTAAAACGACAGAGGTCGGTAAGGGCATGTTAAAGGGACTGAGCTGCTGCTTGGGCTACAGTCACGATCCAAATGATCACTTCAGATCAAGCGACACTTTTAGAGAGAGAGGGTATAAAATACGCATATGCCACTTACGGCATCATGAGACAACTATAATGCAGCAAAAACAGGCTTGGCGAAAGCCGATGAGGCTACATTTTCAAAGCCTTTGTGGCACTGGCTCTCACCTAACTGCTCGCTCCTAAAATCAGTCAAACTCAGAGTTTATGCTAATCATCACATACAAAAGACGATGATACGTTTGCGGGCGAGTCTAAACAATAGCGCCATAAGCCTAAAAGCGAAAAAGAAGATGAGAGTGATAAGAAGCATCAACGATACACTATCGAGCTTCCACAGATTTCAAAATAGCTCGCATAAGATACGCTGCAAATATAGAAAAGATGAGTAGTATGAGCGTGCGTTTGAGCGATAAACAAAGAAAAATTTTCGGCGGCAGCTGGAAAAGATAGAGGCATAAAATGAGCATTGTTGCTTTTAGATTGTTGGCGATTACGCTCATTTTCTACCGCATCGGCGGCGGTTTATTCTGAAAAGCTTAGCCTATCCAGTGCCGCCTTAAGGACTACCATATGGGCTAAGAAGCGCGCCGTGTAGCGAGGAGGACTGCTAAGCTTTCAAACATCAATACAGCACGTAAAATAGATGAGCCATTTTAAAAAGAGTTTTGTTTTAACGGCGTCAGTGCCCTCTCAAGCAATATGCACATAGAGGAAAGGCTGTCAAAACGCAAAAGAGAGCAAAAAGCAGTTTTACAGAGAGCTAATCTGCTCGCCGTCTTATGTCAGTATTTTTCATTAGAAAATTGGAAACAAATGCTATCAAGATAAAATAATCTCAAATTTAGAGAACATAAAACGCTGCACCGCCCTATCTTGGGATAGAGATACTTTGCCATAGCTGATTTTTAGCTGGATCGATATATATATGACGAGATATCGCAAGATGAAAAGCTTTATAGATACATTTTACTTTATGGATGATTTTGGTTTTGCTGAAGGCATTAGTGATGCGAGTAACTACAGCTAGGGTGCGCTTGCGGCTGCGAAAATGGACGGATACCATAGTAAAGACTTTGTGGTGGAGATAAACGGCAAAGAGCTTATAAAATCTATCACGTCAAATATTTATCAGATAAACGATAAGAAAAGTCTCTTTATTGTTGACGGAGTTTTGGTCGCATCCAAATAAACTTTTGAAAATCATATATATATGATCTCGCCTGACGATGCTGATGAGCTGGAGTAGAAAGCGGGTCCAAGCTCTTTCACGACATCACACACACAGAGAAATAATTTTCCGTAGGTACATCAAGAGCTGCTAGCGTACGAGCTGGATAAAACCCTCGCTCGTCGGCATGTGCGCCATGCTAAACTCAAGACGTGATGAGATACCAACCCTGTTTGGCTTTCTTGCCATCGTTTCGCGCACCATGGCTGGCGGGTATGCATTAATGACGCTAGCCAGAGGGCTAATAAATTTTTCACCAGAGAGAGCTTCGACGGTAGGATTCGATGGCTAGCGCTGCTACATTAAGATCTATTCTGGATTTATCTACAAATAAAAGATGAGTGAGATAGAGCAGCTTCAAAGTCAATACTTGAGTCATCGCAGTACGAGGCACAAATTGCCTATGAGGACTTTACTCATTCAAAAACCTATATTCAAATTTGATTTGAGCGGTAAATTGGAGAGCGATCTTCCAGCCATGTGAAACCAAAGAAAGCAGATATACCGATAGATGTTTTAGAGTGATATCCAAAATTGCCGCCAAATAAAAAGCGAAGAGATGCGTTTAGAAAAATTTCGTCTTTAAACAACTGACGAGAGCCTGGACAAACTTTTACTTTGACTGCTCCTGCAGACTACAGGCTGACAGGAACCTTGACGGCATTCAGTGCATTGGTAGTCGACCTCGCATGAATTTGTGGCTTCCTTTTACCTCAGCAATCGAGTCAAACCTACGATATGAGGTCGCGAAACTCTCATGCGATATTTTGGGTCAGCAAAGACCACCACATGACGACGATAGTGACGAAGAAATCACTAACCAGGATAGATACTCAAAGATCAAATTTCTAATGGAATCTTTTAGCTTTGGCTTGAGATAAACGTAACTACGCTGTCAGCTGATGTTGCATGTTGGCTATCAAAAACAAGACGTTAATTGTTAATTAATCAGCTATAGCGTCGATTATCTCATCGATGAGGCGCAAGCGATCATATAAACTTCAGAAAAGATTTTTATCCTGCTGCGAGATCGTTTTCGCGGAGGCTTGGCACTATTTTTATATTTATGTGGCGTAGCGATGCCCGAGATTTATCAAAAGCGAAAAGTAAAGAAATTTCAAATTTGAACTATTTTTGCAAAAGCGGGATGAGATGCGTCATAAAATGAAGCGATCATAGGCGGCGAGGATGGGCTTTTAGATGTGCCGAGCTGCAAAGCGATATACTCTGGTCGTCGCCAAAGCTTCTATCAAAAGAAAACCGCCGAGAGCACTCTACTAAAAGCTGAGATAAGGCTGGCTGCTTTTGCCTAAACGGATATAACGTAACAGTGATCACGCGTGCCACTACCAGAGGCTATGCAAGGTGCGCGATAGATAAAAAGCAAAGTTGATCCGCTCGCTGAAGCAGGTACGCCTCTCTGCACGCAGTCCATAGAAGCCTGGGTGGATCTTGAAGGCTTACGACATTGGTTTTGCGCGAGAGTCTCGCCCGTGGCTCTATCAGCCCGCAAAGCAGCGGTGCGCGTAAATGGGCGTTTGCAACATGCGCGCGCTGAATCTACGTCTTTCCTGAAATAAAGCCGTAAATTCTAAGTTGATTTACGGCGGTTGTACCGCTATATAGTAAGCGCTGGCTTTTGAGCGATCTTACGCAAAAGAGGTGCAAGGCAAAAGTGCAGGTCGAAATCTCTATTTGTCAAAAGATGGGACAATCAGCTGGAAGAATTGCATATAAAAAGCGAGATAGAAAAGCTGGGTACATTTGAAAATATAAATCAAAAATCTGAGGATATCATGAACGACAGCTTCTAAACAAACCACATAATAATCCAGAGCCTGAGAAAATTTCATTGAGATTTTGAAGCTAAAATTTGCTAGGATCAAAAATAGTCGAAGATAGAAGAGTACCATAAGAGATCTAAAAACACATCAGAAAGTTGGTGTCAAAATTGCTATGACATACGCAGCGTTAAAAGATATGAATCAGCGATGCCATTAAAACAGATAAACTGAGCTTAAAGATATGTTTTATCCTGCGTTTGGCTCAATCTTATTTTTATAGTACTGCCAGTGTGGCCTTAAAAGATACCGTTTAGACGCAACCGACGCCATTTCGACTGATGTTCTCAAAAGACCAGATCACGCACGCTTGTGAATTACTACCGTCTACCTGTCGAAAGCTTGCGAGGCGTGGCTACGCTCATCAGATCCACGCGGACCAAGAGGGATGAAAACGTAACGCGATGGGCGAGGATTTTCGCGCTGATGTCAAAGGCGAGCTATCTGCGGGACATTTGCCTAAACGTGTGGGGTCGACAAACTCCCGGCAGCGCGTACGCTACCTCATCACCGAGTATCTCAACTAACGTTACAGGCAGGCAGTAAACAAAACAGGCTTGCGGGCAAGATCACAGCTGCTACTATCTATCATAAAAACGAGGCCCAGATTTAAAAGAGGTAAAAGGCAAAGGCTATTAAGCGGTAAAAAGGTGATTTTGGTGGGAGGATAGCGGCAAGAGCTTTCGCTCTGGTAGAGACGAATAGGCGGATCAGCGCGCTGACCAAATTTAGAAAAGCCGCCAAATTACATGAGACCATAAGTACGCAAAACTGCGCATAATCACGACTATTGCGCTGCTGGAGACGAAGATGTATCGATGACTGCGACGACATCGCGGACGCACGCGAGCGAAGAGGCGAAATAACGCAAATCGTAGCCGAAAAGCGGTCGAAAATTTCTGCCTCGCGTGCGTTTTTCGAGTCTATGAGGGCGAGATCCACGAAGGCGACGCAGAGCTAACGAACGCTGCTGCAAAAGAGTGCGTATGGCGAGCTTGACTCCATCGTGATCATCCTTTAACTCGCTTCAAAATGCTCGAGGCACGCATCGTGTGGCGTGAATGATAAAAAGTACTGGCTACATTGTAGCTTCAAAGCAAATATGCAAAAGAGCGACAGAACGCCGCTTTTATACTTGAGTCGGGACGCTGCACGGGCAAGATAAGCAATATCTGGCCACGGCATTACGACCTGAAAGATGGGCGGGCGGGAGCCGGCGCATGATCGCTTGCCGTCGTACGCCGATAAACGATCGTCATGACATTGCTGGCTTAAAAGGTGCTGGATCGACACCCTACACCATCACGCATTTTGGCGGATAACAACATCCTTTTGCACATCTTTGGCCGTATATCAGAGCTTTCGCGGGAGATTCTGCCCAAAACCGCCAAACTCACGTAAATAAAAGCGGCTTTGTGTTGTAATGCCAGCTCCGCTCGTTTTGACGAGCCCGACCAAACGTGCATATGTCGCGCGCGAGATCACTAGAGCCCAGCCCTCACGCAAATGACTCGGCCAAACTACGCAAAAAGACCGGCGTGACAAATTTGACGTGCAGCCTCACGTCAGCACTGAGATGCCGCCACTGGCGCGCGCCTGCTATCTCATGGCGGTGTTGCATTCAAAGAAAGCTATACTACGAGAGTGGGTCGAGATAATCGCGAGATCCGCGAAGCTTTTAAATTGCGTCCGCTCCAAAACGCCCACCCGCTGATAAGATCAACAGCTTCTAAGCTACGTAAATACGCGTATCTACAACATCTGCCCTAAGCGGAGTACAAGACCAGGCTAGATCCCTCGCATCGGCTTTTGCACGAGCCAAACTACCGCGCGCTGAAGCCTTCACCTCGACCTTGCGGAGAGTAAGCCGATCTTGGGCGACACGCTGATTTTAACATGCTAAATAAAGAGATCACCGCAAAGAGCTTTAAACGGACGCTGGTAGGATGGAAATTGTAGCGACGCCGTGCAGATAGAGCTATAGATGATCTCGCTTTGCCTTTGCGAGACGCTCTACGGTGGGCGCGGTAGCTGACGTGCGTAAGAGCAGGGTGATCCGCCGCGGGCAGGCCGACCAAAAGTGTATCACGCGAGGACGCGCGCGCCTTATGAGGCTTTCTAGGTGCAGGGTGAAATCGCATTTTAATAAAAGCGTTTTTAAGATTTTTAAAATGCTTGAGTAGAAGCTTGGCGTATTTTATATGTAGCTAGGGTAGTCACTGTCCATTAGGCGAAAAATGTAGACTTCTTGCACTAGAATGCCTATAAAATGGGCTGGTGCTAATAATCTAGACAGGTTTGAAACAACGTGTCAGCGTTGAAGAGGTGCGATTAAAAGTGCCTCCGTTGGGTTTGAAACCGTTTGCGCCTCTTATGTCTTTAGGTCTACTGCTTTGCTGTGATTAGGAATTTACTCCGTTGGAGTTTGAAACTGGGAAATGCGATAGAATATTATTTTAGCAATGAGACCTCATTTGGGTTTGAAACGAGCCTGATCTATCTCTACTCTTTGATGGTTAAATTCTCCATTGGTTTGACTCTTGTCAGTAAACAAAGGCAACAACGCTATTAGATTTACTCCGTTGGGTTTGAAACCATGGTTTAAGATTTGTTAGAATCTGTCCCTTTAATATTAGTACTCCGTTGGAGTTTGGAAACGCAGTATGAAAGAAGACACTGCAAGTGAGTTAGAATTTGCCTCCGTTGGAGTTTAAAACGTTCGTTTGCCGTTGCTTCGTGTTGTCTGTATTCGGGTACTCCGCTGGAGTTTCGACGAGGCTATTATCGCCGACCAAGAGCGTTTAGCCTTAAGTTAGAAATTTACTCGTTGGAGTTTGAGCAACGGATAAGCGACAGTTAAAGTCAAGTACTTTCTAAAAGAGATTTAAAATGTAGATCGAATAGATAAGCTAATTGCGTATCTTGCACCGGAATCGCATCAAACAAACGATAGTCTGTTTTATGCAGATGCTGAAAACCAAAACCCCAGCAGTACGGCAAAAGCTAGAAATAATGAAATAGACTAAGCATAAACAAGCTTACAAATATCAAGGGCATTCACAACCTTAAATATGCTTTCAAATCTAGGCTGAATTCTCTTTAAACATCTTATAAAAGCTTTCTCTATTTGGTCCAACTGCTTTCTGCAGCGTTTTCCATACTCTGCTTTGACTTTGCTATATAAAATAGTGCTCTTTTACATTCTTCAATATCACCATCAGCCCTAAGTCTTTGAGTTTAAATATTCTTTTTCTTAATTCATCAGTTGTTAGAAGTAGTCTTCTAAATTCAGTACATAGTCTTCTTTCATCTATAATCCTTTAATATCTCTTTTGCTAATATCATCGCTGGCTATCTTTATCGCCAGCATTCAACAATATAAATTCTCATCGCCATCAAAATTAAAAATATCGACGTCACGCAGTTGGTTAAAACCTAAAGTTCGTATAAGCCTGTACTCTCTAGAGTCCTCAATCCCTAAATGATCTTTTGTTTCTCTCTGCTCTAGTCTTAATATAGGATACCTTGACAATGGGATTGTTAACTTATGCAACCACTTATCAAATGTCGAGACTTTTATTACTTTTTCATAGATCGAAAGTCTAACAAATGTAGCGTAGTATTTTCTTATATATATTGCGCTTAACACTCCTTAACCCGAAGGTCGGCGGGTTCATTAGAAGTGCTCTGTTGGAGTTTGAAGCTCACTGAATATGGTTAGCGATAACTGCAATGACTCTTTTGATATGCCGTCTCGCAGTTTCCTATCATCGGTACCCCAGTTGGCAAAGTTAGTGGCAGCTATTTGACCTATTCAGCACAGCCGCCTTCTAATGAGTTAAAATGAAGCAAATTATGGGTTCAATACGATTGAAGAAAAGTTGTAGTATGTGACTATAATTAAAAGATATATATAAATTGCACCCACACTTATAGGAGCAAGCCAGTTTCCCAAAATGTTTTCTTCTCTAGTTTTTCTTTCAGTTTTTCTTTTAGATTTAGCTTTTGAGCAGCTCTCTCTTTCTTTTTACTTTGTCCAACAACTTTGTCTTTTTCATCACTTTGCTTTTCACCATACTAGTTTCATCTTCTTTGTTGTTAGAGAGTTAGCTCTTCTATTTAGTTTTGAGAAGCTTTCTTTCAGTATCTATCAAGAGATTTTTCTCTCTCTCATCTTTTGCCTCATCCATTTTCTTCTTGCGGCTTTTGCTTTTCCTTATTTCGCTCTTGCCAGTAGTAGAAAGTCACCTTTCAGAGTTATCAAAGTTTATCGCCGATACCATTTGTTTAAAGAGATCGTCGATTGAGTTAAATTGTTTGCTTTCTCTGCTCGATGATATATCTGCTTTTGCTGCCGATACCATCAAGACTCATTGGCTCACTCTTTTGTAGCTGCGTTTACGATTGATTTGCTGCCATAGCCAAAGGCGCTGTAGCTGCAAAAGTGATCATTTTCATTTCCATTCCTAAAAGAAATGTGAGGTAGCGATTCAGCATAGAGTGTAGTGAAGTATGATATGAGTAATATAGGCGAGTAAGCTATAGCACTATAGTAGAGTCCCATCTGAAATTTCAAGAAAAGTTTTATTTTCTAAGTTCGCGGATCTTAGCTGCCTTACCGCGTAGTTCGCGTAAATAGAATAAACCCAGCTCTTCAACTCGACCTTTTTCTAAGAACCTTTTATCTTCATAGAAGTCGCTACAAAATTGGAGCAGTCTCTCAACACCAACACTGTTGGCGCCGATTTTTCTGATGATAAATGTTTCACCAGTACCGCTACGTCTGGCTATACAAAATGCCCTTCAAATGCTGAATTCATCGTTTTGTCTCCCTCGTGAATACAGGTAGCCACACACCATGTATCTCCTGCACGAGGTCAGGATATGCTACCAACAATTTGAGCATTTTCAAACGCTGTATGTATTTCTCATGTTTTCCCTTATTTATGTGGCTTTAGCTTTTGATATAAATCAGGGCGAAAATACCTTGTTGCAGTGAGCCATCTTGTTTTTAAGTTGTGGATTTTAGCATGATTACGCCGCTTTAAAAACTCTGAAACCACAAAGGGATTTAAAATTATCGGTTTTGTAAAAGATGGGGCTTCAAGACATATTATCCTCAAAACTCTCCACTTCAAGGCTCATGTCGTTTCCTAAAACTCGGGCGCATTTCCTGTATCGCGTCGCGCTCCTTACAAAGTGCAGGCAGCTCTCCGCCAGTTAAAATAAAATCACCTATACACGCGTCCGCCCAAGCTCAGCAACTCTCTCATCAAGACCTCATATCTACTGCAGACAAAGCAGATATGATCTAGAGAAGCCTTTTTCGCGTCATTTTGACTCAAGTCTACCAGCTGGCGTCATAACATGGGCATTTTATCTTTTTCTTTTAGAAGTGATCGACTCATCTAAAGGCTGTGGAAACATCAAAAGCCCTGCTCCGCCTCCTATCGCATATAATCATCAACTTTATTATGTTTTATCGTTGGTAAAATTTCTTGGATTTATGAAATCAATTTCTATACATTTTATTGTTAATCGCGCGTTTTTAAAAATGAGAATCGCAAAAAGTGAGGTTTTGACTCAGACTCAAAAAAGTGTAATAAACGTAAATTTCATGAGATCTCTAAAAGATGTCTCTAGCACCTTTGCAATATCTCTCCACTATCCAAATTACGCTTTCGATAAAATGCTCCAAATATGGAATGTAAGATGCTAGGTTTACCGCATGCGATAGCTCTTCATCAGTTTTTATGTATAAAAGTGAATTGCAAAATTATCTTGGATATCTTCTACAATACCCTAAAATTTCGCCATTTTTCTACAACTCTTTAAATCGATGATATCAAACTGAAATTCATCTTTTTGGTTTGCAGTTTTTCCTGGTGAGCTCTTTTTGTGGTATAAATGGTTTTTGTTTACAAGTGTTTTTGTAGGTCTAAAGTCATCAGAATGTCAAACAAAATAGCTCTTTTTGTCTATTGTAGTCTTTTATGATGAGCTGATCATCGTTTTTATCGAAAAAGGTTCGCCTTTTTAAAATTGCTCTGGGAGTCGCTCTTGTTGTGAAGCTTTAAAGTAGCCCCTTTAAAGCCAACATCTCCCGAGTGGTAGCGACTTCAACAATATCACTATTCAATAGCTTTTACCGTTACTCTATAACTTGTGTTGTCTTTGGCTTTGAGCAATAATAACGGTCTTTATACGCATTTTATCATTTTTGCCGTCTTTTGCCAATAAGCTTTCCAGTGTCAACCTTATCAGCGCTTATAGTGAGTCTCGACAAGTACTTTCACGCAAGCTCTTGACGCTCGATATAGTCACCTTTTCCAGGAAAATCAGCTATCAGCTTGGCGTATTCGTATAAAGTACCAACCATTATTTTTGTAATTTGTGCAACTCTGTCGCTAAGTTTAGCACCGACGCTTTTCTCAGTAATCCAATCTCTCTTTGTTGAGTATAACATTTGGCTCAACCATAGGGTTGTAATAACCAATGCTCTCTATCAACCGCTGTCGCGTCTTTTTCTGCTATCTGTAACAACTATACGATAAAAAGGTCTTTTTGCGTCCCATTCTTGTTAGTCTTACTACTGTTGCCATATTATATTCTCCTCTTGTTTTTAAATAAAGCTTCAGTTAGATAAAAAAATATCCAAATTAAACCCTTTTTATCAAACAGGTCTTTTTAGAGTCCCTTGTGAAAGCATATTTGCAGAGTCCTTTTTGCTCGCCCTTTTCCTGAAATTTCGTAGCCAAGTTTTGAAGCATTTTCAAACTGCTTTCAGCGATTTACCTCTACTTGAGATAGTCCAGAGCCAGCTGCCAAACGTCTTTTTCTACTATTGTTTAAAGGTCTGGATTTTTCACGCTCTTTTTGCGTCATAGAGTTTATCATAGCCTTAATATGCAAAAATTTCTTTTTGAATTATCAAAGGTCTATATCTTTTATCTGATTTGCAATATTTGAAAGTCCGGTATCATACCCATCAAAGATTTCATGCTACCAAAGCTTTTTAACGCTTTCCATTTGATCTAAAAAGTCGTTAAAAAGTTAAACTGACCTTTTATCTTTTGATTTAGACGTTTTGCCTCTTTTTCATCGATAATAGTCGATGTTTTTCTCGACCAAAGTAGCTAAGTCGCCCTCGCCCGTTATGCGGCTTACGATGCGGTCTGGTATAAAAGCTCTCGATATCAGCTACTTTCTCGCCAGTACCGACAAATCTAGGTGGGATATTTGGCTGTTTTGCGATACTAATAGCTACGCCACCCCGCTTTGAGTCAGAGTCAGGTAGAAAGGATAACTCCAGAAATTCCCAAAACTTTCATTAAAACTTGTAGCTGTTTTTGACAGCATCTTGTCCGCTCATGCAGCGTCAGCAACGTAGAAAAATTCATAGTGGATTTATCGCATTTTTACATCTTTTATCTCTTGCATCAACTTTTCATCGATCGCAAGACGACCTGCGGTATCCACTAAAAGCACGTCATAAAGACGCTTTTTGCTTTTCTAGTGCTTCTTTTGCTACTTTTGTGAGTTGTTTTCGTTTTCTATATAGAAAAGATCGATCTCATTTGTAACTGCAGAGCTGTCTTAGCTGCTCAACCGCCGCTAATCTTTGCAAAGTCACAAGCCGCAACTAAAAGCTTTTTCTTTCTTAGTTTTAGATAGTTTGCAAGCTTGATGGTTGTCGTTGTTTTACCGCTACCTTGCAAGCCAGCCATCAAAACAATGGTCGGTGCAACTGGTGCATAGACAAAGCCTTGGTTGCCGGGGAGCTGTTAAGATAGTAGTTAAATTTGACTTGATCGCATCTAGGAAATTCTTTTGACCAACGCCAGTTTGCTTTAGTTCGCTTTCGATAGACGCGAGTAGATCTTTAGTGACTTTGTGGTGAACATCGGCTTTTTAAAAGAGCTTTTTGAGCACGTCAAGTGCGTTTTTAGAGCTTTTTCGTCATCTACAAAACGTATCTTGCTAACGGCTAATCTAAAAGACTCGCTAATTTGTTCGAACACTAATCACCTTTCTAAGTTGTTATTAAAGGGCGTATATTACTAAATAATTTCTTTATTGCTCTTTAAATTCAAATTATTAGATAGCTCAAATCCAAGAGTTAAATTCTCTTGGGATCGCGCTTTAAATTTATAGTCTAAAAGAGCGATAGAATAGGCATGTAAAAACATTCTGTTGCCCTATTTTTGCCGTATTTCTCATCGCCAACGATAGGTAAATTAAAGCTGCTAATGCACTCTTATCTGGTGCGTCCTGCCTGTTTTTATGGCAACTTTTACCAGCGTTACCCACAACCATGAGCGGTGAAAATTCACTGATCGCCTCTTTGCCATCTTTTGATATCTTTGAAAAGGCGCCATTTTTATTTTTATCGTTAAGATCGGCTCATTTACGACCGCCTCCTCGCTCATGATGCCCCTAACTGCAGCCACGTAAATTTTTCTCAACCTTCATCTTTTTAAACTCATTTATGGCAAGGCTACAAATTCGTCATTTTTTACAGAAGCAGCACGCCGCTTGTGTCTTTATCGAGCCTGTGAAGGGTGGAAATTACTACATTTGACTGATTTTTTTCGCTAGTTATGGCAGCTGGTTTGTTAATGGCTATAAATTTCTTTCATCTTCAAAAGATAACGCTTGGCTTTGGCATCTCTTCGACGCTTCATTGGTATTTTTCGCTCATTAGCGCACGAGCGATCATCACCTTTTGCCCCTTGGCATAGACTAGTCCGCTGTCGATTAGCTCCTTTGCCTCGTTGTTTGAGATATTTTTTTGTTTGGCTAAAATTTTATACGCTTTTTCTTCACTCATAAAGTGCTCCTTATATCTTCTATGATCGCATCAGCGCTGGCCTGCACGGCGATCTTGCTCTTTTTGGCGTCACTACCCATTATGCCGCCGATCTCGCTAGCCTTTGCGATGTAGATGTTTTCAACTAAGCCAAATAACGCCTTTTGGTTAAATATAAACTCGCCGCTAATTATCACTGGGTTAAATTTCGCACACTCGATTGGATTATGCCCGCCGATATTTGGCACAAAACTGCCGCCAAGCACGACTATATCGCTAATAGCATAGACATTTACAAAGCTCGCCCTAAAGTATCAAAGCAAATTGCTTTAGCATCAGAATTATGCGTTTGGCTCGATTAGCAAAGCTATAATCATGCTTTTTAGCGTAATCGCTCGCTAGCTTTTCCACCTCTGCAAATCTCTCAGGGTGGCGTGGTGCGATGATTAAAAGATCGTTTTTCTTTTTAAATTAAATTATCTAAAATCATCTCTTCTTCACCAGCATGCGTGCTTGCTAGCACGATCACTCTAGCTTTTGGCTTTTCATAAACTCTACTCACGCTTGGTCAAAATGCAGCTTTTATGTTGCCAACGACCTCTATTTCACCTGCTCAAGCGACTTTTAGCCGCTCTTTATCAAGCTCGCTTTGGGCGTAAATTTTTATCTATAAATTTAAAAATAGATATCTGTAAAAAGCCAAATTTCTAAGTAGCTTTTTGTAGCTTCTATCTGAAAATTAGCGTTTATGAGGATCACGCGACTGCCTTTTAGCTTTGCCATGAAAACTAGCATAAGCCAGAGCTCAGCCTCAAAAATGACTAAAATTACACTCTTTTTAACCAAAATGGCAAGAAAAAATTTCAAATGGCAAAAAATCTTGTGTTAGAACAAATTACACTCGCCGCTTCAAAGCCAGTATTTGTCACAACGCTTATGCCTTGCTGTCAAATTTTACGCATCAAAGGCTAAGCGCTTGCACCTCACCAAATGAGCAAGCGTGAAAATGCACATCTGCATCTTCGGTAGGGTTATTAAATAGACGTGCTGGGATTGATCTATGGTATGAAACTTAATAAAAGTGAAAAATAGCAAAAAGTAGAGTATTGAGGCTAAAAATAATATATTATTATCACGAAATGTGTTATTGCTCTTGTTTATACAAAATTCTGCCACAATGCGGGCAAGTAACGATATCTTCACCTTTTACAACCGCAGAGAAAGTTTTATCATTTATCTGCATAAAAGCAGCCATAACAAACCTGCTTTTTAACAGGCACAACAGCTGTGTTGTGAGCCCATTTTCTGATCTTTTTCATAAAAATGCTAGGGATTTTTGATTCATTGCAGCGACAAGCTTTATCTTTTTAGCATAGACCTCTTTGCGCTCTTTTCCGATCTTTTTCAAGCTCAGATGAAACCTCGCTTTTTATCTTTTCTAAATTTCCTTCAAGCTCTGTTTTTGGCATTTAGCTCATCTTTTTGAGCATTTTTGTTGTCTATTAGTTTTTTCAAGTCTAGCGATCTCTTCGTTTGCTGCTTCAAGCTGCTCTTTTGCGATGTCTTCTTCTAGACCTAGCGCTTTTTATCTCTTTTTCGCTTTTAGCGCTCAGACTTTTTAGCTTCGTCTTTGATCTTTGGCGCTAAATTCAGCGATATGAGCGTTTGTGCCTGATTTTTGTGATTTTAGATCATTTACCTCTTCGTCAAGTCTTTCTGCATTAACCGCTATGGTTTTGCACTCTTCTTCTATGCTTTTATAGACTTTTTCTACTTCTTGTATGCGCGGTGTGAAACCATCTATTTGTTTATCAAGATCAGATAATTCAACTAATTGTTGCAAATATTTATTCATAATGTTTCCTTTTTGTTAGCAATATGTAAATGGGTTTTTAGAATTGCTTATTATAACTTCAATTTTTAGATTTTGCAAATATTTTGCTAAAAATCACTAAAAATAACGCTCGCTTTCATAGTGGTTTATGTCGATCAAATTGGTCCATTTTTCCTTTGCATAAGGGCTTGGTGATACTAGATCGCCCGTTAAAAAGACGTCTGCTTTGACATCTTGGATGAGATCTGCGCCGCTTCCGGTGCAGATACAAATTATATAAATTCATCTTTTTGCATGAACTGCTCTTAAATTTTCTAGCCCAAGTTTTTCTTTTTACCGAAATTACAAAGTTCAGCATTCATCTTCACATCAGCGTAGATCAAAAAGCCCATCTTTGCTTGAGTACAAGCCCCAAAACCTGCGTCGACAAATTTTTCATTTAAAAATGCAAGGTCGGCATTTGTGTGAAGCGAGATAGGCGAGATATTTTTTATCATCATCTCTCTTATGAGCGAGCTTGGATGAGAGCTGTAGTCTAGGCACTTTAGCCCTTTAAAAATGAGCGGATGGTGGGTGATGATGAGCGAGTTTGGCAAGACATTTTGCAAAAGCTCACTATCAAGATCAAGACTTAGATAAATTCGCTCCGATTCGCTGTCAAATGAGCCAACCTGCAAGCCGACTATTGTCCCAAGACTCTTGGCTCACAAATGGGCCATTCATCTAAAGTTTTTCATACATTCAGCTATTTTCGTCAAAATTTTACTTTTGCTCTAGGCTCTCTTTATATGTTAGCGCGCACTCTTTTGCAAGCTCGCGAATTTTTAAGATGTAGTCTTGTCTTTGTGTCACGCTGATCGCTCCGCGCGCGTCAAGGACGTTAAATGTATGAGCTGCAAGCATGCAGTAGTCGTAAGCTGGCGGTGAGTACAGCCTCAAGCAGCGTTTGCACTCGTTAAATGCGTTTTTCAAACTGGTTAAAAGAGCATATCAACGTTTGCCACTTCAAAGTTGTATTTACTCCACTCATACTCGCCTTGTTTATGCACGTCAGCGTAGGTTACGATGTTGCCATTAGAGTCATCCCAAACGATATCATAGACGCTATTTACGTCTTGTAGATACATAGCTAAGCGCTCAAGGCCGTATGTTATCTCGCCAGATATGAGCTCGCATGCGATGCCGCCCACCTGCTGAAAATAGGTAAATTGTGTCACTTCCATGCCGTCTAGCCAGACCTCCCAGCCAAGTCCCCAAGCGCCCAGCGTCGGGCTCTCCCAGTTGTCTTCAACAAAGCGAATATCGTGATTTTTCAAATTTAAACCAAGTCTTTCGAGGCTTTTTAGATAAAAGCTCTTGGATATTTTCTGGACTTGGTTTTATGAGCACTGAAACTGATAATAAGCGCCTAAGCGGTTTGGATTTTCGCCGTATCTACCATCAGTCGGACGGCGGCTTGGAGCTACGTATGCGGTCGCCCATGGCTTTGGTCCGAGGCTTCTTAAAAATGTAACTTGGTGATATGTGCCCGCACCAGCTGGCATGTCGTATGGCTGAAATATGACGCAGCCTTGCTCTTGCCAATAGTTTTGAAGTGTTAGTATTATTTGCGAAAATGTCATTTTTGCCTTTTATTTTATTGATATATAAATTCTATTTTATCTTTTAGGTATTTTTCAAAGTCCGTTTTATAGGCTCTTTTCTAGCTCACTACTTTCAAAATATCTCCAAATTCACCCCAAATTACTGCAACATTTTTGTGGCTCATTTGCAAAAACTAAAAAGAGCGTATTTTCCACTTTGTATCTTTAAATTTTTCATCACCTTTTTGGTGCTGATCTTATGCCGATAGAAGTTATCGTAATGTCCATTAAAATCACTTTCGTGAGTTACAGTAAACACTATAAATTTCACTCTTGCCATCATAGTATTCACTCATAAATTTGGACCATAAAGCTGGGAATTTTTGCCGTTGCCATCCATCTCATCTTCATTTTGGTGCGAGTTTTTACTCCGCATTTCAAAAAGCTATCTTCAAATTATAGTCTTCATAAACTACTTTTTGTCCGTTAAGTACTTTTCAACCGCTTGGTTCCACTGAGCTTGTATTTTCGCTTTGAGAAATTCAACTTCATCTTGTGAGTACTAAGCTGTTTTGTAAGCGTCTCGACCGTTTTTCTATCTTCATCATAGAGCTCTTGCATCGAAATGAGCGCCTCTTTTAAATTATTCTCATTTCTTAAGGTCTCAAGCGTCTCATCTTTGCGTCAAGCACCTTTTCGTGTAGGTAATATCGTGCCAATCGTCTTTTCGACAAAGCTAAAACCATCTTGGCTTTGCGGCTGCAGGATAAATACTTGCGAAACACTGGGCACCACGCTCATCGTTCCCTCGCTCGCTTCTATCAAAATTTCTCCATTTTTCCTCTTTGGTCTTTCAAAACGCTACGATTTATCATATCCTCGATAACTTCGCGCTCAAGTGCACAAGTTTGCAAGTCATCAACTCCAAGATAGGTCTGCACCGCTTCTCCTTTTATAGTATCACTTCAACCTTTGAAGAGTCTTCCTCTAAAGCCTTTATCTTTGCCTCTCTGTCGGCCTTTTAGCGCACTTGCTAGCCCCTCATCTTCAAGGGCTAAGTTTGCACCGCAAGATAGGCTGCATTTATCGCCAGCCTTGCCGATAGCTAGGGTTGCCACTGGCATGCCACTTGGCATTTGCACGGTTGAGTAAAGTGCATCAACGCCGCTTAAAGCTGAGCCAGCCATTGGTATGCCGATCACTGGTTTTTGTTGTGTTTGCGGCGATCGCTCCAGCTGGGTGAGCTGCCATACCAGCAGCTGCGATGAGACTTTTGCGCCCTTTTTCTCGGCATTTGCGACATATTCGCTAGTTCTTTTGGAGCTTCTATGGGCTGAGCTGATGATCAGTTCATATTTTACGATAAATTCTCCAGAGTCTTTGCCGCCTCGCTAACGATCTCACTAGTCACTTTTGCTTCCCATTATAATGAAACCATTCATATTTTCTCCTTAAAAAAACTAAATTTTCGGCGGTTTAACGCCGAGTTTATCTCATTTTCATTACCGCTGTGAATTTCGCTCATGACCTTGCCTTTTTGGTGATGAGCTGCTTCATTGATACATTCTTGCCATCTTGCGAATAGACCTTTGAAATTCATTTTCACCATCATCTATGTGAGGCCAGTCGGTGCCACGATCTCGTAGCACTATCTGGGAAAAATTACATACTTGCGCCAAAAATACTCGCCATCTTCACTTATGGCATTTTACCTGATGAGTGCCCTCTTCTAGGCTGCTTGTGTGATTTTTGCGTATCGGTTCGCTCATAGGGTCTATGCACCAAGTAGCCGTCCGTAAAGCCACGATTTTTCAGCGTATTTATCTCATTTTCGTCATTGCGCGTCAAATTTGTCGTCCATGGCGTCATCTATCGCCATTTTATAGGCTCTTGCCGTGCAAGCTGCGTAGTACTCGCTCTTTGTGCGGCCCTCTATCTTAAAAGCTATCAATACGCCGCTATCAACGATCTCTTTGATGTGCGAGATGAGGCAAAAGATCGCTGAGTTCATGATGTGAGTGCCGTTTTCGTCCTCTTCTAAAGCGAAAAAGCACGCCGCTCTCTCTCGTTTTTGGCGTAGAGTTCATGCTGAAATCTGCAGTCATTTGCACAGCTGCCGCGGTTTGACATACGTCCGCTGCGCACTGAGCTTACCAAGCTGCCAGGTAGGCAAAGCACATCAGAGCCATGGACGAAAAATTTCAATATCAAGGTTGGGGATTTCCTCTTTTTATCTTTATAACATCTTTTAAATTCATCTCTCTAGCCACGACGATGCGTTTTGCGCCCATGTCGCCGATCGATACAGCGTCCAGCACGTTCATAACGTTTGCCTGAGTAGAGGTGTATCTCGATATCTGGAGCGATCTCTTTTGCTGGGCTCATAACGCACGGGTTGCGATGATAAAGGCGTCTGGCTTCATCGCTGAGATGGTTTGTAAGTGCCTTTTTAGCGGCTCTATCTGAGGAGTTAAAAAGGAAAGGCATTTATGGTCGCATAAAATTCTTTCCCCTTTTTCATGTAGTGTAATCTATCGCTTCTTTGAAAAGTTTCAAGGTTCAAACTCCCTTGCTGATCTGAGTCCTTAGCGAGCTAGCCACCGAGCCATAAACAGCGTCGGCTCCCGTATTCAAGGGCGATTTTAAGTTTTTGTTAAATTTCAGCTGGAGATAAAGCTCAGGCCTCTTTTTAGCACTATTTTTACCTAGACTTTCTATCAAGGCTTCGATAGTCGTCGTTGCTGACAAGGTTTTCCAGTCGTTGTATCACCAGCGATATGAACAGCTGAACCAACACGCTTATCATCATCGATACGACCTTCAAACAAGGTATTCATATATTTGCTAAGCGCCCTCATAACGTTGATAACACGCTCGATCTTTTTGTCTGTGGATGTCTTGATACTGCATCATATCCATAGCCATCGCGATCTCATCTTGTCCCATTTATGCGTTTTCCGATGATATTATCGATCGTGCCAGAAGCGAGTTGTTTTTCTCTAAAAGCCTCGCTAAATGCGGCAATGTTGCATTCTCACTAGCGTTGTAAATAGCTCAACGTTTGAGTTTATCGCATCTTTTAGGCTGTTTGAGTCGCTCTCGGCGTCCATAAAAAGTTATTTATCGTCTCAAAGCTTGTCAAACATCTGAGTAGCTTTCTCTTCGCTATCTCTTGTCACATCGTCAAGCTGATGCACCATTTTATGGTCTTCAGTCGGTGGTGGTGGTGGCCAAAACGCCATCTGCGCTCACTCTGTAGTTTTTCGCCATGTTTTTGAACTATCTTTGCTTGTGGCTCATCTGCTTTAGCACTCATTGCCTCTGCAACTTCTGCTACCTCGTCTGTTTCCTCTTTGACGTCCACGACCTCTTGGCTGGCATCTTTAGTATCACCTAAATCATCCTCTAATCCGCCCGCCATAAGCGCGTCAAGTTCCTCTTGGGTCATAAAAGCTCCTAATAAATTGCCTTGATTATATAAGATTTAAATAAAAGAAAGTTTAAAAAGTATGCGTTTATCTTTCGATTTATCAAATTACGAGGTAGCATTTTTGAAAAATAAACGACTTTAAAAGGCTAAAAATGACCGTCGATCTTCACAACCACACTCTTTGCAACCACGCAGTTGGCGAACCGCTAGAATTTGTGAAATGCGCCATAAAGCTGGCACAAAAATACTTTGGCTTTAGCGATCACGCGCCGATGAACTACGATGAAGCTTATGGGATGGTGAGAAGGATGCAAAAGCTACGAAGACGAGTACGTTTAAAAGATGGGATTGCGGCGAGATGAAGTACACTTGGTTATGAGATGGACTTTTAGATGGCTTTATGGACGAGCGAGTTTTTGCTAGAGGTTGATTATCTAATAGGCTCTGTGCATTTTTAACGGCTGGAGCGTTTGACAACCCTAGCTTATCGGCTGGCTACGGGGTGAAAGACTTGGATCAAATTGGCGGGAGTATTTTGACCACATAGAAAGATCAGCTAGGCTTGAGTGATTGACATCATGGGGCACATCGATCTTTTTAAAACTCTTTAGATTACCAGATGTCAGGATCCTGGCCAAAAACGCGATAAAAGCGATAAAAGAGGCCATTGGTAGTCGAGATAAACGCAGCTGGCTTTAGAAAAGCCTATCGGCGAGCAATATCCAAGCGTAGGGCCTTTGCCAGGTTAATCGCCGAAAATGACATCACTATCACCTTTGGCTCAGACGCTCATGCGCAAAAGAGATATCGGCAAAAAACGGCGAGTGCGAGCAGATAGCTGAAAGTGGGGATATTCAAAGGTGTGCGATATTTAAAAACAGAGATGAAATTAGTAAAATTTTAGTTTGAGGGTCAAATAAAATATAAAAATAATCTTAAATATAAAATTACAGCGATACAATGAAAATTAAAACCAGAAGGAGATAAAAATGGGAAAAATTGTCCCGAAACATCGATCATTTTTGATTTTTGCAAAGAAAATGAAGTTCGATTGTAGATTTTAGATTTACCGATCTAAACGGCGCTTGGCACAGCATAAGCTACAACATAAAAGCTGTTACAAAGAAAAGTCTACAAACGGCATCCCAATGGACGCTAGCTCGATGAGACGGCTGGCAGCCTATCGACAAAACGATATGATAATGAAGCCAGAAGCGACATCTGCGTTTTGGACCCATTTACCTCTGACATCACAGTCGTTGTTTTTGCGATATCTACGACATTTACAAAGGTCAAATTATGAAAAATGCCCTCGCTCGATCGCAAAAGAGCGATGCAATATAAAAAGATAGCGGACTTGGCGACGGGGGCATATTTTTGGCCCTGAGAATGAATTTTCTGTATTTGACACGTCAAAATCATCGACAACCAAACTGCGCGATGTGATCAAGTAGATAGCGAAGAAGGCAGGTGGAACGACGCTGCAGACTTCAAAAGATAGCTACAACTTTAGGTCACCGCCCACGCAGAAAAGGCGGCTGCTGATGACCAGCCAATCGACAGCATGGTCGATCTAAGAGCTGAAATGATGCAGGTTTTCAGAGCAAGTTGGCCTTGCAAAGTATTTTAGGGACACCACGAAGTCGCACAAAGGTCAAAGGCGAGATCGGCGTGAGATTAGCAGCCTGAGTCGAGGGCTGCTGACAACGTTCAATTTACAAAGTACGTCGTTCGCATGGTCGCTCACCTAAACAGCAGAGACAGTTACGTTATGCCAAAACCGCTTTATGGCGACGGCGGCGGCGGCATGCGATGCATCAATCGGTCTGGAAAGATGGCGAAAAGACATTCTACAAAGAGCACGCTACGCCGTTGGTGACTTTTGCAGAGGCACTACATCGGCGGCGTTTGAAAACACGCAGAAGCGTTGCAGCCTTTCACAAACCAGCAAACAGCGCTACAAACGCCTAATCCCGGGCTTTGAAGCGCCATCTATCCTCACTACTCGAGCCAAAATCGCTCAGCGAGCATCCGCATACCTTGGCAGCTGGCGAAAAGTCAGTTGAGGCTGAGATAGAGATTTCCAGATAGCACAGCAAACCCTTATCTAGCCTTTCTCAGCGATGCTAATGGCGGGCCTTGACGGTGTTAAAACACAAATACGAGCCAGTTGGTCGATGGATGACGTGGTAAACTTCACCCTAGATGAGATCAGAGGCGTGGCATCGAGCAGCTACCACACACTTCGTGGCGGCCTTGAAGCGCTTATCCGCGATAACGAATACCTAAAACCGATAATGAGCGATCTTTTTCATCGACACTTATCAACACTGCAGGTGAAACTCAGGTTTGGCCTTACGAAGCACGCCCAACCGCTTATGAGTTTTAAAACCTGCTTCTCTTGCTAAAACGCAATCTCAAGCTCATTTTATGGGCTTGGAGACTTCTTTCAAATATAAAATCTATATAAGTTAAAGTACGCAGGCTTCAGTGACTTACACACAAAAGAACCAAATTTTAAAGTTGATCCTGTCCAGCTCAATACGAAATAGAAATTGACTTATACATGTAAAATAGTCATAGCAGATCATTGAATCATGTATGACGCTTCAGTGAGCTCAGTCGATTTTGCAAACAGAGTGGGCAAATTGCCCAGGTTTCGTGCCTGCCTCATTAAAAGTTCAAATTGTAGAGCTAACTCTTTTAGTGCAATATCTCGGTGAATTTCATTTTAGTCAGGATGTAACAGGTCAAATTGTTACTAAATTGACCACTTTTAGTTTAGAAAATTACAAAAACAGCCAAATCCCTAGCTATTTTGCACTTCAGGCTGTCGAGCTATTGCCTCTTTTATCACGCCCTCTTCTCTTTGCTTTTTAAGCTCCTCTGGGCTTTTGCTCTCATGACAACATCAGCTCTTTTGCAAAAGTCATTTTGCGGCTGAGATAGGCGTTTACTAGTTTCAGGCGCAGCAGGCTTGCTACTGGCTCATCTTTTTGCTCATCTTGCCTAGCCTTTATCTTAGCGATCTCCTCGTCAAGGTAGCTATATTTATCTTGTGGCTCTTGTGACGGAGTTTTGAGCTCTGGCTTTGGGGCTGGGAGCTGCGTCTTGCGTGTTTACGATCTTGATACCAAAATTGTATGTAAATTTCATGCATTACCCTGAGCTTTTTGAAATGCCAGCTCATCGCCAGTTGCATTGACGACTAAGCCAAGCTCATTTTATTTAAAAAGCTAAAACTTATGATTTTTAAAAATTTCTCCAACTCAAAACTTCTATCATGTACGCCGCACAAACTGCTCGTCTGGTGTCTTTGGCGCCTTCTTTTATAGCTAGAAATTGCTCCTCCGCCAGCTTTTGGCTCGATCCACAGCCACGCTCGACTCGCTCTTAGCAAGCTTTGTGGCTTCATCGATATCTTGTAAATTGCGCCTCTATCATCATAAAAAGCATAAGCATCAGCACGAAAGCCATTGTCGCTTGACACGCTTAGCATCGACTGACTGCGCCAAAATCTAAAAATCTCATATATACGAAGAAAAGTCTGGGTCGTTATCTAAAATATCTGCTTTAAAATCTGCCAAAATTTCATCTATGATCATCTCTGGCTCATAGCGTCTCAGCTCAGTTACAAGCACTCTAATGGCGTTTTTATCGGCATTTGCAGCGTGTTCGATGATCTGCTCGATCCTGCGGATCAAAAGAGTCCAAAGCATGGCGCTGCCACGATTTCGTGATATTGCCAGCACCCGCAGATGATAAAGCGATCAAAATGGCGTTGGCGTATCTCTTGCTGAGCGCCGCCACTTCTAGCTAGTATCTCAAGCGCTTCCCTCTCGTAGCTCACGCCCTCTTTGCTAAGGATAAATTCAAGATGTTTTACGATGCTCATATCTGCTTATTTGTTTAAATCTAAAATGCTGCGTCCTTGAAAGCACGGTCGTTGGCAGCTTTAAAGCGGGATCGGTGGTTGCAGGGATACTCGGTAACGAAGCTTGGCGGCTCTTCAAGCGTTTTTGAAGAGAGCATTAAACGCCTCTTTTTGTTGAGCATATGCACCTCGTCGATGATCAAAATTTTATATCCTAGCAGCGCTTGGGCGTATTTTGTCTGCTCGATGAGCTCTCTTATGTCGTCGATCTTTCTGTGAGCTAGCTGCGTCCATCTCGATGATGTCCATGTGCGCGACTCGTTTGCCATCTACGCACTGCGCTGACAGACCTCGCAAGACCTAAGTTGGCCCTTTCTCGCAGACCAAAAGGCCTTTGCAAATATCCTAGCACTCGATGTCTTACCGCTCCCCCTAGAGGCCTGAAAACAAATGACGCATGGCTCACTCTGCTTTTCGTCAAGTGCGTGCAGTTAGGCTCTTGCCCACGGCTTCTGTCGATGAGCTCGTGGCATCGGTCGGTATTTAGGGCTAGATGCTTTTCAGCTGCACACCTTTTTGCAATTTTAATTTGCTGATTTTATAAAAGGCATAGATTTATGGTTATGATAAAGTTGAAATTCGCTAATATTGCGCCAAACTTTGAGCGAAAGGATAAATTACGCAAGCATTTATATCTAGATCACCTCTTTATCAGCTCATTTTAGCCATTGGCGCGCAAAAACGCATTTGTGTTAAAACAGGGCATCAAAAGGAAAATATCTTTATCATCTGCCTTATTTGCGCCATTAAATGACGCTCTTCGATCTTTGCAGGAGTTTTTGGGCTTGCTGGCCTGGTGCAAAACTTCTCTATCATCAAGCAAATCGCCCTATACTTGGCGGCTTTTTTATTTTTACTTTTTTACGCACTAAAGAGCTTTCACGTGCTAAGGACCTTAGCATGGATACCAGCGGCGATATGCCAGATCAAATTGAAAATATCCTTTTAACGCTCGCTTTTACAGCTAAACCCTCACGTCTATCTTGACACCATGATCCTATGCGATCGGTTTCTACTAGAAATTAAAGATGAGGTGATATTTGGCGTAGGGAGCTAGTCTTGCCTCGTTTTGTTTTTCTTCACACTTGGCTATCTGGCTAGGTTTTTAGCGCCCATGCAAGGCCTATCTCTTGGAAAGTTTTAGAGTTTTTGTCGGCCTCATCATGCTCGCCCTTGCACCTTCATGCTCCTTTTTGCTAGCTTCTAGCCTCTTTTTTATGCCTCTTTTTGCGAAGTTCTAGCGCATAGGCTTCATTTAGCGCGTCTTCATCGTCAGTTGCATCCGTCTAAAAGTAGCGGTGGTCTTCAAACTGCCTATTTTTATCCCCCAAAGCACGCTAAAAAGCAGGGCAGCCCCCATCAAAAACCGAGATAAAAACAAGCATCGCAAGAGTCGTTGTATCCACTATTTGTCCTTAAATTTTCTAACTATAAAAAGCGAGTTTAGTATGACGCTTAGCGAGCTAGCCGACATGAAAAGCGCAGCAAATAGCGGCATGACGTAGCCACACACGGCAAATGGCAGGCTAAGGGCGTTATAAAGCAGGGCAAAAGAGCAGATTTACGCTTTATCGTTTTGTAGGTAAATTTTGAAATTTCTCACCGCTTTTTGCAAGGCTTTGAGGCTATCATCAAGTAGCACCACGTCGCTTTTTCTCTAAAGCTCACCGCAGCGCCACTTCCCATGCAAATAGCCACGTGAGCAAGGCTAAGCGCGGCTGCGTCGTTTAGCCGTCCCCCACCATCAGCACCTTTTGCCCTGTTGCTTCAGCCCAGCTACTCGTGTAGCCTTTTTTCATCAGGCAGCATCCTGCTCCAAACTCACCTCCGCCAAGCTCATCTGCCACGTTTTACCACATTTTGACGTCGCCATAGGGATGCACACCTTCATGCCAGCACTCTTTAGCTCGTCCATCAAGAGCCTTTGCCTCAGGGCTTTACGCTATCTTTTAGATAAATTTAGCCACCAGCTCGCCCCTGCTTGCCCAACAAAAAGCTCACATTTTCTTCACTCTATCATTCACCCCATTTTCAGCCAGCGCCTACTTCCCAGCCACAAAACGCTCACCCAATAATATCAGCGCTAACTCCCTTTGCCACGCTTGATTGCATTTTCAAGCTCAACTTTTTGCGCCTTTTGCTTTAAAAACTCAGCCACCGCCACGCTTATTTGGTGGTTTGAGATGAGACAAAGCGAGTAAATTTTATCAATACTCGCGCCCTCTTTATCAAAAAACTCGCCAACTTCAAATTTGTAGCCTTTGTAAGCGTCCCAGTCTTGTCAAATACCGCTACATCGCACTTTGCAAGGCTTTCAAAAATTAGCCTCCGCAAAAAGCACCTTGTTTTTAAAAGGCAACCCCAGGGCGCAAACGCTGCTAACTGGCGTGGCAAGGGCAAGCGCACAAGGGCAAGCAATCACGATGACGCTTACGGCTGTCTACCGCTTCTGAAAAAGCCGAAATTTAAAAGTACCAAAACCAAAATGTACGCCAGAGTTAGCACGCCAAGAGAGGATTTCGAGGCGATTTTTATTGACTGCTAGCTCGATATTTGGCTTTTTAGCTCTGCGTTTTGGAGTAAATTATAAACTTTATTAAGGTATGAGTTTTTAAAAATTTGCCTCGCTTCATAGACGATCTGCCCGTTTAGACAGACAACGCCGCTTTTGACCTCGCCCCAGAGCTTAGCAAAAGTGGCAAACTTTCGCCTGTTAAGCTTGGGCTATCACGCTCGCCTCGCCACTAAGCACCACCCCATCAAGTAGCGCCTCTCGCCAGCTCTTAGCACGATCTTTTTCGCCTTCATGTACATCCTTTGGCTCTTTTAAAATGTCCTTGCCATCTTCTAAAACGCACACCTTTGCAAGCAACATATCACTTAAGAAATTTGAGGGTCTCAAGCGCCTTTTTCTTACCTAAAATTTCTAAAAATTACCGATAAAAACAAAGGTTATGATCATCGCGACCGAGTCAAAATAGCTCTCGCCGCTTCTCGTAAACATCGCAAAGATCGAGTAGATATAGGTTATGCTAGCCCCCGTGATAACGAGCAGGTCCATATTTGGCGAGGCGTTTTTAATGGCAATCTTCGCCCCTTTAAAAACTCGCTGCCAGTGTAGAAAAAGCACTGGCGTTGCCAGCACAAACTGCGCGAAGCTTAGCAGGGTCCTTCACGTCGCTTCTGATACCGCTAAAAGTAGCCGCCATACTGCGCGATCGCCAGCCACGATATTCATCGTGGCAAAGACGCCAACAAGCGCTTTTGCGTAGAAATTTCGCCTTTTTGACTAGTTCATCCTCTTTTTGGCTCGCTGCGTAGGCCTTTTGGAGTGCAGCCAACGGCGTACGTCTCTCAATTATCTGCTCCACCAAAAGCTCTTGCTCATCGTAAACGATGACTGCTTTTGGCTAAGCGAGTTGATATTTACCTCAAGATGCGGTGGGATAAAAGCGCCTTTTCAAGTAGCCAGATGCACGCTGAGCAGGGTGATGCCGTCAATGAGAAGCGAGTACTAGAAAAACTCGCCCTCTTTTGTCACTAGCTCACTAAAATTTGCCGCTCAAATTTTGTGACATTTGCACCGCTATTTGCAGGATTTGAGCGTGTTTTTGCCAAGTCGCTCATAAAACTCGCCAAGGCCACTTTCATTTAAATTTCATAGACGCCTTTGCAGCTAACGCAGCAAAAACTTAAGCCCGCCATTTAGCTCTATCATCGCGCTTTCATCAAAGCTTTGCTTGCAGTGAGCGCACCTACACTTCACGGGCGCTTCTTTTTAAGCTGGTCTAAATAGCCATATATCGTGATCTTTGAGACGTTTAGCTTGGCTGCTACGACCTCGATAGCGCCCTTTATATTAAAATGCCTTTTCGTTCATAAAGCCCACGAGCTCTAGCTTTTGCTCTTTTGAGCTTTTTGCCCTCGTTTTGGCGATGATCTTGTCGATCAAATTCAAAACGATCTGCATCACATCATCGTTTTGCTCGCTCTTTGGCTCATTTTTCACTCGTCTTTTAAGAAATTTCCCAGCCATTTCAAAAAGGCTCTTTGCCACGCTCGCATCGACATTTACGCATATCGCCCCTATGATCTCGCCGTGCTCGTCTCTGATAAAGGCGGTTGAGGACTTCACTAGCTTTTCATCCTTTGTAAAAAGTAGTTTGCCACGTAGTCGTCTTTGAAATTTTTACGCTGTTTAAGACTCTCGCTTACAAGGTGGTCAAAAGCTTTGTCCGACCTTTCTGCCGAGTGACGTCGCCAGCTACGTAGACGACTGAGCGCTGTGGGTGTGAGAGATCGTGCAGGACGACTTCGCAGGCAAATGGCGAGCTTTTTGTATGAGTTGCCGTTGGGATAAATGCCTTTAATATATGAGTGCATAGGCGCCTTTTTGTTTTTGCTTTAAGTTTAGCCAAAATATTTTTAAATTTTCGATAAGAAAAATATAATTTTTATGAAAAATGTATGAAATTTAAGTGATAAATAATAAGTATCTATAATTTTTAAATTTCTTAAGGAGAAAATATGAAAAATTTACGAAACCGAAAATTTCAAAAAGAAAAAGGCTCACTACTCTTTGGCAACCGAGCACAACGGCATCCTCTACATCTCAGGACAGCTTAGTATGGACCCAGAGACTAGGCAAATTCCAGAAGGACTAAAGGCGCAAACAAGGCAGGCTTTAAAAAACCTTGATAACGTGCTAAAGACTGGCAAATGCGACAAGAAACGATATCTTGATGTGCCGCATCTATACGCCAGATATCGACTTTTGGGACGAGATAGATGACGAGTATGCGCTATTTTTGGCGATCACAAGCCAGCTCGCGTCGTAGTGCCGACAAACAAACTTCACTTTGGCTGCCTGCTAGAGATCGAAGCTACAGCGATACTTGATAGAAAAATTTAAAAGGAGCGAAAATGCCTAAATTTATCTGCTCAAAGTGCGGCAAGAGCGTTAGTTTTGAGACGCCCTATTTGCGTGCGAGTGCGGTGGGCTTTATGATCTGGAGTTTAAAAGCGGCCAAATTTGATTCAATTTGATCGATCAGAGCGAGTTTAGCCTATTTAGATACCGCGAGTTTTTTCCCTATCAAAAATGATCTCTGGCGCGACATCAGCCTTGGCGAGGGGCTAACAAAGAGCGTGAGTGATGACTCGCTCTATCTTAAAATGGACTATGCGATGCCAACGCTCTCTTTTTCAAGATAGAGGCGCGGTGATGCTTATTTGGTTTTGCAAAAACTCATGCATTAGAAAATTTTGCAAGATAGCAGCGGAAACGCTGGAAACTCGGTCGCTGCATACGCTGCTAGAGCTGGCGATAGAGTGTGAAAGTCACGTCCCAAAAGGCGCAGCGAGGAAAAAGATAAAGATGCTGAGTACTACGGCGCAAAGGCGGTTGTCTTTGACGGCACGCGCGATGAGACAGCGGATGCTTGTAGAAAAAGAGCAAAAGATGAGGGAATTTCACGCAAACCACGTATTTAACCCGCTTTTTACCAAGGCACAAAAACATATATATATGAAATGTACGAGCAGCTTGGCTTTGTCCCTGAAAATCTCTTTTTGCCAGTTGGCAACGGCACCTTGCTAATTGGCTGCGAGATCAGCGCTAAATGAGCTATATGAGGCTGGAGTTATCAAAAAAACTACCTAAATTTCTCATCGTTCAAAGCGAAAAGTGCGCACCATTTTTATGGGCGACAGGCGAGCCACGTACGATCAAGCCAGAGCCAACTTTGGCTGAGGCATAGCGATAGCAAAAACCTGCTCGTGGCGCTGAGATATTAGCTAGCCGATACGCAGGAGAACGCGAGGTGATCACGATAAAGAAGAGGGATATTGAGCCAGCTAGAAATTTCCCTAGCAAGCCGCGGCTTTTACGTCGAGCACACCACAGCGGCGATCTACGCGGCATACGCAAGCTACGTAAAATCACACAAGATAGAGGGCAAAAGCATCATCTCGATGTGTGGCGCTGGGCTAAAAAGCGAGCATTAAATTTAAATTTGCAGGTCATTTTGCCTGCAAATTTGCCTACTTTAGCGACTTTGGTTGTGGCATTTCTTGACAACAAAGTTTTATTTTTTTATAAAATGCCAAAACTTTCAAAAACTTTTTGAAGCTTAGAAAGATCTGCAATCTTATCCCCGCATTTAAAGAGGAAAAATGGAAAAACAACAACCAAACCGAGCAAAGTGCTGCTCAAAGCGCAAAAACTACAAAAAAACATCAAGCATCAAGAACCCACGTACCAGTCGACGGACACAAGATCGAAGAGCTAAGAACGCTTAGCTTAGATGAGCTAGTGCAGATCGCAAATGGCGTTGGCGTCGAAAATCCACGCAATTTCGCAGGCAGGATTTGATATTTGAGATACTAAAAACCCAGACAAAACAAGGCGGCTTTATACTATTTACTGGGAATTTTTAGAGATCACAAACGAGGGGCTACGGCTTTTTAAGAGCTGTTGATGCAAATTTAAGTGACAGCTCAAACGACGCTTATGTTTCAAACTCTCAGATCCATAAATTGCAGCTTCGTGTGGGCGACATCATCACCGGCCAAGTAAGAGAGCCAAAAGATCAAAGAAAAATACTACGCCCTTTTAAAGATCGAAGCGGTGACTATATGCCTCTAGCAGACGCAAAAGAGAGGCCACTGCTGACAACCTAACCCCTTTTTTCCCAACTGAAAAGCTAAATTTAGAGTATGATCCGATGAAGCTAACAGGCCGTGTGCTCGACCTTTTCACGCCTATTGGCAGGGGTCAGCGTGGCCTCATATCGTCGCACCTCCAAGAAGTGGTAAAACTGAGCTTATGAAAGAGCTAGCTCACGGCATCGCTAAAAATCACCCAGAAGCCCAACTCATGGTGCTTTTGGTAGATGAGAGACCAGAAGAAGTTACAGACATGCAGCGCTGCGTAAAAAGGCGAGGTATTTAGCTCGACATTTGACCTGCCAGCGCTTAACCACGTACGCGTAGCAGAGCTAGTCATCGAAAAGGCAAAACGTCTAGTTGAAATGGGCAAAGACGTCATCATCTTGCTTGATAGCATAACCCGTCTAGCACGCGCCTACACAACACAGTGACCCCGCCAAGCGGCAAGGTGCTAACAGGCGGCGTGGACGCAAACGCACTTCACAAACCAAAACGCTTCTTTGGTGCAGCTAGAAACATAGAGCACGGCGGCTCACTAACCATCATAGCAACAGCACTTATCGACACTGGCTCACGTATGGATGAAGTGATATTTGAAGAGTTTAAAGGAACTGGAAACAGCGAAATCGTAGCTTGACCGCAACATCTCAGACCGCAGAATTTACCCAGCTATCAACGTGCTGAAAATCTGGCACCAGAAAAAAGAAGAGCTACTTCAAAAACCTGATGAGCTTCAAAGAAATTTGGGCTATCCGCTCTGCGATAGCTACAATGGACGACGTCGAAGCGCTTAAATTTCTTTATACGCAAAAATGCTAAAAACAAAAAGATAACAAAGAGCTTCTCTCTATCCTAAACGAGTAAATTAACTGAGCTTGAAGCGCTTGTTTTGAGCTCAAATTTCACTTAAAATATCTAGCCAAAAATATCTTAGAAATTTGAATTTTCTAGCACTTGCAGATTGTAAAAAGATTACGATTTTTAAACGATTATTTACTAAAATTTTCATATCTTGATTGATTAAATTTTCATATTCGCAAAGCTCGTTTGCAAGTTTTCTGCTCTGCTCGATAAAGCTCATCAAATTTAAATCCAAGCATCACGATACGATAAAGGTTGGGCTTGTGTTTTTCGCCAGTTGTAAAGCGTTGCGACATCAACGTCTAAATGATAAAGCCATATCACGTTTTGTCATCTCACCCACTTTACACTCTTCTTTTTTGAGTGATTTTTATACATTTTATTCTGATAAGAAAAACAATTGAATTATTTTATGTTTTTATTAATTTAATTGAATATTTAAACTTTTATTTAATATAGAAAACTTTAAAAATAGCCACGTAACATTTTTAAATAAGGAGTAAAAATGAAAAATGTAGTTTTAAAAGTTGCTTTAGGTTTAAGCCTAGCTAGTGCCGCTGCTTTAGCGCAAAGGAGCCTTTGTAGGAGTTGAAGGAGACTACTCTTTTTGGATCAAAGCTTACTGTAAAGGCGATGACGGCTCAAAGATCAAATTAAAAAGCGCAACCTGGTCTTGGTCTAAAAGCTGGTTATGACTTTTGATGTGGCTAGAGTTTATGGTGCTTACATATATGATTTTAAAGTTAAGAAAACAGCAAATGACGAAGATAAAACAGTAGCTGAGTGGAAAAACTCATAAATTTATAGTTGGAGCTGACTACACTCCGGGCGTAGCAAAAGATCTTAAACTAGTTCTTGGTGGCTATACTGGTTTTTCAAAACTAAAATAAAAGGTGTGCATGCTGAAACTCCGATGGAAAAGTGCTAGCACAAACGGCTGGATACTAGGTGCAAGAGTTGGTGCCGAATACTCTATCAACGAAAAATAATGCGGTTGAGTTTGGTCTAAAAGCTGATAGAACGACTACGGCAAGATCAGCAAATTGATATGATTGATGCCAAAAGAGACAAACCTCGGTCTTTATATGGGATATACATATAAGTCAATCACTCATAGCTCAAATTTCAGAAAAGCAAATTTGAGCTTTTTAACTAACTGCTCTACTTTAAAAAAATAAACTATCAAATTACCAGTTTTTCTAAATTTTCGCCGTCTAAACGGTAGGTTCTCCACTCAAGAGATTGATTTTTAGCGCCCATGCTTTCATAAAATTTGATACTTGGCTCATTCCAGTTTAGGCAGCACCACTCAAGCCTTTTTTTAAATTTTTCATCCTTGCAAATTTGAGCTAGAAATTTAAAAATGCCTTGCCGATGCCTTTGATTTCTAAACTCCTTTTTGACGTAGATGTCCTCAAGGTACATTCCGCCAAGCCCTAAAAATGTAGAAAAACGATGTAAAAATAGATAGCATATCCTATCGCCCTGCCCTCGCTTTCGCAGATAAGGGCTTTTTGCGTGATTTTTATTAAAGACGAGGTCTGCAAAAACTTCATTTGTAAAAGTGACTTGATCACTCATCTTTTCATAGCTCGCAAGCTCTCTTACAAGCTCGCAGATCACGTCTATATCAGCCTCGTTGCTTTTCTTATTTGAAATTTCATTAGTTATCACCAAAAGAGTGCTTTTTAGATCCTTGACCATTTCGCCATTTTTCGCCACTGCTGCTAGTTTTTGAGCCAAGCTCGTTTAGCTCGATCTCATAGCCAGTTAGCATGCTTGCAAGGCGGATATTTATGCCATTTTTGCCGATAGCTTTGCTCTTTTGCTCGCTCGCAGTGTCACGATCGCCTTGTTTTTCTTCGATCTTTACAGATGTAATGATCGCAGGGTGCCATAGCGCGAGCTACCAAGATCGCTGGCTCAGTGGTGTATTCGATCGCATCGATGCTCTCACCATGAAGCTCTTTGCTTACGGCATTTATCCTAACGCCCTTTGTGCCGACAGTTGCGCCGACTGGATCGATGTTTGGAGTGGTTGAGATGAGCGCTACTTTTGCTCTTTCGCCGGGGATCCTTGCACTTCCTTGGATGATGATGCCGCCATCTTTTTATCTCAGGCACCTCTGAAGTTAGCAGTGCTTCAAAGAAAGGGTAGGCGAAGTCCTTGAAAGCTCGACCTTTATGCCTAAATTTTTATCTGTAAAAACTTTTCTAATGACCGCTTTTACCACGTCGCCTACTTTAAATTTCTCGCCTTTATGCGGTTTTTGCGCGGTAAAACGGCGCGAAGTTCGTCTATCTCGATAAATGTATTTTCATCGTTATCGACTCTGACAACTGGTCCAAAAGACCATGTGACCGCTCATCTCATTATATTTTTGTAAAATTTTTCTCTTCAACTAGGCGCTGGATGTGATACTCAAGCTCTTTGTGAAGCGTTTGAGCTGCGGTTCTGCCAAGGTTATCAAGGCTTAGTTCGTAAAGTGAGCTCATCACCGATCTCTACGCCACCATCTATCTTTTTAGCCTCTTTTAAGCTTAAAAAGTGTTCATTGTCTTCAGCAAGCTCTCATCGTCGTTTGCTACGATTGAGAATTTTTTTGATAAAAGCTTTAAATTTTTATTAGCATCAATACTCACGTCATACTCATAATTTTCGCCATAAACCCTTTTCGCAGTGTTTATTAAGGCTCTTATGACGCGCTCTTTTACATCTTCTATCTCTAAATTTTTCTCATTTGCAATTGACTCGATGATATCTGAAATTCTTTCCATTTTTCTCCATTGTGACGATAAATTTCGGGGATTTTTCGTGAAGTTTTGAAAATTATACATGAGCCATACTTTTAATAACTTTAAGCTTGTTATTAACTTTTATTTAATCCTTTTTATGATGATTTGGGTATATTGACCGATTAAATTAAAGATTTTGAAAAGGATTAAAAATGGAGCTAAAACTTGCAAGAGCCGAATTAGACGCAAAACCAAAAACGATTTCACTAGAAAAAGATAGAAGCAGCTAGTCGAAAAAGAGGGTCAAGTAATTTTCTATTTTGATAAAGAAAAACACGCACAAACAACTAATCGCCTTAGTCGAGCACTTTGAAGAAAAAGGGCTAAGCGTTTATCACAGAACCGTAAAAATACGGGCTTGATGATAGCGATTATATGTAAGTGAAGTGATGCTTTAATGAGTAAAAACTCTTTATCCAAACTCTAGGTTAGTGCTATGAATGTTCGTGACAGCGAGCATATCATAGCCGAGCTCTCACAAAAGAAGACTACTCCTTAACACAAAACATCGAAGAAGCTGATTTAATCCTTATAAATACCTGCTCGGTTCGTGAAAAGCCAGTTCATAAGCTCTTTTAGCGAGGTTGGAGCCTTTGAAAAAGCCAAAAAGAGGTGCTAAAATAGGCGTTTGCGGCTGCACTCGCAAGCCATTTGGGTAGTGAATTTCAAGCGCGCACCTTATGTTGATTTTGTCCTTGGCGCAAGAAATGCTAGCAAGATCACAAAGGCGGTAAATACGCCTAGTTATCTCAACCGACATCAACCACGACGACGAGCGAATACGCATTTAGCGAGCTGAGAGGCTCGCCATACAAAAGCCATATCAATATCTCGATCGGCTGCGATAAAAACTGCACCTGCATCGTCCCACACACTAGAGGCGATGATTTCTATCCCTTCAAGCCTCATCTCTAAAAAGAGGTAGAAAAGGCGGCAAAAGCGGTGCAAAAGAGATATTTTTACTAGGGCAAAATGTCAATAACTACGGCAGATTTTTCAGGCGTGCAAGAAAATATCGATTTTGAGCGATCTCCCCTAGTAAAGATAAGCGAGATGAGGGGCGTTGAGAGGATAAGATTTACAAGCCCGCACCCACTTCACATGGATGATAAAAGTTTCTTGAGTATTTTCACTAATAACCCAAAAATTTGCAAGTCTATGCATGCCACTTCAAAGCGGAAACACCAAAGTTTTGCGTGAAATGAAGCGCGGATATACAAAAGAGTGGTTTTTGGACCGGCGCTAAGACTTAGAAAGATGTGCCCAGATGTGAGCATCTCAACTGATATCATCGTCGCATTTCGGGTCGAGAGCGAAAGCGAATTTGAAGATACGATGGACGTGCTTGAGCAAGTTAGATTTGAGCAAATTTTAGCTTTAAGTATTCGCCTCGTCCGCTTACAGAGGCAGCTACTTTTACAAATCAAATAGATGACAAAACCGCTTCAGAAAGGCTAACGCGCCTGCAAAATCGCCACAGCGAGGTACTGGACGAGATCGTGGCGAGCGCAAAAAGATAGTACGATGTATATTTTGAAGAGCTAAGGGCAAATGGCGGCGTTGCTGGGCGAAGTTTTAACAACTTTTTAGTTCAAGTTGATGGCGGCGAAGAGCTTCTTGGCACTACGCAAAAAGTAAAGATCACAAACCCAAAACGAATGGTTTTGTATGGCGAGCTGCGGTAAAACACCCTTGAAAAGCTCGCCATGAGTGTTGGCGTCTTTTTCATCTACATTTTTGATGTGAGCTCATTTTTCTAACCTGCAAAAGAGCTACACTCCATTCTTACCACAAAATGGCTGCGTCGTCGTCTTTTGGCACGGCAGACTTAGCTTTATGAGCTTTGCTTACAGACGCTGGTGGAGCAGTCAAAACAGAAAACAAGGGCAAGGTGATAATCAGCGACCACAAAGATGGCGAGCTCATCACCAGAATAATCAGACTACTCGGCATCGGCACCATTAGAGTAGTAGCTGCAAAAAGGCGGTGCAAAGGGCGCTCATAGAGGCTCTAAAGAGATAAAAGCAAAGGCCACGACGTCATCATCACACCAGATGGCCCACGCGGACCAAGACACAGCGTCGCAGACGGAGCTGCGGTGATCGCACTAAGTCATCTTGCGAGATATGCTCCTACCTCGAAGCAAACTCGTTTTGGGAGTTTAAAAGCTGGGACAAGATGATACTTCCAAAGCCATTTTCAACTATAACGTGCAGCCTCTCAGCACCTTGCTAGTGTAGCCGTTAGAGCAAAAAGAGGCAAAAAGAAGATACAAAACGAGCTTTTGGCAGCCTCACAAAATGACGGCGGCAGAGCGTAGTAGCAAAAACAAAAGAGGACTTTAGGTCAAATTTAGGGTGATTGGATATGCGCATAAAATCCGCAAATAAGCGATGAGATAAGAGAAAATTTCTGGACGAGTATGAAAAATAAAATTTCTATCTTTATAGCCATTTTTTATAGTAGCTTTGTTTGGGCTGTGCAGCGACAACTCCTACAAGCTCGCTCTTGAGCAGGATATTACTGACGAGAGTAAAAGAGTATGAAAGGCTATAAATTAGCCAAAAAGCCCTTGATCTTGACGCTTACAACAAGATGGCCGCCACCACGCTTAATCAAAGCAAGGCAGCTATGGTAGCTCATACATAAAAATGGCAAAGAGTATCTTGAACGCATCAAAAATGAGCCAAAGTAGGCGTCAGTAAGGGAAACTGATAATGAGCGCATCAAAATGATGTGTGATGTGATGATAGAGGATTTTGAAAGCTAGAAAATTCTGCGCTGCTTGATGATGAGCTCAAAAAGCGAAGCTCTGAAGATGAAAAGAGCGTTTAGCAAAACTAAAAACGAGCTGTTTTAAACTTATTTAATCCTCTTTTTAGCTAACATATCAAAAATAATGCACTACATTAGGAGAGTTATGTCTTTTAGCATCAAAAGCTTTCAAACCTTTTCTTAAGCGTCGTGATCGAGGGCAACGAGTGCATATTTTACGGTCAGGTCTTTAGAAATGGCAAGCTCATAAAAACCATAAATGCTAAATTACCGACATAAGCATCGATAGTGTCGATGAAAAAGTCTTTAAAAATACATAGAAAGAGCAAGAAAAAGGCCTATTTTGGCGTCTATGTTTCGCTCTTTTTAACGACGACTCGCAGGTGCGCTGCCTACTGCTAACTTTGACGAGTACAAAAATTTAACATCAACACAGCTAAAATTTAACCAGCCTTTGTGATGCAAGATAGCTGGAGCATATATGCAAATTAGAAATGCTATAAGAAGATATAAAAACCTCTTTGGGCAGGAGTAGCGTCGATCTTATCTACTCGCTCATCGCCCTGCTCTTTCACGAGCTTTTAAAGCGTGGGAATTTCGCCAAAAACTACGCTATATCTCTACATCCACTCGCACTCTTTTTGCGCTTGCGATATTTAAAGATAAGCAGATGAAGCTCTCTACGTTTTTAAATATGAGTGACGCTGAAGAGGGCAACGAAGAGATCGAAAGCCTAAAAGAAGAGGATATAACAGACATCGATAACCTTATCGTCAAAGAAGAAGATGGCGCAACGGCGCTTGATGATTTTGAGGTTTGGATGATTTTCTTAAGCGATGATAAACCAAAAGAATTTGAAGATCTAAACTACGAGCTAAACATGCCAGCTCGACCAATGTCGAGAAGTCAGTAGCGATCTTTGAGCGCGATATGAAGATGTTTGACTACATCGCAAAAGCTATGAAAGATCTTATGAAAATCCAATCTATGGCGGCGATTTTATCAGGCAGATCATCGTTTTTGAAAACACAAAGACAAGCGCAACCTTTTACAATACCTGCAATCAGAGCTATTTGTAGGAGACATCAAGCTATCCGATCAACACAAATCACATCATGAATGAGATCATGCAAGAAGAGATAACACTATGAAATTGAGCTTCATCACTCCAGAACCAAGACCGCTTCTATCTATCTTTAGTAAGCTCTGGCTAAGCCTCATCGGCTTTGTCTTTGTAGTGCTTTTGGTGGCAGAATTTCTTCATCGTTTATAAAAACTACTCAACCAAGAAAAATATAAAATTTTCTAGCAAATGAGCAAAAAGCTTAGCCAAAAGATAGTCACTACGGATGAAATTTCAGCCAAAGCTTGCCGTGCAGATAGACTCTGCAAACGACATCTTTACGTCAAATTCTATCCTAAAGCAAAAGCTTGCACAACCTTTACGACCTTGTGCCTGATAGCATCACGCTTGAAGAGGTCTTTTATGGATAAAAACTCACTCATCATACGCGGCATAACGCCAACAAAGGATGTCTTTAACCAGCTCTTGGCCTCGCCGCTAAGGTCGATTTCACCACGTCAAACACTGGCTTTTATCAGAGCAAAAACGGCTGGTACGGCTTTATAAGCACAAATAAGATTGATAATTCTGAGGGATATAATGAGTAAAAGATACGAGCTTAGAAAAATCGATCCCAGTAAAGCTTTTACTTTTTTTATATTTTGCTTTTTATCATAGTTTGCTTTCATTATGATATTTGGCTTTTATCGTGCCAAATATAAAAAGAATTTAAAAAGCCTCTCAAGACAAAACTACTCGCAAAACCTCATCATACACGAAAGGTAAAAATGAATTTGAAGCTCAATTTAAAGCACTTGAGGCGACAAGACAAAAAGACTGCGCTATCATCTTGGCTTATGATACAGCTTTTGATAAGGATAAGTTATAAATTTCGCATCGCAATTTTTGTAGTGAGCCTTAGCAAGATAGAAGAAGGCGAAATAACAACTGAGAAGTTTTAGATACCGCCTAAACGTCACTGGCTCATAAAACCCCGCAAGAATTCTGACTTTTTAGATGCGCTTAGCGGCTATGATAGCATCATGGCCAATTTCCTATCGTCATGAGGCGAAAACGATAAGATCCACACAACCTTTAACATAAAAAGTTTTTGGGTTAGAAGTAACCGATTAATAAATTTAACTACTCGCATCAAATTTAAAACTGCACCGCTTCTTAGCAAATACTTGGATATAAAAAGCTAGAGCCATCTCTGCACAAAGGTGCCGACAAGCTCTTTACACGCAGATGCTGGCGCACAAAGCGAGGATGCAGAAACTATACGAAGGCTTTCAAACCACGATCACCATTGGCAAACCAAAGATCTTTTTGAGAAAGCATGGATCAAAATTCAGGTACAGAGGCCAGATGTAGAGAGAGCAAGCAGCTTTTCATGGTGAAGAGAGGTTCAGATGCCAAAAATGAGGCAAAACTCTTCTGCTCGTGGGTAAATATAGAGGTGGTGAGTTACAAGTGATCGAAAACTATGTCTGGAGCGAAAATCCGATGAGCAACGAAGCGCGGGAGATGAACTATCAAAAGAGAGGAGGCAAAACATGGCGCCGATCTTTATCAAAAACATCTCCAGGCGTGGGATGTAGACTTAGCGGATCAAAGCGATTTAACTTTGTGCGCTTTTATACGTTAAATTGCTTCACAGAGGATTACTGCTTTTATCCACGCATTTGCCAAGTTGGCAGGCTCTTTTATAAAGTGCGTCTGCCTTTGTTTCATCGCCGCTTAGCTTTGCAAGCAGAAGCACGACTGAGCATACTCAAGCTCGCAGCTCTTTGCCAAAAAGCTTTAAAACTCTAGCCTCAGCCTTGGTTCTATCTATCTTATGAGTTTTAAATTTTCGCTTTCGATGTAGTGATTTTAGTCCATTGCCTCGTTGTGGCAGCCAACGCCGTCGCCACTATCGCAAGCTAGTTTATAAAGCTGGAGCCTTTTTCGATATCTTTTTGACCATCAACTAGCCCTTGCTCGCCGTGACCTCTGGGTGCACGCCGTCGCAAACCCAGCGTTGCAAGCCTTTTCGTAGTAGCCTTTTGCCTTTACGAAGTCCTTTTTCGTTGCTAAAATTACAGCTAGTTGTTTGCAGTCGATGCTGTTTTCCGCTCTCGCAGTTTTGCACCATCTTCTCTTTTTCAAGCTCAAGACGCTCCGCCCTAGCCTCCTCATCACTTTGCCAAAAGCCAGCTCACCATCTTTTGCCGACCAGCAGCCACCTAGCATAAAGCTAGCAGCTACGATAAGCCCAAAGAATTAGAAACTTTTTCACTTATTTTCCTACTTACATGCCAAGCTTTGCGCCTAGTCTTTTTCATCTGTGGGCACGCCTTGTTTTAGACCGCGAAAAGCAAGCGACTTCTCGTAAATCCCATAAGCTCTCTTTTTCGTCCTTGTTCATGCCAAGACCTAGCTCATACATCGCGCCGATATTTGCGCAGCTTGGCAGATCTCCAGCGTTGCAAAGCGTTTGTGTAGAGCCTCCATCGCTAGATAGTAGTCTTGTTTTACGATCTCGCCCTTGCGGTAGGCGTTGCCTAGGTGGTAGCAAGCTTGCACACCGCCACTGTTGCAGCTATCTTTTATAAATTCGACCGCTGGATCTCACGCCAAGGCCGTTTTCATAGAGCGTGCAAGGTTTTGAGCAAAGCAAGCTGCACCTTCGCATCGCAAGCCTTTTTGTAGTTTGCGTAGGCATTGTCATACTCTTTCATAAGCTCAAAATTACGCCCAAGTCATTGCAAGCTTCAGCATCGCCGCTCTCGCACTTTTGGTGTTAAAAGATCGATGGCATTTTTGAAGTTTGCTCTTTGTTTTTGCACCACCTTTTTCGTCCTTTGGCTGCTGCCATGAGTCATCTTGCTTTGGCGTCTCTCCCGATGCCGATCACGTTTAAGCAGCCTCTGAAAAATAGAGCAGTTAAAAGTAGTAGATATTTTTTCATTTTTGTCCTTTTTAGTAGTTGTCCAAACAAGTCATTTAGGGCTTCGCTGATGCTTGGGTGAGTGAAAAATTGGTTTTTAAAGAAATTGCATCTGCTTTTTAAATTCATGCGATCGCGATCTCGTCTTATGATCTCGTTTGCGTGAGATGCAGTGAAAGACTTGCCCCCAAATTTCGCCGCTACTAGCTTCAACGATCGCTTTTAGCATGCCCACATCGTGATTTAGCACCTTTGCTCCACGGCACTGCTGCCATGCTAAGCTTTAGCTCGCTCGAAATTTTAGCCCAAGCTTGCTAGCTCTTTTGCATTTACGCCAACTCTTGCTAGCGGAGTGTCGGTAAATAGCACATTTGCATGGATGCTTCTGTTTTGTGTGGTGCGCTTTTTGTCGCCATAAATTGCGAGAAAACTATCCTCAAAATCATCAAACTAGTGTAGGTAAAAAGCTCTCCGCCGCGCACGTCGCCCACTGCGCTAGATGTTTGACACATTTGTTTGAAGGCGCTCATTTGTCTTTATAAAGCCCTTTTTCATTTAGCTCAACGCCAGCTGCTTACATCTAGATCATCTACATTTCGCCACTCTGCCAAGCGCTACTAAAAACGTATCAGCCTTGATAAGCCTATCTTCACTATCTTGTTTGAGATGTAGTGCATTGTCTGAGACTCTCTATCTCGCAAGCCCCTCTAAAATTTCGACGACCCTGCACGTTTAGCGCATCTTTTACGCTTTTAGCTATATCTTCATCTTCGTTTTTGTGAAGTTTTGAGCGTCCGACGATGGTCACTTTTGAGCTGGGAACTATCGCAAACATCGATGCAAACTCGATGCCGATAAATCCACTGACCAACGATGACAAGATGCTTTGGCATAGTTTTTAGATCAAGCAAAGTTTTACTTGAAAAAGATATGAGTTTGTTATCTCAAATGGCGCATACGCCTCTTTGAGCCAGTGTTTATGATGATGAAACTCGCCCTTCAACGACTTTTTGCTCGCCGTTTGAGGTTGTAACTAGGACGCTATTTTTATCTTTAAACGAGCCAACGCCATCGATCACGTCGATATTTTCTTTATCATTTAGCATTGCGTAGTTTTTAGAATTTAAAGCTGAGATTAGCTTATTTTTGTTTTTCGATGCTAAGCGTGTAATACTCGTTTTCAACGCTATTATCTGCATATATCGCCCTTTTTGCAGCTGTGATTAGACGTTTTGTCGGTATGCAGCCCTACGTTTATGCAAGTGCCTCCATACATCTTTGGCGATCTCTCGATTAGCGCGACTTTTTGCCAAGCGCAGCAGCCTTTACAGCTAGCGTCTTGCCAGCCTTACTAAATCCAATAATAACAATGTCATATTTCATTTAATTTTTCCATTATGTAGTATGTAGTTTCGTTTATCTTTTTGATATCCATTTTGTATTTATTTGCCCAGCTTTTGATGATCTCATCAACACGCTCTTTTATCTCTTTGACGGTTGCGACGTTTTTTTATCTTTAGCCTATCCTCACTCCCGCTCATCGCCACAAAGCAAAGGTGTGGCTTTAGATGATCGTTTAGCTCGATAACACTCTTTGGCAAAAGGCCGTCAGTGTTATTTAAAATTCTACGCATATGCTCAGTGGTCGTTTCATCTATGTTGTAGCCAAGCTGTGTCAAAAGTGCGTTATGATCCATATCGTTCCTTTTTGCTTAAATTTGCGATCATTATAAGATAGAAATTCGATAAAATCGCCCTACAATTTTTCAAGGACAAATATGAAAAAATTATCATTTTTCTATTTAGCATTTTTTGCTATTTTGGGGCTGTTCTGCAGATCAAATTTCGCAAAAGTAGGTCTTAGCGAGCCACCACTTGATCCTGAAGTCGAGCAGATAGCAGACGCCATCTATCTATATAACGAGGGCAACTACCCAAAAGCTTGCAAGAGATTTTTACGACTACGCAAAAAGATGGCAACGTCCTAGCCATGCAGCAAACTGGCGTTTGTTTTCGTGACGGCAAAGGCTTTAGTAAGGATATCTTAAGGGCGCTTTTTTTGGTTTTGAGACAGCTGGCAGATACGGCAACATAGACGGACTAAGAAGCGCTGGATATATCTATGAGTACGGCCTTGGGGTTAATAAAAAATTTAGAAAAAGCGATATATTTTTACGAAAAAGCCACCAGTCTTGGCTCAAGCGAGGCTAGCTACGATCTCAGGGCTTATCTATCTTGGCAAAAATGACTACAAAAAGCTAGAATTTATCTTGACGAGGCTTGCTACCATGGCAAAGAAGAGCCTGCATGAAGCTAAAAGAGATGAGTACTAGCTCTCATCTCTTTTAAAATTTACTACGCCTCAGCTTTTTTGGGCGATCAAGACGCCCTCTATCATCTTTTTGATATCACCATCAAGTATCGCGTCAGTTTGTGAAAATGCCTCGCCACTGCGGTTGTCTTTTACCTGCTGATACGGAAAAAGCACGTATGATCTTATTTGATGTCCCCAGCCGATCTCGCTCTTTTTCGACGCTGTTGCTCGCCTCTTGCTGTTTCATCAGCTCAAGCTCGTAAAGGCGCGACTTTAGCATCTTCATCGCTGTGGCTCTGTTTTTTTGTGCTGACTGCGGTCATTTTGGCACTGCACGACGATACCAGTTGGTATGTGCGTGATGCGGATGGCTGATTCAGTCTTATTTACGTGCTGACCGCCTGCGCCACTGGCTCTATAAGTGTCTATCTTTAGATCTTTCTCTTCGATCTCGATCTCTATATCATCATCTACTTCAGGGCTCACCATAACGCTAGAAAAGCTCGTGTGACGGCGTCCTGCGCTATCAAATGGGCTTGTGCGAACGAGCCTGTGGATGCCGTTTTCTGCTTTGAAATATCCATAAGCGTTTTCGCCTTTTACGATAAAGCTCACATCCTTTAGTCCAGCCTCTTCGCCCTCTTGAAAGTCTAAAGTCTCGACCTTAAAACCCTCACGCTCGCAAAAATCTAAGATACATCCTATAAAAGCATGCTCGCCCAGTCGTTGCTCTCAGTGCCGCCAGCTCCTGGGGTGTATCGATACGATCGCGTTTTTGCCGTCATCCTCGCCACTTAAAAGCATAGAAATTTCTACGTTACTATCTTTTCATCTAAATTCTTAGCATCTTCAAATAGAATTTATAGTCTCCTCGTCATTTTTCAGAATTTGCTAGCTCAAAGAGCTCCTTTTGCGTCGCTAACTGCTTGGTTGGCGTCACTACAATTTAGCAAACATATTTGATACATGTCTTTTTCTTTATTTAGCGCTCCAGCTTTAGCGATATCTTGCCAAAAGTCAGGGTCTTGCTCTATGGCCTCGATCTCTTTTAGCCTAGCCTTTATCTCGTCAGGCTTTACGATAGAGCCTATGTTTTCAACTTTTGTTTGTAGCTTCTTTAAAAGCTCGTTGTATTCGTAACTATCCAAGTTTTTTCTCCATATACTATGCCGATTTTTAGCCAAAAGTTGCTTACATTTTTAAATTACGCCCCTTTTAATCCTTTTTGTTACAATGCCAGTTAAAATTTAGATAAAAAGAGTCAATATGCAGATCATAAGAACTATAAAAGAGCTTGAAAATTTTGTCCAAAATGCAAGCGGCAAGATCGGTTTTGTCCCGACAATGGGCGCACTTCACGACGGACACGTTAGCCTCATCAAAAAATGTGTGAGCGAAAATGAGACAAGCATCGTCTCAACTTTTGTAAAATCCAACTCAATTTTTACCGGGCGAAGATCTGGACAAATACCCAAGAAAAGAGCAAAGCGACATCCAAATTTGCGAGCAAAATGGCGTTAGCGCTATCTTTATACCCAGATGCTAACGAGCTTTACTTTGAAGATGAACGCTCATCGTCGCTCCAAAGAAGCTTTCAGCCATCTTAGAGGGCAAAACTAGGCTGGGCACTTTGATGGCGTCTTAAGAGTGCTAAACAAGCTATTTCGCCTAACTCGTGCAAATAGCGTCTATATGGGCAAAAAGACACCCAGCAGCTCATCATCGTGCAAAAATATGATAAAGACATTTTTCCCTAAACATCGAGGCTAGTGGCTTGCGATATCGTTAGAGAGCCAGATGGCCTAGCACTTTCAAGCAGAAACGTCTATATCTGCGACGAAGATAAGTGCAACGCGCTAAGACTTTCAAGATCGCTAAATAAAGCGCCAATTTGATCCAAAACGGCGAAGAGGACGCAAGCGAGATCAAGGCAAATATGCTTGAAGTTTTAGAGCCACTAAAAGTTGATTACGTCGCGGTTACAGATAGAAAATTTAAAGTGAAAATTTTCAAAGGTAGAAAAAGGCAACACCATCATCTTAGTAGCCGCCTATGTTGGCAAAACTAGGCTAATAGACAACATCTGGATCTAAAAATGCCAAAACTTCATCTAATCTCGCTTGGTTGTAATAAAAACTTTTAGTTGATTCTGAGATCATGCTTGGGCGCTTGCAAAACTACGATATCACGGACGATATCAGCGACGCAGACGTCATCATCGTAAATACCTGCGGCTTTATCAAATCCGCCAAAGAAGAGAGCATCCAAAACCATACTTTCGAGATGCATGAAGCTCGTAAAAATGGCTCTTTGCTAGTAGTGACTGGCTGTCTTATGCAGCGCTACAGAATGAGCTCATAAAAGAGCTACCAGAGGTCGATCTCTTTACCGGCGTGGCGGATTATGACAAGATCGATGAGATCATCTTGAAAAAGCAAAATTTAGTTTAGTCCAGAAACTTATCTGCAGGCAAACGAAGAGCGCGTGATAACTGGCTCAAACTACCACGCCTACATCAAAATTTCAGAGGGCTGTAAACCAAAAATGCAGCTTTTTGCGCGATACCGACATTTAAGGGCAAGCTAAAATCACGCTCGCTTGAAAACATCGTAAATGAGGTCAAAAATCTAGTCAAAAAAAGGCTACTACGACTTTTAGCTTTTTATCCCAAGACTCAAGCTCATATATGCGCGATCAGGGCATTAGCGACGGGCTAATACAGTAATAGACGAGATAGAAAAGATAGAAGGCGTAAGGAGTGCTAGGATACTTTACCTCTACCCAAGCACAACCAGCAAGGAGCTAATTTCGCGCATCATCGCCTCGCCCATCTTTCACAACTACTTTGACATGCCGATCCAGCACATCAGCGAAAATATGCTAAAGATAATGAAGCGCGGAAGTGGCGCTAAAAAGATAAAAGAGCTTTTTAAATTGATGAGAAATGCCAAAAATTCATTCTTGCGAACTGGCGTCATCGTGGGACATCCGGGCGAGTGAGGAGGATTTTGAGGAGCTTTGCGAGTTTTTAGAAGAGTTTAAATTTGATAGAATTTCCGCCTTTGCCTACTCAAAAGAGAGACACAGCCTCTTTTTGAAATGGAGCAAATCCCAGCTAAAGATCATCTCAAAAAGGCTAAGCAAGATAGAAAAGATCACCAAAAAAGCGATAAACGAGAGCCTTCAAAAAGAGCTTGGCAAGCAAATTTACGCATCGCTTGAAGGTATTAGCAGTGAGGGCGAGATGTTTTACGCTGCCAAAAAGATATCTGGGATAAAGATATAGACGGCGAAATTACGATCAATGAAAGCGACGTAAAAGAGCTTGAGATCGGCTCGCTCTACCTTTGTGAGGTCAGCGACGTGGTTGATCAAAAACTAGTCGCCACCATCGTCAAAAAAGCAAAATGATAAGCCAAAACGTGCTTGGTAGGCTAAGCGCTGGCGCAAACCTGCTTGCCTTCTCGCACGGTATCGATAGCACTGCACTTTTTACATTCTACACGAGGCTGGGGTCAAGTTTGATCTAGCCATAGTCGATCACAACGCCAGAGAGCAGAGTAAAATTGAAGTTGAAAGCGCCAAAGAGCTTGCCAGTCAAATTGGTAAAAAATCTACATAAAAAGCGTAAATTGGGTAAGTCAATTTACGAAAAACGCGCGTGAGGCGAGGTATGAGTTTTTTTGGTGAGTATGCCAAAAAAATATGGCTATGAGAATGTGATCCTAGCGCATCAATTTGACGATAAATTTGAGTGGTTTTTGATGCAGCTTGGCAAGGGCGCTGGGCTAAAGAGCTCTTTGGCATGAGCGAGCTTGAGAGGAGAGCACTTTTGGCTCGTTAGGCCGCTCTTTAAATTTACGCAAAAAGAGCTTCAAAAACTACCTTGACGAGCGAGGTTTGCGCTACTTTGTCGATGAGACAAATTTTAGATGGCAAGCTTAAAAAGAAGCTTTGTTAGGGCTAAATTTAGTGAGCCATTTTTGGACGAGTATTTTAGTGGCGTGAAAAGAAGCTTTGAGTTTTTGGAGGCTGATAGGCAGATTCTGCTGCCAAATATCACAAAGATAGATGATGAAATTTTTCATTATAAAAAAATGATAGCAACGTTGTGCGGGGCGTCGATATGGCAGCAAAAGAGCTAAATGTGCTTTTAAGCAAGGCTCAAAAAGATGAACTAAGCGCAAATTTAGCAAAAGCAAACAAGCGTGGTGCTAAGTGGCAAGATCGCCGTTGGCTACGCTGATGAATTTATCTTAGTAACGCCATTTTGCAAAGCCGTAATGCCAAAAATATTTAAAGAAAAAGGCTAAGATTTTAAAAGCTCCCAGCGATAAATAGAGGCTATTTATTTGCAAAAAGGCAATCAAATAGAAAATCTCTCTAGAGTTGCAGCAAATAGAGGCGTTTTGAGCTCTAATAGTTTGATCTACCAAAAGGCTAATTTAAACTTTTTATCACCAAATTACTCTACAACAATTTTAACAAGTCTGCAAAAATTTAAAATTCTATCTGCAATTTAATCTACAAGGTCAAATTAAAACTAAATTGCTTCAACCCTGACTAAAGCACCCAGCTAACATTGGTATTTAGAGAAAAAAACTGCAAATTGATTTGTGCTATTTTTCATCTCAGACATAAACTTCTTTGCGTTTGATTAGAGCATAAAAGGCTATAAATCTGACCACAAAAACAGTTCGAGTTTACTAACGCTACGTTTACCCTTACGATCCTCACACTAAAAGCGTTAAGCCTGCAAAATTTAAAATTACATCAGTAAATTTATTTGTTTTGGTTTATTACAACTATGAGCTAGATTGGCTTCGTTGATATGAAAGCAAAATTTAAAGCCTTAAGCAGCAAATTGCTCAAGCTCTCAAGTCAAATGTCTGCTTCAACCTTGGCAAATGTGGCTAAAATCTGCAAATTTTCTATGCCAAAAGTCAAATTTAATCTATCAAGAGCCAAATTTGAAAAGCATCATCAGATAGGGTTAATTTCACAGCTGTGTAGCATATGAAAACTCATCTACGATGTACAAATTTCTCAAACAATAAAACTCTAAATTATGCACATATCTTTGTTGCAGGATGGTTGTCCGATCTTTAGCCTCAAATTTACAAATCTTAGCGCTCTTGCGAGCTTTAAAATCGTATATATAAAGTTAACTTTGCTACAAATAACAAAAGATATATGAAACCAAATTTTTATAAACGAGATAGTGAATTTGGCAGCTTGATAAATTGAGCTCATCTACAATATCAAATTTAATAAAGCGCTCAAAAATTAAATTTGATAAAATCGAGCGTCGATCGTAACAAAGCCAGCCCATAAAATAGAAACCAAACAACTGGCGGTTTAAATTCTACCTCATCAAAGCCATTTTGCATAAAATAATGCGTAAAATTTTATAAATTTTTATTACGCACTAGGCGAGGATTTTTCTATCAGCTCTCTTTTAGCACAAAGTCATAACTAAAAGCATCCACCACGACGCCAGCATAACTGCTCTCTTTTAGCATCGCTAGATACTCTTTTAGCCCCTATCTCTATGCTCTCTTGCTCGCTGTCGTTTCGCCAAAAGCTTCATCGCCTCTTTGCTTGTAAATGCCGGAAAATAGCTAAGCTTCTCGCCCTCATCTTCAAGCAGGATAAATTTGATATTTGAGCCCTCCTCTTCATAAACTACGCCACCATCAGGCTTTGCAAGTGCTTGGTTTAAAAGCACTGGAGCGAAAAAAATAGCCTTTTTTAAAGTAGATATCAAATTTATCTCATTTTTCTCGCTAGGATCACTTTAAAAATTTATCCATCGCTTCTTGCATTTTAACCCTCAAAAAGCCTCATCTACGGCTTGGCAGATCGTGTGTATAAAAAAGATGTGCGACTCTTGAATCCTTGCTGTATCGCTTGAGCTAACGACTAAATTTAGATCACATCCTTCATTCATCGCACCGCCGCCTTTGCCGCTAAGTCCAAGCACCGATGCGCCCATTTTCTTGGCACTTTTTATAGCTTCAAGGACGTTTTTGCTGTTGCCACTCGTTGAGATCGCCACAAGCAAGTCGCCTGACTGAGCCAAAGCCTCAAACTGGCGTGAGAAAAACGTAGTCAAAGCCGTAGTCGTTGCCAATGGCTGTAAGTGCCGAAGTATCGGTAGTTAGCGCGATGCCCGGTAGTGGTTGGCGCTCACTTTTATATCTGCCAGTTAGCTCGGCTGCAAAGTGCTGAGCGTCCGCTGCAGAGCCGCCGTTACCGCATATGAGCACCTTTTTGCCATTTTTAGCGTATCAGCCACCATCTGGCAAGCACGCTCCAAGCTACCTAGCAAATTACATGCTCGCTAAAAGGTCTTTTTGGTGAGCCTCGAGCTCATTTTTTTATCATCGTTTTTAGCATCTTTTTATCCTTTTTATTATCCCTGTCGTGCTTTTGCCCTCGACAAAGTCGATCAGCCTGACCTCTTTTACGATCTCGCTGCCAACGACCTCTTTGCCCTTTTATAATCAGCCCCTTTTACAAGCACGTCAGGCTTTTATCTTTGTTATCAAATTTAATGGCGTATCCTCATCAAATATCACGACATAATCGACAAATCCAAGCCCACTTAGCACGCAGGCTCTGTCATCTTGCGAGTTTATAGGTCTCTGCCTCGCCTTTTAGCCTCTTAACTGAAGCGTCCGAATTTAGCCCAACAACCAAAAGATCGCTAAGCTCCCTTGCACGAGCTAGGGTATTTTACGTGTCCAGCGTGCAAGATATCAAAGCAGCCATTTGTAAAAACGACCTTTTCTTGCCCTTTTGGCTCAAAATTTCTTCTAGCTCTTCAACGCTTTTAAGCATGCTCGAAATTTGCTCAAATGAGCTATTTAGCAGCTGCTCGATCTCGCTAAAAGCTAGCCGTTGCGCTACCTATCTTTGCCACGACGACGGCTGCTGCGAGGTTTGCTATCTTTATCGCCTCTTTTATATCAGCCCCGTTTGCCAGCATGCAGCCAAGTGTCGCAAGCACCGTATCTCCAGCGCCAGTGACGTCAAAGACCTCTTTTGCCTTTTGCCGCAAAGATGTGCAGCCTGTCGTCATATAGCGCGATGCCCTCTTCTGAGATCGTGATGATCGAATATGTCACTGTAGCTCGTCTTTTTAGCTGTTTTATCGCCTTTTTCAAGCTCAGCCTTGTCTTTTTATCTTTTCAAATTGTAGCCTCGCTCGCCTCTTTTTTTATTTGGCGTTAGAAGGGTCGCGTTTTTATACTTTGAGTAGTCGCTGCCTTTTGGGTCTATGAGAACTGGGGATCTTTAGCTTCACGCACTCGTTTATGATCTCTTGACAAACCTTTCTCGCTAAGCACGCCTTTTGCCGTAGTCACTTAGCAAGACGGCCTTGAAAGTGCAAGGTTTTTCTTTTGACTTTTAAGACGAGCTCATCTTCTAAATTTATCTTGACAACGCTCTCTTTATCGATCCCTGACAACTTGCTGGTGAGATGCCATGATGCGGCTTTTTATCGAGCTTTCACGCCCTTTTTCAGTAAGGATGAGCTCATCTTTTACATTTAGCTCAGCAAGCTTTCTCTTTTATCTTTTTGCCAGCCCTCATCATCCCTAAGACGCTAGCCACGCTCACGTTTGCGCCAAGAGAGAGTAAATTCTCACCACGTTACCAGCGCCACCAAGCGTATAGGTTTCGTTATTTATCTTAACAACCTGCACCGGCGCTTCAGGGCGAGATGCGCTCACAACTGCCCCAGATATAGTGGTCCAGCATGAGATCGCCGACGACTAAAATTTTAACTCTCTTAGCCATTTATCTCTTCCTTATAAATTCTCTTTATCTCTGGCAAGTAGTCTTTTATCGCCTCTTCTAAGCTCCAAGTCGCACTAAAGCCAAATGCCTCGCGAGCTGGGGCTACGTCGGCCTCTGTGTGAAACTGATATGAGCCGATAAATGGGTTTTGATATATTCGTTGCCTAAACTACGCCGATCTCACGCTGTAAGATGTCAGCGATATCTTGAAAGCTTCTGCCTTGCCAGTAGCTGCGTTATAGACGCCACTTGGCGCGTCAAGCGCTTTTTATATTTGCGTCAATGATATCTTTTTATATAGACAAAAGTCGCGCTTTGATCTGGTCGCTGCCCCTCAAAGAGCCTTGAGTCTTGCCAGCTAAATTTGAAGTCCAAACTGAAGCACCATCGAGGCGGTTTTGTTTTTGAAAAAAACTCGCCCTTGCCAAAGACGTTAAAATATCTCAGTCCAACCACGCTCACGCCGCGCTTTTGCGTAAAGTTTTATTGATATTATCCATGCTTAGCTTGCTAAAGCCATAGACGTTATTTGGCGCTTCGCACTCGCCAACTGTTTGTGGGCTCTTTGCGTTGCCGTAAGTCGCCCCTGAGCTAGCGTAGATCATCTTTGCGCCCAAACTCTCGCATATATCAAGCAAATTTTACAAAGGCATTTACATTTGTTTTTATTAACTCATCTTGCTCTTTTACGGTCGTGTCTGAGATCGCTGCTTCGTGGTGAGATGACGTCTGGGCGAAAACTTTTTATCTTCTCAAGCGTGCTAGGGTCGTTGATATCGCCAGCGTAAATTCACCCTTAAAACCAAGTAAATTTTTAAAATGGCCAAAGCTTTTTAGGTTGCCGTTGCTAAATGTCTCGTCGTTTCTAAATTTATCCACGACAAGCACGTGAGCATCTTTATAGTTTTCATCAAAATAGTGCGCCAAAGCTGAGCCGATAAAGCCAGCGCCGCCAGTTATAACTATCTTTTTTTCCGTTTAAATTCATAGTGATTTTTCCTTTTTTTAGCTTATTTAAAACATCTCTTACATCTTTTAAAAGTATGCCATCAAGCAAAAATTTCTGCCCACACCCGCTCTTTTTGCCAGCCTCGACGTCGCTTGGCTTATCGCCTATCATTAGCGAGTTTTCAAGGTCGATGTCAAACTCTTTGCAAGCATCAAGTATCATTTTTGGATTTGGCTTTTCTGCAGGTGCATTTTTGCTCTGGAGCGTGCGGGCAAAAATAGACCTTGGTGATAAAAAATCTGCTCTTTTTAAAGCTTTCAAGCATACATGTATTTAGAGCGTCAAACTGCTCCTGCGTGTAGTAGCCCCTGCCGATGCCTGATTGATTTGTCACGACAAAGAGCTTGTAGCCAGCACTCAGTACATTCTCTTAACGCATCAAAAATGCCATCAATAAATTGAAGTCTTTGATCTCGCAAACGTATCCAGCGTCCTCATTTATGACGCCGTCTCGGTCTAAAAAAAGTGCTTTGTTGGCTGTTTCTTTTATCATTTGGTGATTATAGCCAAAATATTTTTAACCCGCCCCTTAGCGAAATTACATTTTTGTATTATAATGCCGGCACGTTTTTAAAAAGGATGACAAATGAAAAATTACTAATCGTTTCAAGTGTTGCAGCACTACTTTCAACTGCTGCTTTTCGCTGCAGATGGCGCTACTATCTATAAAAAATGCGTTGCCTGTCATGGCGCTAAAGCTGAAAAAGTTTTCAATAACAAAGTTCCAGCTTTAACATCACTTGACGCAGCAGCTATCGAAGCAGCTCTAAAAGGCTACAAAACAGGAGCAAATAAATTGGTCTTGGTGCTATGATGAAACCTATCGCTACTCCAATGAGCGATGAAGATGCAAAAGCAGTAGCTGAATACATCCAAACTTTAAAATAATCACAGGGGCGCTCGCCCCTTTTTCTACAAATTTAAACTCACACCAAATTTCAAAAGCTCTTTTGGCAGATGATCGTCTAAATTCCGATCTTGTCGTTATCTATCTCTATTAAATTTAAATTGTATTTTTTTATAAAGCTCTATCTTTTGCTCTTTTCTAGATATGCCTCATCATCTTCCATATCCCTCAAAATCTACATAGACCTTGCCTTTTTGGTATATAAAAAGTCACAATAGACATCTTCTTTTATCGGCACTCTTCATAAGCCATGCCCTCAGCAAAGTTTGCGCTAAACGTATCAGCTATATTTCTTTGGTTCAGTCACGTAAGTTTTTGGCGCAGCTTTTGTCTGATACATTTACGTTATCAAATATATTAAAAATGACAAATATTATAATAGGCGGCGCAAAGCTACGCTAACAACATTATGGATAGATAAATTGCCGTATCAAATTTGCATTTTATGGTGCAGTGAGAGTAAATTAAATTTTCTAAATGATACAGTCTGGCTCAGGTCTGTCCCATTTACCCTGACAACTCTTGCTGGTATGCCAACGACGGTTGCATTTGCTGGGACGTTTTTAGCGACCGAGGTTTGCGCCGATCTTGGCATTTTCGCCGATCGTTATAGCCCCAAGTATCTTTGAGCCAGCGGCGATAGTCCGCCATTTTTAACGGTCGGATGGCGCTTACCACCTCTTTGCCAGTGCCGCCAAGTGTCACTTGATGATACATCATCACATCATCACCGACCTCAGCCGTCTCGCCGATAACCACGCCCATGCCGTGATCTATGAAAAATCTCCTACCAATCTTTTGCCCCTGGGTGGATCTCGATGCCTGTTAGAAATCTTGCGATTTGCGAGATGAGTCTAGCTAGAAAAAACCACTTTTTTTCATATAAAAATAGAAAGATTTTTCAGCGAAATAAAACCGCATGGATGCCGGAGTGTTTATAAGTATCGCCAGCAACAACTATGCACCGATGGGTCTTTTTTTCACGGACGGTTTGGACTAGCTCTTTTAGACTCTCCCACATATTTTACGCTCCGTAAAGCTCTGTACTTAGGTATCTCTCGCCGTTATCTGGAGCTATGAAAAGCACTTTTTGCCAGCGCCAAGTCTTTTTAGCCACTCTTTTTGCAGCCACGTAAGAAGCGCCGCCACTATGCCTATCATCAAGCCATCGCTCTTTGCGATCGCTCTAGCTGCGTTTAGTGCGTCATCGTTGCTCACTTTTTCTACTTCGCTAACTAGGCTCATATCCATTGTATTTGGTAAAAATCCAGCTCCGATGCCTTGAATTTTTATGTGGTCACGGGTTGCCGCCACTAAAACTGGTGATACTTCAGGCTCTACTGCGATGATCTTAGTGTCATAGCCTTTTTCTTTTAAAACCTTTGCCACGCCGCTTATCGTGCCGCCTGTACCAACGCCTGCTACAAAGGCATCAAGCTTACTAAAGTCAGCCACGATCTCAGCAGCTGTTGTTAGCTCGTGAGCTTGTGGGTTATACTTATTTTCAAACTGGCTTAGCATTACGTGATTTGGCTGAGAAGCTAGCTCAGTAGCTCTTGCGATCGCTGCTTTCATACCGCCAGCTGCAGGGGTTAGCTCAAGATGAGCGCCATAAGCTGCAACGATCTTGCGTCTTTCGATACTCATGCTCTCAGGCATGCAAAGGATCACTTTAAAGCCAAGCGCAGCACCGCACATAGCTACGCCGATACCTGTATTTCCGCTTGTTGGCTCAACGATAGTGTCGCCATGTTTTAGTGTGCCATCAGCTAGCATTTTTGTGATCATATTAAATGCGATCCTATCTTTTTACAGAGCCGCTCGGTTAAAAACTCTAATTTTACATCATTCAGCCTCGTCAGCACCTGTTTTTAACCTTTACGATAGGTGTATTACCGATCGTTTTACGATGTTATCGTAGATCATCACTTCTCCTAAAATAAAATTTCTCGTAAATTGAGCATAGAATTTGAAATAAAACATAAAAAGTCCTAATTTGCGCTAAATTAAGATAAAAGTACTAATTTTTAATGTTATCAAGCACCTCTTGTCCGCTTTGGCTTAAGAATTTATGCCTTTGAAAATTCTCTTTGCAAAACTCCAAAATAAGCGCATGATAGAGTTTTAAAATCCCTCAACCTCATCCATTCTCACTATCAAAGAAAGGTACGGTACATTCATCATAATCAAAGCGAGCTAAACCACTCAGCCGCCTCGTCGTAGCTCTCAAAAATGTGAGTCAAAATATGCCATTATCCTAAGCGCATAAGCATCAACGACCATATGAGGCTTGCCGCAAGCATAAGCAAGTATCGCATCACAAGTCTCAGCGCCAACGCCTTTTTACGCTTATGAGCCACTCACGGCTAGCGTTTTTCTTTGAAGTTATCAAAGCTCTCAAATTCATTTTTATAGCTAGACAAAGCGTCTTTAGCCGTTTTTGCCTTTGTGTTTGTAAAAGCCGCTTGGCTTTATGAGTGTGGCAAGCTCGCTGTTTTCAAGCGTGCAAATGCCTTGCAGACTATCTTTGCTCGCTTTAGATTATCTAGCGCTTTTTCAACGTTTTTCCAGTTGGTATTTTTGCACCAAAATAGCGCCCAAAAGTAACCTCAAAAGTGCCCTCGCATGGCCATTTTAGCTCATCAAAATTCTACTTTTTTGTGATTTAGCAGAGCCAAAAACAGATCAGTTGATCTCATTTTAAATTACTCTTTAAAAGTTAGATAAAACTGCTTTGCCAGTCCTGCCACTCTCTGCTAGCTCTAAGGGTGGCAGAGTACTAGCAAGCGTGTGAAGCTCATCTTTGTCGCCAGTGTAGTCTTTAAAGTAAAAATCAACCATTTTTAGGATTTACTCATCGTAGTTGCCTTGATAAAAAAGCTGATCCAAAGACCAAAAGCGGTCCGAGAGCGAATACTTTTCTCCTGAGCTGCGTCGCTATAGTGAGTTTCTCCGTCTATTAGCTCTGAGTTTTCATTTTTCGCTTTTTAAACTCGCTTATTAGGTGGCGGCGATTTGATGTGGCGTATAAAGGACGTTTTTGGCGGCTTTTGGATGAGACCATCCATGATAGGGTTTTAGAAATTATACTCATTGCTGCCATTTTTCAAAGCTTAGATCATCGCAGAAAATGATAAATTAAACTCGCTCTTTTCTGATCTCGTCGATGATGTCGCCAAGGTACTTTTAGATCTTCGCAGCCGATCTCGATGATGCGAGTCCCTCTTTATAAAATTGGTAAAAACAGCCCTTACAAGGCTTGACTTGCCACATCCTCTCACCCCAAAGAAGCACGTGAGTTGCCTCGTCGCCAGCTATAAAATTTCTGGTATTTTTAGCAAAATTTCTTTTTGTTTCTCCTAGTCCATAAGTGAGTCGATATCGACAAAATCGATATCCTCAACCGGCTTTAACATCCTCTTTGTGCTCTTATAAATCGCTGCGTGCTTTACTCCCAATCTATCATCTCTTATCCTTTCTTAGATGAGACCAAATTCAGCCAAAACATCGTCATCATCCTTGCTACGTGACTTTAGCCTGATCTTCTCGTCATCATTTTTGTTATTAGTATGTTTTTGTTCGCTGTTTGAGATCGTCTTTATGCCAGCTTTTGAGAGCTAAATTTTGATGATGATAAGGTCTAAAAACTGCTTTAGTAAATGTATCTATCTTGCCAAATCTATCCTCAAAGCTCGCTTTGTATCTCATAGACCTCAGCTACCTCTTTACACTTGCTAAGGCGCCTGTAAATTTTCAAGCCTTAGCCTATCTTCTCTTATAAATTCTTGATTTAAAAGGCGCTCACACTAAGCTTTTAGATCGATCTTGTCTAGCTTTGCGGGTCTTGATTAAAAGCTTGTTTATCTCATCTTCTAGCATCTTTAGATATAGCGAGTAGCCGATAGCCTCGATGTGGCCGCTTTGCGCCTCGCCGATGATGTTGCCACCACCGTATCTCTAGATCGTGATAGGCTAGCACTGAGCCAGCACCTAAAAATGAGTTGCCTTCAAGTGCCACGAGGCGTTTTAGAGCGTCTTTGCTAATGGCATCTTTATCCTCAACCAAAAAGTAGCAATAAGCCTGCTTGTCGCTTCTGCCCACGACCGCGCAGCTGGTGCAGGTCCAGCCATGCCAAATTGATAGCATTTTTCTACGATTATAGTGTTTTGCATTTGGCAGGGTGGATGCCGCTTTCAACGATGCTGGTGCAAAGTAGCAAGTCATACTCGCCCCGCTCAATTCATCATCTCATCTTCAGCGACTTTTGCATTTTATCTTTGAGTGAAGTATCAAATTCTAAGCTTTGGCAAAAGTACTGCTTAGTTCATTTGCTGTCTGCTCGATGTCTGCGATGTGGTTGTGGATGTAAAGGTCTGCCCGCCGCGTCTTAGCTCACGCATGATAGCCTCTTTGACGACCTTTTTCATCCCACTCTCTCGCTTGTTCTCACATCCAGCCTTGAGCTTGGCGGAGTAGCTAAAATGCTATATGTTTTTATCTTGCTAAGCGCCATATTTGGAAGCTTCTTGGTATCGGTGTGGCGCTCATACTTAAGATGTGTGAGTGCTGAAAATTTCCTTTTTAGCTGCTCTTTTTGCTTTAACGCCAAATTTATGCTCTTCATCAACCACTATAAGCCCTCATTGCCAGCCTTTACGCCAAGAAGCGCATGCGTACCCCGCAAACTATGGGCTCATTTTTCTTTTTAGCGCTTTTTGCAGGCGGTTGATTTTCTTTGGCGCTGAGAAGCGATCCAGTCTAAAGACCTTTATGCCATTGCTAAATCTCTGGCTTGGTGTCTTGTAGTGCTGAGAGCTAAGAAGCGTCGTTGGCACGAAAGAAAAATGCGCTAAAGCCTGATTTTATGCAGGTAAATATGGCATTCATCGCAACTTCGGTCTTGCCAAAAGCCAACATCTCCGCTAAGCAGCCTATCCATCACCTTGCCGCTTTTTAGCTCATCTTTTATATCATTTACCGCTTTTTGCTGATCGATCGTGTATGAAAAAGCCAGCGTCTTGGACAGGTAGATAAGAGATATCCTCTTTTTGTAAAATTTTGCCTGCGATTAGCTCCCTTTTTGCTGCCATCGCCACGATCTTTGAGGGCGATCGCAAAGTTTTTCTCTAACCTTCTCTTTTTATCTTGGCAAAATTGCCTTGCCAAGCGATCAAGCACCGCCATAGAGCCATTTTGCGCGATGTGGCGATCTATCAAATTGGATGCTCAACCGGCAAAGAAGCATGTCATCATTTTTGGTAGGCGATAACCTAGAATTCCTTCGTCGCGCCCAAAACCTTGAGTCTTTTCAAGCCCCAAAAATCTGCCTATACCATAATCTTCATGCACAACGTAGTCATTTGACTGAGCTCATCGACCACAAGACTTGAGCGCTTAACTCGCCTTTTTTCTCAAATTATTTAAAGAGACTACGATCTTGTCGCTTGAGGTTCAAATTACTACAAGGGCGAAATTTCAAGCTTTACATTTGCAAAGCCATCAAGCTCATAGCCCTTAAAAGCCCTCATTTCTTGAAAGAACAGTTGTCTTTTGCTCTTGTTTGAGCTCAAAAAGTCAAATTTAAAGTAACTTCTAAGTCTTTATAGACCTTTGGCTCAGGTAAAATTCCAATGCCCTTAAATTCTCCTCAGGCGCATCATAAATTTCAAAATCGATCGTTTTAACAAGCTTTGAGGTTAAAATCTTTCAAGTAGTCCTTCTAAAAGCTATCTATCGCCCAAAAATCCAAGCGAATTTAGATCGCTCACCCAAAAGGCATCACTTTGCATATCCTCGATCTTTTGGCTAACTTTTTCAAACTCATCTTTGCTCAAATTGCGATAAATGGCACGATCTCGGCTTCGCTTAGCTCATTTTTTGTTGCTAATTTGCGTGGCGGTGTTGTCAGTTTCTGATGCTCTCCACCTCATCGCCAAAGGTAAATTCTAACAGGATCGTCCATATTTACGCCATAAATGTCAATCACTTCGCCGCGTATGCTAAACTCGCCAACGCTCTCAACGATATCGACGCACTCGTAGCCAAATCGTATGAGCAAGTCGGCAAATTCGCTTACATTTAGATTATCTTTTAGCTTGATCGTTGAGCTTTCTAGGTTTTTTTGCGTTGGAAGTGGGTTTAAAAGCGTGCTAAATGGGCTTATGATGATCTTTTGCCATCAAATTATAGTATTTGCTAAGAACGGATGAGAATTTCAAGAGCTCTTCGTTAAAGCTTCTTAGATCATCGCCCTTTTTGGCTCTAAAAATCAGGTAGTTTAAATGCGCTAAAGCCAGCAAAAACTGGCCGCATCAGCGCAGAGTGCCGCCTCTTTGTCATCTTCGCAGATGAGAATTTGTGGGGCATGTGTTAAAAGATACTCATAGACCTTTGCTTGCATAGTACTCTTTTAAAAAGGCTTCGGCTAGGTGAAACGAGCCAAATGCTAGGTAAATTTTGCCGTTTTTGCCTCTTTTATATCGTTCATATCACTTGGCTCAAACTCTCTATGCGAAAATTCAAGCTCGTTTAGCGCTTTGTTTATGAGCTCTCCGCCAAGCTCCCTGCCCTCGCAGTGGTAGTGATAAAGTAGCACGTCCTCGACAACTGGCTTTAGAGCTGCTAAAGACTGCCTTGAAATCTTTATCTAGAAAATGAGTTATAAACTAGTGTTGGCTTCTTGCCATAAACTCTTCTTGACTACAGTTCTTAGCCACAGCCTTTGCACCAAGCTCGTTGTGACCGACATCTGCATACTCGATTTGAGAGCGATCTTTTTCGCATCTACCTCAGGCGATAAAGCGCCAAGCTTTTTGATATCTATGCTGCTATCTAAAATTTTAGCCGCGGCGTAGGCTAGAGTTCGATTTGAGCGCAAAAACTCTGGGAGATTAAATTATCTGCGTGGTTTGCGATCTCGTTTCAGTCTCTTTGGTCAAAATTTCTCTTGGAAAGCTTAAAACCGCTTTTTTCTCACCTGCGATCTCTTTTGCGATAGCCACACTTATCTCGTTCATCTCATCATTTAAAATGAGCTCTTTTACCATGACTTCAGATTCTCGTGCGTAAAAGTCTCTAAGCTGTTGCCTAATATCGCAGTGTGGTCAAAGCCGATCGGATAAAGATGCTTTAGCTCTTTTTCAAAGACATTTGTCGCATCAGCACGCCGCCCATGCCAGCCTCGCAGACAAAGTAGTCACAACCCTCAAAAGCACTGCAGAAAGCAGAGTCATATACTCAAAATAGCTCGTTTTTATCTTGTACTCATCACTCAAAAGAGCTTGCAAACGCTCGTGAGCTACCTCTAGTTTCATCGCTAGCTGACCTCGCCATTTAGCCGAAAATCGCTCGTTAAAATTAAATATATGTGGGCTTGTGGTGTCCTACTTTTGCGCCCTTTGGCTTACATTGCGCTAAAAAGCGACCCGTGCTACCTTTGCCATTTGTGCCGATGATGTGGATTATCTTAAAGGTTTTTAGATGACCTTTGATCGTATCATAAGCCCTTATGATCCTGCCATGAGTCGATCTCTTTGTAGTAAAAGTGAAGCTTGCCGTCAGAAAAATTTCGCTAGGGCTCATTTTCCTCTATTATCTTTGGCATGACTTGGTTTCTGCCGCCCTCTTTTGAAAGATATAGCATCTTATCAGCGCCCTCAAGTGTCATCGTATCGCTCATTACGCTTCTTGTCGCCACACCAGAGCTAATGGTAACTTTGATGCGCTCGTTTTATGAGATAAATTGAGTACTCTATCATACTTCTTAGCTTCTCGCCAAATCTAACACCATCTTTTAGCTCGTACTCGGTAGCAAAATGACAAATTCCTCGCCGCCATATCTGCCGACAAAATCCACCTTTCTAGCATTTTTCTTAAGCACCTGAGCCACTGCTGAAAGGATCACGTCGCCAGCGTGTCCGTAGGTTGTCGTTTATCTTTTTAAAGAAATCCAATATCGACAAAGCAGATAGAATAGTCTGTGCCGTAGCGTTTATAAAGCCTCTTCGATACGCTGGATTTCTCTCATCAAAGCTCTTTTTGCAGCCGCTTTTTGTAAAAATCTTCTCTACTCTCAAGTTTTGCAGCTTCAAGCTCTTTTTCTAGACTTGCAACTCTGTTTTGAAGCTCTAAAGATGGTAGTCTGCTTGCACTATTCATCTCAAGAGCCAAGCTCCTTACTCTCTATCTCAAGCGCACCAGCTATCTCTATAAAGCATATTCTTTATATATTCAATACTATTTTGTATTGAGGGTTTACATTTTAAGATCATTTTTGATGTTTGAACTTTTACAGGTTACTTTGAGAGCTAGCTGCGATGTCTGAGATCCTCTCGCCTATGTTTTGCAAGATATTGATTTAATGAGCCAACCTTTTCAATAATCTCAGTTCTATCTTCTTCGATCCTGCGATCAACAAAACCCTTTATCTTATCTTGAGTGCTTTGCTGTTGGGCTTTGTGGATTTTTGCTTTAAAACGCTTCTAATGCTGCTAAGCTCTTCGCCAAAAGCTCCTTTGTGATAGAAGGCTCAAAGACAAGGGTAAAAAGCTCCACTAGAGCGTTTTTCTTCTGCATTTTTCGACCACTTTTGAGAGAGAGATTTCTCAAGCTCAGCGCTCATAGTCTTTTAGATCGTCAAGTCTCTCACACCGTAATGATTTCAAAAAGTCAAAATTCAGTATCGTAAGAGCTTACAAAGTCAAACCATTTTGACACATCTCTTCAAGATCTCATCATATCTTCTAGCAAGTAGCTGCATGCCTTGCTCTGCTAGAGACTTTTTGCATCTTTGTTGTGAAGCATAGAGATGGCTTGGAGAGTTCTTCTTGCAAAAGGCGTTTAGTGACTTTAACTTTTTATCATCGACCACTTGAGGCTGTGCCATTTTTTGCATTTCCATGAGAGAGCCTAGCGGTCGTAAAGCTACAAACTCATCAACCGTATATGAAACGCTTATAGCTACGCTTTATAGTCATCCTCAAGCCTTGAGATATATATCCTATCTTTTGCTCTCTTCAGTTGTAGCCATATTTTTGAGAATTTTCATTATAAACTTCGGGTGTAATTTTTCTGGCGTTAACATCAAAGTGGCGATCTTTTATCTCGCTCAAGGCTTCCTTGACTATTTGACTAACGGTTAGCTGCTGCCATTTTGTATCCTTTTACAGCTACAGTGCGATATACTCATCAAACGCCTCTTTTCGGGGCCTCTTTTACTAACTTCATATGCTTTTGAGTATCGCTAAGAACGCTATCTGCGGATCTTACATCTTTTGACGTCTTGCACACTAAAATCATACTCGCCCAGAGTAGCAGGTATGTCTATGACGACCATCTTTTAGAGTGGTTTTTATAGTTTTAGAGTTAAAAGAGCTTTATAAGATGTGATATAGCCGTATTCATCATAGATGATTGCCTCGTAATTTAAACTTTTACCGAAACTATTATCGAAGTATCAGCGCTATCTTTGCTTGATAGTGATTTATGCAGCCTTGCGACCATGCCCTCTTTACTGCCATCTTTTTATCCAGACACTATTTTTGGCTCTTCTTTGCTGATGATAACATCAACATAAACTCTATCTCCAACCAAATCCTGCAGAGATCTTTTGAAACTGGTTTATAGCCACATCCGCAGATAAATATCGCAATAAAACGCTAAAAAAATATCTCAAATTATCCTTTAATGACAAAATTTACTAATTTGCCTTTATATAAATCTCTTTTCCATTCTTTTTCCTTCAAGCCACTTAGCAACATTTTGCTTAGCTTGTTTTAAATTCACTCTCACTTTCGCTTGCTGCCACCTCAAATCAGCCTTTTCTTGCCATTAACTGTAACTGCAAGAGCGATGCTATCTTTTACACAGACCTCTTCTGTTACAGCAGCTATCTTTGTGAAATTTTTCTGCCAAAAAGCTCTTCGCTAAGCTCGTTTTTGCGATATGTGGCACGATAGGCTCTAGTAAGTAAGATGATGAAAAAGCCCTCAGCATTTACATCGTCATTATCCTGCGCATTTATGGCATTTAGTGCCTCCATGCAAGCAGCGATTAAAGTGTTAAAAGCAAATGTATCGCCAAAAACCTCGGTTGATTTTTTAAGCGCTTCATAAATTTTAAGCCTTGCAAAATTCTCATCTTTATTTAAGCTTTCGTGATTCTATCTCAGGCAATTTATCTATCTTTTTGATAGTTTGCGCCTTCTCCCAAAAGCCCTATTTAAAAACCTAAATGCACCCTCAACTGCGCTGTCGTTCCACTCAAGCTCTTTTTGAGGAGGCAGCGGCAAAAAGGATAAAAAGCCTTGCCGTATCGGCGCCGTATCTGTTATGATATCATCAGGATCTACGACGTTGCCCTTGCTTTTACTCATCTTTTTGCCATCTTTTAAGACCATGCCTTGAGTTAGTAAATTTTCAAACGGCTCATCGTCTCTTAGATAGCCAAGGTCTCTTAAGACCTTTTGGAAAAATCTAGCGTATAAAAGGTGCAAGATCGCATGCTCGATACCGCCGATGTACTGATCTACATTCATCCAATAATTCACACTCTTTTCATCAAGTGCTTTTTGCTCCCAACTCTTCTCATCACTTGCAAATCTAGCAAAATACCAGCTACTCTCTACGAATGTATCCATCGTATCAGTCTCTCTGATCGCATCTTGGCCGCATTTTGGACACTTTGTAAATTTCCAAGTTGGATGTTTATCAAAGGATTGCCCTCGCCTGTGATCTCGACATCTTCAGGCAGCGCGATAGAGTAAATTTTCCCTCTTTTTCAGGCACTACGCCGCAGCATTTGCAGTGCACGACAGGTATCGGCGCACCCAGTATCTTTGGCGAGAGATTCCCCAGTCTCTTGGTTTGTAGTTTGTGATCCTTTTTGACCAAGGCCATCTTTTTCCATTCTCTATTATAAAGCTTTTGGCATCCTCTGAGCTAAGGCCATTTATAAGCTCAAGATTATAGAAACTCCATCTCCGAATATGCCTTAGAGCCATCACTCTCACCTATCAAGTGGCTTTTACGACTGGTTTTATAGGTAGATTAAATTGACTTGCAAACTCGAAGTCTCTTTGATCATGCGCAGGGACAGCCATGATAAGCGCCACTGCCGTGAGTCAGCTAGAATGAGTACGCAAACTGGGACCTTTTCATTGGTGAGTGGGTGAACGACGTAAATTCTAAATTCTCCATCTTTATCGCTTGCTTGACGCTCTCTTGGGACTTTGATTAAGTATTGCTTTTTATCTTTGCCTTCTTGCTTTCATCAAATTATCACTTTCAAGAAGCGCTTTTACGATAGGGATGCTCTGGCGCAAGGGCTGTATAGCTAACGCCGTAAATAGTATCAGGTCTTGTTGTAAATACCTCAAAACCATCGATTACTACCTAAAGTCTCTTTTGAGGCCTCATCAGGGTTAAATTAAACTCCAAGCCGTAGCTTCTGCCGATCCAGTTTTCTTGCATTGTGATGACTTGGTTTGATGTTGCCCCTCAAAAGCTTTTAGATCCTCAAGTAGCTCGCTAGCGTATTTTGTGATGTTGAAGTAGTATCACGGAAGCTCTTTTTGCACAACATCATTACCGCATCTCCAGCATTTTCCGTCTTCGACCTGCTCGTTTGCAAGCACGGTTTGATCGTACTCACACCAATTTACGATGGCATTTTTTTCTATAAACAAGACCCTTTTTCAAACATCTTTATAAAAAGCTTTGCTCCCACTTTGTGTAAAGCGGATCAGATGTAGCTAAATTCTCTTTTTAGAGAATGACCAAGGCTTGCAGCTCTTTTTCATATAGTCGATGTTTTCGTAAGTCCAAATTTTAGGGTGAATTTATGTGTTTATGGCTGCGTTTTCAGCTGGCATACCAAAGCTATCAAAGCCGATAGGATGAAGCACGTTAAAACCACTTTTTCTATGATGACTAGCCAGCGCATCGCCGATAGAGTAGTTTCTCACATGACCCCATATGTATGCGTCCGCTTGGATATGGAAACATACTCAGGATATATTTTTGGCAAGCTTAGATCATCTTTTTGGTTCAAATTCGTCATTTTTATCCCAAATTTCTTGCCACTTCTTTTCTATCTTTAAAGGATCATATTTTTCTCTTCTCAGCCATTTTTTCTCCTAAAATTCTTCTTGTGATTTGCTTGATTCTATTAGTACCAAGGCTGGTGAAAATATATTTGCAATGACCGCTCAATAGCTAGTGAGTAGCTAAGCGTTGCATTTTCAGAGACTTGCAAAATAACAAAAAGCTGGTATAAGGTGCAAAATCAGCAACCAACGAGCTAGCAAAAAGCTCAGCTGATAGTAAATGCAACACCGATCTTAAGTAAAGTTGAAACCAAATTTATACTAGCTGCCACAAAAGGGCGATCTCGTTTTTATCATATAAAAAAACTCCGCCGTAGTCGTAAGACTCATCAGCGCAAAAATATGTAGATAACTTTTCCCCAGTTCATTATCACTCCTTACACAACGCCTTTTTCAAACATAGCACGCTCTTTATCACGCTCTTTTTGATCCTTTGCTTCTCAGCCTCTCTAGCTCTAAAATGCTCGATGCTAAAGTTTCGAAAAACCAGATAAGAAATGGTGATGAGATGTAGATCAGGCTGATCGTTCCTATAACGATACCAACGATAAGGATAAATGAAAATCCATGTATCATATCTCACCAAATAAAAATAACACAACAACAGTCATCATCGTAGTGGCTGAAGTTAGGATAGTCCTTGAAAGTGTGGCTGAGACGAGCTCGTTGATAACGCCCTCGATATCAGTTCTCTTGCTCTCTTTTATGCCCTTCTCTGATCCCTATCAAAAATGATGATCGTATCGTTCAGCGAGTAGCCAAGCACCGTTAATACAGCCGCTAGTGTGTCCAAATTACATCGATATCAAATGGCGAGATAGCACCAACAGTTATGACTATATCGTGAATTTCGGTTGCGATCGCAGCAAGCGCAAATCTCCACTCAAATCTAAATGTGATATAGATCAATATGCCAATTAGTGAAATTCAAAGAGCCATTAGACCTTTTTCTCTAAGCTCGTCGCCAACCTTTGGACCAACGATATCGACACGTCTTACTTCAGAATTTACAGTATCTTTTACGGTGCTTTATCTCAGTGCCGATGTCACCAGTTAAAGTGAACTTGATCCCGAAAATCTAATAACAGCCTCATCTTCGCTTCCAAACTCAGTAACAGAGGCGTTTTTAAGCACTTCATTTGTGCCAAAAGCGTCGCGAATTTTATCAAGTGGCGCTTTGGTGTCGTATTTTAGCTGGATAAGCGTACCACCAGAAAAAGTCGATGCCGTAGTTTAGACCCTTCTCGTTGCAAGCAAAAAGATCGAGACCAACAAATAAAAAATAGAAAAGTGCAGTGACACAAATCTAAACCGCATAAAATCATAAACTTTTGCCTTAGTGAACATCATCCTAGCTCCTTTTATAACCAAACCAAAGTCTGGTATTTCCGCTTTTTCTATCTTGTCCATGACCGCGTCAAACATGCCATGTGTGCCCTAAAATGGCCGTTAGCATCGAAGCCATGATACCTATGGCCATTGTCACAGCAAAAGCCTTTAACTGGGCCAGTACCATAAGCATAAAGCACAGCAACTGTGATAATAGTAGTTAAATTTGAGTCGATGATCGCACTCATAGCGTGCTCATAGCCCTTTTGCACGGCCGTTCTTATCGCCACGCCTTCACGCAAAAGCTCACGTATACGCTCATTTATGATGACGTTTGCATCAACCGCCATACCAATCGTTGGCACGATACCAGCCATACCAGGCAAGGTAAGCGTCGCTCCAAAAAGCGCCATGACGGCTACCAATATAACAACGTCTGCAACTAGCGCGATATTTGCAAAAATTCCAGAAATTCCCTAATAAACTAGCATAAATAGCACGACTAAAATAGATCCAGCAGCAAGTGCTACCATGCTTTGATTGATGCTCTCTTGTCCTAAAGATGGACCAACACTTCTTTTTTCTAGCATCTTAACAGGTGCTAAAAGTGCGCCACTTCTAAGTCGCGATCGCTACGTCGTGAGCTTCATCGAGTGTAAAAGCCACCGCTGATCTGACCGCTGCCGCCACCCTATTCTTTCATTTATAACTGGAGCTGAATAGACCTTACCATCAAGCACGATAGCAAGCCTTTTGCCGACATTTTGCATGCCAGTAAAATCACCAAAATTCCTAGCACCTTCTAGATTTAGTGTGAAACGTATGATCGGGCAGGTTGTTTTGCTGAGAAAATGCGACTTTGCGTCAGTTAGCATCGAGCCATCAAGCACTGGGATATTTTTAACGACGTATTTCACGCGGTCATTTTGGCATCCTTAAGATCCACGTCACCATAGCTTTCGGCCTCGGCCTCGCTCATAGTATTAGCCTGATCTTGTCTTTTTATCATCAACTGCCATAAGCTGCCGTGAGCAGCCTTTGCGATCAAGATCTCTCGCTCTTTGCTCGTCTTCCTCAGTCTCTCTATGCGGGGAGCTCGACTAGGATATTATCTTTTGCCTTGTCCTAGCGACTGTTGGCTCAACCAGACCAAACTGATCAAGCCTGTTTCTACGGTCTCAACGGCTTGTGAGATCGCATACTCGATCGTATCAGAGTCTCTCTTGCTCTGTAAGGTGATATGATAGTTTAGACCATCTGACATCAAGCCCTTTTATCTCAGCAAGCGCCTTATCAACCTTTGCTGGGCCTCGTCACTATCAAGTAGCGCAAAAATCAACACTTTCTCTTCTTTTTATCTTAAATGTATCAATAAGCACATCTTCTTTTTGGCATAATAATTTATGCTTCCAGCGATTGACTTGATCTTAGAGTGGATGGCTTCATTAGTTTCAGCACCAGAAGCATATGAAGACCACCTTGAAGGTCAAAGTCCTAGCGAGTCAGCTCCGCTTTGAGTCTGAAAGATGGCACCGAAAAGCCAAAAACCAAAAACTAAGGCTAATATTAATATAATCAGCCTATATGTAACTCTTGCGTTACGCATTATTTATCTTCGATCTTTTTAGCTACAAACTCCGTGCTATACGAACGATTACATCATCGTTAAGTTTAACTTTGATAAAATCATTTTCGGCTTTAATCACTTCGCATATAAGTCCGCCATTAGTTACTATCTCTATCGCCTTTGTCAAGAGCTGCAAGCATTACTGCATGGGCTTTTGTTGTTTTTTATGTTGAGGTCTGATAACCAAAAAGTAAAATATGGCGAAAAGCAACAAGAGGTAGTAATGATGTTAAAAATCAGCGTTTTGCATGCGATTTCCCTTAATTGTAAGATTTTTAAACGGACATTTTAGCACTAAAATTATAATAAAAGCCTTTGTCGGTGCTTTTTTTGCTTTCTAATTTCATTTTTAGCTATGGCTGAAAAATCAAATTTCTAAATTCATCTCACCTTTTTCTCACGCTAGCTGAGTATCTACATCATCATAAATTTTAAGCAGGGGCTGCGTTTTCGTGGCTGGATTTTTCACTGGGATTTTGTGGTTTTTACTGGATCGGCTTTTAGCTTTTATCTACTATGAACAGTCTGGCTTATCCCATTTGTCATCCTCTTTGTAGCCCTTGTTTATGGACTTTTTGTTTTTGGATAGCCTCTTTTTCCAAGCTTTGTGGCACTAAAGAGCTGTTTTGTTATTTTTAATGCTACGTGCACCCATTTGGCTTTAACTGGTTTTAACTCTTGAAGCAACGCTTGTTTTAGGCGCTTTTGAGCCAAATACTAGAGGGCTTATATTTATATTTTTAGCAGCCATTTCTTTGAGTTTAAAAGGTAAATTTTATAAATTATCCTAGCTTTTATCTGCCTGATCGCTGCTTTGCAGTTTAAAAGTAACGAGGCGAAAAACTCTACCATTTGAGGTGGAGCTAGTAAATACTAATGTCGCACAAAGAGTGCGCTGGGATCAAAAAGCTTGCGCATGAAATTTACAAATGAGTGGAGCATGATAAATAGCGCTATCGCCGAGCAAAAACGTCTCATCGTGCTTCCTGAGAGTGCGTTTCCACTATTTATGACAAATGAGCCACTACTTGTTGATGAGCTAAAGAGCTTTCAAAACAGATAACCATCGTAGCTGGCGCGCTTGCTTATGAAAATAAGCACGTTATAACTCTGCATTTTGTTTCAAGATGGCACTCTTAGGCGAATGGATAAGAAATTTTTAGTGCCATTTGGAGAAGAAAAATTCCTCTGCCAAAATGTATGCAAGATGCAGTAAATAAGCTATGGCGGAGCTAGCGACTTTAAAAAGGCTGAAAAATTTTTAGTGACTACGAGATAGACGGATTAAAAATCAGAAATGCTATCTGCTATGAGGGCGACAAGAGGAGCTTTATAAGGGCGAATTTGACGCGGTTGTAGCTATCACAAACAACGGCTGGTTTGTGCCAAGTAGCGAACCTGTGCTTCAAAGAGTGCTTATAAAACACCTTGCTACATAAGTATAATAAAGCGGTCTATCACAGCGTAAATGGCTCAAAAGTGAGATATATAAAGCCCAAAAAGCGTTTTGGGATGAGTTTTAAAAAGAAATGAAAGTGGCTTTTAGATAAAGCCACTTTTTTGATTATTTCTTTAGTAAAGCCTTGAAAGTATCGACTGCATCAAGCTTTTTCCCAGGGTATTTTGCATTTCCACTTGACCTTTTGCAGCTACTTTTGCATATAAAAAATGTCTCTTTACTTGGTTTATCAAGACCAAAGTATTTTGTTATCCAGCGAGGTGTTAGAGAAAAATGCTCGCTTACAAAAGGGTGAAAAGCATATCGTCATTTACGCCGTTTGCGTGAGTTCCCATAGTATCAACGCTAACCGAAGTTGGCTTTGCAACGACCGATTGCGTAGCTTATCTGAACGATACATTTTTAGCAAGGCCAGCTGCGACGATGTTTTTTAGCTATCCAGCGCGCTGCGTAAAGTCCGCTGCGATCAACCTTTGTATAGTCGCCCTGCTGACTGAGCGCCGCCACCTGTTGGGCTATATCCGCCAAAGCTATCAACGATTGGTTTTTCTGCCTGTTAGGCCACTATCGTGAAGTGAGCTGTGATTTACATATCTGCCTGTTGGATTTATATAAATGATCGTTTTTTTCTTTATTATATAGCTCTTTTGGAAGGCCAGTTTCGTCTATCGATTTTGTATTAGTGCGCGAGCTCTTCTATCTTCATGCTCTCACGCATGGGGCAGAAACGACGATGGTATGGATGCTTTGAGGCTTGCAGTTTTCAAAGTTGTCTTTGCTGCCGTAATCAATCGTAACCTGTGTTTTTATATCAACACTAAGTTTATCAGGGTTTGCTTTGGCAAAGTTATATACTTTTCACAAAGCATTCTTGCGTAAGTTATAGCTGCTGGCATAAATTCTTTCGCTTCGCAGCTTGCAAAGCCAAACGCGATGCCTTGATCACCCGCTCCGATCTCGCCGTCACTTTGATCAACGCCTTGATTTATATCTGGACTTTGTTGATTTAAAGCAGACTTTGACCTCGATATCATCTGGATGCAAGCACTGCTCTTTTTGTAAAGTTGCTCTTTCCGTCATATCCAATATGCGCAAGAGCGTCTTTTACGATCTTTTCGTAGTCTTTATAAGAGAGTTTTACTTTTTGAGTTTATCTCTCCACCTATTACTATATTTTTCCAGCTACAAAACTTCGCTTGCAACGCGTCCATTTGGATCTTGCGTTAAAATAGTATCAACAATGCTATCAGCGATGATATCAGCGCATTTATCTGGATGACTGGACTTACAACTTCAGAAGTAAATAGATACATTTTCGTCCTTTTCCTTGGTTAAGATACCGTGCAATTGTAACAAATCCATATAAAAACGAATTAATCTTTTTTAAAATTTCTTTATATTTAAAAATCATTTAGCTAAAATCAACAAAAACTAATTTATTAAGGTGTCAAATGAATATGTTTTAGAAACATTGCAAGAGAGATACGCCGACGGAAGTGATCGTTCAAATTTTAGTTGGTATCATCCTAGGTGCCCTAGTTGGCTTTTTCACACACATTATCAAGCAGCCCTTACAACCAACTCTCAGCTAAAATTCAAACCATCCAAAAAGAGAGTGGCTAAGCGTAGATGAAGTCATAAAAACTCGCCTTAGTCAAGATGAAGTTAAGCAGTTTACTGATACTCAAAGACAAGCTAGTTCAGCGCAAATTCTATCGCATGCTTCAGCCTCAGTTTTAGGTGATTTGTTTAAAGGCGCTCTAAAAGCGATCGCACCTATTCTTGTATTTGTTTTAGTTGCAACCTCTATCATTTTAAAAGATTTTTGGTCATACAAAAGGCATGCAAAAGATCATCACACTCTACCTTGTTGGCACCTTTTTTTAGCAGCTGTTGTGGCGGTAATTGCAAGCTTTTTATTTCCTATCGAGATACCGCTAAAAGGTCTGCAAAGCGCTGATATGTCAGCACCTCAAGGCATCACAAACGTGCTAAAAGACCTTATCTCATAAAATGGTAGAAAATCCGATAACCGCCCTAGCAAACGGCAACTATATAGGCATCATCACTTGGGCGATAGGTAGGTGGTATCGCTATGAGATATGCTACACCTGAGACAAAAAGGTATTTAAAGATATAAGCGACGGCGTAACTCATATTGTTAATTATCATTAGACTCAGCTCCATTTGGTATCTTTGGTATGGTTGCTATCAGCATTCATGATACTGGATTTTGAGGCACTTGCAGGATATCTAAACTGATCTTAGTTCTTGTTGGAGCGATGCTTGTAGTGGCATTTATCGTCTATCCAGCGATGGTTTTTGCACTAACTAGGAAAAATCCTTATCCACTTGTGATGATCTGTTTAAAAGAGAGCGCGATCTCAGCGTTTTTTACAAGAAGCTCAGCTGCAAACATCCCTGTAAATATGGCGCTTTGCAAAAAGCTTGGACTAAAAAGAGCTCTACTCGATCTCTATCCACTAGGAGCCACCATAAACATGGGCGGTGCGGCGGTTACCATTAGCATCCTAGCGCTTACTGCGGTAAATTCTATCCCATCTATCACAGTTACATTTGGTGATGCACTACTTCTATGTTTCGTCTCAGCCCTTGGCGCATGCGGCGCATCTGGCGTGGCTGGCGATCACTTCTTCTAGTGCCATTGGCGTGCGGACTTTTTGGTATCGGCAACGATATCGCTATGCGAGTTTGTAACAGTTGGCTTTACGATAGGCCATCATCAAGACTCAGTTGAAACTGCGCTAAATAGCTCATCAGACGTGCTTTTTACAGCCGTAGCCTCAGAGACTTCAAACTAATCTTCAGTAAATTTCAGCTAAATTGGCTGAAATTTTCACTATCCATTTTCTTATAAAATGTCCCCAAAAAGTAAAGGGATAAATATGCAATTGGGATCTAAAAGCACTTTTTGCAAACGAAAAGAGTGCGAGCAAAAACGCACTAAATCTACAAAAAAGAGTGCGAGAAAATTTAAAGATAAATACCTTGAGTATTATGAAAAGTAAAAACAGACGAGTTTTTTAAAGGCATTTTGCTGAATATGAAAGCTTGATGGCTGAAAATTTCAAAAGTAATGACTTATGCTTTTTAGATTTTTGCCAAAGACACAAGCAAGGGCGCATGTTTACGCAAGATCGATGAGATAGCGACAAAAAGCAAATGAAAAATTGATATTTTTGAGATCAAATTTAATGAGTTTAGCCCTAAAAAACAAGAAGAGATCATAAAAAGCTCATATGGCTACTATCTAAGCAACCTCGCCAAAGCAAAACCGCACCAACTAAGCGTTGCAGAAGAAAGAGTGCTACTTCGCAGCAAGCACCGGAGCTGAGGGCTTTTCAAGGCTTTTGATGAGAGTATGAGCAAGATGAGAGTTTAAATTTAAAGGCGAGCTTTTAAATGAAGAGATTCTAGCCAAGCTTCATGAGGCGACCAAGCGTGCGAAAACTAGCCGCCATAAAAGCCTTTCAAACGAGCTTAGCAAGCACCGGCACCTCCTTGGTTACATATATAATATGATAAAAACTGATCTAAAAACGAGCTGCGAGCTGCGAGTACAAGCTCCCTGAAGAGCCAAGACACCCTGAAAATCAAATCAGTAAAAAGCGTTGATTCGCTGATTGCTGTAACTGAGAAAAATTTCTGATCTAGTCTACAATTTTACGAGCGAAAAAGAGTAAAGGCCTTAAAAAGCTGCTGATTACGATAGATACGCGCCTCTTAGCGTGAGAGGAGTGCTCGGTGATGGTGCAAAAAGATAGTTTTAAAGGCGTTTGGGAGCATTTTCACCTAAAGTGGCGATATAGCTAAAAGCGCCTTTAGTGACGGCTGGATCGACGTTTATCCAGCGCCAAACAAGCGAGGTGGGGCATTTTCTCACTCAGGATCAAGCGACACGCACCCTTATGTTTTGCTAAATCACACAAAACCAGCGAAGAGACCTTTTCACCTAGCTCACGAGCTTGGTCACGCTGTGCATCAAAAGCTCGTCATATAGCGTAAGCTACCTAAACTCAGACACTCCGCTAACCACGGCTGAGACAGCCTTCAGTCTTTTGCGAGATGCTAGTTTTGACCACATAAAGAGGTCTTGTCAAAAAGAAAAATTTCACCGCTTTGCTGGCAAGATCGAGGATATATTGCCACGCTTTACCGCCAGATACATTCACCACCTTTAGAAAAGGGCCGTGCACACTGCACACGAGGCGAGATCAGCCTAGATGAGCTAAATAAAGTTTGAGCTAAGAGAAGAGCAAAAGATGTTTTGGCAAAAGCGTCACGCTAAATGACTACTACAAAGTTGGGTGGAGCTACATCCGCACTTCATCCACACGCCATTTTACTGCTACGCCTACTCTTACGCGCAGCTTCTTGTGCTTGCACTTTTTGGGCTTTACTAAAAGCGGTAAATGCGAAAATTCTGTTGAAAATTTACACCGAGTTTTTTGAGCCTTGGCGGGAGCCTCAGCCCAAGGGAGCTTGTGCGAGTACATTGGCTTTGATATAGATGATAAAACTTTTCTGGCAGATCGGCATAAACGAGGGTCAAAAACTAGTAGATGAGTTCTTAGAAATTTCAGAAAGGATTAAGATGTTAGACGAGATTTCTAGACAGATGAGAAAGTTTGCGCTTTTTGATGAAGATGCACGTCTATGAGTGCATTGATTTTTTACTTGAAAAGGGGCTAAATTTCTCAGTTATGGCAAATTTACCGCTAGTTAGCTTTGAGCCTAGCTTGCCAGATGAGGATAAAGCAGTGGCTTTTAGCATGCCAGTCATTATGTTCTCGCTTGGTGGCTACACACGCTGGAGAGTGCTAGGCTAACGCTAAGATGAGCTTAGCTTTGAGGCTGGCTTTGGTAGTGAAAATTGCCTCAGTGGTATCATTTCCACTTGGTGCAGTGGTTCAAATTTACGGTTGAAAATAGCCCGATCCTGTAAATTTCTCCATTTATAAGCCAAAAGAGAAAGCAAGTCGATCACGCTAAAAATCAGCCTCAGTCTTTTTGCAAAACCAAAAATAAAGATATATTTAAGAAAAATAGTAATTTTAAGCATTTTTGGCTAAAATCAAAAGAAAATTAAAAAGCGAAAAAATGGAAAAATTACTATCAAATTAAACAAATGACGCCCAGACGAGCAGCCACCCATAGACGGTGCGATGCTCATACTAGCAGGTGCTGGCGGTGGCAGAGACAAAGACGATCACGACTGAGGCGAGCCTATCTCATCGGCAGGTCGGCATAGACGCGGCAAACACGCTAACTCTTACTTTTACAAAACAAAGCCGCCAACGAGATGCGCAGCGAGAGCCATGGCGATGTTAAATCAAAGCGGCAAAAACTACTCGCCGCTACTTTGCACATTTCACAGATGGACTTTTGTTTTTAAAGCTCTACATAGAAAAAGCTTTAGCAGAAAAATAACTTCGTCATAATCGACACAGACGATAAAAACGCATCATCAAAAGCTTTTGAAAGTCCAGTCGCCACGGCTATTTTTGTCAAGTGAGATTCAAACTACAAAACACTCACTTTTAAGCGTCGAAGAGGTCTATAAAAATGTACAATTCTCTTCATTTTGACAAGAGCAAGGACAACTTTTACAAGCAAAGCAGCGCAAATTATGAAAAAGTACGAGGACTATTTAAAGGCAAACAACCTTGTTGATTTTTGACGATTTACTGAGAGCTTACATATAAATATTTTGAACGAGAAACGAAGATCTTACAGAGAAATTCAAAGCCGCTACAAATACATAATGGTCGATGGTATCAAGACACAAACGATCTTCAGTATAAACTGCTAAAACTCTGCCTATGCCACGAAAAACATCTGCGTAGTAGGCGATGATGACCAAAGTATTTATGGCTGGCGCGGTGCAAAGATCGATAATATCTTAAATTTCAAAGATCAATTTAAAGATGTAAAGATCATCAGACTTGAGAAAAACTACCGCTCAAGCGAAGCGATACTAAAGGCTGCAAACGAGCTAATAGATCATAACCGCAACCGCCTATGCAAAGAAAGCTTGTGGGCACAAAAGGCGAAGGCGAAGCTGTCGTTGATAGAGAGCTTTGATGAGAGCGTCGAGGCTGGCAAGATCGCAAAAGAATATAAAAGAGCTTTTAAGCAAAGGCGTGCAGGCAAAAGATATCGCGATCTTATACCGCATAAACGCGCTCTCTCGCTCACTTGAAGATGGGCTAAACAAAGAGCAGATCGCCTATAAAATGGTTGGCGGCGTTAAATTGCACGAAAGAGCTGAGATCAAAGATATCATAAGCTACCTAAGACTGATAAACAATCCAAACGATGACTTTTCAATAAGACGCATCATAAATCGCCCAAAAGAGGCCCTAGGTAAAGTAAGCCTTGATAAGCTCGAGAAAAATGGCACTGAGGCATTCCATTTTCGAGGCGATCTCAAACATCTCTGACAACGACGAAGCCTTTAGTAAAAAGGTAAAATCAGCCCTTCTTGAGTTTGCAAACAACCTAAAAGAGCTTCAAGAAAGTAGCTCGGTTTTTGACCTCATAGATAAATTTGAAGCTAAATTTGGCGTGAAAAAATACTACGAGAGCTTTGCCGGATGGCGCTGAGAGAGGCAGCAGGAACATCGACGAGTTTTACGCTGTTTAGATCAGATCAGCAAAAATCCAAGCTTTGATCTGGAGGAGTTTCAAACGAGATCACGCTAACAAGCGAGCAAGACGGCATTAGCGACGAGGGCTATTAGTATTATGAGCGTGCATGCGAGCAAGGGACTTGGTTTGAGCACTTTTTGTGATCGGCCTTGAAGAGGGATTTTTCCCGCTCATTGGCGACGGTAGCGACATCGAAGAGGCGCTAGTGGCTCTGCTACGTGGCGATAACAAGAGCCAAAAGGACACTAGCTAAGCTTTACGAAAATTCACGCTTTTACAAAGGTCAGCGCACGAAGGCTAAATAAGAGTAGATTTTTAAGCGAGAGCGGCATCACGCATGGCTCGCTGCAGTCATCGAACAGAGCAATGAGTAAAAAGGCGACCTTGTTAAAACATAAATTTTTGGGTATCGGCAGGGGTGAGCGCGGTTAGCAAGATCAAAAGAGTTTAAACTGACTACCATGGTACGGTGGCAATGTAGGAGAGATCATGTCAAGCTTCGTGGAAAAGGCCGTATGAACGCCATTTTCGTGGCAAACAAGCCTGCTGGCATGAGCTCAAACCACTTTTTAGGACGACTAAAGAGAAAAATATGGCGTTGAAAAAGGCTGGATTTTCTAGGCACGCTTGATCCATTTTGCGAGTGGCTGTCTGATGAGTCGCTTTTGGCTCGTATACGAAAGTACAGATTTTTAGACAAAAGCCCAAAAGGTCTATGGGGCGACGATCTGGCTTGGAGCGCTAGCAGTCCTAGCATGGATAATGAAAATATCACTGAAATTTCAAATGTAAAAGAGCTAAGTTTAGAAAAACTTGAAGCCATAAGAGGCGAGCTAACTGAGCAAGATACAGCTATATCCCGCCAAAATTTTGAGCGCCAAACATGTAAATGGTACAAAGAGCTTATAAGCTAGCAAGAAGCGCGGCGAGATTGAGCTAAAAGCCAGAGACAATGGAAATTTATGAGGTGAGAAATTACAGATTATTCACATCCTTTTTGACACTTCGTTTGAGTGTAAGTGAGGGAGTTACATCCGCTCTTTATGCAGAAAGTCTATGGGCAAAAAGTTGGTTATAATGTAACTTTAAAGCTCATAAAGAGGATAAGTGAGAGTAGAAATTTCGCTATGAAAATGAAAAATTTTTAAATATTTGCAATTTTAAATATTGAGCAAAACACGTATTTTGGGGATATTATAACATACTAGATGGTGAAATTAAAAATTAACGATTTTGAAACACAAACACAAGGAGTTGTTGCTAAATTATGATAAATTCGGCATGAGCGTAATCCAAATCATGGATGATACTATAAATTACACTTTAAACAATTAGAAAAATGTTAATCTTAGCAAGAAAAAGAAGACGAAAGAATTTTACTAGGTAACGACATAAAGTCGTCGTAGTAAGTATCTCAAAAAGCACCGTTAAAGCTTGGTATCGAGGGCCCCGCGCAACACAATGATACTAAGAAGCGAGCTGGCAAACGATATCAAAACGAAAAATATCACGCCACCAAAAGCAAGCGAAGCTGATATCCACGAGCTTGCAGATCGAGAAATGAAAAAGCTTTGCAAGATCAACGTATTTTGAAGGTAGTTGGCACCAGGAGCAACTACCGACGAGTACTGGCGTTTTGTTCTTTGCGAGCAGCTTGATAAAAGGTATTTTGAGAGGTCAAAGTCTTTTGCTATCGAATGCGACAACAAAAGAGATAAAAAGACACATCATCCAAAAAGCGATAGACGAGCTAGCTGGCTTTTCAAACGAACTAGATGAGTTTTTTAGCTCTACAAAAATCATCATCAACAAACAAATCCCAATAGGTGCTGGTCTAGGAGGAGGTAGCTCAAACGCCGCCACCTTTTTACTAATGGTAAAATGACAAGCCAAATTTAAATATAAAACGCGAAAAATTGATGCAAAATAGCCTCAAAATCGGCGCAGACGTAGCCTTTTGTGAGTGGCTACAAGGCAGCAAATGTAAGCGGCATAGGACGAGATCATAGAAGAATTGACGATGAAGTGCCGGATTTAAATATTTTCACATCAAATGTTTTTGCTCCACCGATGGTTTATCAAAGAATTTGAAGCAATTTCTTACAATACATGAGACGTTAATGCTGCAAAAAGATGCAAAATTAGAGCAAAGAAAGCTACTTGAGTTATAAAAACGAGGAGCTAAACGATCTTTTTGCCCCATGCTTTCAAGCTCTATCCGACAGATGAATGAGTTTAGGGATAAATTCCTAAGCAGCAGCAGCGTGGATGTTAGCGTAAAATAAAAGGTAAATACGATAAAAAGATCTAGCAAAAACAAAAAGCTTTGCATGACTTTTAGCATACTTGAGACCTTTGAAACTGGCATCGTTTTAAAAAGGCAGCGAGGTCAAAGGCTCTAAGGGCTGTGCAGAAACCATTTAAAGATAACTGATGCGCGATCATAAAGGGTGAGCTTTTTCTTACTAAACGCTCATATCAGCTATCTTGAGACTACACACAGCGCATTTCGTCCAAATGAGCGAGCAGCCAGAAAAACTTTTGATGCATAGAAAGCAGATCGATAGAAATTTTCGGTCAAGTCTCCACAAGATGGAGCTTACTTTGGTTGTTTTGGCACTTTATCTAAGCGATAAAAACATCGTAAAAAGCAAGGCTAGCCCTTGCAAAAAGGTAAGAAATCACGATAAGCGCGAGACTTTTAAAAAGACGCGAGGGCAGACAAAGAGGCAAGAGCTGCCATAAAAAGATATGTTTAAGGGATAAGATGAAGAATGTACTTGTTTTAATAATCGCTTTATTTGCTTTTTGGTTGTGGCGAAGATGAGCAACAGTGCAAATTTTTAAAGATGTAGCCAAATGAAGAGATTAAAGCTCTGTAGATGTGGCGGCAAAGGAGCTTACTTTAGTTAGAAAAAGATCATAGCTTTGCTATCAAAAATGATGAAAATAAAGGTTTTAATGATCGACATTTTTTGGCACATTTGTCCCGCCTTGTCAAAGAGGCAGCCGAGCTTACAAAAATATCAGCTGAAAACAAAGATAAATTACGCTAATCGGACTAACTCACTTTGAAAATGTCACAAATGAGTATGTTTTGCATGAATTATGCAAAAATTTAACGCCCTACTACTTCATAACAAACGATCAAAAGATAAATGACAGACTTGCCGAGCAGATCGTAAGAGATATCGAATACAAACACGAGATCGCACTACCTTTTAAAGTGGTGATAAAAACGGCGAATATCAAATACCCAACAGACGTAGATAGCGGACAATACGGAGTTAAATACTATCTTGGCGGCATAAAAAGTCACAAAAATGAAAGAAGATTTGGCAAAAATCTATGAAACAAAATACATTGCCTTATATTTGGAACATCATTTGCTTATAAAGTGTGTGAAATCACAGAAGGACTTTAAATGTTTGTTTTAGATAGATCAAAATCTAGCCCCCTTGTCGAATCAGCCCTTGCAGGCAGAGAACTACGCCAAAAGCTCATCTCTGGCAACCTTGCAAATGTTGATACGCCATTTTACAAGGCTAGAGATGTAAGATTTGAAGATGTTTTAAGAAAAAAGCAAATGGAAATTACAACGTTTCAGAGGCAAAAAACTAAATTTAGCTAAAACAAACGAAGCGCACATGGCTGCGGATTGATTTTCCAAAAAGCGACACAGCTCAAATTTTCTTGCGTGATGGTCACATGGCTAGAAATGACGCAAACACAGTCGATCTTGATGTTGAGACAACAGAAATGGGCAAAAATACAGTTATGATAAACGCCCTTGATAGCGCCTACAAGGCTCAGGGTAGTATCTTTAAAAGCGTAATAGACGCAAGTGCTAAGAACAGGAGAGATGATGTCATATTTAAATGATTTTGATATTAGCGGATACGGACTAAGCGCGCAACGCTTCAGGATGAATGTCATCAGCTCAAACATAGCAAACGCTCAAACCACAAGGACGGCTGAGGGCGGCCCTTACAGAAGACAAGAGGTCATCTTTAAAGAGATGAACTTTGATAAAATACTAAACGATCAGCTAAAAACTCACAAAAGTCTGCTTGACTATGAAAATCCACTCGATGATCCAAGCTCACCTAAAAACGCTCACCCTGCCCTAACTAGCGTGATCGTAGATAAAGTGGTGCGCGACGACAAGGACTCAACTAAAATACGACCCAAAAGCCACCCAGACGCAAATGCAAATGGCTACGTCGCATTTCCAAATATAAACCCAGTCATCGAAATGGCTGACTTGCTTGAGGCAACAAGAGCTTATCAAGCAAATGTAGCGTCATTTTCAAAACGCAAAAACAATAGCACAAAGTGCGATATCACTTATTTCAGGACAAGCATAATGATAAATAGCATAAATTTGAATAAGTTAAACAAAACGAAAATTCAAACAAAATAGCAAAAGCAGGGCGAAGAGGCGGCTTTGAAAACGCATTAAATGACTCTTTAAAAAGAGCTCAAACAAGGTTCAAATAAAGCGCCGATAAAGCCATAGCTGATCTTGCAACTGGCGAGGTAAAAAGACTTACAGCAAGCAGCTATCGCCATAGGCAAAGCAGAGACTAGCATGAAGCTTATGCTGAAATCTGCAACAAAGCGCTAAGCGCATACAGAAATTTCAAGAACGCAAATTTAAGCCATTGAATGAATTCAGAAAATCAAAAATAACCATACTTTTTATTAATTACTTTTTGGGATCTCAATCTTTGTGCTCGTTATATTTTATAGAGCAAGCATCGAGCGAAAAGCTTCCTAACTCAAACAAGTGACGTAAATACCGCAATCCGAGGGTAACATCGTCACAAAAAGACGGCTTTAGCATCTCATCAAGCCAAAAACTCTACAAAGTGATGCTTGACACCAGAAACATCGATCCAAACAAAAGAGATGTTTATCAAGCTCTACTCGCTTTATAGCGGCGACGATCAAACAAAGTAAGAAAGATCATAAACGGCACAAAAGGCCTTGTCACGCTCTCTTACAGCATCGACGCAAAGGGCGCTACCTACCTTCAAGAGCTCTCTAGAAAAGCTAAACCGTAAGGGGATTTTGATCTCATACCTTGATCCAAAGACTGGGCTTGCCTCATTTCAAGGCATGCGCGTGATGGAGAACGGTCAAAACCGCCAGTTTATGTCAAAAGATGCCCTAACGCCAGCTATAGGCTACGTGAGCAAAACAGAGAGCGACGCACTTACCAAAAGCAAAAGGTGTAAAAGGGCTTGAGGAGATACTACGAGGACTACCTAGCTCCGATACAAAAACGCCAAAATCCTTGGCCCGCGTGATATCGGCAACAATATAATCTTAACTAGCGATTCCGATTTAGCAACAAGGGTTGATGGCTACAACGCAGTGCTTTCTGTACCGCTCCATTTCAAACCAAGCTAGAACCGATTTCTAGATGAAAAACGTGAATTTCTAGACGCAAAGAGGCTAATCATCATGCACAATGAATAGCAAAAATGGAAAATTCTAGCCTAGCTTCTAGCTCAAGATATGATCCCTCAAACATAAGAAAAGCAAGATTACAGCGCGCTAAATTCAGAGCGCAAGCGAGTATGCATACGAGGTTGGATCGGTTTTTAAGCCATTTATCTTCTCTCCATACTACTTCAAAAGAAAAAGGTAAATCCTTTTTGAGGCTAGTAAATACCTACTAACGGTCGCTATCAGCTAAGGCAAAAGGATCATCAAGATACCCACCCAGAGCCTTTTTTATGAGTGCTGAAGACATCATTGTGCATAGCTCAAACATCGGCATGATCCAGCTAGTAGAACGCCTAAATGGCCCCTAGTTTATCAGGGCTTTTAAATTACGGCTTTTCAAGAAAGACTGGCATCGATCTGCCATACGAGCAGGTGGGTATGATGCCAACGGTTACTAAACTAAACTCATCAACCCATAAGGCAACAGTTAGCTACGGATACGGCTTCGTGAGCGACATTTATGCAGCTTTTGAAAGCCTATAACACCTTTAACAACAAAGGTATCGAGGTGACGCCGCACATGGTGGCATATCTGGAGCGAAACGGCAAGCGCTACGATCTCGCCAAGAAAACAGAACCAGCGCAGGTCATCTCGCAAAGAGACCGCAAAAGATAATGAAGAGGAATTTTGATAAAACAGTTGAGGTACTGGCTTAAGAAAGGCATTTACGCGAGGTCTTGAGATAGGCGGTAAAACTGGCACCGCGCACATCGCTTCTGGCAAAGGCGGATACAGCAACACCCTATAATGGCTCCTTTTTGGCTTCGTAAATGACACGAGAGGCAACAGCTACACAATGAGGCGTTTTGGCAAGAGATCCTAAAAACCTTACTACTACTTTGGTGCGCAAAGTGCGTTGCCGACATTTTAAAAAGGCCGTTGATCTAATGGTTGAAGATGGCTATTATTCCCAGATCCTAATGTCATAGCTGGTTTGAAGCTAAAAAGATAAGCTCAAAAACGACAAAGCAAAGCAAAAACCAGCGTTAGATTAATATATTTATAACATCCTTAAACAGAGTAGCATAATTTACCTACGATTTTTGCGGCTTTCTATGCCTATCCTCTCGCCATCTTCGATCCTACGCAACATAGCTTGGATTTTTCTTTTTAGCCTCTTTGTCTATAAAGCTATAAGCTTGCATCGGCATTTTGGTGAGACAGATGAGGATCATAAGATGTATGTAGTTGCTAGCTTCTTTTGGAGCGATCCCGAGTCGCTGGTGATTATACATTTCTCTCAAAAATTGTGTATACGCTCAAAGCTCGTTTTTGCTTAGAGTTTTATCGCTAGCAAGCTCTATCAAGCTTTTCGATCGATCTCTTCTTCACTCTCAGCTTCTAGCCCTCTTGCAGACTTGATGATCTTTGTAGCAAAAGATAGATTAGCGCGCAAATAAGCCACTATAAGCAAAAAGACAAAAAGACTATCAAGCCTTTAAAAAGCATCTATAGCCTTGTGCAAAGAGCGTTCTCATAAATGCAAGAACGCTCATCGCTATCATAATGGCGATGCTTTATCCAGACGAAATCAGGCACTGGAAGCGGATCTCCAGCTGCGTAAGAGTGCATGCCAGCTAGATAGAATTACCCAGAAAATGGGGTCATTATAGATGATCGACCAATAGGCAAAAATGATGCAACGGCAAATGCGTATGATTTTAAACTTTTGGTATAAATCTCCATGTGAGCACTGCTGCATAGACAAGGATCAGAAACTAGCGCCCAAGTCTCCTACTATCCCAGCCCCAGTATCTACCCCAGCTCTACATTTGCCCAGTAGCGCCACCTAAAAGTTTCAAGCGTGAGTAAGCTAAGACCAAGTATCATCGCCATCTCATTTAGTCACGTGTCGCTTCAGTGATATTACGTGCAATCTCTGCATTTGGCTTTCTTGTTTTGCAAGATGATAAGCAGCAAAGTAAATCCACCAAGCAACGCACATTTGAAGTCCTAAAATCGCAAGCTTGCAGTTATGATAGAGACGTGGATAGTTAGCCAGTAGCTCTGAAGCACAGGCACAAGCGTCGTGATCTGCGGATCCATCCAGCTAGGTGCGCGACAAAGTGGCGTAACGCCAGCTAATATAGACGTAAGCGCGAATTGCGATCGGACTGCGTCTTTTGCAAAGATGATGCCAGATAGATCAAGCGCCCAAGCGATGTAGACCATCGACTCGTAGGCATTACTCCAAGGGCATGCTCAGCGATATACCAGCGAAGTCCAAGGCAGCTGTGCGCAAAGAAAAGGCTAGTAAGTTATAATATATACAGCTTTAACTATGCCGTTTATCTGCACTTTTTGGCGCTAGCATCTTGAGCAAAAGACAAATAGTAAAAAGTGCAAGTCCAGCCAAAAGATATATCGGTGTCAAGCGGTCAAATGCTGAAATTATTAATACATTCTATATCTATCTTTTCTCACTTGGCATGACAGCAGCACCGTATTTGTGTTGATAGGCTGAGATACTTTTCTCAAGTGCCGCATCCGCCTGTACTCCAGTCATTATCGCTTTGTGGCTGCATCAGCAGCTGAGAAGTACTCTCTCATCATGCCAACGACTAGCTCAGCCTCTTTGGCGAGAAGTACATCATCGCACTAGCAGGCGAATACCTAAAAGAATTGACGGATCATCTTGTTTTGGGAAAAATTACGAAAAATTTCACCGATCAAATATCATATGAAATACATTTAGTCTCTCGTCGATCTTTATCACATCTTTGTCAAATGTATTGCGTGAGCACTAGGTGTTTGCGGTTTTGCTATCTCGGCCGATTACGTTAGTTTATACTCGCTTCCCACCATCTTTGTCGCTTTACAGCCATCAAAGCTTGCGTATCTTGCATTTTTCATCGACGCCTAGCTCTGGCTCCTTGCTCCTGACCAGCGCGATGATCTTCTCATTTCGCCAAAAATCAGGCGTTACCACTTTATCGAAAGCATCGCTTGGTTTGAATTTAGACTACCTATGCTCTCTCCTCTGTGGATTTTTATTTTAAAACCTCTTTACTGTCGTATCAAAGTGAGCTTCATCCTGCCGTCTGGACTTTTGCACGATGAGCCTAGTAGCTTTGTCTGCATGCTCTTTGCTGATATGTGGCAAAGAAATCCCTCAGCCTTTTAGCGAGCTAAAAATTAAGCCCAAAAGTAAGACTGCTATGAGCGTAGCAACTTTTTAGCGCCTTTGTTGATTCATTATCTATGAGGTTTTGCTAGCTTTCTAAAGCGACTGTTAGGGTTTATGACGTCAAGAAGCCAAGTCCTAGCAAAAAGTAGCCGATATATATCGGGATCTTGACTGGGTCTTTATTGACAGAGAGGATCGTGCCTTTCTCGTCGGTATCGTATGAGCTTTGGAAAAATCTATATCCATCGTAATCAAGCACGTGGTTCATACTCGATTCTATAATCAAAGCCCGGATCATTCGTGCCGTCTTTTACCACAACCTCACTCAGAGTAGCTCATAGGAGGGTGAGCCGGGATATCTTTTAGCTCAAAGTCTTTTAGGTAGAGACTAAATGGGAGTTTTCATCTGCTGAGCTCCCCATGAGGCGTTACATTCTGTCCAGCCACGGCAGTCATCGTGAAGGCTCCGATTAGGGTTGTAAAAATACATGCATCTCTTTACTCTCACCTTTTGTAGTTTTAGCTCAGCTATCAACGCATTAAACTCGCTATCCTTTTGAGCTGACTAGCTTTTCGAAAGCGTGCGCTGAGGACTAGCCTTGGAGCAAAAATTTGCCCATTTTGAGATAGTATGTAAGCTGCCTGTGCCAACTCATTCACGCTGCCAGCTTTTAGCTCAGTTTTTGAGCTATCCGCCATAGTCGGTCCCGAGAAAGATCGGCATTTTGAGTAACTGTAAAATTTCCATCATTTAGTCTAAAAGAAAGATATATTTTTATTTTTCATCTGGTTTGGCATTCAAAGGGTAGCTGATCTCCAACCCTTGCCTCTTCTTCTTCAAGTAAAATATCTCTTCGCTTTCGCTCTCGTTTGAAACTACGATTCTAGCAACAGGCTTCCCGCTATCATCGACTACGAAATTTATAACTTGCATTTGGCACGATTCTTTCAGTAAACTAGCCTCACCATCTGCTGTTTTTAGCTTTAGATCAAAGCCCTTCTTCCATCAGCAAGTCCCAAAGGCATAGCCGAGCTGATCTCTTCGCCTTTGTCGTTAAGCGCTGTTAAATTATATACGAAACCTTCGTACTAACGACGTTTGAACAGTGTTTCACGTATATGCATATCAGCTTCAAAAGCCAAGATATCTTGTGATGCCAGCACCGATTAAGATGACGATAAAACTAAGTGAAGATGAGTGATGGGAGTTTTTAGGATCTATTAGGTTGTATCTAAAGATATTGAAGCGACAAAGTTATACTAGTAGTTGGATGAGGCAAACCAGCTAGCGCCATAAACATAGTACCAAGCTGCTTCAGTGCTGGTTTTGCTCTCTGTTATTGTGGCGGCTCCGCCTGCTGCTGGCAAAGTTATCATCAAAACGATAGCTGAGCCCATACTTAAAAATAATGTTTTTGGATTTAACATCCTGCTTCCTTTTATTTATATTGCACGAGCTCACCAGTGTGTATCTAAATAACTGCCTGCTTTGTTTTCAGTTGAAACTCGGTTATTTCTCGTTTGATCTTGATCTGCAGAGTGCATCTACCTTTTAGGATAGCTATTGTCACCTAGATCATTGTTGGGACGATCTTAGCTTGGTTTTGCATCACGTTTTTACCGCTACCGCAAAAGCGGAGTCGCTTCTATAAGAGATGATGCTATCTTCTATATCTTTAGCATCCATATTTTTGAGTGGTGTTGAGCCAAATGGTCTTTTATCGCTTCGCATGCGCAGCTAGCGCATTGTTTCTCCATCGCTCTTTTCCTAAAGAGACACAGTCCATCTACCTCTTCTATCAACTGCCAAAATTCTGACTTTGTCTTTATAGCGTCTTGGATCTTCATCAACATGACATTTACTTTTTCATTTCTATCATTAGCCTGCTGCCATTCGGCAAGTGCTCCTTTTCTCGGTCCTCACGAGCTTCTATATAATAAAACCTGAGAAAGCTGCAAAGGCATTTGCCACCAAAAACACGCCAGTGCGATATTTTCATGAGTTCTCAGGAATATTTGCTCTAATTTAAAAATCCGGATCAGATTGGTCCGACGGGATTATATCATCAAGCGATTAACGAGCTATGAATTAAATGAGTGTAGCTTCAAATCTAAATTGATCTTCTTTATTTTTGCCCTCATCAAGCAAATTGAAGTTTTGGGAAATGCATAGTATGGAGCTAAATGTTAACTTTTGCTATATGCGTATACAAATCTTGGAGTGATCTCTTCGCTTTTTCTTTGCCATTTTTGCGGGGGCTGCAGCGTGTTTAGATATGACCTTTTATAATCTCACCAACTGCAATTTATCAAATGTATATCAGCTGTTGCTATAGTAAGTTAGCTTTTACCATCAGCCCACATGTTGGATCAGTGTAAGCTCCACCTACATCTATTAGAGCTGCTTTATCTTCAAAAGCGAAGATGTTACACCTTTATCTTGGAACTTTCCTTCCCATATAACTAATCTTGCATCAAGACCAAAATAGTGAAGCTGTAAGTTCTTCCAGCATAGAAGTTACCATCATTGTAGTTTGCAACACCATTAGATTATCTATACTCAGATGAGTGTGATTTTGCGCTTGCATCTGCTAGTACTATTTCATAGTTGATTCAACCACCTAAGCTAATATCATCGTTTATAGCAAAGGTTTGCAGTTACATCAGCAAACGAAAGGTCAGCTGGTCTATTAAACTTGCATACCATGGTTGAAAATCTATTGGGTTATATGAACCGGCAATACCTGCGCGTATAGATTACCAAAATCAGTAAACTTTTGCCCTATTTATATCATTGGCCTTTTGCATCTTTGGCGCGTATAAATCACCATCACTTTCTGTGTCATCACCTTCAATAGCATCAAAAGCTAAAAGCGCTGTTAAAAGGTAAGACCTTCGATATCTTGATTTCCTCTTACGCCAGTACCTGCTTAGCATCCATCGGTAAGTATGAACCTGTCTCTTGTTTGCAGCTGTATATAGTAGTGCGCCGATCTTATAACCTGATAGAGATTGGTAGCACATTATCACATAATTCCTGTAGTCTGTATCTGTCTGTACACCAGCCAGGCCTTGATCACTTTTGAGTGTATCTCAGGATTATCTGGTAGCGTTATATACTTAGACCGGTGTTCACCAAAGAGACGTTGTCATCCTTCAGCCAGCTTTAAAATTGTTACCATGTTTAAAATTGCGGCGCTAATGAGACGAGACTCTGTTTTTGTGATTAGAGTACTCACCAGTTCTTTCTGACTGTTTGTATATCTATATCTTGCACATCCAGAGAAGGTCATCGTTTTCTCAGCTTCTCGCAAGTGGGTAGCTTGCTTGCTACATGAGGAATGCACCTAAAAGCAACCAAAGCAGCTAATTTTATTCAGTTCATTTCTCTTTT